>Ga0299914_10003039_pt1 | contig 11751 bp, 12 predicted proteins | sample RVTome_10_FD_201361 | JGI IMG/M metagenome (GOLD analysis project Ga0299914, IMG submission 201361) | Soil microbial communities from uranium-contaminated site in the Upper Colorado River Basin, Wyoming, United States - RVT153D57 (version 2) ... | reverse complement strand
CGCGGGGCGCTTCCCTCGCTCCCCGACAGCGCCCGCGTGGTGATCGCGGGCAGGGTCCCGCCCGACGCCGGCTGGCAGGAGGGCGGTTGGCCCTCGCTCGCCGTCGAGCGGCGTCTCGAACCGCTCAGCGACGAGGAGGCGCTCGAGCTCATGCGCGCGCACGGCATTGACGGCGGCGGAGCCGCGCGCGAGATCGTCCGCTGGGCGGCCGGGTCGCCGCTCGCGCTGACGCTCGCCGCATCGGCCGCCGCCGGCGCTCTGGACGGCGAGGCCCGGCTCGACCGCGCCGAGATCGTCGAGCCGCTGATCCGCCGCCTCGCCGACCCCGGCGACCACGGCACCCACGGCGCGACCCTGGGCACGGCGTCGATCGCCCGGCAGACCACCGTCGCATTGCTCCGTGACGTCGCTCCGGACCTCGACGCCGAGGGCGAGCTGGAGTGGCTTGCGTCGCGGGGGTTCGTCGAGTCGCTCGGCGAGGGCGTCGCGCCCCACGAGCTGGTCCGCAAGGCGCTGCGCGCCGACCTCCGTCGGCGCGATCCGCTGCTCGAGCGCGAGCTGCGACGGAGGATCGCCGACCACTTCTACAGGCATGCCCTCGCCACCGGGAGCATGCTCTGGATCATCGACCTCGCCGAGCTCGCGGAGAACCCGATCTTCCGCTGGGGGTTCTCCTGGGAGGCCGCGGCGCGCTACCGGGTCGACAACGCCCGAGCCGACGACGCGGCGGAGATCGCCGCTGCGCTCGGCGAACGCGGTTTGCGGCGCTGGGCGCCGGATTCGTTCCTGCGCGAGGCTCCCGAGCTGCTCACGGTCTGCCGCGACGCCGCCGATCGCCTCTGCGGCCTCGCCGCCGCCGTCACCCCGGCCGCCGCACCCGCGTTCGCCGCCGAGGACCCGGTGCTGGGCCCCCGGCTCGAGCACGCACGCCGGCGCGCGGAGATCGGCGAGGCTGTCGTCTGGCGCGCCAACATCGATCTCGTCGGCGATCCCTGGCTGGGGGTGATCGGGCTGCTCGGCATGGCGACCCTGCTCCGCGCGGCGAGCGGCAACCCGCGCTTCGCCTACCTTTCGATCGACGCCGCCTTCCCGGGGGCCCGCGAGTTCGCGGCGGCGGCCGGGGGCGAGCACCTGCCCGAGCTGGACGCCGAGATCGACGGTCGCCGGATCGAGTGCCACGTGATCGATTGGGGCGAGGGCGGCTTGCTCGCGGCGCAGCGCGAGTTCATCTATCGCGAGCTCGGCTTGCCGCCGCCCCCACGCCCACGCGAGCGGGTGCCGGCGAGCTTCGAGGTCGTCCGCGAGGTCCTGCGCGGCTTCGGCGACGACCGCGAGCTCGCCGCCAGTGAGCTCGCCCACGGCAGCGGTCGCACCGAGCGAGCGGCGTCGGTCCGGGCGATGATCACCGCAGCGGCGCAGCGCGCGTTCGACCGCTCGCCCCACGACGAGCTCCTGCGCGAGGTCCTGCGGCGCGGCTACCTCGACCCGGCGCCGAACCACGACCTCGCCGCCGACGAGCTGCATCTCAGCCGCTCGACGTACTTCCGGCGCCTGCGCGAGGCGACCGAGCGGATCGCCGAGGAGCTCGCAGCCCGGCGGTCGTGAGCGCATCGGCGGCCGCGCCGGCCCGGCGTCGTCGCGGTACCGATTCGGTCTCGATTCAGTGTCACCGCGAGACCGGATCGGTCTCGGCCACCTCGGCGCGGATCCGCTCGCCGACGAGGCCGGCGAGGTCGACGAGCCGGTCGAGCTCGGCCGGGTCCGAGACGTAGCCCGCCGAGTAGACGGCGAGCGTTCCCCGCTCGAGCTCCCAGCCGAGCCGGCCGCGATCGAGCATCGTCATCCGCTCGATGAAGGTCGGCTCGAACAGGCGCCGCAGCCAGACCTCGTCGCCCTTGCGATCGATCCGCAGGTCGAAGCGGCGCTCGAACTCGGCGCTCACGAGCTCGATCCGGCGGAGCTTCTTGAGCAGGGCGTCGAGGGCGTCGTAGCCGGGGATCCGGCTGCGCGGGGCGCAGATGCAGAGCGGCAGACGATCGCCCGGGTCGGCGACGGGGGCGACGAGCACCGTGAAGCGCTTCGTCGTCTCGGAGCCGCCGTCGGAGCCCTCCTCGACCTCGACGCAGGCGAGATGGGCAACGGTGGCGTCGACCTCGCCCAGGATCGGACCGGCGACGAGGTTCGTCGCGTAGCGCCAGTCGCCCTCGCGCAGCAGCGGCGTCCGCTCCGGGAGCTCGCCCTCGGGGCGCCACTCGAGCCCGCGCGCGGCCGCCCAAGCCCGAGTCCTGCTCGCGCGCTCGACGAAGCGGTGAATCGAGTGGCCGAGGCCGAGCGGGGCGACGATCGTGATCGCGAGCGCGTAGAGCGCCTGCAGCGGGCCGTCGATCGCGAGCGCCGCGACGGTCGCCAGCGCCGTCAGCGCCCAGCCGAGGAGCACGAGCGGCGCCTGCAGCGCCGGTTGCGGAGGCGCGGAGCCGCGCAGGCCGATCGCCCAGTCGGGCATCCGCCGGCCCGGGACCACGGTGACCAGCGCGATCAGCAATGCGGCGACGAGGCCGAAGGTGAAGCCCGTCGCGCCGCCTTCGATCCGCTCGGCCTCGTCGCCGCCCTGCGACAGCATGCCGACGGCGAACAGCACCGCGAGCAGCGCCGCGCCGATCCGCCAGAGGTCGCTGTGCAGCGGGCCCTCGGCCCAGATTCCCGCCTGGGTCACCGGTCGTTCCCCGATGCCGGCGCTCAACGCTCGAGCAGCTCGAGCACCTCGGTCGACCACGGGTTTCGCTTCAACTGGTCGGCGGCGATCTTGATCTCCTCGGTGCGCCCGTTCTCGGTCACCTCGAGGACGACACCGGTCGACGGCCCGCCGCGATCGCCGCGCCGGACCTCGACGTCGGCGCGATCGAAGACCCCGGCCTCGCCCTGCACCTTGATCTTGAAGCCGGCGGGCTTGAACTTCAGCGCGTGCACCCGATCGGGGGTGACGGCGAGGAGGAAGTTCTGGGGCAGCCCGCCGGCGCGCTTCTTCATCAGCGCCTCGACCGCCAGGTACACGAGCAAGCCGAGTTGACCGATGATCGGGACCGCGAACAGCCAGAAGACCTGACGGCGGAACGGGCCAACCGCCTCGATCTCGCCGTCGACGTACGGCGCCGCCGCCTCGCGGTACTTGCGCGTCCACTCCTCCTGCTTCTCGGGACTCAAGTCCAATATCCCCATCGATGCCTCCTGGTAGGGGCCGTCGCCGGCCGCTTTGCGACGAGCCGGCCGTCCCCGACTCGACGGTTGCCCGTGGCGCGTGCTCGCGCGCAGGGTGCGTCGGCGGCAACCCTCCCGCAATGTCAACCCGGTGTCAACCGGGCCGCGGGCGGCGGATCACGATCGCAAACCCTCGATCAGGGAGGTGAGCGCGGCCTCGACCTCGTCCCGCGCGGCGGCGGGATCGTCGGCGTTGGCGATCACGAGGCCCGCCTCGCCGTACCCGGCGAGGAGCACGTGGGCGAGCGGGCGCACCGGCTGCCGGCGCAGCGCCCCGGCGGCGATTCCGCCCTCGAGGGCCGCGATCACGAGGCCAAGCGCGTACTCCTCCTCGATCCGCCGCCATTCGGCCCAGCCGAGGACCGAGGGGGCGTCGAGCAGGGCGATCCGGGCGATCTCGGGATCGGTGCAGGCGTCGAGGAAGGTGCGCGTGCCCTCGAGCAGGGCGTCGACGGGGTCGGCGGCGCCGGCGCCAGCGAGCCGCCCGGCCACGGTCGCCGTCACCTCCTCCTCGACCTGCTGGTGGACGGCGCGGAACAGGTCGCGCTTGCCGGCGAAGTGGTGGTAGAGGGCGCCGCGCGTCACCCGCGCGCGGCGCACGATCTCCTCGGTGCCGACATCGGCGTAGCCGCGGCGCGCGAACAGCTCTCGCGCCGCCGCGACGAGCCGCGCGCGCGTCGCCTCCGGCTCGCGGACGCGAGCGCTCATCTGGCCGGCCTCACGTACATATCGTCTGTATGTTAGTCTCCGGCGTCCGTAGATACAGGTTGCATGTAACGAAGGAGGCGGACGGTGACGAATCTCGAGCGAGCATTCTGGCGCGACCCGGCCCTCGGCGAGCGACGCGAGCTCGACCTGCCGCAGGGGCGGCTGCGGGCATTCGAGTCCGGAGCGGGCGAGCCGATCGTGTTCCTCCACGGCCTGCTCGTCAACGCCAACCTCTGGCGCAACGTCGTCCCGCGGCTGGCGCCCGAGCTGCGCTGCCTGTCGCTCGACCTGCCGCTCGGCTCGCACGAGCTCGCCGTCCCCGGCGCCGACCTCAGCGGCCCCGGCCTCGCCGACCTGGTTGCCGACGCGATCGCCGCGCTCGGCCTCGAGCGCGCGACCGTGGTCGGAAACGACAGCGGCGGCGCGGTCGCGCAGATCCTCGCCGCCCGCCATCCGGACCGGATCGAGCGGCTCGTGCTGACGTCGTGCGACGCCTACGAGAACTACCCGCCGCGGGCGTTCAAGTACCTGAAGGCGGCGGCCTACGTCCCCGAGGCGATCCTGCCGGCGATGTTCGCGCCGCTGCGGCTGCGAGCGGTGCAGCGCCTGCCGCTCGCCTACGGCTGGCTCACCCGCGAGCCGATCGAGCCCCGCGCCGCCGCCTCCTACCTCCTCCCCACCTTCACGTCGGCCGGCGTCCGCCGCGACATGCAGCGGGCGATTCGCCACGGGTTCCGGCGCGAGCAGACCCTGGAGGCCTCGAAGCGGTTCGGCGAGCTCGACCGACCGGTCCTGCTCGCGTGGTCGCGCGACGACAAGTTCTTCAAGCCACGCTACGCCGAGCGCCTCGCGGCCGACCTCCCCGACGTCCGGCTCGAATGGATCGAGAACGCGCGCACCTTCTCGCCCGAGGACCAACCCGAGCGCGTCGCCGAGCTGATCGCGGACTTCGTCCGCGACACCGATCGGGACCGAGCCGGCGCCGGCGCGAGTTGACAACCGGCGGCGGCGCGGCGACCGCTTCGATCCGGGGCCGTAGCGGACGGGCGCGCCGGGTCACCGGCGTCCCGGAGGCGCCTGAGACGAGCCTGAGACCGAATTGACATTGACTCGGCGCCGGGCTCGTGGCGAAGCTCCCCCCGTGCGCTGGCGGGCGTCGTGATCAATCCACTCACCCACCGCAGGGTCCTCAAGCGGGGAGTGCCGGGGCGGGCGACCGTGACCCGGATGTCGCCGCTGCCGCCCCGCGCCCAGCACAGCGCCAGGGTCAACCTGGCGATGACGCTCGAGGTCGAGCTCGAAGGGTCGGGTGCCTACCGGGTCGAGGGCCAGTGGCTCTGCAAGCCGGCGGATGCGGCCGGCTTGACCGCGGGACCGTTCCCGGTCAAGGTCGATCGCAGCGACCCGCAGAAGGTGGCGATCGATTGGGACGGCGTCCGCGCGACCGCCGGACGCCCCGGGATCGCGCCGTGATCGGTCGTCGCCGGGCGCGGCTCGCCACGGCCGTCCTCGCCGTCACCCTCGGCCTCGCCGGCGCCGACGCCGCCGGCGCCTCGATCGGCTTCGAGCGAACCTGGGGCAAGGACGTAATCGCCGGCGGGCCGACGGCGTTCGAGATCTGCGCCAGCGCCGGGAGCTGCAAGACGGGGGTCGGCGGTCCCCTCGCCGGTGAGCTCAACCAGCCGACCGGGATCGCGGTCGGCCCCGGCAACGTGATCTACGTCGCCGACCGCGTCAACGCGAGGATCCTCAAGTACGACCGCACCGGAACCTTCCTCCGAGCGTGGGGCAGGGACGTCGTCGCCGGCAACGCCGAGACCGGCTACGAGATCTGCGTCCGGACCGGATGCAAGGGCGGCGAAGTCGGGCAGCAGGGCGGCGAGTTCGACGACGTCACCGACCTCGCCGCCGACGCCAACGGCGACGTCTACGTCGTCGACAAGCAGAATCACCGGATCCAGAAGTTCGACGCCAACGGTGGCTTCGACCGCGCCTGGGGCCGCGACGTGGTCGCCGGCAACGCCGAGCCCGGCTTCGAGATCTGCACGAGTGCGCCGTCGTGCAAGTCCGGGGTCCAGAGCGCGTTGGGCGGTGACATGTACTGGCCCGAGGGCATCGCGACAGCGGGGCCGAGCGTGTTCGTCGCCGACACCGGCAATCAGCGGATCCAGCGGTTCTCGCTCGACGGCGGCTTCGCGCGGGCGTGGGGCAAGGACGTCGTCGCGGCCAACGCCGAGACTGGGTCCGAGGTCTGCACGGTCGCCGCCTCGTGCAAGGCGGGCGCGAGCGGCGACCTCGGAGGCGAGCTGTTCTTCCCGCGCGACGTCGCGGCGTCGATCACCGACATCTCCCGCGTCTACGTGAGCGGCGACGACCGGCGCGTGCAGAGCTTCAACTCGAACGGCGGCTTCCTCGCCGCCTGGGGCAAGGACGTCGTCGCCGGCAATCCCGAGACCGGCTACGAGATCTGCGCGATCGCCGCGAGCTGCCAGCAGGCCGCCCCCGGCGAGCTCGGCGGCGAGTTCCTGGCTCCGCGCGGTATGGACACCGACGCCTCCGGGAACGTCTACGTCGCTGACGAGGGCGACCGCATCCAGGAGTTCGACGCCGGGGGCGAGTTCACCCGGGCCTGGGGCGAGGACGTGGTCGCCGGGAACGCCGGCGCCGGCTTCGAGGTCTGCACCGTGGCCGCGAGCTGCCGGTGGGGCACCGAAGCCGGACCGGCGCGCGGCGGGTTCATGGACCTGCCCCAAGCCGTCGCCGTCACCGGCAGCGCGGCGGCGATCTTCGTCGCCGACACCTACAACCACCGCGTCCAGCGCTTCGGCGAGACCGTCGCGACCGCCGCGAAGTGCAAGGGCAAGGCCGCGACCCACGTCGGCACGACGGGCAAGGACGTCATCGTCGGAACTCCGGGTGCGGACGTGATCGTCGCCAAGGCCGGAAACGACGTCATCCGGGCGAAGGGCGGCAACGACCTGGTCTGCGCCGGCGGCGGTCGCGACAAAGTCGTCGGCGGCGGCGGCGACGACCGGCTCCACGGCCAGGCCGGCGCCGACAAGCTCAAGGGGGGCGCGGGCAAGGACCTCGTCCAGGGTCAGGGCGGCAAGCCGGACCGCTGCAACGGCGGGCCGGGCGAGGACAAGAAGAACGCCAAGGGCTGCGAGCGGCTGAAGAAGATCCCCTGACCCGCGGCGTCCGCGCCCGCCGCGCGGCGGCGCCCAACGGTCGCCGAACTGGGGAGAACTCCCGATTGCCGTCCCGCCACTGGCGCTCAGGGACGTCGCCGTCGAGCCGCTCGCCGGCCACCTCGGCGTGCTCGGCGAGCGCGGCCGCCCGCGGCGGGTCGGAGCGAACCCGACTTGCCGCCGGCGATGCTCGGAGTCAGCCCACGCACTCGAGCACCTGCTCGACGTCGTCGCCTGCCTCGCGCACGCACTCGGCCCGCTGCTCGGCCTCGCGCATCGCGTCCGGGATCCGGATCGCGCCGGCGCTCAGGTCCTCGAAGCCCGAGCCGTCGGCGCGGGCGCGGTAGGTGAGGCCGATCCGGTCGCCGGCCCGGGCGCTCAACGTCCATCGCAGCCGGCCCTCGACCGGGTCGCGCCTCAGGACGAGGCTCTCGACCGCGAACCGCCTCGAGCCACTTGCCCGGCTGGACCTGGCGACGATCCGATCGACCGCATCGGGCTCGACCGCACCGAGCGGGTAAGCCTGCGGGCCGAGCGGGGCGGTGCCGACCACGAGCACGTCCACCTCGGTGAGCTCGCCGCCGTCGGCCGCGTAGCGATAACCGTCGACCCGCTCGTCGCCCCGGAGGACGTCGAAGGTCGCGAAGTCGGGTGCGAGGACGAGATTGGTCAGCCTGAGTCCCTCGCCTTCCTCCGCGCCCAGCGCCGCCAGCGCCGCCTCGAGACCGCGAGCGCTCGCCAGCTCCCCTTCGCCGGGCGGGCCCTCGCCCCCGCCTCCTCCCTCGTCGGCGGCCGGCGGCCCGCCGGCGGCGGGCTCGCCGGCGGGGCTCTCGTCGTCGACCAGGTCGGGGACGACCTGCGCCGCCGCGAACCCCAAGCCGCCGAGCACGACGAGCACGGTCAGCAGCCGCGCGACCGGGCCGAGCGCGGGCTCGGTCCGCGGCGGTTGCGGGAGCTGTGACGGCGCCCCGCTCAACGCGTGCCCCGGCTCGTCACCTAGCCCAACCGCTCGACGATCATCGCTTCGCCCTGGCCGCCGGCGACGCACATCGTCTCGAGGCCGACCTGGTGGTCGTCGGTCTCGATCACGTTGAGCAGCGTCGTCATGATCCGGGCGCCGGTCATCCCGAACGGATGGCCGAGCGCGATCGCGCCGCCGTGAGTGTTGAGCTTGTCGAGCGAAATGTCGCATTCGTCCATGATCGGGATCACCTGGGCGGCGAACGCCTCGTTGAGCTCGACCACATCGACGTCGGAGATCCGCATCCCGGCCCGGTCGAGGACCTTGCCGATCGCGCCGATCGGCGCCACACCCATGTATTCGGGCTCGTTGCCGTGCGTCGCGGCGGCCACGATCCGCGCCCGCGGCTCGAGTCCGAGCTCGTTCGCCCGTGCGTCCGACATCACCAGGACCGCGGCCGCGCCGTCGTTGAGCGGGCACGAGTTGCCGGCGGTCACCCCGCCGCCGCCCTCGAAAGCCTCGTCGAGCTCGGCCAGCTTCTCGAGCGTCGAGCTCGGGCGCGGCCCGTCGTCGCGAGCGACTTCGTTGCCCTCGTGGTCGCGCACGGGCACGATCTCACGGTCGAAGAACCCCGACTCCTGGGAGGCGACGGCGAGCTCCTGTGAGCGCTGGGCGTACTTGTCCATCTCGGCGCGGCTGACCTCGTAGCGCTTCGCCACGTTCACGGCCGTGACCCCCATCTCGATGTACGCGTTCGGGCGCCCGTCGCCGCCCTGGAGACGCTCGTTGCGGTCGGCGGCGCCGGCGGCTTCGGTGCGCTCGTTGTAGCGGCTCACCCACTCGACCCCGGCGGCGACGTAGGCGTCGCCCTCGCCGGCGCGGATCGCGTTTGCGGCGTGGCGGATCGCGTCGAGGCTCGACGCGCAGTAGCGCGAGAAGGTGACCCCGTTCACGGTCGCGGGCAGCTTCTCGGAGAGCAGGACGATGATCCGGGCGATGTTGAACGCCTGCAGGCCCTGCGGCATCCCGCAGCCGCAGAAGACGTCCTCGACCTGCTCGGGCGCCAGGGCGGGATTGCGCTCGAGCAGGGCATCGACGATCGAGGCCGCTGTCTCGTCGGGACGGAGTTGGGCGAGCGACCCCTTGAAGGCGCGCCCGATCGGGCTGCGAACGGCGTCGACGATCACTGCTTCGGGCATCGGTTCCTCCTCGTCTCTCTCACTGGCGACATGCCCTGGATGGTATTTCTATGGCGATGACCGAGGAGGCAGTCGCGAGCGAGAGCGAGCTCGGGCCGCGGCGCGTGGCTGAGCTCGTCGCCGAGGGAGCCGAGCTGATCGACACCCGCCGGCGCTACGAGTGGGACGACGGGCGCATTCCCGGCGCCCGCCACATCGAGGTGAACCAGGTCACCGCCGAGGCCGAGTCGCTGCCGCGCGACCGGCCGATCGTCTTCTACTGCCGGACGGGAAACCGTTCGGCGATGGTCACCGAGGCGTTCCGGCAGGCCGGCTACGAGGCCTACAACATGGCCGGAGGGATCGCGGCCTGGGTCGAGGCCGGGCTCGTGATCGAGCCTGAGGACGGCGAGGTCACCGAGCCTCTGCCGGCGTCATGAAGCGCCCCCGGCTGCGGTTGCGCCGCGGCGACCGGGGGCCCGAGGAGACGGCGGCGGCCAAGCCCGCCGAACCCGCTCCGAAGCCTGGAGAGCCGAAGCCCGGAGCCGTCGGACCGGGCGCGGGAGCGCCCAGCGGCGCCGCTGCCGCCGACGCCAAGCCTTCCGACGCCAAGGGCGCCGGCGCGAAGCCCGGCGAGCCGGGGGCGGCCGGGGCGAGGCCGGCGGACGCGAAGCCGGACGACGCCAAGGCCGCGGAGGGAGGCGATGGCAAGGAGGGGCCCACCGAGCCGCCCCCGCCGATCGACCCGCACGAGCGGATCGACGGCCTGCGAGCCTGGCTCGCCGACGTCGAGCGCAAGCTCGCGATCCGCACCTACGCGCTCGGCGCGGCGGCCGTCCTCGCGCTCGCCGCCGGGATCGTCGGCATCGTGCTCGCACTCGGGGTCAAGGAGGACAGCGCCACCATCGAGGAGGTGCAGGCGCTTCGCGACCGCATCGGCCTCGTCCAGGAGGAGGCGGAGACCGCGGTCGAGACCCAGGTGGCCGAGCTCACCCAGCGGCTCGACACCCTCGAGCAGCGCGTCTCCCGGGTCGCCGACGACAGCAGCTCGATCGACCGCAACCTGGGGGTGATCGAGGGCGACATCGACGACCTGCGCGAGCAGATCCTCGACCTCGAGGACGAGGTCTCCCAGCTCGAGAGCCAGAGTGACTCCCAGGATTCGCAGCAGCAACAGCAGCAGCAGCAGCAGGAGGACGCCCAGGACGACGACCAATCCGACGACGACCCTTAGATCCGCCCGCCGCGCTCACGCGCCCTGCCAGTTCGTTGCAATCATCACTAGGACTGCGCTGATTGTCCGACGGGTGGTCTACCGTCGCCTGAACGTCTCCTGAAAGGAGAGGCTGATGGCACAGGGCTACTGCGTCAAGGAACGCAAGAAGGTCGAGATCAAGGATCCCCAGCAGGTCACGATGAAGAATGGCCGGCCGGCGATCCAGGGCCTCTGCCCCGACTGCGGCACGAAGATCTTCAAGATCGGCAAGCTCGAGTAACGAGGCGGGCGCCAAGCGGCTCGTCGAGGCCGAACCGCTTGGCGCCGAGCCGCATGCCCGGCGCTGCTGGACCGAGCTCGGCAGCCCGGGGCGAGACCGTCGAGGCGGGAATCGAGCGTTCCGCGCTCGAGGTCGAGTCGGCGCCCCGCGCCGACCGTCGGCTCCACCGACGAGGGTGGCTGGCCGTTCCCGCCCGGGGGGCAGCGGGCCGGGGCCGGTCCATTGCTAGCGTGACGGCCGCAGGCCGAGCGCCGATCGGTCGCGTGGCAGGAGCGTCGACCCCGCGGCGAGCGTCGCCGGGTCGACGGACGAGACGAGCAGAGCGGACAGGAGGCGAAAATGAAGCGCGCAACGATCATCGCGATTCTGGCGGGGCTCGCGATCCTCGCGGTCCCGGCGAGCGCGTCCGCGGCGACGGTCAAGCACACCGGAAACCTGATCGGAAACCCCGCGACACCGGTCAAGCTGACGGTGGTCAAGAAGCAGGGCAAGGCGACGCGGATCCGTGGCTTCACGCTTCGCAACGTGATCATGAACTGCACCGACGGCCAGGTCCGATTCTCGTTCCTGAAGGCGTTCGGCGCGATCCGGGTCCGGGGCGGCACGCGCTTCGGCGTCCGCCTTCCCGAGCGTGGCGGGACCGGCTCGATGCGGCTTCGCGGCAAGGTGCGAAAGCAGGGCCGCAAGACCCGGGGAACGGTCAAGGCGACGCTGACCGGGACCGAGTTCGACACCTGCCGGCTGGCGAAGAGCCGCTTCAGGACGCGCAAGGCGTAGGGACACCGCTCCTCGGCGCGCCTCGACCGAAGGCGCGCCGCGTCAAGCTCGCCTGCGATGACGGCGAGGCGACGTTCACCTTCCCGAACGCCGTCGGCACGGTCAACGCGCTCGCCGGGACCGAGGCCGGCGACTGCTCGCTCTCGAGGCGCCGGTCCCGGACGAAGAAGGTCTGACCGCAAGCCGAT
>Ga0299914_10003038_pt1 | contig 11752 bp, 11 predicted proteins | sample RVTome_10_FD_201361 | JGI IMG/M metagenome (GOLD analysis project Ga0299914, IMG submission 201361) | Soil microbial communities from uranium-contaminated site in the Upper Colorado River Basin, Wyoming, United States - RVT153D57 (version 2) ... | reverse complement strand
CATGACCGACGGCGACGGCGCTGTCGCACCGAACGGCTGGCTCCGCGCCACGCCTTCCGCACAGATCGCGGGCGCGCACCTCACGGTTCGCCGCTGGCGCCGCGATGATCTCGACGATCTGACGGTGGCGGTCACCGAATCGCTGGAACTTCTGCGACCGTGGATGCACTGGGCGGCCACCTACGACCGTCGGTCCGCTCAGGAGTTCCTCGCACGGTGTGAGCTGGCATGGCTGGAGCGCAGCGACTTCGGCTACGCCGTCGTCGATGCCACCGGCCGACTGCTCGGCGGCGGCGGCCTGCGAGCCAGCATCGACCCAGGAGGGCTGGAGATCGGCTACTGGGTCCGATCGGACGCCACGCGCCGCCGCGTGGCGACCCGCATGGCGGCGCTGCTCACCGCGGAGGCACTGGCCGTCGATCGGGTCACCCGCGTCGAGATCCATCATGATCGCGCCAACGAGGTCAGCGCCCGGGTGCCCCGGCGGCTCGGCTTCGAGCAGATCGCCACCGTGCGCCGCGAGCGAAGCGCGCCCGCCGAGTCGGGCGTCGAGGTGCAGTGGCGGCTCACGCAGGAACAGTACGCGACCAGCATGGCGCGCACCCTGGTCGCCGGCCAGGCGGACGCTCAGACCTGATCCGCTGCGCCTGTCAGCCGTCGGCGATCGCGGCGTGCAGGTGCATGTCGTGCCAGCCATCGGCGTGCAGCATGGCGCTGCGCAGGGTGCCCTCGAGCGCGAAGCCAGCCTTGTCGGCCACACGGCACGACGCCATGTTCTCGACCGCGTGGACGATCTCCAGGCGGTGCAGCCTGATCTCGTCGAACGCCCGGCGCGACGACCGGCTCCACCAGGTGAGGCATCGCTCCACGCTTCCTGAGCGCACGGACGACCGCTCAGTGTGGCGGCGGGCGCGTGCCACTTCCGCGGCCATGGACGGGCGGGCGCCGAAACGTCCGACGCCCGCCCGCGGTCATCATCTCAGCTGCAACCGCTGGTCGTGCCGCACTGCGGGCAGCAGTGGCACGAACCGGCGCGCACCATCGACACACCGCACTGGTAGCACATGGGCGCGTTGGAGTAGTTGTCGTTCACCGGACGGTCCACCGGCTCGACCGGCAACACGGTCTGGCCCTCGGCGTCGGCCTTCGGAGCAGCGTCCTCGACCGTCATCGCACCAGCGGACGGATAGCCCGCATCGAGCTGTGCCGTGCGCTCCTGCATGGTGTAGATGTTCATGCCGTGGCGCGTTTCCGCCGGCAGGTACTCGATCGCAAGCCTGCGGAACATGTAGTCCACGATCGAGCTGGCGAACTTGACCTCCGCATCGTCGGTCATGCCTGCCGGCTCGAAGCGCATGTTGATGAACTTCGACACGAACGCCTCGAGTGGCACGCCGTACTGCAGACCGATGCTCACGCTGATGGCGAACGCATCCATCACACCCGACAAGGTCGAACCCTGCTTGCCGAGGTTCACAAAGATCTCGCCGAGGCCGTCGCCCGGGTACTCCCCGGCCGTCATGTAGCCCTCCGCGTCACCAACGGTGAACGACAGGGTCTGCGCCGGACGCTTGCGCGGCAGGCGCCTGCGGATGATCCCGGCCTGCGCCGCCTCCTGGTCGGTCGTGGTCGCCGGCTTGCTCGCTTTCTTGCTGATCGACAGCGGTTGGGCGACCTTGCAGTTGTCGCGGTAGATCGCCAGCGCCTTGAGACCCAGCCGCCACCCCTCCATGTAGACGTACTCGACGTCTTCGACCGTCGCCGACTCCGGCAGGTTCACGGTCTTGGAGATCGCGCCGCTGATCCACGGCTGGACCGCCGCCATCATGCGAACGTGACCCATCGGAGCGATCGACCGCTCCCCCATGGCGCAGTCGAACACCTCGAGATGCTCCGACCGGAACGCCGGCGCGCCCTCGACGGTCGCGTGATCGTCGATGTAGTTGACGATCGCCTCGACCTGCTCGGGCTGGTAGCCGAGGTGCTTCAGCGCGACCGGCACCGTCTGGTTGACGATCTTCATCGAACCGCCACCGACCAGCTTCTTCATCTTGACCAGCCCGAGGTCGGGCTCGATGCCGGTGGTGTCGCAGTCCATCATCAGACCGATGGTGCCGGTCGGTGCCAGCACGCTGGCCTGCGCGTTGCGCACACCGTGGGTCTGGGCCTGATCGACCGTGTCGTCCCACACCTCCTGCGCCGCAGCGACGATCGCGTCGGGGGCGCCCGCGACATCAGCGGTACGCACCTCGTCGCGGTGCTTGGCCAGCACGCGCAGCATGCCGTCGCGATCGGCGGCGTAGCCGTCGAACGGCCCCTGGACCTTGGCCAGCTCGACCGACGTCCGGTACGCCTGACCGGTCATCAAGGCCGTGATGGCAGCCGCCCACGCACGACCGTCATCGGAGTCGTAGGGGATGCCCTGGCTCATCAGGAGGCCGCCCAGGTTGGCGTAGCCCAGTCCCAGCTGGCGGTATGCACGAGCGTTGGCGCCGATGGCGACCGTTGGGTAGCTGGAGTTGCCGACGAGGATCTCCTGGGCGGTGAACACGATCTCGACGGCACGCCGGAACGACTCGACGTAGAACACGCCCTCGTGCTCGAACTTGCGCAGGTTCAGCGACGCGAGGTTGCAGGCCGAGTTGTCGAGGTGCATGTACTCCGAGCAGGGGTTAGATCCGTTGATGCGGCCCGCGTTCGGCGTGGTGTGCCAGTCGTTGATCGTGGTGTCGTACTGGATGCCCGGGTCGGCGCACTCCCACGCGGCCTGTGCGATCTGCCGCATCAGGTCCGCCGCGGGGATGGTCTTGACCGTCGCGCCGGTGGTGACCGCCTTGAGCTGCCAGTCGCGCCCCTGCTCGACGGCGCGCATGTACTCCTCGGTCACGCGCACCGAGTTGTTGGCGTTCTGGTACTGCACCGAGGCGGAGTCGAGCCCGTCGAGATCCATGTCGAAGCCGGCCTCGCGCAGCGCCCGCGCCTTGAGCTCCTCACGCTGCTTGCACCAGATGAACTCCTCGACGTCGGGATGATCGACGTCGAGGATCACCATCTTGGCCGCTCGCCTGGTCTTCCCCCCGGACTTGATCGTGCCGGCGGACGCGTCGGCGCCGCGCATGAAGCTGACCGGACCGCTGGCCTGGCCACCACCGCGCAGCGTCTCCTTCGACGACCGGATGCGCGACAGGTTCACGCCCGAACCCGAGCCGCCCTTGAAGATCGTGCCCTCTTCGACGTACCAGTTGAGGATCGAGGACATGGTGTCCTCGACCGACAGGATGAAGCACGCCGAGCACTGCGGCTGTGACTCCACACCGACGTTGAACCAGACCGGGGAGTTGAACGCCGCTTTCTGGTGCACCAGGAGGTGCTTGAGCTCGGCGTTGAACGTCGTGGCCGAGTAGTCGTCAGCGAAGTAGCCGTCGGCGCGCCCCCACTCGGTGATCGTGTCCGCCACGCGATCGATCATGTGCTTGACGCTGCGCTCCCGCTCCGGCGTGCCGATCGTCCCACGGAAGTACTTCTGCGCCACGATGGTCGTCGCGTTCATCGACCACGACGTCGGGAACTCGACACCGCGCTGCTCGAACGCGACGTCACCTGTGCGGAAGTCGGTGATCACCGCGTCGCGGGTCTCCCACTCGACCTCGTCGTAGGGATGCACACCGTCCGCGGTGAAGTGCGGCGTGAGGCGCAGGCCCGGACGCGTGTCGTCGGCGACCTTGACCGCCTCGAGTGCATGGCGAGTAGTGACCATCAAAAGCTCCTGTGACTCCCCGGCGTGAAACTTCACTGCTGTAACTTGCCGCGTCCGCGCCGCCGCGTCAAGGGTCTGGTACATCGGAGACCGCTAGATGCGGGCCACCGGAATCACACATACCACTATATCTTGTGGTGCCTCCGAGTTGTGTCATCCGCTGACCCGGCACCATAGCGCGCTGATCTGCCATCGTCTCATGGAGGCTGTTGATGACCACGGCCACCATGCCCCACGACATGTTGTGTCTCGCACGCCACACTGTGGACAACGCTGTGGGCAACCCGGGCCGCCCTGGGGACAGCGTGCGGACGTCGCCGCCCCCGACGTGGAAATCCGCCCTGCAACTGTGCACAACCGGTGGATAACTCCGAGTAGATTGCGGTCGTGAAAGGGAGGAAACTTCTGTGCGTTGTCCGTACTGCGCCGCCGACGAGGATCGCGTCATCGACTCGCGACCGGTCGATGACCACCAGGCCATCCGCCGGCGCCGCGAGTGCCGCGCATGCCATCAGCGGTTCACGACCTTCGAGCGGGCCACCCACGAGGCGTTGAGCGTGCGCAAGCGCGACGGCAGCATCGAACCGTTCCGCCGCGACAAGCTGCATCTGGGCATGGCGCGCGCGTTGACCAACCTCGGCCTCGACGCCGAGACACTGCGCACGAGCGCGGCGCGCGTGGAGGCGCACATCCGCCGGACCGGCGGCCGCGTGACGACCAGCGAGGAGATCGGACGCGCCGTACTCGACGTGCTGCGCGAGATCCACCACGTCGCCTACGTCCGCTTTGCCAGCGTCTACAAGGGCTTCACGACGCCCGAGGACTTCGCACGGGAGCTCGCCGAGCTCGAACACGCCGCCGAGTCGTCCCTCCCGAGGTCCACGTCGTGATGCCGGCGGGCCGTCGCTGACACTCATGGCGCACCGGCGCTCCCACGCCGGCGGTCGGACCGGCTACCTGACCGGGTCCTCGGCGGGATCGGCCGACACGGCCGCCGTCTCGAGCGGGATCACCAGCGGCGTGCCGGACTGGAGCGCCTGCGCATCGACGCCGTTGAGCCGCGCGATCTCGTCCGCCCAGTCGACGAGATCACGGTCCTCGGGCGCGTAGCGCTCGGCCAGGTCCCACAACGTCTGACCCGGCCCGAGGACCACCGTCAGGTTGGTCCGCGCCACAGGGTCGTCGGAACCCGACGCCGCTGTGGCCCTGACCGCAACGGCCGCGGCGACCAGCAGCCCGATCACCACCGCCAGCAACAGCGCCCTGCGCAGCCAGAAGACGTGACGCGGAGGTGCGGCCGGTGGCGGCACCACACGCAGGCGCGGCCGCCGTTCGCCATGATCGAAATCCCTCAGTGCTACCGCCATGACGACCTCCCGCCCCCGCGTCCTCCACATGTGGCGATCCCGGCGGGACCACCCTCGACGCGAACTGTTGTTCGATTGAAGGACCCAGGATGACCGAACAGGTGTTTGCTGTCAACTCGGTCGACGAGACCGAGCGGGCCCGCCCCGCTCCGCCCCTCGACGCCGCGCGTCCGGGAGCACAAAGCGAACAGGTGTTTGCTTTTGGATCAACGAATCGCTACCGTGCCCACAACTCGATCGAGCGATCTGCACGACAGCGCGGTCGAACCGGGCGAGCACCAAGGGAGAGGGCGATGAATGCCAATCACGATCTGACATCGCGGCAGCAGCAGATCCTCCAGATGATCCGGGAGACGGTCGAGGACCGCGGCTATCCGCCGAGCGTCCGCGAGATCGGCGAGGCCGTCGGGCTGCGGTCGACGTCGAGCGTGCACGCGCAACTCGCGTCGCTCGAGCGCCTCGGTTACCTGCGCCGCGACCCGTCGCGACCCCGCGCCATCGAGGTCAGGTTCGATCCGGACACCGAGCTGCCCCGCGTGCCGGCCAGCACGCGCGCTGTTCCGCTGGTCGGCGAGATCGCTGCCGGCGCTCCCATCGTGGCCGAGGAACGCGTCGAAGAGCTCTACCAGCTCCCGAAGGACCTGGTCGGCGAGGGCACGCTGTTCATGTTGCGGGTCCGCGGTGAGTCGATGGTGCTCGCCGGCGTGCTCCCCGGCGACTATGTCGTCGTCCGCCAGCAACCCACCGTCGAACAGGGCGAGATGTGTGCCGCCATGGTCGAGGGCGAGGCGACGGTCAAGTTCTTCCGCCGGACCAAGAGCGGTGAGGTCTTTCTCGACCCCGCCAACGACGGCTACGAACCGATCCCCGTGTCTGCGGACCAGACCTCGTCGATCATCGGACGCGTCGTAGCGGTCCTCCGCAGCCTGTGATGCAGGAGGCTAGCCCGAACTCTCGTCCGCCCAGTCGTTGATCAGCACGAACGGTTCGAGCGCTTCGGCCACGGTGCGCTCGACCTGAGCCGCGACGTATGTGCCCTCGGGGCGGTGTTCTTCTTTGAGCACCGTCCCGTCGCGGTGCGCCAGCGCCACAAGATCGGCGTTCGCGTAGGGCACCAGGGCCTCGATCATCTGACGCTTGGGTGACAGGCGCCGCGACACGCTTTCGACCAGCTCGTCGATGCCCTCGCCGGTTCGCGCCGACACCGCCACCGCTTCGCCGTTGTGGCGCAGCAGTCGCCGGATCGTCGGCGGGTCGGTCGTGTCGATCTTGTTGAGGACCAGCAACCGCGGGATGTCGCCGGCGCCGATCTCGTCGAGCACGGCGTCGACCGCCCGGATGTGCTGGTCGACCCGGAGGTGACCGGCGTCGCAGACATGCAGCAGCAGCGCCGCGTCCAAGGTCTGCTCCAGGGTCGACTTGAACGCCTCGATCAGGTGCGTCGGTAGCTTCTGGATGAATCCCACGGTGTCGGTGGCGATGGCCGTCCGCCCGTCACTGAGCTCCAGCCGCCGGGCCGTCACATCGAGCGTCGCGAACAGCTGGTCGGCGACACCGACCGACGCGCCCGTCAACCGGTTGAGCAACGTCGACTTGCCGGCGTTGGTGTACCCGACCAACGCCACGACCGGGACCTGGTTGCGTTGACGGCGGCGCGTCTTGAGCTCACGCGTCTGGCGCGCCCCTGCGAGGTCGGCGCGCAGCTTGGTGATGCGCCGAGCGATCTTGCGCCGATCGACCTCCAGCTGTGACTCGCCAGGGCCGCGGGTACCGATACGGCCGGCCTGGCGTGAAAGCGCCTGTCCCCAGCCACGCAACCGCGACAGCAGATACGTGAGCTGCGCGAGCTCAACCTGCAACTTGCCCTCACGCGAGGACGCGTGCTGGGCGAAGATGTCCATGATGACGATGTTGCGGTCGAGCACCTTCACTGCCAGGGCTTCCTCAAGGTTGCGCTGCTGCGCCGGTGTCAGCCCGTCGTCGAAGATGACCGTGTCAACGTCGCCTTCGGCAAGACGCTCCTTGAGGTCCGCCACCTTCCCGCGACCGATGAACATCGCCGCGTCGGGACGCTCCCGGCGCTGCGAGAAACGCTCCACCACCACTCCCCCGGCGGTGTCGACCAACTGCTCCAACTCGTCGAGCGAGGAGCGCAGATCCTCGTCGGTCTCGTCGGGCAACCGCACGGCGACCAGGATCGCGCGCTCGACCGGCCGGATGATGTCGACACCTTCGCGGGGACCCTGATCACCGACGCGTTCCGCTTCCGCGCGCCGGCGAGCTGCGCGCGACAGTTCAGCGTCACCGGGCATCTCAGGTTCAGGGATCTCGGGGTCGGACCGATCAGGCATCGGTCACCCCGGCCACCCACGCATCGGTGAACGTGCCTGCGAAGACCTCGACCGCCGGACCGCGTACCTCCAGCGTGTGCTGCAACCAGTCGACACGCAGCACTCCGCCAGGCAGTTCGACCCGGACCCGCCGGTCGGTGCCTCCCAGCAGATGCGCCGCGACCGCCATGGCCGACGCGCCGGTGCCCGATGCCATGGTCTCGCCAACGCCACGTTCCCAGATGCGTCCGCGTACGACGTCTGGACCGGCGATCTCGATGAACTCGACATTGGTGCCTTCGGGAAATGCCACGTTACGTTCGATGCGCGGACCCCAATCGGTCACGGGCGCTTTCGCGACGTCGTCGACAAGGAGTACCGCGTGCGGGTTGCCCATCGACAACGTCGTGGCCACGACATCCTGTGTGCCCGACGCGACACCCTGATCGATGGACGGCATCCGCAGCTCGACCTTCCCGGTCAGCACCGGCGCGCCCATGTCCACTCGGGTCTCGGTCACCCTGCCGTCCGCTGCCCGGCCCGTGACGGTCACCACCTTGACGCCCGCCCGGGAGCCGACGCGGACGGCGTCACCGGACATCAGGCTGTGGTCGAGGACATAGGACGCGACGCAGCGCACACCGTTGCCGCACATCTCCACGATGCCGCCGTCGGCGTTGCGGTAGTCCATGAAGACGTCGGATTGCTGGTCCTGCGGCGGCGCCAGCCTGATGACCCCGTCGGCGCCGACGCCAGAATGGCGCGCGCACATCGCCCGGACCAGCGCCTCCGACAACACGACGTCGTCGTCGAGGTCCTCGATCAGCACGAAGTCATTGCCACATCCGTGGACCTTGCTGAACTGCGTCACGTTGCTCCGCTCAAGTTCTTCCCGACGACGAGGGGACCTCCGCTCAATCACCGACGAGCGAACCACCGCACCTTCAGGGCGTTTCTGCGCCTACTGCCACGGCGAGCTCGACCGCGGCGTCCGCAGGCACCCAGCGTACCCGGGGATCACGGGCGAACCAGCGCTGCTGACGGGCGGCGTACCGCCGCGTCCGCACGATGGTCCGTTCCCGCGCCTCGTCCAGGGTGGTCTTCTCGTCGAGGAAGGCCTCCAACTCGGCGTACCCGATGGCGGCCGCGGCCGTTCGCGACAACCGGCGTCCGCGCAGCGCCGCCGCCTCATCGACGAAGCCGGCCGCCAGCATCTCGTCGACACGGGCGGCGATCCGCTCCCACAGGAGCGTACGAGGTACCTCGAGGCCGATGACCTCCAGGTTGCGGTACACCGACTCGTACCGCTCCCAGCAGCGGCGCCAGTCGGAGAACGGTCTGCCGGTCAGCGCCTGGACCTCGAGCGCCCGTACCGCACGCCGGTGGTTGCCGGGGTCCATCCGGGCGGCGGCCTCGGGATCGGCGGCACGCAAGGCCTCGTACGCCGCGGCGGCGTCCCGGTACCGGACGCTGAGGTCATGGCGAACAGTGGCGTCGGTCGGCGGGAACTCCAGCGGATCGACGACCGCGCGGAAATACAGCCCGGAGCCGCCGACCAGCAGCGCCGCCCGGCCCCGCCCATGCACCTCGGCGATCGCCTCCCGCGCGCGCACCTGGAACCACTGCGCCGAACAGTCCTGCTCGGGCTCCAGCTCATTGACGAGGTGGTGCCGCACCGCGCTGCGTTCCGCCCGTGTCGGCGTCGCGGTGCCGATGTCCATGCCGCGATAGATCGTGAAGGCATCGACCGCGACGATCTCGGCATCCAGGCGGCCCGCGAGATGACGGGCGGCGGCGGACTTTCCGGAGGCCGTCGGACCGATGATCGCGACGACACGCGGTGTCCGTCCCTCACGGTCGTCGGTGGTCATCGCGCGCTCATCACCAGGTAGCCCACACCGCGCGAGGCGGCGTAGCGGCGCACCGCAAGGTCCAGGCCGGCGCTGACGGCGGCGCCGTGGAGCACACACAACGGCGCCCAGCCCCGCGCGCCTACGCGCATGGCCTCATTGGGTCCGAGGGCCGCAAGGCGTTCGCCCTCGCCTGCGGAGAACAGCTCGACAACCGCCGCGTTCCACTCGATCGCACCTGGCCGCTCCGCCAGCGGTGCCTTCGCATTCAGGCCGGCCGACAGATCACCGGCCGCAATGACGTTGGCGGTCAGTTCGGAGTCCTGCAACGCCTGGACCACGCTGATGCCCACCGCTGACAGGACCGAGTACTCGGCGGAGGCCGAGACCTCGAGGGCCACGACCGGTTCGTTGCGGTCGACCAGTAGCGTCAACGTCGCCAGGTCCAGCGGCAGCCGCGATCTGCGGACGCGGGGGTACTGCGTCAGCTTCGACAGGGCCGCGATGGCCGGCGGACACGCTTCGATCGTGCGTGTGTGGCCGGGATAGCCGAGCCCGGACAGGTCTGCGGTCACCGTGTCGTGCAGCGCCGGCTGACCGGCCGCGACCACCACGAGGACATCGGCGTTGGGCAGGCCACGCGCCACGCGCTTGACGCTGGCGCGCAACTGTTGCTGCGCGGAGCCCAGGCCACGTCCGACACCGGGCACGAGCAGTGGCGCACTCGGCAGGCTTGCCGCGCCGGCAAGCGCCCGCGCGATCACTACACCGGGACCCGGGCGCCTGGCGGTGGCGTTCCAACCGGCGCATCGGCAGGCGCGTCGGTCACGTGCCCGTGTAGGTAGAACGCCGCCGCACGGTCCAGGTGAGCGTTGATCAGGTCACCCGCGTCAACGCCGGGCAGCGCGTCAACGTGGACCAGCCGGTTGGTGCGGGTCCGTCCCGACAGCCGTTGCGGGTCCGTCTTCGACGGTCCCTCGATCAGGAGTTGCTGGACGGTGCCGACCTGACGCGCGTTGGACTCCTCCGCGAGACGCCGGGTCAGCGATGCCAGCCGCTGATAGCGCTCGTTGACGACGGCGGGGTCGAGATGCCCGTCGAGGTCGACGGCCGTGGTGCCCGGGCGTCTGGAGTACTCGAAGGTGTACGCCGAGTCGAACGCCGCGGCGGCCGTCACCTCGAGGGTCTGAGCGAAATCCTCCTCGGTCTCGCCCGGGAACCCCACGATGATGTCGGTCGAGATGGCCACGCCGGGGATCGTGGACCTGGCCTCGTCGACAAGATCGAGGAAGCGCGCCGCACGGTACGACCGTTGCATGCGCTTGAGGATGCGGTTGCTGCCGGCCTGCAATGGCAGGTGCAGGTGTTCGCACACGTTGGGGATGTCACGCATCGCTGCGAACACATCGGACGTGAAGTCTTTGGGGTGCGGGCTGGTGAACCGCACCCGTTCGAGGTCGTCGACGTCGCCAAGCGCGTCCAGCAGTTCGGCGAACAGCGTGCGATTGCGTGGCCCGGGCGCGGTCACCTCGCCGCGGCGTATCAGGTCGCGGCCGTAGGAGTTGACGTTCTGGCCAAGCAGGGTGACCTCACGGACACCGTCGGCCACGAGCGCGCGGACCTCGGCGACGATCTCCCCGAGCTTGCGCGACTTCTCCGGCCCACGCAGCGACGGCACGATGCAGAACGCGCACGTGTTGTCACAACCGATCGAGATCGACACCCACGCGTGGTGCGGCACCTCCCGGCGTGCGGGCAGCGCGGACGGGAACGTCTGGGTCTGCTCGATGATCTCTACGACGGGCAGCGACACCGAGTCCGCCTGCGCGAGCAGGGCAGGCAGACGGTCAAGGTTGTGCGTGCCGTAGACGACGTCGACCCACGGGGCGCGCTCCGCGATGGTGCCCTGGTCCTTCTGGGCCAGGCAGCCGCCGACCACGACCTGTTTGCCAGGATCGGCGAGCTTGAGCGGCTTGAGCTGCGACAGGTGCCCGTAGAGCTTCTGGTCGGCGTTCTCACGGATGGCGCAGGTGTTGAACAGCACAAGATCGGCCGACTCGGCGTCGGTCGCGGGCCGGTATCCCATGGTCTCCAGCACCCCGGCCGCACGCTCCGAGTCGTGCTCGTTCATCTGGCAGCCGTAGGTACGGATGAAGTAGGTGCGTGTGCTCACGTCGCCCGAGGATAGCGGTCCACGGAATCCCTAGTCCTGCTCAGTGTTCGGTTCACGCCGCCTCACCACCGGGTCCGTGCCGGTGACGCCACCGGTTCCGGCCCGGCCCGCGGCGTACAGCAGCACGGGAACGACGCCGAGCGCGGCCCCGGACACACGGTCAACGGTGACCAGCGCGATCGCCCCCGCGATGAGGACGAGCATCCCGACCGCGCCCAGACGTGGCGACCGCATCATGTAGAGCACAACGCCGGCCACGAGCGTTGGGATGCCGA
>Ga0299914_10003037_pt1 | contig 11754 bp, 13 predicted proteins | sample RVTome_10_FD_201361 | JGI IMG/M metagenome (GOLD analysis project Ga0299914, IMG submission 201361) | Soil microbial communities from uranium-contaminated site in the Upper Colorado River Basin, Wyoming, United States - RVT153D57 (version 2) ... | reverse complement strand
GCTGTACGACGCCGACCCGAAGGGCATTCCCGATGAAGCGAAGACCTTGCAACGCAAAGCGAGCCTTGAAGAAGACGCCGCCTGAGCCGCCCGAGGCAATGCCGTCGGCGACACGGATCGCGACGCGGCTTCCGGATCGAGGCGCCGGTCCGGGCTTTCGCGAAGACACGCGCGAGATCCTCGACATGATCGACGCGGCGCTGGACGAGCAGGCGGACTGGCTCGGGCAGTGGCATCGCGCGGCGGTGTGCAACCTGCCGCCCGCTGACGAGGTTGCGTCGGGGGCTGCGCCTGAGACAGGGCGGTTCGGCGCCTGGTTCGATGCGAACCGCCGGCGCGGATTGCTCGATGAGCCGGTCTTCGCGCAGCTCTGGTCCGAATACGCCGCGATGCGCGAGATCGGATGCGGCCTGGCGCGCCGGGTCGCGGGCGGCGAGTGCCTGCCGCCGGACGACTACGACGCCTTTGTGGTCAAGGCCCGTGACTTCGCCGCGACCGCCCGCCGGATCCGCGACGCCTATCAGCGTGCGATGTTCGATCTCGATCCGCTGACCGGCGTGCACAGCCGGCGCAGCATGCTGGCCGAGCTGGGGCGCGAGCGCGAGCGCTCCAGCCGCACCGGCAATGCGGCCTATCTCGCGCTCTGCGACATCGACAATTTCAAATCGGTCAACGATGCACACGGGCATCTCGCCGGCGATGCGGTTCTGCTGGCGGTCGCCGGCCGTCTGATCGCCAACCTTCGGCCCTATGACGCGATTTACCGCTTCGGCGGCGACGAGTTCCTGCTCGCCTTTCCCGAGACGGATGAGGCGCAGGCGGCGGGGATTGCGGACCGGCTGCGTGCCGCGATCGCCGGAATGACGGTGCCGGTGAGCGACGCGCCGGCGCTGGCGGTCACCGTGTCGTTCGGCCTGTGTCCGCTGGACGAGGCGACGCCGGTCGAGACCACGCTGCGGCGCGCCGACGAGGCGCTCTACCGGGCGAAGCACGAGGGACGGAACCGGGTCGTCCTATGGCGCACGGCGCCGGATCGCAGCGAGGCGCGCCATGGCTGAGCCGATCGCGGGCGTGCTCCTCGCCGGCGGCCTCTCCCGCCGTATGGGCGGCGGCGACAAGTGCCTTCGTCCGCTTGGCGGCCGTACGATCCTGGAGCGGATCGTCGAGCGGGTGCGCCCGCAGGTATCGCGGCTCGTCCTGAACGCCAACGGCGAAGCGGCGCGGTTCGCTGCCTTCGGCCTTCCGGTCGCGGGCGATACGGTGGCGGGCTTCGCGGGGCCGCTCGCAGGCGTGCTGACCGGACTGGAGTGGGCGCGGGAAAACGCGCCGGAATGCCGATGGCTCGCCAGCGTCCCGACCGATGCGCCGTTCCTGCCGCGCGATCTGGTACCGCTGCTTGCCGAGGCTGTCGCGCGGTCCGGCGCCGACATGGCCTGCGCGACGTCGGGCGGGCGCGCCCATCCGGTCGTCGGCCTTTGGCCGGTGCGCCTCGCCGACGACTTGCGCCGCGCGATGGTGGATGAGGATATCCGGAAGGTTGATGCCTGGACCGCGCGCTACCGGCTGGAACAGGTGTCTTTCCCAGTCGCAGCCGTCGATCCGTTCTTCAACACCAATCGGCCGGAGGATCTGGACGCGGCCGAAGCGCTGTTGTCCGGCGGCGCCGGCGATCAGTGACGGCCGTCGCGCCGGATCGTGACGTAGCGGCCGAACGGCCGGAGCGCCGCGACCGCGCCGCCCTCGCTGACGGCCCGGGCGATCCGGTCGGTGTCAGCGGCGACGAAACCGGACAGCGCGCCGATTCCGAGATCGAACAGCGCCGGCGACAGCGGCGTGCTCGGCCCGATCATCAGGATGAACGCCTTCCGGCTCAGCGACAGGATGCGCGGCAGGGAGCCGTTGACGATGGCGGATGCGGTGACGGCGACGAAGTCCGCGGCTGGCAGCAGGGTCTCGGTCGCGCACTCCGGATACTCGCCCGGCCGTGGCTCGCGCTCGATCACGGCGATGCCCGGATAGCGCTCAGCAAGGCCCGGGAAGCGCCCGATCACCACCGTCCGCTCGCCGTGATTCTCGATCAGATCGAGGCCGTTGCGGGCGCCGCCCTCGAGGTCGAACCGGTTCCAGTAGGCGTTGATCGCGGCGACCGCGACCGTGTGCTCGAACACGTTGTCCGATGTCCAGAGCGCGGCAAGGGCGGCGAGCGGCTGACCGCTGTAGGTGCCCGGCCGCGGCAGGCTGCGGCACCCGGCAGTGCCCCGCGCCGGCGTCTGCGCCAGGCCGGCGCCGTCGTCGCCGATCACCAGCGTCCAGTTGAGGCCGACGACGACGCGGCGGGCGACGCCTGAGAGGCCCGATGCGAGGGCCTGATAGATATGTCCGTCGGCGATAGACTCGGATGCGGCAATCGTCAATTCGGTCACTCCTTGGCGCTGCCGACCCTGCGGCGCGCGCCCGATGTCGGACGGCCCGGATCGCGTCGCCGGCTACGGCGGCGGCGGCGCGGCGCCGATCAGGACGAGCGTCACGACAGCCGTATTTACCGTTACTTTCCCGGCATTTTCGAAATTCACCGTCGCCCGCTGGCCGATCATCGACTGCACCTGTCCGAGGCCCCAGTCCGGCTGGTCCGGATGGCGCACGAAATCGCCGGGCAGAAGACCTTGGGTCATGGCCTGCGATGCGCTAGTTTCCACGTGGATTCGATCATCGCGAAATCGGGCAAAGACTAGCTGCAATGACCTTCATTGTCGACCGACGCATCGCCGAGCTTCTGTGTTCCCGCATCTGCCACGAGCTGGTCGCCGGCGTCGCGGCCGTCAACAACGGGGTCGAGCTGATCAGCGAGATCGACGCCTCGATGATGGACGAAACGATGGCGCTTATCGGCTCCAGCGCCAAGCAGGCGAGCGGCCGCGTGCAGTACTATCGAATGGCCTACGGCTTCGCCGGCTACGAGGCGTTGCCGAGCATGGCCGCGGTGGATGCCTTGATCGCCGGTCTGGTCGAGACGGAACGCCGCTTTAAACTGGCGAAACGGGATGGCCCAGCGTCCGCCCCATTGCAGCCGGGATGGGGAAAGCTTTTGCTCAACCTGACCGTGTTGGCCCTGGAGTGCCTGCCGAAGGGCGGCTCGGTGGCGCCGTCGGCGACCGCCGCCGTCGGCAAGACCGTGCTGACGGTCGTGGGCCGCGGCGAGGAGGCGCGGCCTCCCGACCGCTACCGTGAGGTGCTCGACGGCAAGGTCGGGACGGCCGACGTTACGGCCATGAATGTACACGCTTATTATACGGCAGCGCTCGCCGGAGAGGCCGGTGGCCGGCTCGACACCGATTTCGCCGGGGGGGCCGCCACCCTCAGCGTGAGAGTCTGACCGTCCGAACCCTTTCAATTTCAACTGAGTTTACGGCTTCTTAAAGAATATTCGTCAAATTCCCTGCATCGTAATGGTAAATCCGGCCGATTTCCGGGCCTTTCCGGTTCGGTCAGCGAGGGAATTTCAATCTTGGACGATTTGCTGCAGGAATTTCTGACGGAAACGACCGAGAGCATGGATACGCTCGACGTCGAGCTCGTGAAACTTGAGCAGAACCCTAACGATCCGGCCCTGCTCGGAAACATTTTCCGTCTCGTCCACACGGTCAAAGGCACCTGTGGCTTTCTCGGATTGCCGCGGCTCGAAGCAGTGGCCCATGCGGGCGAGAACGTGCTCGGAATGGTCCGCGACGGCGTTCTTACCGTCACGCCGGACGCCGTGTCGCTCGTGCTCGAATCCCTCGATCGGATCAAGGAGCTGCTGGCCGCACTCGAAGCGACCGAACATGAGCCGGAAGGCGACGACTCTGACCTGATCGCCCGGCTGAATGCCTTCGCGGAAGGCCGCAATGCCGCGCCGGCCGCAGCGCCGGCGCCCGCGAAACCGGCTGCGCCGGTGGATGATGGCAAGGAAGCGGTAGCGCTCGACAATGATGCGCTCCAGGCCGCTTTCGATGCGGCCGAATACAAGGGGCCGGCCCCCGCGTCCGCGCCCAAGGACCGCTCGGACGAGGCGGAGGAATCCGAGAAGGCGGTGGTCACGCAGCCGAAGTCCTCGGTGCCTGCTACGGCCGCCGACAAGTCGCCGTCGGTTCATGCCGAGGGCGGCGCGTCGAAAGAGGCTTCCTCCGTCGCGGCATCGATCCGCGTCAACGTCGACCTGCTCGAGAACCTGATGACGATGGTTTCCGAGCTGGTTCTCACGCGCAACCAGCTTCTTCAGCTTCTCCGCGCCCAGCAGGACAGCGAATTCACCGCCCCGCTGCAGCGGCTGTCGCATGTGACGAGCGAGCTGCAGGAAGGCGTGATGAAGACGCGCATGCAGCCGATCGGCAATGCATGGGCGAAGCTGCCCCGCATCGTGCGCGATCTCGCGCTCGAATTGAACAAGAAGATCGACCTCCAGATGATCGGCGCCGAGACCGAGCTCGACCGCCAGGTGCTGGAGCTGATCAAGGATCCGCTGACTCACATGGTGCGCAACTCCGCGGACCATGGTCTGGAGACGACGGCCGAGCGCGTTGCCAACGGCAAGCCCGAGACGGGTACGATCACGCTGAACGCCTTCCATGAGGGCGGCCACATCGTCATCGAGATCGGCGACGACGGCGGCGGGCTGAAGACCTCGCGGATCAAGGAAAAATTGCTGGCCAACGGACTCGCGTCGGAGAACGAGATCGAGTCCATGACGGACCAGCAGGTCCACAATTTCATCTTCCGGGCCGGCTTCTCGACGGCGCAGAAGGTGACCTCGGTATCCGGCCGCGGCGTCGGCATGGACGTCGTGCGCACCAATATCGAGCGGATCGGCGGCACCGTCGAGCTGCAGTCGGCGGAAGGCAAGGGCACGACCTTCACGATCAAGATTCCGCTGACGCTGGCCATCGTCTCGGCCCTGATCATCGAATGCGCGGGCGAGCGCTTCGCCGTGCCGCAGATCAGCGTGCTGGAGCTGGTGCTCGCCGGCAAGGGCTCGGTTCACACGATCGAGCGCATCCAGGGCACGCCGGTGCTGCGCCTGCGCAACCGCCTGCTGCCGCTGGTCTCGCTCCGCGAGATGCTGAAGATCCAGGAGCCCGAGCAGGCCGCGCGCGGCGATATCTCCGAGGAGGAGACCTTCGTCATCGTCACCCAGGTCGGGCCGAGCTGCTTCGGCATCATCGTCGACAAGGTGTTCGACACCGAGGAAATCGTCGTGAAGCCGGTGTCGCCGGTGCTGCGGAACATCTCGGTCTTTTCGGGCAACACCATCCTCGGCGATGGCAGCGTGATCATGATCCTAGACCCGAACGGCATCGCCGGAGAGCTGGGAGAAGTCACCGTGACCGACCATCAGGAAATCGGCGGCACGCAGCAGCAGATCGCCAGCGATCGCGACCGCGAGGCCATGCTCCTCTTCAAGGGCGGCGACAATATTCCGAAGGCCGTGCCGCTGGCGCTCGTCGCCCGGCTGGAGGAGATCAATTGCGAGTCGATCGAATATACCAACGGCAAGCCGCTCGTGCAGTATCGTGGCCGCCTGATGCCGCTGGTCCCGGTCTCCGATCCGATCGACTTCACGGAGAAGAAGGGCCGTATGCCCGTGCTGGTCTTCACCGACAGCGGCCGTTCGATGGGCCTGGTCGTGAACGAGATCGTCGACATCATCGAAGACAGGCTCAACATTGAAATCGGCTCGGAAAAGCCCGGCATGTTCGGCAGCGCGATTATCGGCGGCCATGCGACCGACATCATCGATACCGGCTACTACCTCAGTCAGGCGTATGGCGACTGGTTCGACCATAAGCGCAATCAGCGCAACGGCAGCGATGAGGGCAAGAGCAAGGTCCTGCTCGTCGACGACAGCGCTTTCTTCCGCAACTTGCTGGCTCCCATGCTGACGGTTGCGGGTTACGCGGTCACCACGGTCGAAAGCGCGTCGAAGGCGCTGGCGATACGGGAGTCCGGCGCCGAGTTCGATCTGATCATCAGCGACATCGAGATGCCGGAGATGGATGGCTTCGAGTTCGCCGAGAATCTCCGCTCGGGTGGGATCTGGTCCGATAAGCCGATCATCGCGCTGTCGTCGCACAGCGCTCCGGCGGATATGGCGCGCGGCCGCCAGGTCGGGTTCACCGATTACGTCGCAAAGTTCGATCGCGACGGGCTGCTGCAGACCCTGCAGGACACGCTCGCCGGCGGGATCGGAAGCGCATGAAGACCCGCCATGCCGAACCGCCCGTTCGCCGCAAGGTGCGGGTGCAGATCAAGGAGCGGCTCTGGGGCGTGGAGCCGGCGACGACCCCGATCGTTCAGGTCGGGCCAAGCAAGCGAAGCGCCGGGCATGAACCGACGCATTGTGTGGAGAGGATGATTTGAGATGAAAACCTGTCTGGTCGTGGACGACTCCAAGGTAATCCGAATGGTCGCCCGGAAAATCTTGGAAGAACTGAATTTCACGGTCGTCGAAGCAGAGGACGGGAAAGTGGCTCTCGACTCCTGCAAGAAGAGCTTGCCCGACGGCGTGCTGCTCGACTGGAACATGCCGGTCATGGACGGGATCGAGTTTCTCAATGAGCTGCGGGCCCTGCCGGGCGGCGACCAGGTGGCGGTCGTCTTCTGCACCACGGAGAACGATCTCCAGCATATCCAGGACGCGCTCGCTGCGGGGGCCAATGAGTACATCATGAAGCCTTTCGACAGCGAAATCATTCAGACGAAATTCTCCCAGGTCGGCCTCATCTGAACCGCTCAGCGATATGCCGATCGTTTCTTGGAATAGTTCTACTTGGTGGGCTGACGGTGACCGAACAAGTTGATCCGATCCGTGTCATGATTGTCGAAGATTCAGCAGTTATCCGCGGTTTGTTCACTCGGGTTCTCGAGGCAAGCAACGACATCCGCGTCGTCGCCTCTGTGGGCGACGGTGCGCTGGCGCTGAAGGCGATCGAGCGCACGGACGTGGACATCGTTCTCCTCGACATCGAGATGCCGAACATGGATGGCCTGACGGCATTGCCGAAGCTGCTCAAGATCAAGCCGGACGTCATCGTCATCATGGCGTCGTCGCTGACGGCGCGGAATGCCGATATCTCGCTGCGCGCGCTTCGCATGGGCGCGACCGACTATGTGACGAAGCCGAGCTCGCGCGAGGCGATGCGCGAGGCGGACGATTTCAAGCGGGACCTCGTCGAAAAGGTCAGGGCACTCGGCCGCCGCCACGCAGACGCGGGGCACGCGCCGCGCGTCCGTCCGGCGCTCGCGGACGCACGCTTTACGCCGCCGCCGAAAGGCGAGCCCGTGATCCAGCTCCGTCCCGGCAGCAAGGTGAAGCCGGAGGTGTTGGCGATCGGAAGCTCGACCGGCGGACCGCAGGCGCTTGCCGAATGCCTGAGGACGATCACCAAATCGATCAGCCTGCCGATCCTGATCACGCAGCATATGCCGCCGACCTTCACGTCGATCCTGGCAACCCATATCGGGCAGCTCACCGGCTGGCCGAGCGCCGAGGCCAAGGATGGCGACGTGATCCAAGGCGGCCATGTCTACGTGGCGCCTGGCGGCCACCACATGGTGGTCGAAGCCGAGGGCACGCGGAAAGTCATCCGGCTTTCGGATGCGCCGCCGGAACATTTCTGCCGACCCTCGGTCGACCCGATGCTGCGCAGCGTCGCCAAGGCCTACGGGTCATCGGTGCTCGTACTGATCCTGACCGGAATGGGGCAGGACGGCCGCGCAGGCGGCGAGGAAATCGTCAGGCAGGGTGGAACCGTCATCGCTCAGGACAAGGCGACGAGCGTCGTTTGGGGCATGCCCGGTGCTGTCGCGACCAGCGGTCTTTGCAGCGCCGTTCTGCCGCTCAAGGATCTGGGGCCACATATAGCGAAACTAGCGGCGTAAGAATCATGAATAGGGCCGATTTCGAGTTTCTCGCATCCATCCTCAAGCAGCGCTCCGGCCTCGTGCTGGCGCCCGAGAAGGCATACCTCCTCGAGAGCCGCCTCATGCCGGTTGCGCGCAAGTTTGGGTTTACGGGATTGCCGGAGCTGATCGTCGCCGTCCGGACGGAGCGGCCGGAAGACCTTCTGCGCGACATCACGGAAGCGATGACGACCAATGAATCGCTGTTCTTCCGTGACATGAAGCCGTTCGAGCAATTCCGCAATCTCGTGATCCCGAAGCTGGTCGAGGCCAGGCATTCGACGCGCAAGATCCGGATTTGGAGCGCCGCCGCTTCCAGCGGCCAGGAGCCGTATTCGATTGCGATCATCCTGACGGAGATGCAGAGCCTGCTGGCGGGCTGGGACGTCGAGATCACGGCGACGGACATTTCCGTCGAGATGCTCAACCGCGCACGCTCCGGGCTTTATACCCAGTTCGAAGTGCAGCGCGGGCTGCCGATTGCGACCCTGGTCAGGTATTTCAAGCAGGTCGGCGAAAAGTGGCGCCTCGACGCCGGCGTCCGTTCGATGGTGAAGTTCAAGGAATTCAACCTGCTGGACGACCCGACGCCGCTCGGCCGCTTCGACATCGTGTACTGCCGCAACGTGCTGATCTATTTCGACCAGCAGACCAAGGCCGAGGTCCTGGCGCGGGTTGCCAAGACGATGCCGAATGACGGCGTGCTGTATCTCGGCGGCGCGGAGACGGTGCTCGGCATCACCAACAAGTTCGTGCCGATCACCGGGCACCGCGGCATGTACGGCCTCGCGGGCGGCGAGCCGGCGCTAAAGAGCGCCTGACCGCCTAACCAACCCCGCACGACCGCCGACTTTCAAGCGGCGGAGGCCTTCGCCATGTGCTCGCCGGCTCCCTCGTGGGCGACCGGATCGCGCAGCACGTAGCCGCGGCCCCAGACCGTCTCGATGTAGTTTTCGCCGCCGCAAGCCATGCTGAGCTTCTTGCGCAGCTTGCAGACGAACACGTCGATGATCTTGAGCTCCGGCTCGTCCATGCCGCCGTAGAGATGATTCAGGAACATCTCCTTGGTCAGCGTCGTGCCCTTGCGGAGCGACAGCAGCTCGAGAATGCCGAACTCCTTGCCGGTGAGGTGGATCGGCTTTCCGTCGACCTCCACGGTATGATCGTCCAGGTTCACGCTGATCTTGCCGGTCTTGATGATCGACTTGGCGTGCCCTTTGGAGCGGCGGACGATTGCCTGGATCCGGGCGATGAGCTCGCGTTTCTCGAACGGCTTGGTGAGATAGTCGTCCGCACCGAAGCCCAAACCCTTGACCTTGTTGTCCAGCTCGCTCAGGCCGGAAAGGATCAGAATGGGCGTGTCGACTCGCGCATCGCGCAGCCGGCGCAGCACTTCATATCCGTCAATGTCCGGGAGCATCAGGTCGAGGATGATGATGTCATAGTCGTAGATCTTACCGATCTCGAGACCGTCCTCGCCGAGATCGGTCGTATCCACGACGAAGTTTTCCGACTTGAGCATCAGCGTGATGCTCTTGGCCATCGCCTGATCGTCTTCGACTAGCAGTACCCGCATATGTATTCCCCTAATCTACTTCAAGACCCACGTGAAGGACTGGTGAAGTTATATGGTTAATAGTTTAGCAAGGCGAGTGTAAAAATTGCAATATTTTTTACTCGGCATTTTATTTAGTTATTTTGTACTTTTTTCCGGACTGAACATCGACTATTGATACTCGGTAAATTTTGCCTAGTCATGATTCGGAGGCTTCTCTGCGGGCGCTCATCGACGATATCGCGAACATCCGGACTGTCCGCACCTATGGTCGGGTCAGCGCCGTTCTGGGCATGCTGGTCGAGATCGACGGTATCCACGCCTATCTTTCCGTCGGCGACCGTTGCGAGATCCTGGGGCGCGGCGGCCGCGTGCGCTGCGAGGTGGTGGGCTTCCGCAACGGCTGCGCCCTTGCCATGCCGTTCGCATCGCTCGACGGGGTCGGCCTCGGAAACCGGGTCGAGGTCGACGTCTGCCCGCCCGAGGTCTTTCCGCACGAGGAATGGCTGGGGCGGGTCATCGACGGCTTCGCCGCGCCGCTCGACGGCGGACCGCCGCTCCGCCGCGGCTCCGTCGCCTACGGCATCCGCACCGCGCCGCCGCCGGCGAGCCGGCGCAGGCGGGTGGGCCGCAAGCTCGATGTCGGCATCCGCACCGTCAACGCCTTTCTCACCTGTTGCGAAGGGCAGCGGCTCGGCATCTTCTCGGGCTCCGGCGTCGGCAAGTCGCTGCTGCTCTCGATGCTGGCGCGCTACAACGCCGCCGATGTCGTCGTGATGGGGCTGATCGGCGAGCGCGGGCGCGAGGTCAAGGAATTCATCGAAGAGCACCTCGGTCCGGCCGGGCTCGCGCGCGCCGTCCTCGTCGTCGCCACCTCGGACGAGTCGGCGTTGATGCGGCGCCAGGCGGCGCACCTTACCCTGACGGTCGCCGAATACTTCCGCGACCAGGGAAAGAAGGTCCTGTGCCTGCTCGACAGCGTCACGCGCTTTGCGATGGCGCAGCGCGAGATCGGCCTGTCCGCGGGCGAGCCGCCGGCCAGCAAGGGCTACACGCCGACGGTCTTCGCCGAGCTGCCGAAGCTGCTGGAGCGCGCCGGGCCGGGCATGGGCGAGGGCAGCATCACCGGGATTTTCACCGTTCTGGTCGAGGGGGATGATCACAACGAGCCGATTGCCGACGCCGCCCGCGGCATCCTGGACGGCCACGTGGTGCTGGATCGCGCCATCGCCCAGCGCAACCGCTTCCCGGCGATCAACGTGCTGCGCAGCATCTCGCGGACGATGCCGGCCTGCAACGCGCCCGACGAGAACGCGCTGGTCGGCAAGGCGCGCGAGGTCATGGCGGTCTACGACGACATGGCCGAGCTGATCCGCCTTGGCGCCTACCGCCGCGGCAGCGATCCATCGGTGGACGAAGCCATCGCGCTGCACGAGCCCTTGGAAGCCTTCCAGCGCCAGGCGGTCGATGAACGTACCTCGCTCGAGGACGGATACCGCGAGCTCGCCCGCATCCTCGGCATGCCGGAGCCGGCCGGTGACGGCGGATCCGCGGAAACCGCGTCGTGAGCGTTCTCCGCCGCCTCGCGCGCTATCACCGCTATCTGCTCGACGAGCGTCGGCGCGCGCTGCGCACGCTGGAAGAGCAGGCGGCGGCGATCGAAGGCGCGATCGAGGGGCTCGACCAGGGGATCGTCACGGAACAGCGCATCGCCCGGTCAGCGCCGGAGGTGATCGGCGCCTATGGCGGATTCGCGCGCGCGGCTCTGGAACGGCGCAGTGTGTTGCTCGGCTCGCTCAGCGAGGCCAGCGACGCCGTGGACGCGGCCCGCGACGAGCTGCTCGACGCATTCTCCGAAGTGAAGCGGTACGAGATCAGCCTCGAGCATCAGGAGCGGCGGGAGCACGAGGAGCGCGGCCGGCAGCTGCAGGGTCAGATCGACGAAGCCGCCCTCAATCTCCATCGCCGCCGGGATCGGGGCTGAGCGCGCCCGGCAGGCGGGCGAGGATGCGGGCATTGTCCCAGCTGGGCTGCCGCTCTTCGACGATCACGCATTGCATTCCGGCGCCCGTTTCTCCAAGCGTCTGGGAGACGACGACCTGGGCCCACCGCGGCACGATCTCGTTGCCGATGTCGTCGAGGATGGCGAGCGCCATCGTTTCGCTGCGCGCGGCGGCAGAGTCGTCGAAGGCGGCGAGGTATGCCGCGAAGCCGCCGGCCTCCAGCAGCAGCTTGTCCGGGACATAGGTCAGGCGAACCCGGCA
>Ga0299914_10003036_pt1 | contig 11756 bp, 10 predicted proteins | sample RVTome_10_FD_201361 | JGI IMG/M metagenome (GOLD analysis project Ga0299914, IMG submission 201361) | Soil microbial communities from uranium-contaminated site in the Upper Colorado River Basin, Wyoming, United States - RVT153D57 (version 2) ... | reverse complement strand
TGAGTTCGGGGTGACCCGTGTCGTCCCCCGTGACGGGAAGAGCCGCGCCTATCTCGACGGGAACCTGGTCGCTGCCGGCATCCTGGCAGAGAGACTCGGGTCCGTAGTCGAGATCGTCGGCCAGCACGATCAGATGCTCCTGAGGCGAAGTCAGTCGGTGCTGGGTCTGGTCGACGGTGTTCTCGACGAACCGGGGGCACAGGCCCGAGCCCGATACGACACGACATGGTCTCTCTACCGCTCTGCCCTCGACGACCAACGCCGCCTCGGGGGCGACCGCATGGCCCTCGAGCGTGAGCTCGACCTGGTCCGGTACCAGGCCAACGAGATCAGTTCGGCGGGGTTGGAGCCGGGAGACGACCAACGGCTCGAGTCGATGGTGGCACGTCTGAAGAACACCGAGTTGATGCGAGACAACCTGGCTGCCGCGACCGACGAGCTCGACTCGGCGGCTGAGAGCACCGGGATCGTCGTGTCACGGCTGAGAAAGCTTGCGGCCGTCGATTCCGGGCTGGAGGAGTTGTTGACGGCAGCCGAGCTTCTCGGCGATCTGACCCACGACCTGCTGAGCGGTGTCCGTGATCAGGCCGAGTCGGCGAACGACGACCCCCGACAGCTCGAGCAGTTGGAGGAACAGCTGACGTCGCTGGGTCAGCTCAAGCGGAAGTACGGCAAGACCCTCGAGGAGGTCCTCGAGTTTGGGATCGACGCCGGGCGCCGGGCGGGTGAGTTGGAGACTTTGCTGGAGAAGGCATCGGGGATCGAAGACCTGGTGAGCCAGCTGGAATCTGAAGTCGCCGAGGCCGGGATCCATTTGCGATCCGCCCGCCGGGCCGCGGTACAAGGCATCGAGAACGAGGCGCGGGCCCATCTCGCTGCCCTCGGTCTTCCCTCAGCCTCCCTCAGTTTCTCGATCGAAGAGGTCGAACCAGGCCCGTCGGGGGCCGATCGCGTGGAGCTCATGTTCGCTTCCGATGACCGTCTTGCCGCCGGGACCGTGCACGACGTGGCCTCCGGTGGTGAGCTTTCGCGGTTGGTGCTGGCCCTTCGGCTGGCCACCCGCTCCAAGGATGTCGACTCTCTGGTGTTCGACGAGATCGACGCCGGTGTCGGCGGGGTGACGGCACTGGAGGTCGGGCGCAAGCTCGCCGATCTGGCCCGTACCTGCCAGGTGCTCTGTGTGACCCACCTGCCTCAGGTGGCCGCTCACGCCGACACCCACTATGTGATCGAGCGGACCGGAGCGACCGCATCGGTGAGGAGAATCGAGGGAGAAGACCGTCTGACCGAATTGTCCCGGATGCTGGCCGGTCTGCCCGAAAGCGAGCGTGGCCGGGAGGCGGCCGCCGAGTTGTTGGAAGGAGCCCGAACCGGATGATGCCCTACTCCGACGAGAACACTGCTACATTGGCATCCCGTCATGGACGGCCCTCTTTTCTCACCGGAAACACCCCCTCCAGGCCACACTGACGAAGCTCCCGCACCGACCACCAAGTACGTGTTTGTCACCGGTGGCGTGGTCTCCAGCCTGGGCAAGGGAATAGCTGCATCTTCACTGGGCCGTCTACTCAAATCGCGCGGCCTGCGGGTGGTCAACCAGAAACTCGACCCATACATCAATGTCGACCCCGGGACGATGAACCCGTTCCAGCATGGCGAGGTGTTCGTCACCGATGACGGTGGCGAGACCGATCTCGACCTCGGCCACTACGAGCGATTCACCGGGGAGAACCTGCGAAGGACGTCGAATGTCACCTCCGGATCGGTTTACTTGTCGGTGATCCAGAAGGAGCGTCGCGGCGACTACCTCGGCGACACCGTCCAGGTGATTCCCCACATCACCAATGAGATCAAGGACCGGATACGCCGGGTGGGGGAACAGGACGTCGACGTCGTCATCACCGAGGTGGGTGGGACCGTCGGCGACATAGAGAGCCTCCCCTTCCTCGAGGCAATCCGCCAGTTCGGAAACGATGTGGGGCGTGAGAATGTCGCTTTCGTCCACGTCACGCTGGTCCCGTACATAGCCACCTCCGAAGAGCTGAAGACCAAGCCCACCCAGCACTCCGTGGCCGAGCTCCGGAGCAAGGGCATCCACCCCGATGTGATCATCGTCCGCAGCGATCGCGAAGTGGATGAGGCAGTGCAGAGGAAGATCAGCCTCTTCTGCGACGTCGAGTTTCGGGCAGTGATCGCCGCACCCGATGTGCAGGACATCTACGAGATACCGCTCATCCTCCACGACGGCGGGCTCGACGCGGTGATCTGTGACCGTCTCGGGTTGGTGACGGGGCCACCGAATCTCGAGACCTGGCGATCGATGGTGGCCAGGGCCGCTTCGGCTACCGACAGTGTGAAAGTGGGCATCGTCGGCAAGTACGTGGGACTGCCCGACGCCTACCTCTCGGTCGCCGAGGCGCTCCGCCACGCTGCCGCCGGGCAAGGATTGAAGCTGGATCTGGCATGGGTACCCAGCGACGAGCTGACCGGTCTGCTCGCCGACTCCTATCTCGAGAACCTGGACGGCATCGTGATCCCCGGCGGTTTCGGCTATCGCGGTGTCGAAGGAAAGATCCAGGCGATCCGCTTCGCCAGGGAGAACGGTGTCCCTTTACTCGGGCTTTGCCTCGGCCTGCAATGCGCGGTGATCGAATTCGGTCGCAACGTGCTCGGGCTCACAGACGCCAACAGCACCGAATTCGACCCATCGACGCCGCACCCGGTCATAGATCTGATGGAGAGTCAGGAGGACGTCGAGGACAAGGGCGGCACCATGCGTCTCGGCCTCTACGCCGCCAAGTTGGCCGAAGGCTCGAAGACGAGAGACCTCTATGGCCAGGAGCTCGTCTATGAGCGACATCGTCATCGGTGGGAGGTCAACAACAAGTACCGCAAAGACCTGGAGAACGCCGGGATGAGGCTGTCCGGGCTCTCCCCGGACGACAACCTCGTCGAGTACATCGAGCTCGTCGACCACCCGTACTTCGTCGCCACCCAAGCCCATCCTGAGTTCCGCTCACGCCCCGACCGGCCACATCCCCTCTTCACCGGGCTGATACAGGCCATCATCGAGAAGGGCGAACCGGTCATCGAGGTGACCGAGACCGTCGATCTGACGATTGAGTGAAGCAGAGCTGCCGACCGGCCGATAGCCTGCCAGCAGGCTCGGATACGACAGGATGACGCTTTGATCGTCGGTGTGCCCAAGGAAGTGAAGACCGAAGAGCACCGCGTGGCGATCACGCCGGTCGGGGCTCGTGAATTGGCCGAACGCGGGCACACTCTCCTCATCGAGCGCAGCGCCGGTGAGGGCTCGGCCATCCTCGACGAGGAGTACGAGGCGCAAGGAGCGACCCTGGTCCCGACTGCTGCCGACGTCTATGCCGGTGCCGACATGATCCTCAAGGTGAAGGAGCCGCAGTCCGCAGAGGTCGACATGTTCCGCCCCGGGCAGGTCCTGTTCACCTATCTCCACCTGGCTGCCTACCCCGCGCTGGCGGCTGCGTTGCTGGAGAGGAACGTACTAGCACTGGCATATGAGACGGTTCAGCTGCCCGATCGATCGTTGCCCCTGCTAGCGCCGATGTCGGAGATCGCCGGTCGCATGGCCACTCAGGTAGGCGCCTACTTCCTGGAGAAGGCCCAGGGCGGTCGTGGGGTCCTGCTCGGCGGGGTAACCGGGGTGAAGGCCGGCAAGGTCGTCATCATCGGCGGGGGGATGGCCGGTGCCAACGCTGCTGTGATCGCCATGGGAATGCAGGCCGACGTGGTGGTCCTCGACACCGACATCGAGAAACTGCGCTGGCTCGACTCGCTGTATCACGGTCGGATAAGGACCCTTCACTCCAACAAGCTGACCATCGACGAACAGGTGCTCGCCGCCGACCTGGTGATCGGCACCGTCCTGGTGCCGGGCGCCTCGGCGCCGAAGTTGGTGACCGAAGACATGGTCCGCGGCATGAGACGAGGTGCGGTACTCGTTGACGTGGCCATCGACCAGGGTGGCTGCTTCGAGACCTCCCACGAGACCACGCACAGCGATCCGGTGTACGAGGTTCACGAAGTAGTCCACTATGCGGTGGGCAACATCCCGGGTGCGGTCCCTCACACCTCGACCTATGCCCTCACCAACGCCACTCTCCGGTATGCGGTCAGCCTGGCCACGCTCGGGGTGAGCGGAGCCGTCGCGGCCCATCCCGAATTGTTGTCCGGGTTGAATGTGGTGGGCAACGCGGTGTGTCACCCTGCCGTTGCCGAGAGTCTCGGCGTCGAGCATGTCCCGCCGCACGAGGCACTCGCCGCGGTTTGAGTACCGGTCATCTCACTTTCCCCGAATGTCTCGAGGAATATCTGCTGGCGTTGGATGTCGAGCGTGGGTTGTCGGTGAACACCATCGCCGCCTATCGGCGTGACCTGGATCAGTACCTCGTCTTCCTGGCGGGCAATGAGCCGAGCCAAAGCGACGTGGAAGGGTATCTAAGGCACCTCAGGGCTCGAAGGCTGGCTCCGGCCACCGTGGGGAGGAAACTGGCGGCAATTCGAGGTTTGCACCGTTTCCTGGTCATCGAGGGCCTGCGGGCCGAAGACCCCACCCTTCTCCTCGAATCGCCGCGTCGACCGGATCCCTTTCCCAAGGCATTGACCGTCGACGAAGCCATCGGCTTGATGGAGACGCCAGATCTCTCGACAGTCAAGGGACGACGTGACTCGGCTCTTCTCGAGTTCCTGTATGGGACCGGCGCCAGGGTCTCCGAAGCCGTGGGGCTCGACCTGGGTCTCCTCGATCTGGAGGACCGTGTGGTCATCGTCAGCGGCAAGGGGTCCAAACAACGCTTGGTCCCCCTCGGGGGCAAGGCGGTCACGGCGATTGCCCGCTGGCTTCCTGACCGGATCGAGCTCTTCAATCGCAACCAGCGTGGTGACCCCCTCTTCTTGAATTTGCGGGGCCGTCGATTGAGCCGTCAGGGCATATTCGAAGTGGTCCGGCACAACGCGGGAAAAGCAGGGATTTCCCCGGAAAAAGTCTCCCCCCACGTCTTGCGGCACTCGGCGGCAACACACATGGTGGAGGCCGGCGCCGACCTTCGCACGGTACAAGAGATCCTGGGGCACGCTACCATCTCGACTACACAGATCTACACGAGGGTCAGTCCTGCCCATCTCGTTGAGGTCTACGTCCAGGCGCACCCGAGGAGCAGATGACGGTCGACATCGTTAGTGCAGAGAAGGCGCTCCGTGAGGAGCGGACTCAGCTCGTACACCAGTTGGGTGAGCTCGGCGCGGCCGAAACCGGCGAGCTGAATTCCGACATCGACTTCGGTGGCAGCTTTGCCGACGCCGCCGCCATCACCGCCGAGCGCACCGAAGTCCTGGGATTGGTCGAGTCGCTGAAAAACCAACTCGATGGGGTCGACCTCGCCCTAGGCCACATCGCAGCCGGCACCTACGGGACCTGTGTCTCGTGCGGTAACGGGATCGCAACCGCACGGCTCGAAGCACGTCCGTCCTCTGTGCTCTGCATCGATTGCAAGACCAAAGCCGCGGGTTAGTGGCCCACTAGTTCGTGCCAGGCTCACTGAGGCACCTCGCCGGCAGATTCTTCGACGTTCTCTTTTCGAAGCCTCTGACTGCGGCGGAGACGGCAGCGGTGCGAGGATGGCTCGCCCCAGCCGAGGCCGGGGTCTTCTTCTCCCAGACGACCGCAGATCAACGACACGGCTTTCACGCGGCCACGATCGTGGAAGAGGCCGGAGAACGAGACGTTTCGGTTCTCCGAGCGGCCCTCCTCCACGACATCGGCAAACGGCACGCCCGTCTCGGGGTGATCGGGCGTACATTTGCCTCGCTTCTGATCAGGTTTCGCCTGCCCCTCACCGCCAGGGCACGTCTCTACCTTGGTCACGGAGGGCTGGCAGCCGACGAGCTCGACCGAATGGGCTGTGAAACGCTGGTGATCGAATTTGCCCGCCACCACCACGGCGCACGACCCGATGTCATTCCTCCCGCGACCTGGGACTTGCTTCAACTCGCCGACGAACCACCAAAGACGAGAACCTCGGCCAGAGCCCGAATAACCTGAGCATCCGATGACCTTCCATGTCACGACCAACGTCTTCGAGGGGCCGCTCGATCTCTTGCTCCAACTGATCACCAAACACCAGGTCGAGGTGACTGCGGTGGGTCTCACCGAGGTGGTTGGGGAGTACGTGTCGTTTCTCGAGGAGATGAAGGGCCTCGACCTCGAGGTGACCTCGGAGTTTCTCCTCATCGCCGCCACTCTCATCCAGCTAAAGGCCAACTCCTTGCTCCCCACCCGGGGGGAGCTCGACCTCGACGATGAGCTGGCATTGATCGAGGAGCGCGATCGGCTGCTGTCACGGTTGCTGGTGTGCGTCACCTTCAAGGATGTCGCCGCGGTGCTTCATCGGAGACTGCAGGAGTCGAACCGTCATGTTCCCCGGGTCAGCGGGCTCGACCAGTCGATCGCAGTCGCACCTTTCGAGTGGGCGATTCCGGTCGACTCCAACGGTCTCGCCTCGATGGCAGCGAAGGTGTTGTCACGGGAGGGTGCCGAACCCGATCTCGACCATCTCGATCTCGAGCTTCCCTCGGTCGAGGAGGCGATCGATCGGATCCGCGACCGGGTCACCGAGCTCACCATGACCAGCTTCGAGGTGCTGACCGAGCACTGCTCCACGCCGGTGGAGGTCGCCGCCTACTTCCTGGCCCTGCTCGAACTGGCCAGATGGGGGCTCATCGAAGTCTCCCAGGACGACTGGCTGGCGGACATTCGGGTGCAGCACCGCGAGCTCGGCGAGACCGATCTGACGTCGGAGTGGGCATCGTGAACGAGTCGGCAGCCCTCGAGGCCGTCCTGTTCGTGACCGAGTCGCCCGTGCCGCTGGGTGAGCTGGCCGAAGTCCTCGAGCTGCCCAAGAGCCGGGTTCAGGAACTGCTCGACGAGCTCAAACAAGGCCTCGAGGACCGGGGAGCGGGTCTGGTGCTGCGATCAGTGGCAGGCGGGTGGCGTCTCTACTCCCATCCCGATGCCTATCCCTTCCTGGAGCGATTCTCCACCTCGGCTACGGCGCGCAAGTTGTCGCCGGCGGCTCTGGAGACACTCTCTGTTGTTGCCTACCGACAGCCGGTGGCCCGCAGTCAGATCTCTGATATCCGCGGCGTCGACTCCGACTCGGCGGTCAGAACCCTGGAGCGGCTGGGGATGATCGAGGAGAAGGAGCGGCTCAACATCCCAGGAAATCCGGCGGTGTACGTAACCACCGAGCTGTTTCTGGAAAAAATGGGGCTGGAGTCACTCGATGGGCTTCCCCCTCTCGCCGATCACATCCCACCGGCCGACACCGTCGATTCCCTCGAGGAGACGCTCCGCCCCGGGTCGGTGTGACCGATGGCGGATCCGGTCCGCCTTCAGAAGGCGATCGCCAACGCAGGGCTCATGTCGCGCCGAGCTGCCGAGGACGCGATTCGCCAGGGGAGAGTCGCCGTAGACGGGACGAAATCAGGACTGGGAGATCGAGTCGACGTCGAGGCCCAACAGGTCACGTTGGACGGGACGCCGATACCAGTGAATCCCGAGCTGGAGACCCACCTTCTCTACAAACCGGCCGGGATCATCTCGTCGTCTTCCGATCCCCAGGGCCGGCGGACGGTGGTCGACCTCGTCGCCAGCGAAGCCAGGCTCTACCCGGTGGGTCGTCTCGACTACGACTCCGAAGGGCTGATCCTGCTCACCAACGATGGCGAGCTGGCCAACCGGGTGACCCACCCCCGGTACGGGATCGTGAAGAAGTACCTGGCACTGGTGAAGGGACGCCCGGGCGGAGCGGACATCCGGCGGCTTACAGAAGGGGTCGAGCTCGATGACGGCCCGGCCCGCGCCATCGGCGCCCGGGTCCTTGATCGAAAAGGGGACGCGACAATGGTCGAGATGACGATGGGGGAGGGCCGCAATCGTGAAGTGCGCCGGATGTTGGAGGCAATCGGCTTGGAGGTGACCAAACTGGTCCGCACCTCGATCGGGCCGATCAACGATCGGACTCTCAAGCCTGGCGAATCGCGTCTGCTCTCTGCGGGTGAGATCACCGAGCTGCTCGCCTCGGGAACCCCGGGCCCATGACGGACTACCTGGCCGTCACCCCCCTTAGCTCGCGGATGAGAGTGTCGCTCAGGCCACCGGGCTCGAAGTCCCAGACCATCAGAGCACTGATCTGCGGTGCGCTGGCAGAAGGCACATCGACTCTGAGGCACCCACTGCGGTCGGTCGACACCGGTATCGCAGTCCAGGCACTGCGCCAGCTCGGCGTCGAGATCGAGGACATCTCCGACCCATGGGTGGTGGTCGGGACACGAGGCCGGCTCCACCCAAGCGGCCAGCCCGTTGATGCCGGTGCATCAGGTCTCACTGCCCGATCCATCATCGCGGTCGCCCCCCTCGTCGATGGGCCGACCGTCGTGACCGGCCGCGACCGACTGCCCGAGCGCCCGATGGGTGGGTTGATCGATGCTCTCGGTGCCGTTGGCGTCGACGTGACGGCCACGGCCGGCCGTCTTCCCGTGACTGTCTTTGGCAAGGGCAGCCTGCCCGGTGGAAGGGTTGAAGTCGACTCGAGTGAGACGACCCAATTCCTCACCGCGCTTCTCATGGCCTCGCCCCTCGCCTCGACTCCTATGACGATCACACCCGTTGGGCTCGAGGGCTCCGAGGGATATGTGGCGATGACCCTCCAGATGATGAGGGATCTGGGCGCCACAGTGGAAACGATGGGGGAGAGTCACCGGGTGGAAGCCTCAGGTTACCTGGGAGCCGATATCGACATCGAGCCGGACGCTTCAGCCGCCGTGTACCCCATGGTTGCCGCTGCCATCACCAGGGGGAGCGTCACCATCGAAGGCCTCGGATCGCGCTCGCTCCAGCCCGACCTGAGCGTTGCCCGGGTCCTGGAGAACATGGGTTGTGTCGTGACGCAAACCGAGGACACCACCACGGTCAACGCGTCTGCCGATACCTTGCGCCCGGTAGACATCGACCTCCGGGGTTGCCCGGATGGCGCCCTGGCGGTGGCTGTGGCCTGCCTATTTGCCGACGGTCGCAGCACACTTCGAGGTCTCGGCTCACTGAGGCACAAGGAGTCCGATCGCCTCGTTGCCCTGGCTGCCGAAATCGACCGTCTCGGCGGCGAAGTCGAGCTGGGAGAAGACCTTTTGGCGATAACGCCCCGACCCCTGCGAGCCGCCCGCGTCGAGACCTACGGGGATCACCGCATGGCCATGTCGTTTGCCTTGGTGGGCCTGGCCGTTGAGGGCATTGAGATATCGGATCCGGCAGTGGTTGGCAAGACCTGGCCCCAATACTGGGAATTCCTGCAAAATCTAGATCGCGAAAAACCCTGAGGATCTGCGCACGTGCCCTGATTCACGCGCTAGGTTGTCACCCAACGGAGAGGGCCCCCGGTCCCACAGCCCCCATTGTCCGAATACCCCCATAGGACACCCTCAGGGATCGGGCGCCCCCCTCCGCGACTCCCGATAGGCTGCCGCCCCGTGACCGACCTCATCATGACCATGGACGGCCCGGGGGGAACCGGGAAGAGCACCGTCAGTAAGGCGGTCGCGGAACGACTCGATCTCCCGCATCTCGATACCGGTGCCTTCTATCGCGCCGCGGCGGTGGTGGCAGTCCGTGCCGGGGTGGACCTCGACGATGCGGATCAGGTGACGGCGGTGCTGGCCGGCACCGCATTTGACCAGATCGCCGGTCGGATGTATGTCGACGGCAGTGACATCTCCGATGAGATCCGCACTCCGACCGCGACCGCTGCCTCGTCGCGGGTCTCGACTCATCCCGGTGTGAGGAGGTTGTTGGTCGCCCATCAGCGCCAATGGGTCGAGGGTCACGGCAACCGGGCCGTGGTCGAAGGTCGCGACATCGGCTCGGTGGTGTTCCCCGACGCGACCCTCAAGATCTATCTCGATGCACGACCTGAGATCCGGGCCCGCCGACGGGCCGATCAAACCGGGGAGGATTACGACGACGTCCTCGCCCAGCTCACCGATCGCGACCATAGAGACACGACGCGTCGGGCCTCTCCGCTGACCATCCCTCAACGCGCGGTGGTGATCGACACATCGGATCTGACCTTTGAGCAGGTGGTCGAGCGCGTGGTCGAGCTGGCCATCGGGCCAACTGGTTGAATTCCGCCCCCGCCCTACCATTGTGGCAATGACAGTCGAGCGGGTCCTCGTCGCCGAGCCTCGCGGCTTTTGTGCCGGGGTGGAAATGGCGATCAAGGCCCTCACCTGGATGACCCGCATCTTCGACGGGCCTGTTTACTGCTATCACGAGATCGTTCACAACGAATGGGTGGTAAAAGCCTTCGAAGGGGTCGGCGTTGTGTTCGTCGACGACATCTCCGAAGTTCCCGAGGGCGCGCCCGTCATGCTGTCTGCCCATGGGTCGGCTCCGGAGGTGGTGAGCGCTGCCGCCAGCCGTGCGGCGGTCGTCATAGACGCGGTATGCCCCCTCGTCACCAAGGTCCACCACGAGGTGAAGCGGATGGCTCGCAATGGGTACGACATCATCTATGTCGGCCACCAAGGCCATGACGAGGCGGTGGGGACCGTCGCCGAGGCGCCGGCGTCGATCAGCCTGGTGGACCCCGAGCAGGGACTTGGCGACTTCCAGCCGTCTGACCCGAGGAGGGTCGCCCTGCTCGCTCAGACCACTCTGGGAGTGCACGAGTGGATGTCGGTCATGGACGACGCCCAAGAGCGTTTCCCCGAGCTCCAGATGTCACGGAAGTCCGACCTCTGTTACGCGACCACCAACCGGCAGGACGCAGTGAAGCAGCTGACAGAGGTCTGCGATCTCCTGCTCGTCGTCGGATCACACAACTCCTCGAACACCCAGGCTCTGGTCAGGGTGGCCCGTGAAGGCGGCGTGGAGGCACATCGCATCGATTCCGCGGGTGACATCGATGACTCCTGGCTCGAGGGAGTCACCACCGTGGGTCTCACGGCGGGCGCATCCGCCCCCGACCTTCTGGTCCAAGAGGTCATCGATCGTATCGCCCCCACTGCCGGCTTCGAGCTCTGGTCGACCATCGAAGAGCAGGAGTACTTTCCACTTCCGCCACAGTTGCGTGCGTTTGTGACCACACTGCAAACCCTCATCGAAGCGGGAGTCACCGCCCGCCGCCCCGGTCAGGACGGCCTACTGCAACGCGATCGGGAGTGGACAGCCACCGAAGCCCTCGACGTCGTCAGCGCCTGACGTCGAGCCACTCGGGCAGAATGTCGTCTCCGAGCATCCTCTCATGAGCACTCTTCCCGTCGTTGCTGTTGTCGGTCGTCCCAATGTGGGCAAGTCGACCCTGGTCAACCGCGTGATCGGGTCGAGATCGGCGGTAGTCGAGGAGCTTTCCGGAGTCACCCGTGACCGACGCGAATTCGACGTCGACTGGGCCGGCCGGGACTTCGTGCTAGTCGACACCGGTGGATGGGAGTTCAGGCCATCCGGCGACATCAACATCTCGATCAAAGAGCAAGCCGAAGCCGCGGTGTCGGGCGCCGACGCAGTCCTATTCGTGGTCGACGGGACCACCGAGCTCACCGACGACGATATCGGGGTCATCTCGGTGCTACGGGCGGCCGACATCCCGGTGATCCTGGCGGCGAACAAGATCGACAACACCCAGCTCGAGGGCTCCATCGACCGGTTCTGGGGACTCGGCCTGGGC
>Ga0299914_10003035_pt1 | contig 11759 bp, 11 predicted proteins | sample RVTome_10_FD_201361 | JGI IMG/M metagenome (GOLD analysis project Ga0299914, IMG submission 201361) | Soil microbial communities from uranium-contaminated site in the Upper Colorado River Basin, Wyoming, United States - RVT153D57 (version 2) ... | reverse complement strand
GGTTGCGATTCTCCTCGTCCACCTGAGCCAGATATGATTTTGCCAAGTTGTACCCCCTGAGCGCCGTACGCAATGAAGATATCTCTACCATCTGAATCTGAATCTTGGCTATCACTTTCAAATGGAGGTCCTATATTTACGAGTGGGCCTAGGTTAACCTGTGCGTATACCTCAACCGTAGTAGAATATTGAAAAATTAATGATACAGCTCCTAAAATAAGGAGTAAAACGCCCGAAATTCCCACAATACCGCGATTATTTTTTGGTTTTTTGTTGAAATAGCGCAATTACTCAGCAACAATGAGAACTCCATATATAAAGTATTGGTGGGATATTTCTAACTATGCTAATGGCCTTTAATCGGCACTAACGTAGCAACCTTATCTTTGGTCTTTTTATAATGCTGTCAGTTATTAACTATGATTTGAACAATATCGTGATGTAGTTTTGTATCTTTTGCCAAAAAGTATAGCCAGACCCAGCAGCACATTCATCGTCAAACCCAGTGAAGCACTTAATATCCAGATCTTTGGTATATAGTCAAGGCTTAGAATAAAGAAGCGATAGATATGATACCGCTTTCACCTACAAAATTATCTAAAAATAAAAAAAAATAATAAATGCGGTATAGAAGTAGATGACTACAAATTCCGCTGCCCTTTTCTGTACTGTACTTCAATAACAATTTTGAGAGCATTGAGTAAAATTTCTAGCTGAAATGATCATATGCTAGACAGACCACAACAGCTTTAATCTAGAGTCAAAAATTATATCAATCTAGCGAATTGTCAGGTATACATAATCTACGTGTCTGCTATTTGTAATTACATCTTCATTTACGTTCATCATTAGCCTTGAAACAAGTATTGTCTTTAATTAAATCTCCAGATTATTTAAACAGAGCTCTTATATGTTATCATCTTAAATTTTACTCAATCTTGGCGTCACTTAGGGCATCACCATCTAGTAAGATTTCTGAAAAAAAAGAAGTTCTTTACGGTGTGGAAAAAACAATCGAAATAATGGTGCAATATATTGATCGGGCCATGGTTGGATATGATGTTTGCGGGAACCGGGCAGCACCTTCTTTTATCCTCGGAAGCGATCCTCTCAGAAATGCGCTTGTGGGTCTCAAAAAAAGAGGTCTTAGATTGAGTATATTAGAGATCACCAATGGCAACATTCCTTACTGCAAAGAGTTAGCCAACCTGGTTGAGCTCCGCCATTCGACGGGCTAAAGGGTAACTTTGGGATCATAGACGGAAAGGAGTACCTGGCAATTGCTAATTTGCATGAAGGTAAATCTCTGCCACATCTTGTCTACAGCAATGTCTCAGAAGTTATTATGCAGCAGCAGGTTTTTGACACACTGTGGTATAAGGCTATCCCCGGTGATCTTAAAATTAAGCAAATAGAGAGCAAAACTCTGGATTTAGCTGACCTCGTACGTATACTCTACTTATGTCGAGATTGCATGACACCATTTTTCTCCATGGCAGACTTGAATGAGCATAAGAAGAACTCTGCTCATACAAGGATACTTGAAATCCCATTATAGCAATGTAACAGACATACATCATCCATCATCTAGTCAGCTGCGTTAGCAAGACGACAACAGCGAATTAGAAATCCAACCTTTCACAACATGTGAGTCAAAGATTTGAAAAAGATGATGTTTCTTCGTACAAGATTACGAAGGAGAGGTGGACGGAGATTCTATAAGAACAGATAGACACGCATTAATATGCCTCAAAAAAGGCAGTATTTCACTGAAAACCTTGACCAAATGTGGAAAATATATCGGAATTGTAGTCCTGATATGTAATAGTACCACATCTTTTTAAGCCTTAATACGTAAATTCTGTTTCTTCTAGGTACTGTTTATAAGATACTTAGTTTTCTTACATACGTCGTGGAAAATTAAAATGAGTAAGGCAAAGGCTGAAAGTGCTTTATCAAGCTCAAGATTTAGCGACAAGAAGCTATTGCTCCTTATGTCAATTCTAGTTATTACTTTCTTGATAGATTCCCAGATTGGATATATTGCTGATTTCATTCCTGAGAGATTGGTTACTAACGAAGGAATAGCTCTATTCATTGGTATAGCAGTCGTCTTTGCTATAGGAGGAATTCTTACTTTAGAATACGTCAAAACAAAGACAAAGGAGAGCCGTGCCAGAGTACTTCACCTTCATGCAACCCACATTGGAGTGACTATTGCACAGTATGTTCTGATAGCGATTATAGCATTTGTAATTGCCCAGATACTTGTAACAGCACAATACAACACTGTCATGATAGCTGCTGCTCTCTCTATTAGCTATGGGCTTTGGATCATAACATTGGCTCTATTGTCCCGAGCATTTCTCTCTTGGTTGAGGTCGTCTAGAAGTAATGTCACAGTGTCTAAGAGAAACGTTATGGTGTTAATACTTGCTCTATCCATGATTGCTTATGTAGTAAATGGCGTGACAGGTCTAGCTAATTTTCTTCTTATGCTGCAAGAACAACTGGAGGTTGTAACCTCTGCAGATGTGGCATTCTTCCCAGAATTTGACCCAGAATCTCTACAGCAGCAGATTAATGCGGTGTATCAAATAGCAGGTGCTATTGCTTATGTCCTAACATGGATTGGCACAGTTATGCTGCTGCGTCCTTATATTCATAGGATAGGAAAAATTAAGTTCTATGCCATCATGGGATCTGCCCTGGTATACTATCTGATACAATATCCGCTTTTCGTTCTTGGATATATTACGCCAACAGGAGAGAGTGACGCCGAGGTAATGAACACTATTCTAATCACGAGCATTGCCGGTGTTTTTAGTGGTATTATCTTTGGCGCTGCGTTTCTATCAATAGCAAGAACCCTTCAAAAAGGTAGCGCTCTGAGAGAATACATGATAATTGCTGCATATGGTCTACTCCTCTTTTATGTTGCTGGGACTGCAACGGCTACTCAAGCTGCGTATCCACCATTTGGACTTGCATCTGTAGCCTTTACTGGATTAGCGTGTTACTTGATATACACAGGCCTCTATTCATCTGCAATTTCTGTATCTCAAGACCTAGCACTGCGTCAGTCAATTAGACAATCTGTAAAGGAGCAGTCAAAGTTCCTTGAGAGCATGGGAACAGCTCAAATGGAAGCTGAATTGCAGACTAGAGTTTTGACAACCGCAAAAAAAGCCTCAGATAGCATGGCTGAAGAGACGGGACTGGAGTCTTCTATGACAGAGGATGATATGAAAGATTACATGGAGATAGTAATGAATGAGCTAAAGGATAAACGATAATGGGAGTAGCAACAAGAATGATGAAGAATAAAAAAGCTTAAGGATAGCAAGTAAACAACAATAATAATATTTCTATCTCTTTGAAAAGATGAGATGAGCTGGATAGTGGCCATCAAGAGATTGTGATAGTGCCATAGATTATTTTTATTATTATTATTGTTGTTGTTGCACCTGATGTTGATATGCTCAATCTTGGACATATGATTCCTTGTCATACGGAACCTTCCTTCAATCCATAGTAGTGGAAACGAAATAGAGAGGCCCTTATTGCTTTGAGAGAAAATAACTACATAAAAGAAATCGAACAGTAATTTGGACAAAAAATTCTGTTCTCTTCTTTTCATCAATGCATAATTATCTATGCTAAATTAAACAAAAAATTACCAATTACTCTATAACAATTACTTTGAAGGAACATTCTATTGTCTCCTGCCTTCTATTTATCGATGTGGCTATTGCTTTAAGAGTATAAGTTCTATCTTGTTTGCTAGTTCTTTCAGTGAGATTGGTTTTTTAACAAAATAACCAATGTCTAAATCGGGAAATATTTCTTTGAATGCCTCAAAGTATGTATCGTATGCTGTAACAAAGCACACTCTGGCTTTCGGATCTTTTTTTTCGAGCTGCTGAAACAATTTGAAACCATCTATCTTTGGCATGTTAATATCAAGTATTAAGAGATGATATGTGTCAGGTCTAAAGTTGGCCAATGCCAGCTCAGAGTCAGTGTATCCATCAACTGTATATCCCTGCGCTTCTAGACCACTCTTAAATGATGATAGCACATCTGGTTCGTCATCGACAAGCAAGAGTCTTGCTCCCCTTGTAAGTGGTTTGACTGAACTACTATCAATGTCAGCGGCGGCGGCAGCACCACTATTATTATTCTTATTCTCATCATTCATTTTATTTTGGGATGGTAGCATTCAATAATTCAATATGAACTTTTATTTATGAGTTCTATATGAATAGTCGACAAGTTTACTCTTGTACCTCTCCTACCTAATATGGAGAAGCGCTACTGGCTCTTACTCGATTCTGCCCTTATGCAAAAAGTAAAGGAGGGAAGAGATCAGCTTTTTACTACTGTATACTTCTCGTATGAGTTCTCGTGGGGGGGAAGGCAGGATATGGCATGACAAGCCAATTTGACACAAAAACTGGTACTTTTATACACGAAGATATGTGGGTAGATTAGAGGGATGGATAGTAAGAGAAAAAATCAGATATATGTATCCGACTTCTTTCAGTTATTTAGTACTATTTAATAATTCGATTTATCTGGGCTAAAATCTAGCTAGGAGCTTTCTGAAAGCTGTAATAGGAGGCAAAGATAAATCCGCAGATTAATTGGTAACGGGGTCAACTCCTAGGTTGCAATTTCTTTAGAATCACGAAAGAATTGTTGCCAGTAATCTACAGCAGAAAATCTAAATACTATCAATGTTCAAGACTTTTGAACAAAGGAGCGATATTCATACATGCCTAAGACCTTCGTTTTTCATTCTTACAAGGGAGGAACTGGCAAGACGACTTTGGCAGCTAACCTTGCTGCTCTTTTGGCCAGAAAAGGATTTCGTGTTTTTCTTCTAGATTTAGACGTTTATGCTCCTAGCCTTCAGACCTATTTTGAAATAGAGCCAGATAGGTGGGTCAACGATTTTCTTACTGGTGATACTGAACTCAAAGACATAATTGTTGATCTTACCTCAGTTGTTGCAGGGAATGATAATAATAATGTCAGTAGCTCTTCAGGTAGTACTTCTTCTTCTACTAACGGGAAGCTATGGCTTGGTTTCAGCAATCCGAAAAAAGAAGAAATATACAAGCTTGAGGGAGGAAAACAGGAGAAGGTGCAATTTCTTCGCAGGTTCATAGTCATGCGCGAGCAACTGTTTTCAGACCTTAAAGCCGATTATGTCATTATTGACACTAGTCCTGGTATCAGGTATTGGTCTATAAATGCTCTTGCAATAGCAGATATACTGTTTCTTACGCTAAAGTCCGGCGACCTAGATATTGCAGGAACAAAAAAGATGGTTGGCGAGATATATTCTTCCTTTACGAAATTTGGAGCCAAACCTTATCTGATACTAAACAAAGTGGCAGGTTATTGTGTTCCACATTCATCAGTACAGACGATGGAACAACATTCAACCAGTGGTATGGGTGGCACATTATCAACTTCAACTATCGTTGTGCAGCAAGAGCAGGAAAAAGAAAGCAGTATAGATGCTCTCTCGCGTGAAACAGGAATCAATGTAATTTCGGCTATGCCATGCTATTGTGACATTCAGTTCAGTAAGAAGGAGTACCTGACAGTCCTAAGGTATCCTCAGCATCTGTTCTCAAATAAAATAGAGGGCCTCTCACAGGAAAGCCAAATACAAGCGTAGTGATTGTGTCGAGATGAATATCGATAATAATTATTATAATAATAACAACAGAATTATCAAAACCCCCCAGATAGAATCGGACAACAACAATGATACGATGATTCAAATTCCGGGAATTTTCGAACTGACTGGCAAAAACAGCATTCCCCCGAGCCTATTCTTACTTGTGGGATTAGCAGGCACCGGAAAAACCATGTACTGCAGGCAGTTCTTTATTGAGGGGATGCTACACTCAGATTACTGTATTTACGTCAGCCCGAGTATGACTGAAAAGAAGTTTAGAGCCTTGTTCCCAATGTTAGAAGCTGCAAGGCCGAATAAGACTTCAAAATTCATAAACCCCTATTTGCGTATGGATACCAATAATAGTAGCAGCAGTAGCACTGATGATTTAGACAGACTCAAACTGACACTGCGTGAAATTCATGAAACTCTTGTCAGACAAAAAAGAGAAAATGATCAAGATGATAGTCATCCTCATCGATCGGAAAGTGAGGAAAGTAATAATTCATCCTCCCTTTCTCATATGTCTTCGCCGCCGCAATCATCATCGTTATCCGATAAGAGCAAGTCAATACTAGTAGTAGTAGATTCGCTAACACAGCTTGTTGTCCTCTTTGGCGAAAGCGCAGTTTTAAAGTTCGTTGGTGAAATTTCTTTGCTTCTGAAGGAGTTTGATGCAACTGCAATCTTTACATTGACTGCCAATATTACATCACCGAATTCATTGATTAACGCTGTAAGCTCTATGGTAGACGGGATCTTGGAGATGAGGCTTGAGGAGGAAAACAATGGATCCATTGCAAGGAGCATTAGAATGGTTTCTATAAATGGCATACATCACAAGCCAGCATGGATAAAATTCAACATTACAGACGATGGCAGCCTTGTCTTCGGAGACCAATCGACAGTTTCATTGAATTGTACAATGTGTGGAAAACCAATTTTAGGAACACCACTACTGGATTCTGAATTCGCATTTGACAGCATAATGTGTGTGGAAACATATAGGAAGCTTGCGGTCTTGTATGGCTCCAATATTTCTGAGACAGGTTTGCCATCTCAGGTAGTAAACGTAAACTTCTTCTTCATAGACATAGTAGGTCTATCTAATCCTTCACTATCTGTAAAGAAACAGATAGACAAGATCGAAATTCTCAATAAATTCATCGGATCGTGTGATGCATTTACAAAGGCGAAAGAGAAAAAGATTGTTTTGCCAACAGGCGATGGCATGGCAATAGGATTCTATATGAATCCGGAATCACCTCTTCTGCTCGCTGTACAACTTCATTCAAAACTTCGGACATACAACCGTGGCAAGAATAATAATGAAGATGTGCTAGGGGTGCGCATAGGTTTGAGTTCCGGGCCAGTTTTCATAGTCAATGACATGAACGGCAACCAGAATGTATGGGGGCCGGGAATCATACTTGCCCGTCGTGTTATGGATATAGGCGATAACTTGCATGTTTTGCTATCAGACAGCATGGCCGAACCGCTGATTGCACTAAAAGATGAGTACAAGATGATGTTAAAATCTATTGGAGATTACCAGATAAAACATGGACAGACAATCCACCTATATTCGGCATACTCCCAACAATTTGGCAACCCTGAAACTCCAGCAAAAATGCTCTCGCAACACTAAAAGGTCACAGACTGTTGAGATATATATACAGCTGCCGCAGGTGTCTTTTTTATTAAGACTCTTGGTTCTACTGTAGAGAGAGATTCTTGCGCATTCAAGTGTTAGAATGTAATGAGGTTTTTGTTCATCTCTAAATCGGCTCTTTGTCTTCCTCTTACTATTACACCTTCTGTTAATCGTACATATTGGCTTAATTGGACATGAAGATGCATGGGAGCTTATTTTTAAACGTGCAAAAAGGCTTCAGCGTCTAACAAATGATATACTTGACGTTAGCCGTATCGAAACATGACAGATTAGTTACCGATTCGAGGTATATCTTCACGGGACATTCAGCTATATCATGAAAACAAATAGAAAGCTTAAGGAACGGGCTCCTGTTTTGGATATCGGACGTTATCGAGTAGTCGGAATTATTACTAAAGACTATAAGGGAATCTATTCCATGGTACGCATGAATAACATTCTATAAATGACAAGGATAATTATATAAAACATATCTAGTCTAAATTTTCATTTTGTATCACTATGATTGTCGAGTGCTTTTTAAAGTTTTTTATCCCGAATCCTTGATCATAGACTGGCTGAAATTCTGGTTTTGGATTCAAATGAATTTATATCTAGATCTCGACAGTATCGTGATATCACTCAATCAATTCTTGCAAAAAAGGAGTGAACTCGAGAAAAAGATGCAAGAAGCATTAATGGATATTTGGTCATCGTCCCTTTACGGAAATGAGAACCTACTCACAGTTCATGTATCAGCGTGCAGGGGATTGCTATCAATTTTACCCCGAAACTCGTCCATGATATGCGGACGGACATTTTCATAAATGACAAGAGCATTGCCAGCGGGATCACGGAATGTGCAGCATGGACCGGGAGGAATTTCAATTCTATTTTCTTCTTTCCAACCTTTCGATTTCAGCTGCTTGATGGCATTATCGAGATTTTCCACTTGATATATGAGCATCACGTCATTCTTGTGTATATGATCTGCAAGCAGAACATATGGCTTGTCTGCCTTGGAGAGCGCTATGCATGCTACCCAGACTCCATAGGCATGTATTTTCCAAAGCAATTCACCTCCAAGCACTTGTGTATAGTATTGCACTGAAGATTCAATGTCAGGTGCAGGAACATACAGAAAATCAAGTGATTTGAACATCATTTAGGAGATATTATTGCTAGAGTATCATGAACTTTTAGGTATGGAACTCAAGGATTACCACTTGGATACTTTTTTCTAAAGGGTATCTCCTCGATTAAATGGATATGCCCTCATATAAAAAATATCTTCACAAACTCCGTGACCTCAAACAGATACAAATAAGATCAAAATAGGCAAAGGCAGTTGAGGTACATCATTAGTCGTAAGAAATACAACCTTTACTCTCAAGTTGAGATGTTCTATCGAAAGACCTGCAAAACATGCTCAAACTCGCAAATGCGAAGATGATGAGGATACTTAGACATCAACAGAAAGAAGTGTTTAAGCCTTCTAGCTATCATCAGCATGAAACCCACTGAATTCAAAGAATGTTTTTCATTCGTGTATGTATGTATCCATACAAAACAACAAGCTAAGCCTATCTTGTTCGTAACATTTCATAAGCTATCTAAAGTAGGAGTAGTTGCGGGATAGAGATCTGATAATTCCATATTGAAACCTAACTTTTTTAATTAGGTTTGATTGTATACAGCCGTCTAACTACATATGGATCACATTCTTGCAAGAATCAGAGGAGTGAAAATGGAGGATATTAAAAGCATGCTAAAAGCAGATATATCAAAGCATGCTGACCAAGGATTAATTCTAAGGCACGTATGGCGCAATGCAGATGATCCTGATGAGATCTTGTTTATTTTTACTACAGCAGATCTAAACCAAGCAAGAAAGTTCATTGAAATGGTGCATGCAGAGGCCCTCAAAGAAAACCCGAATGCAAATTTACCTGAAATGCTATTTTTGAAAGGTGAATGAGGGAAAAAGCTGCAAACTTAGGGAGTCTAAGAAATAGACTGTTGCGGATAAAATCAGACACAGTTCAGCAACTGATATGGACGACAAACTAGGAATTGTGAAGGTTTTTTCTCAAATCCTTCTGAATGTGCGATACTTTCAATAGTAGATACCCAAATCATTTCCCAGGCTTCAAATAAATTCTTATAGACAGCCCAATTGGCCCACTCTATTATCATTTCTTTTGGGAGGGTTCTAAGAATAGTTAGCTAGTTGTTAAGCTAGCTTTAAACTTTAGCTGAACAACTAGCAGCAAGGTTATCCTAGCACCATCAATGAGGAAGATATTCATGGATGTCATTATCATATAACATCCTAGGACTTCAAGTGCATCCTTCACGTTGATTTTGGATGCATATATCTCTACCATATTCTCTACCTCAAATGTGAATATTTCTAAAGACAAAAGAGTATTCTTTTGATAAAAGGAAATGAAGCTTTTATCTATCAAGATAGTAAACTATGCATATACATACGGAAAACATATGTCAGATTCATTACATCCACGTGATCTAGGAGTTATTGTGAGAAATACACAACCAGAGGACATTCCTAAAATAGTAGATCTACAAAAAGAATCATTTCCATATCTTGCTCGTTATGGAAATATATGGCATCCAGAAGAGCTTGAAAGTCATCTTCATATTTTTTCACAAGGACAATTTGTTGCTGTTGAACCAGATGGCATGGTAGTTGGTTCTGCCAGTACTCTGATAGTCTTACTTAATCCTGAGTATGCAGAACATACATGGAAAGAGATCACTGCAGACGGTAGGTTCACAAATCATAATTCTAATGGAGATAGTCTGTATGGTGCAGATATATCTACACATCCAAAACACAGACATGAAGGTATAGGAGGCATGCTTTATGAGGCTAGAAAGGATTTGGTTATTAAATTGAATTTACGGAGGATGATAGCAGGAGGAAGACTATTCAATTACAGTGAATATGTAGAAAAGATGTCAGCTCAAGAATATGCTGGCAAAGTGATGAAAGGAGAAGTAAAAGATCCTGTTTTGTCATTTGAATTAGATAACGGGTTTAGATTTGTCAAAATACTCCCAAATTACTTGGATGATGTTCGTTCTCTAAATTATGCTAGTTTTATAGAATGGTTAAATCCTAAATACCAGCAAAAATATTAACAGTGATTGTAGAGTCTCCTGCGGTTTGCTTATATCTTAAAAGTTTAGGGAGGCCATTGACTTTTGAACTCTTGTATAAGGCTTTTTCCCATCTTTTATAATAAGATAAAGGCGATAGGGCAAAGAGTTGAGGTTTAGATCTTGAAAAGTGCTTGCGCATTTCTGAACATCAAAAGTTCACGCGAGTGTTGAGTGAGCTTGAGTTTTGCAGCGAGATTAAGATATGACTCCATGCTGGATATAGGCCAATCACTCCCATACAAAAGATATAGCGGCTCACCCACATAGTTCAAAAATTCAGTGACTTTGTCAACCATAAAATCTTCAAAATAATCAGAAAATTCGCCTAACACCAAACCTGAGATATCTGCATATACATTCTTGTTCTTGTAAATCACCTCTTCGCAATCCCGGATCCAAGGGTTTCCTAAATGGCATATTATTATCTTGAGCTCTGGATTATCTACGGCAACTTCGTCAATGTTCAGCGGGTGAGAGAAGCGAAGCTTCCCTTTGCTTGAAAATGTGTCACCAGTATGTATCATGACCGGCATACCAAATTCTACGCATAAATCATAAACTCGCTGGTATCTCTTGTCATATGGGTAGTAATGCTCATAACCGCAGTAAAGTTTCATACCTCTTATCAGGCCTTCTTTAAACCACTTTCTACAATGTTGAAAGTCGTCATCATTGTGGCCGTCAATTGAAAATCCTGCTACAATAGAGAGGATGTCGTCGTATTTCTTTGTCGCTTTTATCAGTTGCTCGGTGGATGGTCTATCTTCATTTACCTTATAAGACGAAAGGATGATCGAATGGTCAACGTTGTCGGCTTCCATCGTGTGAACCAACATTTCTATTCGCTCTTCTAGTGGCACATATTTAGTTCCCTCATAGTGATTAAGATGCACATGGCAATCTATTACTCTCATCATTTGAGCATCAACTCACTTTTGAGGCACATATTTCGGGTTTATCCATTCTATAAAACTAGCATAATTCAGAGAACGACTGTCTTTCATATAGTTTGGCAGGATTTTGATAAACCTGAAGCCATTATTTAATTGAAATGACAAAACAAGATCCTTTAATTCTCCCTTGACAACCTTTTCAGCATATTCTTGAGCTGACATCTTTTCTGCATATTCACTGTAATTGAATAGTCTTCCTCCTGCTATCATCCTCCGTAAATTCAATTTAATAACCAAATCCTTTCTAGCCTCATAAAGCATACCTCCTATA
>Ga0299914_10003034_pt1 | contig 11762 bp, 10 predicted proteins | sample RVTome_10_FD_201361 | JGI IMG/M metagenome (GOLD analysis project Ga0299914, IMG submission 201361) | Soil microbial communities from uranium-contaminated site in the Upper Colorado River Basin, Wyoming, United States - RVT153D57 (version 2) ... | reverse complement strand
GAACGCCGGAACCCGCGCTTGATGACGCAGATGATCGCCGACCTTCCTGGTGTGCGGCTGGATTGCAGCGGCAGCTCCCTCTCGCGCACCTGCGACGTCAAGTCGGTGCGGGCGTCGGGCTTCTCGTGTCATCGAATGAGCGTATTCGTCGACGGCATCCGCGTTATCGATGGCGATCGGCCGCCGAGCCACAACAAGCTGGACAACTTCGTGCTTCCCATCGAAGTCGGAGCGGTGGAAGTCTACGCCGGCGCCGCATCGCTCCCGGCCGAGTTCGGCGGTTCCGGCTCTCAATGCGGGGTCGTCGCCATCTGGACGCGGAGCCGGTGACCGTGGTCCGGGGGACGTCGAGAGCCCGGCGAGCAGGGTCGAAGCGCGCAACCGACGGCGTTCGGGCACCGGGCCGCGCCCTCGCACTCCTCCTCGTGGGCGCGTCGCTCGTTTTCGGGTGCGGCGAGGCCGCAGAGTCCCGGGCCGGGTTGGAGCGCACGGAGACCGACAGCGCCGGCGTGCGCATCGTCGAATACTCGATGCCCGCGAACCCTTCGGCCGACATCGGGCTCGCCGAGGTGCTCCGGCTGGGCGTCACGGAGGGGCCCGACGAGCTCATGTTCTCGACCATCGCCGGCGGGCTGCTCCTTCCCGACGGCTCCTTCGTCGTGGCGGACCGTGGGGCGTCGGAGGTGCGCCGCTTCTCCCGCGAGGGGGAGCTCCTCTCGCGGCACGGGCGTGAAGGAGAAGGCCCCGGCGAGTTCGAGTACATCCGCGCCGTGGGCCGGTGCGGACCCGACGGGTTCACCGTGTTCGACCTCCACTGGGCGCTCCACCAGTACGACGACACCGGGGCGTTCGTGGAGCAGCGGCCGCTCCGGCTCGAGGACGGCTCGACGCCCTACGCGCTCGCGTGCAGCCGATCGGGCCGCTTCGCGGTCACGGACTGGGGTCCGCGGACACGCCAGATCGGCCTCCACACATCGATGGCATACCTCCGGATTCTCGGACCCGAAGGGGAAGAGCAGGCCGATCTGGGCGAGCGCATCGGGTCGGAGCGCTTCGGCACCCCGAACGGAAGCGGTCCCCACCCGTTCGGTGCCTCCACGCACATCGCGTTCGACGGCGAAGAGCTGATCGTAGCCGACGGCACCTTCTTCGGCTACGAGCGCTGGAGCCCGGAGGGCCGGCTCATCGAGATCGTCCGTATCGACGCCCCGCCCCCCGATCTCGACCCGCTTCTCGACGGCTACCTGGAGGAGCTCCTGAGCCGGGCGGAGGGGGATGAGGGGCGGCAGCGCTCCACGGACTTCGTCGAGTCCCTCAGGCCGCTCGAGCGCGCCGCGCATTTCGCCGACATGCAGGTGCTCGCGGGGCGCGTTCTCGTCCAGACCCAGGCTCCGGACGAGTCGGGGCCCTGGTTCGTGTTCGACGACGACGGTACGCCGCTCGGCCGTCTGGAGGTCCCGGAGGACGGGCGGCTTCTCGACATGAGCGACGACGCGCTCCTGGTCGCCGTGCGCGGAGCGCTCGACGTCGAACAGGTGGTGCTCTACGACCTCGCCGGCGGAACCGAGCTCGAGACGGCGTCCGGAGGCGGGTGATGTCCGGTTTCCACGACCCGACGGCCACGTAGGGCCACCGGGATCGCCGGCGCGTCTACGTCCGACGATGCGGCAGGCGGACAACCTCGACCGCGGCTTTCGTGTCCATCGAAGCGAACGCCGCCGTCGTCCGTCCACGCGAAACCGGGAGGCCCCCATTCTCCACCCCCATGTCTCTACAGCGTCCCGCGACCCGCGCCACGCAATCCGCCCCGTCTTCCTCCTCATCTCGATCCCCCTCCTGACGGGGTGCGGGGGTGAGGCCGGCGCGAGCTCCGGAGCGTGGGCCGGCTCCGTCGACACGCTTCCCTCCGGTCAGGTGGTGGTCTTCAACCCCGACCAGCCGCTGTGGAGCGAGGACGAGGCGTGGACGGTCACCGAGGACCTGCGGATCGGCGTGCTCGACGACCCGGGTCCGTACGAGTTCGCGCAGATCAACGGGCTCGACGTCGACGCGCTGGGCCGCATCTGGGTGCTCGAGGGGCAGGCCAGGGAGATCCGCGTGTTCGACGCCGACGGGACGCACGTGCGGACGGTGGGCGGCGAAGGCGGCGGACCCGGCGAGTTCAACCAGCCGGCGCACGCGCAGTTCGGACCGGACGGCCGGCTGTGGGTGGTGGATCCGTCGAACAACCGGATCTCGGTCGTCGACACGACCGGCGCGTTCGTGGAGTCGCACCGCATGGAGGGCGGGTTCGTGATCTTCCCGTGGCCCGGCGGGTTCGATGTCGAGGGCAACTACTATCTCCCCATACCCCGCTTCGACGACGGCGACTTCTCGGTCGGGCTCGTACGCCATGGTCCGGGGCTCACGCCGCTCGACACGCTCGAACGGCCGTCGGACCCGGTCGAGCGCGATGCGTTCGAGCTGAGAGACGACGAGGGTCGCTCCCGCATCGTGGCGAGCGTTCCGTTCTCGCCGGGCTTTCGGATCACGCTGTCGCCGCAGGGAACGCAGTGGGGCCTGTTCACGGGCGAGTACCGGCTGTTCGAGCTCTCCCGCGGGGGCGATACCCTCCGGACGATCCGGAAGGCGTTCGACCCGCTCCCGGTCACGAGCGAGGACCGCGAGGAGGCCCGCGAGCAGCTCGAGTGGTTCACCGAGCAGGGCGGGAAGATCGATCTGTCCCGGGTGCCCGACACGAAGCCCCCGGCCGCCAGGTTCATCGTGGACGACGACGGGCGCGCCTGGGTGGCGCGGACGTCGGACCTCCCCGACGGTCAGCTCTGGGACGTGTTCGCCCCCGACGGCCGCTTCCTGGGGCCGGTGCGGCTTCCCGTGCCTATGCAGACGATCAGCCGCGTCCGCGACGGCTACATATACGGCATCACCCGTGACGAGCTCGAGGTGCAGTATGTGGTCCGCGCCAGGATAGAGGAGGGCGCGAACGGGTCCTGAGCGGCCGCTGGATGGGGCTCGAGACGGGGATCGAACGGACACGGAGCCGGCGGGGTAGGAGCGAGGGTAGGAGCGAGGCCCCCCGACCCCGAACGGAGAGGAACCGTATGATGCGGTCGATGCACGGCGCCGCCAGTGGATCGATCCGGGCCACGACGGGAGCGGGCGGCGCGAGATGGATCCGCCTCGCCGCGCTCGCGGCGGCCGGCGCGCTCCTCGCGATCGGCGATGCCCGGGCACAGCCGGCGGGAATCACGGGCGGGGAGCCGGTGATCGGCGGGCCGTGCGAGGGCTGCGAGGCCGTCTTCCAGGGACTGCCCGCGGCGCTCTCCCCCCGAGCCCGTCTCACGCCGGCCGATGAGCCGGGCGTGCCGATGCGGATCGAGGGCACGGTCACGGACCGCGACGGGAACGCCGCCCCCGGCATCGTCGTGTACGCGTATCACACCGACGCGCACGGCATCTATCCGGAGCCGGACGAGCCGATCGCGTACGCCGCCGACCGGCACGGCCGGCTCAGGGGCTGGGCGCTCACCGATGAGGACGGGCACTACCGGTTCGACACGATCCGGCCGGCCAGCTATCCGGACTCCGAGGTCCCCGCCCACGTCCACATGCACGTGCTCGAGCCCGGCCGCTCGACCTACTGGATCGACTCGATCGAATTCGAGGACGATCCGCGGCTGACCGACGAGGAGCGAGAGGCGCACGCCGCGGGCCGCGGCGGGAGCGGGCTCGCGGATCCGACGCGTGACGCGGACGGGACCTGGGTCGTGACCCGCGACATCGTCCTGGGTCTCGAGGTTCCCGGATACTCCGAGCCCGGGTCGGCCCGGGGCCGGTGACCCTGCGCGGGCTCCTGCGCGGGCGTCGTGTCCGGTGAGCGTGCGCGGGCTCCTGGGCGGGCGCCGGTCCGACGCGTCCTCCTCGCGGCCCTCGCGATCGCGCTCGGCCTCCAGCTCTTCCAGCCCGACCCACCGGAACCGAGCCTGCCGGGAGACGGGACTCTCGCCGACCACGCGAGCCGACGCCATTTCAGCGGCTCCGGTGGATCTGCGAGGACATGCGCGAGGACGAGATGCCGCCCGTCCTCTACCTGTTCATGCATCCGGAAGCGCGCCTCACCCCGGCCGAGGAGGACGCGATCTGTGACTGGTCGGACCGGGAGAACCGGCGGTGATTTGGGAGGAGAGGCGCCGGCCTCGCGGCCGATCAGAGCGGTCGCCGGGTCATCCTCTGGACCCTCGAAGACCTGTTCCCTACCGGCCCCTGACATCAGGTCGCCGCCTTGCGGGTGACGGCTCCGAGGGACGAACGTTCCTTGGGCACAGGAGCGAGGGAACGCATGAACGCGAACGGCAGCCGCGGCATCTTCTGGATCCAGGCGCTCACGACGGCGGCCACGCTGCCCATCCTGAACGGGTTCGGCCTCCGCCAGTGGCCCCCCGGGCTCGTCCCGCGCTGGCGCCCGGTGGAGGTGCCGGCGGCCGAGCTCGGGTTCGGGTGGCGCTCCGACGCGCTGTTCCCCGACGACCGCCAGCTCGCCGCGTTCGGCGACCTGGCCGGGATCGCGCTCGTGCTGGCGCTCCTCGGTCTCGCGATCGGGTGCGCCACGTTGGCCACGCTTCTCGTGCGGCGCGGTCTCGACCGACGCGAGGAGCTGGCGGTGCACGCGGCGGTGGGGGCGCGGCGGTCGGATTTGCGCGGCGTGGCGTTCGAGGGCCTCGGCGGGGAGCTGTGCGCCGGGGGCGTCGTCGGGGCCGCGGCCGGGTTCGTGCTCCAGGCCGCGCTGGTCCGGATGGCGCCCGAGTCGCTCGTGCCGCCGACGGTCCCCGTCTCCGTCGTGGGTCTCGTTGCGGTCGTCGCGCCGGTGGCCGCCGTGCTGGGCGCCGCCAGGGCCGAGGTGGCCTGGGTGGTGCGGCGCATCCGGGCGCCGATCGCGATCGGGCCCTCGACCCGGCTGGCGCAGGGCGCGCTCGGCGCCCTGTACGTCGCCGTGCTCGTGTCACTGCTCGCGACCACGGCCGTGCTGGCGCGGGCGTCAGCCGACTCGGGGCCCGAGGGGACGTGGGCCGAGGCTCAGGACACGCTCGTGATCGGGCTTCCGGCGCTGGAGCCCGCGGGCGACGCCGGGGCGGACGGCGCGACCAGGTCCGCCGCGGGCCGGGCGCACCTCGAGACGCTGGCTTCGGCGCGGCGGGCGGCCCCCGAACGCGCCTGGCACCTCGTGAGCGCCGGCGCCGTCGAGTCGCTGGGGACGGCCGAGCGCACGCTGTCGGAGTGCGACTGTCCGGCGGGCATGATCATCGCGCCCTTCCGACCGCACCTCGCCCAGCAGCACGCCGTCACGCCGGGCGCGTTCGCCGACCTCGGCATCCCCGTCGTCCGGGGACGCGAGTTCACACCCGACGACGGTCCGGGCTCCGAGCCGGTGGCGATCATCGACACGCGGCTCGAGGTCCGGTTCAACGGCGCGGATCCCCTCGGGAAGCTCATCCGCATCGGAGCGGGTGACGACCCGGCGTCGACCTACCTGGGTGGCATCGAGTCCGGCCGCCACTGGCACCGGATCGTGGGAGTGGTGGAGACGCCGGAGCCCGAGGGACTCGCCGCCGGATCGAATCCGATCCCGGGGCTCTATCTGTCGGCGCTCCAGCACCCGCCGTCGGCCGCACAGATCCTGACCCGTCCCGTCTCGGCGGCGGCCTCCGCGGCGGCGGCCTCCTCGGCGACGGACCCGGCCGCGACGGCTCCGGCCGGGACGGATCCGGCCCCTTCCGACGCTCCGCGTCCCCCATCGACCGGCGAGCGCAGAGAGGTCGCGGGCGCGCTCGCGACGGCCGGAGTCCGCGTCGCGCCGGCCGCGCTCCGGACGCTGGCCGACCGCCTCGCGACGGCGCGCCGCGCCGTGACCGGATTCGGTCTCCTGTTCGCGCTCGCGGGGCTCGCGGCGCTCTTCATCGCCATCCGCGGCCTCGTCGATCTCGTGTCGCTCGACATCGCCTCCCGCATCCCCGAGCTGGGCGTCCGCCGGGCCGTGGGGGCGCGACGCACGCACATCCGGTGGCTCGTCCGGCTCGACGTGGTCAGGCTCGTGGCGGTCGGGGCAGCGCTCGGAACGGTCGGCGCGGTCGGCCTCTCGGTCGGTCTCGCCGACCGGTTCGCCGCCGTCGAGACCGCGGGTCTCGGAACCGTCGCGGCCGTCGCCGGCGTCCTGGCGCTGGTGGCGCTCCTCGCCTCGTGGGCCCCGGCCCGCCGGGCGGGGAAGGTGACGCCGATCGAGGCGATCGCCTCCCGCTGATCGCGATGACCCGCAGAGGTCTGGCCTTCGCCGTCGCCGTCCTCGCGGCCGCGGGCTGCGGCGACCGAACACCGGGTCCGGCGACGATCGCACGGGTCGATACCCTTCCCACGGGCGTGGTTCGGGTCACGAACACCGGGGCGCCCGCATGGACTTCGGCGACGGCCTGGCGGCTCGAGGAGGACCTGCGGCTGGGGACCGCCACGGACGAAGGTCCGGTCGCGGAGCGGTTCGGCGGGATCGGCGCGCTCGTGGCGGACTCCCGGGGGTGGATCTACGTGCTGGAGGAATTCTCGCAGGAGATTCGCGTCTTCGACCCGGCGGGCACGTTCCTCCATACCATCGGGGGCAAGGGAGAAGGACCCGGCGAGCTCACCGCCGCGAGGACCATGGCCATCGGAGCCGGAGACACTCTCCGGGTCGCGGACGACGGGACGATGCGGTACTCGACCTTCGCGCCCGACGGCACGTTCGTGAGCGGCGGTACGCGTCCGATCCGGGGATACGTCGGGTTCGCGGCCACCTCCCTCGAGGACGGCCGGTTCGTCGACTGGGGGCCCGCGTTCCCCGACGGTCGCTTCGGCGCCCGAGCGGTCTACTGGCCCGTGGTGTTCGCGCCGGGGGCCGCGCGCCCGGACTCGCTGCCTCCGCTCCAGCACACGTGGACGATGCTCCCCAGCGGCCGCCTGCAGGAGATGTCCTTCAGCGGCGACCTCACGCTCGCGGTGGACCGCGCCGGCGCGATCTGGTTCGCGCATACGCAGGAGTATCGCATCCATCGCCGAAGCCTCGCCGGAGACACGACGCTCGTCTTCACCTTCCCGTCCGCCCCGGCTCCGCTGGGGGAAACGGAACGCGAGTATGTCCGAACGAGATTCTCCCACCTGCCGGACGTCCTCGCCGAGTATCTCGAGGGGCTTCCCGAGACGCGGCCGATCGTGCGCCGGATCCTCCCGGACGACGCGGGACACGTCTTCGTCTTCGTCGATGTGGACGGCGCGCCGGCCGGGAGCGCCGTCGACGTTTTCCGGGAAGGCGGGGAATACCTCGGGCGCATGACGCTCCCGACCCCGCTGGCGCTTTCTCCCGGCCGCCCTCCGACCGCGTACGCCACGGAGGACCACCTGTACGTCGTCGTCCACGACGATCTCGACGTGCCGTATGTGTCGCGACTGAGAATCATCCAGGGACGGTGACGAGGGTCAATACGCGTGGCGTACGGGTGGGTTCGTGTCAGCCGCGACCGGCTGCCCGTGGAGCTCGTTTCGGGTAAGAAGGCACGTATGGTTGTCGCGACGCCGCTCGGGCCACTCGCGGACAGGGTCACGAGGGCATGCTCACACGCGGTACGACCTCGATCGTGATGCCCTATCAGATCCGAACCATCTCGAAGATGCGCCTGCTCGGGTCGCTGGGGTCCATCACCGGGGCCGAGGCCCCGCGAGATCGAGGACCGGCTGCTCGAGCACCTCGGCATCGACGTAGCCCGGTGGCGACGGCCGCCCGCCCTCGCCGGACTTCGGCCTTTCGATGATTGCTGCTTGATGGTCTCGGGGTAGATTGGTCCTGGAGCCACGCTAGGACGAGGGGCCCGTCATGAGCTACAGAACCGGTGAACGGGTCATGTATCCGGAGGTCCCGCCGGATCCCGGCCGCCCGCTCTCCGCCGAGGAGTTCTTCATGCTCCCCGACGACGGCTGGCGGACCGAGCTCGTCCGCGGGCTCGTCGTGCGCGAGCCTCCGGCAGGCGCCGGCCACGGCCATCTGGGCAGCACGCTGCTGTTCCACTTGATGGCATTTGTCAGGGAGCAGGGGTCGGGGCGGGTGTTCGGCGCGGACACGGGGTTCAGGCTCTTCCGATCACCTGACACCGTGCGGGCGCCGGACGTCGCGTTCGTTGCGGAGGGCCGATTCGACGCGGGCCTACCGGTGGGGTACGTGCCGTTCGCCCCCGATCTGGCGGTGGAGGTCGTGTCGCCCTCGAACACCGCATCCGAGCTTCAAGAAAAGGTTCTCGACTACCTCGCGGCCGGGACGCGACTGGTGTGGGTGGTCGATCCGCGCCGCGAGACGGTCACGGTCTACCGCTCCCGGGACGACATCCGGATCCTCGGGCGGGAGGACGAGCTCGAAGCGCCCGACGTCCTCCCCGGCTTCCGTGTAGAGATCTCCGAGCTCTTCGAGTCATAAGACCCGGGGCGACTCCCGGGGCGGACCGTCACCCCAGGAACCATCCGGGTAGAAACGCCTTGCCGTCATTGACGATGTATCATAACCGGATTATGTTATGAGCCATGGATGACGCGGTAAGGGAGTATCTGTCGAAGATCGGCCGCCGGGGGGGCCGAAAGAGCCGTCGTACGCTCGACTCCGAGACGGCTCGCGACATGGTCCGGGTGCGCGAGGCCCGCCGCGCGTACCGCCGCTTCCATACGCTGTGCTTCTGGTCGTACCGGAAGGATCTGGAGATCGGCCTGGACGACGTCGAGTGGGCCGCCGAGACGCTGATGAAGCACGGGAATCGTGAGGCGTGGGAGATCGGCAGGAAGCTGTGCCGCTGACCGACTTCCAGCGCGCTGTGCTGGCGCTGCTCGCGAAGACTCGAACCCCCGACAGCTATCTGTCCGGCGGCGCCGCGCTCCATTTCTCCCCGAACTCGATCCGCTACAGCCACGACCTCGACTTCTTCCACGACTCCTCCGAGCGGGTGGCGGAGGCGTTCGCGGAGGATTCGCGAATCCTCGAGGCCGAGGGCTACGACGTCCGCGTCGAGATCAGCCAGCCCGGGTTCATCCGTACGACCGTGAGCAAGGGTCCGGATGCGACGAGGATCGACTGGGCCCATGAGACGGCGTGGCGGTTCATGCCTCTCGTCCGCGACGAGCTGGGCGGCTACCTGTTGCACGGCATCGATCTGGCGATCAACAAGACGCTCGCGCTGGCCGGCCGCGAGGAGCCGCGCGATTTCGTCGACATCCTCTACGTCCACGAACACGTGCTTCCGCTCGGTGGATTGGTCTGGGCCGCGGCGGGGAAGGATCCCGGGTTCACGCCCCTGTCGCTGCTCGAGCTCCTCAAGCGGCGGGGCCACTACCGACCCGAGGACATGGCGCGTCTCGATCTCGCGGTTCCGTTCGACCCGGTGGCGAGCAAGGAGACGTGGCTCGCGGCCCTGGCGGATTCCGACGCGTTCGTGCGCTCGCGGCCGACCGAGGAGACCGGCTGTCTGTACTGGTCGGAAGCGCGCGAGCGGTTCGTGATCCCCGACCCGGAGCGGGAGCTCGCCGATCAGGGCATTTCGGTCCACTTCGGCGCTCCGGGCGGCGTGATTCCGACCCCCACCACCTGACGAGGTCCCCGCGGGGTCGCACAAATCCGCCAACGAGTTCTGGCGCCCGATCCGCGATCGTCACCTCGCGCTCACCCCCTCACCCGTGGTGGACCGCTTGACGGACTATATGCGCAACACAGATATGTGTAGCGCAAGCACGAGCCCGTCAGCGCGGAGACGATGGACATGGACCGACAACGACCGCCGAAATCGCACCTTCCCCTGAGACCGGTGGAGTTCCAGGTGCTCCTGAGCCTCGCAACGGGGGAGCGCCACGGATACGGGATCCTCCAGGACGCGGAGGCGCGGGGGGAGCGGATCGACGTGGGCACGCTCTACCGCGCGCTGGCGCGCATGGCGGACCGGGGGTGGATCGAGCCCTCCGCGACCGACGAGGACGACGATCGGCGCAACAACTACGCGCTCACCGAGTACGGGCTCGGGATCGCGCGGGCCGAGGCCGCCCGGCTGGCGGGGCTCACGCGCGCCGCGCGGCGGGGCGGGCTGCTCCCGGAGGCCGCGACGTGAGCGCCTCGCGGCGCTGGTTCCGGCTGCTCCTCGGCCTCTACCCGGCCGACTTCCGCGACGAGATGGGCGACGAGCTGGTCGAGACCTACGCGGCCCGTGCCCGGGAGGCGCGCGAGGCCGGCGGGCTCGCGCTCGCGGGCGTGTGGCTGCGGGCGCTTCTCGACTCGCTCCGGAACGGGCTCGGCGAGCGGCTGAACCCGGGGTCCGCCTGGCGCCGCGGCCGCGGCTGGGGTCGCGACGCGCACCTCGTCCTCCGCCGGCTGCGGCGCGCGCCCGCGTTCACGTTCTCCATCCTGGGGACGCTGACGGTGGGCCTCGGCGCGTTCGCGGTCGTGTACGCCGTGGTCCACCAGGTGCTGATCGCGCCGCTCCCATACGAAGAGCCCGACGATCTCTACTACGTGTGGCGCGACTATACGGCGTTCTTCGACCTCGACCGCGGGTGGCTGGGCGGTACCGACGTCGTCGAGCTCGCGCGTGCGGGCGGGGTGGTCGAGGACGCCGTCGGGCTGCGACTCGGCCGCGCCACGCTCACGGGCGACATCGACGCGCGGCCGCGCGAGGTCGCGATCATGCTGACGACGCCGAACCTGTTCGACGTCCTCGGCGTCCACCCGTCGCTGGGGCGTGGGTTCGCCCCGGACGACGGGGGCGAATCCGGACCGCGGGTGGTCGTCCTGGGGCATGCCCTGTGGACCGGGCTCGGGGGCGACGACTCGATCCTCGGTCGCGAAGTGCGGCTCGACGACGAGCGCTACACGGTGATCGGCGTCATGCGGGAGGACTTCGAGTTCGCCCGGCACGCGAGCCTCGGGGTCCCCGAGGGGGCGGACGCGTACCTCCCCTTCGGCTACGATCTCGCGACGACCGATCCCGGGTCGGGCGCGTTCGCGGGGTTCATCCGGGTGCGCGACGGCACCCCGCCGGAGGCGGTCGGGAACGCGGTCGCCGCGGTCGGCCGTGCGATCGACGAGCGCGCCTTCGAGAGCCGCGGGCTCGAGCTCTACCCGGTCGCGCTCGAGCCGGACCTGGTGGCGGACGTGCGTCCGGCGCTCCTCGTCGTGGGCCTGGCCGGCGTGTTCCTCGTTCTCGTACTGCTCGTGAACCTGGCCTCCCTCCTGCTCGTGCGGACGGTGGAGCGGGAGCGGGAGCTCGCCGTGTCGCGCGCATTGGGAGCGAACGGGTTGGCGCTCATGCGCGCGACGATGCTCGAAGGTGCCCTGCTCGGGCTGGCCGGCGGCGCCGCGGGTGCCGTGGCCGCCATCTGGGCCACCGAGGCGCTCGTCTCCCTGGCGCCGCCCGCCCTCCCGCGGCTGGGACAGGTCGCGGTGGACTGGCCGATCGGTCTCACCGTGGCCGGTGTCGGGCTGCTCCTGGGTCTGGTGGCGGCCTCGCTCCCCGCGGCGTGGGCCACCCGGACGCGGCTGGCTTCGCTCCTCAGCGCCGCGGCGGTGCGTGGGGGCGGCGGGCACGGCCGCGCACGGCGCGGCATGGTCGTCCTCCAGGTGGCGCTCTCGCTCGTCCTGCTCACGGCGGGAGCCCTGGTGGTCCGGAGCTTCTCGGAGCTGCTGCGCGCGAGCCCCGGTTTCGAGGCCCCGGGCGTGCTCA
>Ga0299914_10003033_pt1 | contig 11762 bp, 11 predicted proteins | sample RVTome_10_FD_201361 | JGI IMG/M metagenome (GOLD analysis project Ga0299914, IMG submission 201361) | Soil microbial communities from uranium-contaminated site in the Upper Colorado River Basin, Wyoming, United States - RVT153D57 (version 2) ... | reverse complement strand
ATCGTGAAGTCCCACTCCTCCAACGGCGTGAACGGGGTCGGCCCCGCCGTCAACACCGGAAAGTCATCGACGACGTACTGCCCCGGCGGGATCAGCCCACCACCAGGCTGGCGGCGTCGACCCTGAAAACCCCGACTCACGATCCCCACTGCACACCCTCCTCACGCTCGTGGAACGTGACCCTGTCTGGCCGTTCGGCCCTGCTTCCTCGGGCGGGCGGAGCGGCTCGCCACTGAGCCGCTCCACCTCATCAGGCACCGGCATGCGCACGGGTTGTACGCGACGACCCGCACTGCCACCGCGACGCTGCGTCGTTAGCGCAGTGAGCGGAATGTAGCCCGCACCTCGGTGGAGAAGAGCTCTGGTTCCTCCCAGGCGGGGAAGTGGCCGCCCCTGTCGACCTCGTTGAAGTAGGCGAGGTCGGGGTAGACCGCCTCGGCCCAGCTGCGCGGGGTGGCCCAGATCTCGCCGGGGAACGTCGTGAAGCCGACCGGGACCGAGACCGCCGGAGGAGGCTGGCCGCTCGCAAGCGCTGCGGCCAGCGCTCGTCCGTCCTCCCAGTACGACCGCGCCGCCGACGCTGCGGTGCCGGTCATCCAGTACAGCGTGATGTTGTCGATGATGTTGTTCCGGGTGAGATTGCCCACGGGCTCGCCGTCGACGAACGCGCGGGACATCTTGTGGTAGCTGTCCGTGTCGTGGTCGAGCATCCAGGCCGCCAGCCCGACGGGTGAGTCCAGCAGGGAGTAGCCGATCGTCTGTGGCCGCGTTGCCATCTCGAGGAAGTAGCCGAAGCCGTCCTCCCTGAACGTCGCGAACGCCTCGGCCGCTACGCGTTCCCTTTCGGATTCCTTGGGCAGTTGATCGCCGATTGCGAGCACCGCCGTGAGCAGGTTCAGGTGGTAGCCGACCAAGCCCTCGACCGCCTGGCGGCCCATCAGGTCCGTGACGAGGGCACCAACGTCGCCGCCCTGGGCGACGTAGCGGGTGTAGCCGAGGCGGTGCATCAGCTCCGCCCATGCGCGTGCGGTGCGGCTGGCGTCCCAGCCGAGCTCGGTCGGCTGGCCCGAGAAGCCGTAGCCAGGCAAGGACGGCAGCACCAGGTGGAATGCATCCTCGGCGGTGCCGCCGTGGGCGGTCGGGTCGGTCAGCGGGCCGACGGTGTCGAGGAGCTCGACGACAGAGCCGGGCCAGCCATGGGTCATGATCAGCGGCAACGCGTTCTCATGCCGTGACCTGACGTGGATGAAGTGGATCTCGACCCCGTCGATCTCGGTCGTGAACTGCGGTAGTGCGTTGAGTCTCGCCTCGCACTTGCGCCAGTCGTGCTCGGTCGTCCAGTAGCGGGCGAGCTCCTGCATAGTCGCCAGCTGTACGCCCTGTGAGCGGTCGGAGACGAGCTCCTTGGTGGGCCAGCGCGTCGCCGCGATGCGCCGACGCAAGTCGTCGATCTGCTCCTCTGGAACCTCGATCTGGAACGACCGAACATCGGTCGTGTTGTCGACGGTGATGCTCATGACGCCTCCTTGGCGCAGCGACCTGAAGACAGCACGGATCTCGGTCGTAAGGACGTCCGGCTCCTTCGAGGCCACAAGGTGGTTCAGGATCGCCTTCCGCGAGTCCTGATGTGGACGGTGACACCACCAAACCTGCTCCTCTCCTCTGAACGTCGCACCCGTCGAAGACCCTGGTCGGCGCCCTGGTCTGCTCGCCCCAATCGAGTTGCCCGCGTGCCCACCGGCGCCTGCGCACCCCCTTGGGGGTAGATCCTGACCGCGACGCACACCTATACGGATGTGACCGTCCCGGCCTCGGGAAGAAGCGCAGTCCGAAGGTCCCTGCGGGAGCTGATGCCAAGCCTCGGATACACCTTGCGCAGGTGCCACTCCACAGTGCGCGGACTGAGGAACAGCTGAGCGCCGATCTCCCGGTTCGACAGCCCGTCGCGGGCGAGCCGCGCGATCTGGTGCTCCTGCGGAGTCAGCTCATCGCGCATCTCGGCGGCCCGTTTGCGGACCTTCTCGCCTGTGGCCAGCAGCTCAGCGCGGGCACGCTCGGCGAACGCCTCCATACCGATCGCGACGAACTGTTCGAGTGCCGCCCGCAGCTGGGCGCGCGCGTCGATGCGGCGGTTGTGGCGACGCAGCCACTCCCCGTACAGCAAATGGGCGCGTGCGAGCTCAGGCCGGAGTCGCGTGCGCCCCAAGCGGTCGACGGCCTCGCGGTACGAACGCTCAGCGGCCTCGCCCTCGCTCAGCAGTGCGCGCGATCGAGCATGGACTCCGAGCGCCCAATCGGAGTCGCTGGCCTCGGTGTGCTCGCTGAGTCGGGTCAGCGCATCCTGTGCGAGCTCAGCGTTCTCGGTCCTCGTGGCAGCCTCGATCAGCTCGATCAGCGCCCACGAAGCGATGAACAGCTCGCGTGTGTGCTCGCTTGCTTGCACGGCCGCGGCGACGGCCTCCTCGTAGGCCCCGAGTCCGTTCATGAGCACCGCGTTCGCCCAGTGTGCATACTGCACGGCGGTTCCCTGCTTGCCGGCGGTCGCTTCTGTGATGACGCTGCCCAGGAGCTGGGTGGCGGCCGCCTTCTGGCCGCGAAGTCCCGCGAGGGCGATCGCAGCGTGCGGACCGATCCGGGTTCCCGTTGCCTCCTTGACGGCGTCGACCTCCGCGATCAGCGCATCGGCACCGGTGAAGTCGCCGCCGAACACGACGGCCTGACCGTACGCGTTGTCTGCCGCGGCGAGGACCTCGAGGGACCCGAGGTTGCGGGCGGTCTGAGTCGCGCGCTTGCCGATCTCGAGACAGCGGTCGAAGTCCCACACCATGTTCGCGGCGCGCGTCGCCACCCAACCCCACCGGAGCATCTCCTCCGCGGAGACGTCTGTACTCGCGAACGCGGCAACCGCGCGCTGCAGAGCGGGCGTTGCGGCGGCGCGCCCTTCGGTGAAGACCTGCGCAAAGCCATCCAGCAGCAGATCGCACGGCAGCGGAGGATCCGCAGGAACGGCTGCCGTCGCCACGGCGCGGGAGACGTCGAGCAGGCTGCCGCCCGTGCCCGCCAGCCGGCCGGCGAACAGCCCTGCCGCCAACGCATCGAGATAGGTGTTGCGGGAGAGGCGTACGTCGAGCGTCTCGAGCTTCCTTGCCGCCTTGAGCAGCAGCAGTGGAGTATCGCCGCCGCGCTGTTGGGCGAACGCGACCTCGGCCCGGAGCAGATCCGTGCGAGCTCGGCCGAGCTCGTCAAGCGGGCCGGCGTCCGCGGCCACGAGCAATCTGCGAGCTGCATCGAATGCTCCCGCCCCGAGGCTGGCCTGGGCGGCCGCAAGCGCTCGGTGAGCTCGGAGCGCAGGATCGGCTGTCAGCGCGACCGCACGCTGCAAGAACGCGGCCGCAGCCGCGAGTCCTCCGCGCGCCTGGGCCCGCGCCGCCGAACGTTCCAGCCCGAGTGCGGCCTGGTCGTCCGGCCCAACCGCGGCCGCGGCCACGTGCCACGCACGGCGGTCCGCGTCGGTCTCGCCGTCGGTGGCTTCTGCGAGGGCGCGGTGCACGCGGTGGCGGTCGCCGGCGACAGCGGAGCGGTAGACGGCGGATCGGACAAGTGGGTGAGCGAACTCGACACGGCCCCGCACTTCGAGCAGCCCGGCATCCGTTGCAGGGTTGGCCGCCGCCATGTCGATACCGAGGCTGGCTGCGGCACGGTGGAGCAGCACCGGGTCGCCGACCGGCTCCGCGGCCGCGGCGAGAACGAGCAGACGCGTATCGGGCGGGAGCCGCAAGAGGCGCCGCGCGTAGCTGCGTTCGATCTTGCCTGCTACGGGCTGGCTGCCTGGAAGACCGAACCCACCGGCGAGATCTCCGGGGTTCCATGTGCGCGGCAGCTCGAGCAACGCGAGCGGGTTGCCGTGGCTCTCCGCAATGATCTGTTCGCAGACGGCGGCATCCAGCGGCCCGTGCATGTGCCCGAGCAGCAATGCGCGTGCGTCACTGTCGCCCAGTCCAGGGATGCGCAACTGAGGTAGCCCGGCGAGGACGTCGTCGCCGATCCCTGTGCGCGCAGCGCACACGAGTACGACTCGCTCGGCGAGCAGGCGACGCCCGACGAAGGCGAGAATCTGGGCGGAGGCCTGGTCGAGCCACTGCGCGTCGTCGACGATGCAGGCGAGTGGCTGGTTCTCGGCCACCTCGGCGACCAGCGTCAGCGTGGCAAGGCCGACCAAGAACCGGTCGGGGGCGGCAGCGACGACAAGTCCGAACACCGTGGCGAGGGCATCGCGCTGCGGGGCGGGCAGCCTGTCGAGGTGATTCAGCATCGGAGCGCAGAGTTGCTGTAGGCCGCTGTACGCGAGCTCCATCTCCGACTCGACACCGACGGCCCTCGCGACCTGCCAGCCCGCGACATGATCGGAGAGGTAGTCCAACAGCGCGCTCTTGCCCACGCCCGCCTCGCCCCGCAGGACGCTGACTCCGCTCCGACCTGCTAGCGCATCGGCCAAGAGCCGGTCGAGTGCTTCGCACTCGACACGACGTCCGAGAAGTCTCGGCGATCGCCCGCCAGCCTCAGTGACCAATGCCGACCCGCGCACGTGTCGATTTGGAGTGTGGGCCCGCCCGTTCGTCCGCTCCGCACCCGCGGAAGAAGTACCGACGACCCTGCCTCAAGGCGGCCTCCCGTTCGGAGCCAAGCTGCGCCATCCTAGGTAGTGACAGGCCACGCGACGCGCAGGATCCACGCGGCTTCGACGAGTGCCGAAACCCCAAGCCAGGGGACTGACCAGTACGTCCGACTGGTGCCAGCCAGCTCGCCAGGCGCGACGGTGCCTCCATGACGCAACCCAATGTCGTCGAGGCCTCACGACGGCGTTCTGCCGCGTCAGCACCTTGCGGGTTCGTGAGGTGGAGGTGGCGTTGTGGCCGGTGAGAGGGAGCTCGCGGGGCAGACGGTCGTGGTGATCGGCGGCAGCTCGGGCATTGGGCTCGAGACGGCCCGGCGGGCGCGGGAGGAGGGGGCGGATGTGATCATCTCGGCACGTGACCCAGACCGCGTGCACCGCGCCGGCCTCGAGCTCGGTGCCAGCATCGCCGCCTTCGACGCGACCGACTTCGACCGGCTCCGGACATTCTTCGACGAGCTGCCCGCGCCGATCGATCACGTGCTGGTCACGGGCCCAGGCCACTACGACGCGTCGATCGCGGAAGTTGACCTCCTTGAAGCCCGAGGCGGCGCCGACGCGCATCTCCGGCTGCCGCTACTCGTCGCACGGAACGCCGTCGACAAGGTTCGGCCGGCCGGGACCTTGCTCTTCATCGGCGGCACCGGCGGGCGCCACCCGGTCACGGGCCTCGCCCACATTGGACCGCTCACGGCCGCGCTTCCCGCTCTCACGAGGACCCTCGCGCTCGAGCTCGCGCCCATCCGCGTGAACCTGATCGCAGTCGGCTTCGTCGACACGCGGCTGGCGGCCGCGATCCTCGGCGACCACTTGGAAGCGCGTCGAGAGCAGCTTCGCACGACGCTGCCGATACGACGTGTCGTCGGTCCGGCTGACGTCGCCGCACTCGCCGTGCACCTCATGACGAACACCGCGATCACGGGTGCGACCTTCGACATCGACGGCGGGCAGCAGCTCGTCGAAGCCTGAGCCCAGCGTCCACGGCCACTTCGACCGGTCGGCCCACGGCGGATGAAGGCGACGACAACTGACCGGGAGCGGCTAGCGAGGTCGTCGCGTCACTCAGCCACTTGGCGGACCATCACGCAGCATCCCGTGCATTGTCCATCTCGTAGCGCGACTCGGTGGCTCGAGCACTGTCGTGGGTGATCGTCAACTGAGCATGGGGAAGCCAGGCCCGCCGACGGTGGCGCCCCGGTGCTGCGCACCCAGCGGTACGCTGCGTCTCCGACCCGAAGTCGAAGCCGTGAATCGCCGAGCACTTCGAGGACCTCGGGCCCACCTCGACTACATCGCCGTCACCCACACCGCGTACACCGGGCTGGACCCGCAAAGAAGGACTCCGCGTCGCGGTCACGCCGGAGGGCGCGTCGCCCTGATGGCGCGCAGCGCGCGGTTCCCGCCGAACCCCCCACGCTCAGGCGCCCCGGCCTCCGGGCGCGCATAGGATCTTCGCCGCGACAGGGGAGGTGTCATGATCCGCAATCCAGATCACGTCACCATCGCGGTGACCGACGCCGATCGCGCCATCGAGTTCTTCGAGCTGCTCGGATTCCGCGAACAGCACGTGGTGACGATCGATGGTGATGTGGCCGCGACTTACATGGGAATGCCCGACATGAAGGCACAGCACATCACGTTGGCCTTGGAGAACTCTGAACCACGGTTCGAGATCCAGCTTCTCCAGTTCGATCCGCCACCGGGGGACGAGGCAGGGGAACTCCCCACCAATCACCGGCGTCGAGGTTTCAACCACCTCGCATTCCGCGTCGACGACATCGCGGCTGTGAGCGCACACCTGCAAGCCAACGGCGTCAAGATGTTGAACGACGAGATGGACTACATCAGTCGCCGGCTGCGCTTCTTCGAAGGCCCCGAGGGCGTCACCCTCGAGCTCGTGGAGTGGGTGAACCACGACTGAGCAGCGGTCACGGTCCGCTCAGCTGAGCACCCACGTGAGCGACGTCGTGGCGTGGTCTACCGCACCCGAGATCGCCCGCCCAAGGCGCCGGGAACGGTCACCGAGATCAAGGAGTTCGAAGGTCCACACCTCTTGTCCGCCGCCGACGGCTGGGAGGAAGTTGCCGACTACGCGCTGTCCTGGGCTACCCGCCTTGACCCGGCGATCCTTGGCGCCAGGGCGGTCTCCGGCAGGTGAGGTGCTCCGTCATGCCGCGAGCAGGGCGGCGGGATCACTCCTAGTCCGTCGGGCCGCCGGTAGAAGTCGCGTTCGACGATCCGGTCGAGGTAGCCGTCGAGCTGGGTTCGGCGGAGTCGTCCGGACAGTTCTCTGATGGCAGGGAACCCGGATCTCGTGATCTCGGCCGCGTAGTCGACGAGGGTTAGTCCCGTAACGCCGCTGAGCTCAGGGCGGGTGCCGGCGAGCAGGTCGGCGAGGCGAACGGTGGGTGCCTCGATTTCACGTTCGGCGATGGCCATCGGTCGCATGCGGACGGTGACGATGCGTCATGCGCCCGAGTGGATAGGCGCCTCGGCTGGTGCGACCCGGTCCGGTCAAGAGAAAGCGCGCTGGGCTGGGAGCGCTGCCGACCTGGCGTCGGACGAGATCCCAGCAGAATGCACGCCGTCTCGGACGGCCCACAGCCGACGACCCCCGTGAGCACAGCGCGATCGCCCCGGGCCGCGGATCTCCCCGGCGTGCCCGGCGCAGGGAGCACCCCGGGGACGATCAGTCAGCTACCCGCTCACCAGTCCCGACCGCACCGCGTGGGCCACTGCCTCGGCCCGACCGCGCACGCCGAGCTTCCGGTACACGCTGGTGGTGTGGTGCATCACGGTCTTCGGGCTGATGTCGAGCTCGTCGGCGATGCGTTGGTTGGTGTGGCCGCGCACGAGCTCGGCGAGTACCTCCCGCTCGCGGTCGGTGAGCTCGGGATTGGCCCGCGGTCCACGCTTGCGACGGGGCCTCCCGGTGGCTCCTGTGGGCACGAGCGCCGGTTCGGTCGCGGCGGCCATGTCAATGGCCACCCGTCGCGCCGCTTCGACGGCCTCGTCCCACGGCCCCTCCTCGCCCGCCTGGACGAGCCGGGCGAACTCCTCCGGTCCGAGGGCACGCCGGACCGAGGCCACAGCTCGGTCATAGGCGGCGTGGTGGCCCGGCGACGTCATGGGGAGGAGCTCGTCGGAGCGGGCCAGCAGGCTGCCGTGCAAGCGGGCCGCGTCACTCGTGGCGGACCTGGCGACAGATATCACGAGCCCGCTCATTGCCCACCAGGTCGCCCGGTCGTAGCCGGTCTCCCGCCCGATGTCGATGGCGCGCACATACCAGTTGCCCGTAGCGGGATCGCCGTCACGCGCGGCGATTGCGCCGGCACACATGGCAACGATCGACTGCACCCGGATGTTGCCGACCTGCCCGCACTGGTCGTACAGGCCCTCGAGCTGCGCCGTGGTGGCGAGACCTCGGTCCATGTCGAGCAGGAGGCGGGTGAACGTCGCATCGGCCAAGCCACGTTCGTGCCCCGAGGCGCGGGCCGCCTCTATAGCTCGGTCCGCGAGCACAGCCGCGTGATCGTGGTCGCGGCCTCGCACTGCCAGGCTCTTCTGGTTCAGCAGCTCGGCCTGCCACCAGAGCTGGTCGAGCGTCGTGCACCGTTCAAGGCCGTCGCTGGCGACCTCGGCAGCGGCGTGCAGTTCCCCGCGGACGCGCAGCGCGTAGCTGAGGTGCACCGTGGCCCGAAGGTAAGCCCAGTCGCCCCCCGACGCCGACAGGGCGTCGCGCGCTCGGTCGATCCTGTCGACCGGGTCGTCACCGGCTCGCCCGGGGGCGCTGGCGTCGAACAGCTCGAAAGAGAGCCGGCCCTTCCAAGCCTCGCCGTTGGCCGCCTCGTCGGACGGGCCGCAGTGCCGGAGGCAGGAATCGAGGCGGCGCAGGCCCTCCGTTGCCGGCCCTCGGACGAGCCAGTAGCGGCCGAGCCCTGCGATGGCGCGCAACGCCGCGACCATCCGACCGGTCGACGCCAGGTGATCCATAGCGGCGCGGAGGTTGGCGAGCTCCCTGTCGATCTCCTCGGACCACTGCCTGGCCCGGCGACCCTCCATGCCTCGGCCCGCCTCGACGTCGAGGTCGGCGAAGAACTCGGCGTGGCGTTCTGCGACCGCCTCCTCCTCACCGGATGCGGCCAGCTCTTCTCGGGCGAAGGCTCGTATGGTCTCGAGCAGTCGGTACCGGGGTAGGCGGCGCGCCGGTGGGGCCGGCTCGGCGAGGTGCAGGTCGGCCAGCTCCGAGATGGCGTCCAGTAGCTGGCCCGGACGGACCCCCTCGTTGCAGACGGCGTCCAAGGCGTCGAGCGACCAACCCCGGTCGAACACCGACAGGCGGCGCAGCAACCGGCGGGAGTCGTCGTCGAGGAGGTCGTAGCTGAACCGGATGGCGGTGGCCAGATCACGGTGGCGATCGGTCCTGTCGGGGCCGTCGCCGTCCAACCGCTCGAAGGCGCCCGGGGTGCCCAGGTCGTCGAGGCGCGCCAGCAGGTCCTGGGGGGAGAGCTGGCGCGTATAGGCAGCGATGAGCTCGATGGCGAGCGGCAGCCCCTCGACCCGTCGGCAGATGTCGGCGACGGCGAGGAGTGTGGCCGGGTCGGGGTCGAAGCGGTTGCTCACCGCGGCGGCCCGCTCGCAGAACAAGGCCACGGAGGCGACGACGGCGATGTCCGCCCGAACCGGCTCGCCGGTACCCGGTTCTGGGGGCAGGGCCAGCGGCCCCAGCTCGATGAGGTGCTCGCCGAGGACGTCGAGCCGGCGACGGCTGGTGACGAGCACGGCCACCTTCGGGCAGCGGGCTGTGAGCGCCACGACGAAGGGAGCAGCGGCCGCGACCTGCTCGAAGTTGTCGAGCACCAGCAGCATGTGCCGGTGGCGGAGGGCTGCGACCACCCGATCGGTCGGATCGGCACCCGGCTCAGCGCCCGAGCGCAGGGCCCGCCCGACCTCGTCGGCGACCAATGACGGGTCCCGGATCTCGGCAACGCTGACGAACGCGGCCCCATCGGCGAAGTCGGCGTCGAGGCTGTTGGCCGCCTCGATCGCCAGGCGGGTCTTGCCGATACCGCCGGGGCCGGTGATGATGACCGGCGCGCCGTCACCGGCTCGCAGCAGCTCGAGCAGCCCGGTCAGCTCGCGGTCCCGACCGAGTAGCGGGGTCGGCGCGGCGGGGACCTCGTCCCCACGGGTCATCCGGCTGTGGACCACCGGTCCAGGATGTTAGGAGGCGGCGGACCCATCTGGATCGGGGAGTCCGCTTCCTGGTCGCGCTCGTCGCCAGGGATCCTCCCGAACCCGACGTGAGCGCGTCCCGTGGGAGCCCATTCGATGTGTCCACTTCTGGAACCTGAAACGCCTTCGTTGGGGCTCCTGACCTTGGAAGCAAGGATGGAGTCATGCGCCATCCCGGCTGGCCAGGTGGTCGCCCTGATGGGTTGTGACCTCGATGCCGATCCATTCCTGGGCGTACCGCCCGGCGTTCGACACCAGGTTGCCGATGAGGTGGTCCGAGAGGTCGACCTCGGCCATGACCTCGACCTCGGTGCCGGTCACGACTACCCGGACGTCCGTGGCTGGCGTCGTCGACGAAGGCCCGCTCGTGCGCGATGGTCTCCTCGATCCGGTCGAGTGTGGCTCAGGGTCCGGCCGAGCTCCGCGATCTCGTCGTTGCCGTTCGTGTCGACGAGTGGTTCCCGAGGGCACCGACCTCACCAGGCACAGCGTCGACGACCATTCCCCGATCCCCACGCGCCGGACTCGTGCGGGCAATCCTGTGAGTCTGTGCCTACGACCTGGGATGCGCGCCGCGTCGCCGCCATAGCCGTGGGCGGGGTCATTGGCGCTGCACTCCGCTGGAGCGTGCTCAACGCGTTCGACACCCGCGACTGGCCGTGGCCGCTTCTCGTTGTCAACACGGCCGGATCCATCCTCCTCGGCGTCCTTCTCGCCGAGGAGTGGTCGCATCCACGCGGTCGGTTGCTCTTGCACGACTTCGGCGGCATCGGGATCTGTGGTGGGCTCACGACCTTCTCGACGTTCTCGCTCGAGGTCGTTGACCTCGCCCGAGACGGGCAAACCTCGACGGCAGTCCTCTACTCCGTCGCCTCGGTCGCCTCGGCGATTCTCGGGGTGATCCTGGGTGCGGCTGCGCTCCGACGGCTACGGGCGCTCACCCTTCCGTTGGAGGAGGAGCCTTGATCACTGCGGCGACCTTCGTCCTCGCCGCGGCTGCTGGCGCCCTCGCCCGCGCCGGGACTGGCAGCCGATGGAACCATCATGACGGCTTGGCGCTGGGGACGTTGATCGTCAACGTCACCGGCTCGTTCATGCTCGGATTGCTGTCCGAGGTCACATCACCCACGATCACAGTCCTCGGCGTGGCTGGCCTCGGTGCCTACACGACGTTCTCGAGCTTCGCCCGCGACGCGGTCGCGCTTGCCGCGGCGAAGAAGCTCTTCGTCGCGGTCGTCTACGTCGGCACGTCCTGCCTCCTCGGTGTCGGTGCCGCCGCCGCCGGTGTAGCTCTGGCCTGAACGAGGTCGGCAGGACGATCGAGGATCTTCGCGACCTCGTGGTAGGTCTCCTGCTTGCGGAGGAACTGGCGGCTGAACCGCTCGGGGTGGAGGGTGGTGTGCCGTCGGCCCGGCAGAGGCCCCAGCCGTCGTCGTGGTGGGCGCCGCCCAGCATGCGCTCGATCTCGGCCTGGCGGTCAGGGTGGTGGCCGAGCATCTCGACCGTGCGGGTGAGCGTAGGATTTCAGGCGGGAGGGCTTCGATGAGGGTCGAAGGCGAGCGACGCGTCGATGCTCATCGCCCACGTCGATCGCGCAGCGGAGCTGGACCGCGCCGAGACCATCGGCGACCTCCGGTTCGGCACCGTCTTCTCGTCCGACGACTCCTCGGACCTGCGACCGCGGTCGCCGCGGGGAGCGAGGTTGGAGGCATTGCTGGAGTCCCAGCCGAGCACTGCCGTGCTCCCGGAGCCGGATCCGAAGGATCCGGCATTCATCTTCTTCACCTCCGGCAGTACCGGCACGCCGATGGGTGTGACCCACACTGTCGACAGCATCGGTTGAATCGCCGCCAGC
>Ga0299914_10003032_pt1 | contig 11763 bp, 9 predicted proteins | sample RVTome_10_FD_201361 | JGI IMG/M metagenome (GOLD analysis project Ga0299914, IMG submission 201361) | Soil microbial communities from uranium-contaminated site in the Upper Colorado River Basin, Wyoming, United States - RVT153D57 (version 2) ... | reverse complement strand
ATCGTCGTGGAAGATCCCAACCAGGTTGGAGAAGCCCTGCAACAGGCTCAGAATCTGAATGCCGAGGGTAAAACCGTCTTGCTGGATATCCGCAGTAATATGGAAGGCAGACGGTCCCGCTTTGACTGAGGCCGGCTGAAAGTGCCCATAGCACCTCGGTTTGATCGAGGCGTTATGGGCCGCTGTCTTGTTAATTGGAAGATTCGAAGGCGAGGGTGGCGTACCGCATGAAAATGCCGCCTCGGGGTTCCGCTAGTGGGCCGTTGGCCACGAGACAAGCGATGACATGTTTCTCTCCCGGTGTGGCGCTGTTGCTCACCTCGATGCGTTGCGAGGCATTGATGCCGACAATCACACCCGCCGCTCGGTCAATCTCGTTGTCGATCCAGATTTCGCCATAGTTATCGATGTTGGTCTCGAACCAAACCCGGGAGCCCGCCAGCGCAACGCCATTGATCTCAGCCGGAAACTCGACGGCAATGCGATACCAGGCAAATGTAAAACCCACCGAGAGGCTTTCGCGGATGTTGGTGCAGACGGTCCAACCCGAGTCGTCATAATCGGCCAGGCGGGCTGGACTCGCCAGTAGCTCGGCGGTGAAACCTTCATTCGGCTCGCCCGGAACCAAGCCTTGCGCCACCCGCCATTCTCCCTTGATAGGGTGGCGTCCTGCTGCCGTGTTCAAGTCGAGTGCAATTCTGGGCATGCCGGGTCTCCTCCTTTATACGGTGTTGGCCTCACGTAGGCGCTCCCAGCGCTCGCGCATGGCTTGCGACGTGCGCGACACGCGCACTTGCATGGTCACATCGTCTTCTGTGCCCACATCGCGGGTCAGGCAGCAATACTCCAGTGAAATGCCATTGGGATCGTGAAAATAGATCGACTTGGCCCACTCGTGATCGACGATATCGGTGACGACAAGCCCCTTATCTAGCAGCTCCTGACGTTTGCTCTCCAGGGCTGGTACCGAACCCGCCTCAAAGGCAAAATGATAAAAACTGCCGGGCACACCCAGACCGTCGTTGATGCCCGCATCATAGTCCGGCGAAATGCCGGGAACGGACTGCGGCTCCATGAACGCGATGAGCTGATCGCGGCCGGTGTCAAAGAACATGTGCCGAATCTGACCGCCATCCTCGATTTTGATGATGTCGCAGCGCACGACCCTGAACCCCAGGACGCGCTCGTAGAAATCACGCGTGGTGTCCAAGTCATGCGTTGAGAGTCCGATATGAGAAAATCCCTTGTGCGACATAATTTTCTCCCTCTTCTCGGGGCTTCGTGTCCAACTCCCTATGTCGCCTTGCCCAGCCGGTCACCGGCTGGGCAAGGCCGAACGCATGACCGTAGTGTATAGGGAGTATGTAAAGGCGGTCAAGCGGATACCGTTCGCTCAGGCGATTTCCGGAAATGTTGATACCCGTATGGGTTGCGGGCAGGAGCGACCGGCTCGAAGAGGAGGGTACATCGAAGTAATGGCATGCGAATTCAATGCAAGACCCTGAAATCGTCCATTTGGAGGCGGCGTGCAAAAACACCCAACTTACGAAATGGATATCTAAACCGGTCCACCCCACATGGGCACCCTTTAGGCACTCTAAAGCGGTTAGCTCGCAATCTCGCGTCCCGGCGTATTCCGGGTTTCAGGTGTGCGAATCTCTTGTGGTCTGGTTTAGTGGCGTGTAACTAAGGTCTCGGAGAAGATCAGGGGCACATCCAGGATCGGGACGGGCTGGCCGTCGTGGCTAAAGCAGGAAATCGCCACGATCTCCCAACCAGATGGCCGCTCGGGCAGGTCACAGACCTGCCCGTCTTTGACCCGTACCTTCTCGGGTCTACCCGAGAACAACAGCGCGCCATATTGCGGTAATGCACCCGGGTGATCTTGCCAGCCTACAATGCCGACGCAGGCTTGGGCGCGCTCCAAAGGCTGGCCGGTCATCCATGCCGTGAGATCCATCACCGGCAGGAGCTCGCCTTCCCAGAGCAGCACTTGTTGGCAATGCAAAGGGGTCTGCGGAATATCCGCGAAGACAGGGGTCTCGACGAGGTGCATCATCTCACGCTCACCCACTGCGGTACGTAAACCTCCGTCTAAATTCATGATCCAAGCTGTCGCTTCAGCCATTACAATTTCGCTTTCTCAGTAAGGGGCTACCGATTTTTACCAGGTTGATGTGAGCTAATCCGTGACTGGTCTGGCCCGTTGTCATGGCGATAAGAGACCTACGCCGACGCCCAGAAATATAGCCAAGGCTTCCGCTGTGCTCACGAGCCCGACCCTGTCGCCGTAGAGGGCTAAGCCTCGTAACGGTGATCCTGGCTTGATCATGGCTGTGGGTAACGGGCGAATACGCACTGCCGATCCCGATAGCGTGGCGCTGTTCTGGCATAGCAGACCGAAATAGCCGCCTTCTATACTCAGTAGGACACAGAGCCGCTGCGTCTCCGGTAGCTTAGAGCATGGATTCAGACCCGCGTCCAGGCCGTATACCGGCCAGCGGTCGCCTTCGAAGGGAAGCCAGCCCACGTTGTTGGCGATCTGGCCACTGAGACTTATATCCAGCACCGATTCTAGAGTACGAATGTCGCCTTGAGGCAGAAGCAGTGCATGATTGTGCAGACTCAGCAGAGCGTAGAGTTGGTCAATATCAACGATTGGTTGTGCCTGTGCCATCATGCCACTCCCCGATGCGCCGTCAGTTGCTGGATGTGTGACGCTAGCTCATCGTCAGCAAACGGCTTAATCAGGTACGCATCGACACCAGCCTGGGCCGCACTTTGGCGATGTTTCTCCGTTGATCGAGATGTGATCATGATCACGGGCAGGTGTGCAGCGTCGTCGCGGCTACGCACGTGCGAAGTCAGTTCTAAGCCGTTCATACGCGGCATCTCTAGGTCAACCAAGAGAATATCAGGCACTTTGTGATCGATGATGGCGACGGCCTCGAGACCATCACCAGCGGTACGGACCTCGAAGCCGAGGTCTTTGACAAAGTCAGCCAGGGCACGTCGGGCACTCAGTGAGTCGTCTACCACCAGCGCCACTGGTGCCGTCATGTCGACCGTGGATGCTGCTTCCTCACGTGCTGCTGGTCCAGCATAGGCCCGTGCCGGGTTACGGAGCAGGTCTGGTAGGTCGAGTACCGGTGCGACGCTGCCATCACCTAAGATGGTGGCGCCGACTATGCCCTTGATGGCGGGGATGTAGCGGCCCAGATTCTTGACGACCAGCGCTAGGCTGTCTACGACTTCCTGCACGAACACCACGTAGCGTCTATCGGATTCTTCCCGGACCAGCAGGGCTGGATACGATATTCGCTGCTCGTGGCGTCGATCTGGCGGAAGGTTGAGCAAAGCCGTCAAGGTGGTGGCTTCAAAGACTTCCTCGCCAATTTGATACGTGGACTTGCTACCCATCTGTCCCGGTTTACCCATGCCAGGATAGAAGATCTGTTCCACACCGCGGTCAGAGACGGCCAATACCTCCTCGCCGGCCCGTACCAGCAAGCCGTGGGTTGACATCAGGGTGACCGGCAACCGCAGTTCAATCTGACAGCCTTGGTTGGCTTCGGATTGAATGTGCAACGACCCTTTCAATTCCTGTACCCGGTTGTACACCGCGCCCATGCCGATCCCGCGCCCGGATACCTGGGTGGTCTGAGAGCGGGTGGAAAAGCCCGGATGCAAGGTCAGCCGCCCCAATTCTTCCTCCGACAGGATCTGGTTATCCCGAATCAGGCCACGCTCCAGGGCCGTATGGCGGATATTAGCGAAATCCATCCCGGCACCATCATCACGACAGCGCATGACAATGGTGTTGCCTTCGCGCGTGAAATCCAGGGCGATATTGCCAGTTTTGGGTTTGCCAATCAGTTCGCGTTCCTCGGGCCATTCGATACCGTGGTCGACGGCATTACGGAGTAAGTGCATCAGCGGGTCAACCATACTGCCAAGGACATTGCTATCTATCAGCGTCTCGCCACCGCTGAGTGCGAGGGCCGCTTCTTTACCGGTAAGTCGGCAGGCCTGGCGGACACTGCGCTGCAGCCGCGAGGCAATGGTGTTGACAGGCACCATACGGGTGCGCATGATGGTCTCTTCATTCTCCCGCTGCACCTTGTGCTGGTCGGTGAGCAAGCCGTTCAGAGTGACAAGACTGAATTCCACTTCCTGGTGCATTTCACGGGTATCGGTTACCGCCTCCAAAAGCCGCCGACTGACCGTGTGCAGTTCGTTGTACTGCTCCATTTCCAAGGGATCGAATTCTCCCTCCGAGGGGCGATGGAGCAGTGGCGAGGTGATGCCGCGGATGTTGACTAAATGTTCGAGTTCTAACACTAGCTGCTGTAAAATAGTGTTCTGCGCACGCACCGAGCGCATCTGCTGCACGGTGCGTTCCAGGCGGTCATACAGCTGGCCATTTAGAATCATTGCTTCGCCTGCCTGCCGCAACAGCTCATCTACCAGGTCCGCAGGCATTCGTGTCCCTGAACCAATGTTCATCACCTTTTGTTGTGCTGTTTCCGTCTGCTGTGGGGTTTCTGTCGCTGTCGTCGCTGCTTGTTTAGCCAGACCCGGCAAGATCTCCCGAGGCTCTGGGTGCGTCGTGTCGCTGGGAATGCCCTCGTGGTCAATCAGGTTGGCCCAGTCCAGCACTGCTTGCAAGACACCTAGGATTTCTTTCTCGGACGGCGGCTCGCTCATCCCGACCAGCGTTTCGCTCATGGCTTCGAGACAATCGGCCGCATTGATCAGGATTTGATTGAGAGCTTGGGTCGGCAGGGAATCGTGCTGCGCGAGGGCGAGTAGGATGTCTTCCAGGTGGTGGGTCAGGTTGGCAACACCGGGAATACCTACCGTGTTAGCCGCGCCCTTCAGGGTGTGAGCGATGCGCTGGGCTGCCTCGACGTCTGCCCGCGTACCTTCACCGTTGGTGAGACGCTGGATAGCAGCCGAGAAATCCGCTGCCTGAAGTGGCATTTCCTGCAGCAGGCTGTCCAGCAGTTCCGGATTGACATCTTCCGGAGGCATCAGCGAAATGTCCTCGAGCCGGGCGTGACGCTGCCGCGATTCCTGTTCTTCTTCACCGAGATCGAGACTGGTGACGGTTAGGGCCTCAATAAGTGCGGTCCCATCTCCTTGGGATAAGGGTTGTAGCCAACGAGAATCTTGCAGATATTGCACCAGAGCTACACGGCTTCCAGACTCGTGAAGCCCTTGTAGATAACCGAGTACGGGCACTGGCCAGACCGATACGATCTGACGCTGATCATCGCTGAGCGGCTGTTCTTGGGCAACCAAGCTCAAGAGGTTCTCGCGGATGCGCCCGCTGACCTGTTGCAAACCTTCAAGGCCCATCGCTTCCGCGCCTTCCCCGAGGCGTTCTAGCTCTTCGGCGTGATCCTCTAGAAGTTGGCGCCACTCCTCGGCCTCCGTGCCTGTCAGGACTTCCTCCAGTGACGATGCCAACTGGGCAACTTCCAGATATAGAAGGTTGATGAGTTCTTTGGCCGTCTCATCCAGCTCTCCAACATCCGTTTCGTCCTGTTCACTGGCAAGCGTTTCCTGCAGATTACCTGCGATCTCTTGCTCCGAGTCATCCGGACATGATGATTCTAAACCACTGGAACTTCCTTCGTATTCGGATTGCGCTTGGAGGGGAATTTCCAGTTCGGCGCCGAAGTCAGGTGTAGTGAACTCAGCCATTTCCAAGGCCGTAACGGTCTCTGCTGGTTCGTCATATTCCTCGGTGGAGGGTTCGATGCTAACGAGCTCCCATTGAGCAGAAACCGCGGTTGTCTGTTGGAGGAGAAGTCCCTTGAGCAACTCCGTATCTTCTGCCGATAGCGGTGTTGCCCAGACGGAGCTTTGCAGGCTTCGCACCAAGGCATTGGCAGTTTCTGGATCGGTAGGAGCTTTCAGATAGGCTACGACTAATGTGGGCCATTCTTCTAGTAAAATGCGCACCTGCTCGCTCGGTGATTCGCCGCAGCCAGCGAGCTGTTCCAGGAGATCCTGGTAGAGCATACTAACATTGTACAGACCAATGAACGCGCCAGACTCAGCTGCCGTCGCAATACTTCCGACCTTCCGAGCATACCGTTCGAGCCGCCGACCAGCGGTTTCGGTGTCATGTCCGTTAATACTGTCAGCAGGGAAGGTCTCTAGAAGTATGTCAAGCAGTTCGGCGACTTTCGCAATCAAAACTTCAACATTTTCGTTGACTATATCCATGTGTGCTTATGCCCTTTGTTGCGTGGTGAACAGCGGCAATTGTTGTTCAGTAGACAGTACCGTAAGCAACAGCGCGTCGGTCGTCGGAGTCCTCCTAGGGATTATTAAGCAGAGAGGGATGCATCCCTAGGAGGACTATCTGGAGGGCTTCAGGCCTTTATTACTACCTGCCAGTCTTCTTGCTCAACACCTGCTCCCGATGCCGCGCTAAGTTCCGACTCGCTGTCCGTCTTAGATTGTTGGCCGGGCAGCGTAAACACGCGCACTGCCCGTACTAGCCGGCTGGCGTAGTCCTGGAGTTGGTTAGTCTGTACGCCCTGTTCTTCCAACTGCTGGCTCGTCTGGATCGTACTTTCGACGATCTGGCCAGCACGATTGCTCAGCTCGTTACTGATCTTCGCCTGGGTTTGCGAACCCATGGCGATCTGCCGTACTGAGTCCACCAGTTCGGAGGTAGCCTGCTGGGTTTCCCGCATCTGTTCACCCGCCTGCTCTGCCAAACGACTACCCTCGACAACTTGGGTGATCACGGTATTCATAGTGGTCACCGTGTCCATGGTTTCGGTCTGGATATTGCTCACTAGGCCGGCGATCTGCTCAGTTGCCTGACGGGCGTTTTCGGCCAAACGCTGCACCTCGTCAGCTACTACGGCAAAGCCACGCCCGGCCTCACCGGCCGAGGCCGCGTGCATGCTCGCGTTCAGGGCCAGGATATGGGTCCGCTCGGCAATGTTGTTAATTAGGTTCACCGCGCCACTAATTTCTTGAGACCGCTCGCCCAGGCGCTTGATCCGTTTTTCCGTTTCACGGATAGTGTCGCGAGTCGCGTTGATGCCGTGCACGGTACCGGTCACGGTCTCTAGCGCCGCCTGGGTGTTCTGGATCGCATTTTCCGCAGCCGTATTACAGGTCTGCGCCAGTGAAGCGATTTCGTTCATGGCCTCAGCCGCCATCGCAAGTTCCTTAGAGGTCTGCATGACCTGCTCACGCTCTTTGCTAGCCAGGGCGACGACGGTGTCGGATTGGGATTTCACACCGCGCGAGACCGCATCCACGTCGTCGGAGATACGGGTCACTTCGGTGAGCACCTTGGCGGTCTCGTCTGCCAGCAAGTTCAAGGCGTCTGACACCGGACCCGTCACGTCTTCGGCTACAGGAACCCGGATGGTCAGATCTCTCTGGCTGAGCCGAGCCACCGCTTGCAGAAGGGCAACTACAGAGGTATTCAGAGCTTCGTTCTCGCGCTCTGCCTCAGCAAGACGTGCAGCGCGTTCGCGTTCGGTCTGGTCCAACTGGGCCATACGCTCATCGAGTAGGTTGTCGAAGGCGTTGGCAAGCAGGCCAATTTCGTCACTGTGCTCAAGTCGGGCTCGGGCTGCCATATCACCTTCCGTGACCTGTTGCACGGTTGCTTGCAGACGCTGCAGCGGATTGGTGATACCTCGACTGAAGAAGAATACAATCAGAGCGACCGCAACAGCGGTTATTGCCAGCACGCTGTAGAATACCGTACTAAGCCGATTGCGTCGAGCTTCCAATGTGACAAGGTTAGACGCGGCCACTACCTCAGTGGCTTCTGTCATCGCTGCCAAGGCGGGGGTAATAGCGGCAAATGTGGTATTCACGGCAACGTAGCCCTGCTGCAACTTGACGGTTGCTTTCACCATTTCGTCGAAACTGTGCTGGTAGTCGGCGAGCAGGCCGCCGAGGGACGCTTTGGTCTTATCTGGAAACGAAGACTGCTCCAAAAGTTTGAGGAAATTGTCCCGTTCATCAGCCATGCGGTTGATGTTTATTTCATCCTTGTCCTGGAGATAATCTCTTTCATGACGGCGCATTGTCAGCATCGAAGTCAACAGCTTTTGCGTGGTCAGTTGGTCGGCGGAAGCGGTCGCGGAGCGACGTTGTGTGTTAAATGTGCGGTCGCGAAACGATTCTATGGCTTTATCGAGGGCGGTCTCTAGTTCGTTCCCGGCGGTGCGCATGTCTCCCTGTAGACCCGTTTCCTGCGTTAGCCCCACAGACAGCTGCGTTGCTGCCAGTTGGAATACGGAAGTGTGGAAGGCAGTTAGTACGTCGTTCACCGGTGTAATCAACTGCTTGAGCCGGGCACTCGGGGCCTGAATCTCCAGCTGACCTAAAACATCACGGACCTTGGACACCCTGTTCTCGAAGTCATCCAAGTCTTCGAGTCGTCTAGTGAGGAGAAAATCCCGTTGGTCCGTGACAGCCTCTGCGATGTCATACTCGACGCCCTTGATTTGCAATTGAAACTGGGTAGTCTGCTGATTGCTGGCTAGCGTGGCGTCTTCAGCCTTGAGCACGGCGGTATAGGTCACACCGGTCGCCACAAAGCCAATCGACATCACAACCAGTAGCAGCAACAGCTTATTAGTGACTTTCATATTCGCGAAAATATTCATAGTCTCATCCTTAGTGACAGTCTGTGAGTCACAGTAGCTAGGCGTTAGCTCGTAACCTGCCTGCCCAGCGTGGTAAAAAAACTCTGGTGGTCGAAATCCAGCCAGATCGTGTCGTCCGTGGTGTAGGCCGCTGACACATGCTCCTGGAGCGCCTCGTGCAGTGGTGGGAGGCTACGCAGTGCGCGGTCGGGAGTCACCGACTCAGGCAGTCCGTCAATGGCCACCCCCACCATGTCGCTGCCCTGGTCTAGAACGAGTACTGTCTGTTTGTTTCGACCGCGCTCGCCAACATCGAGAAGCTGGTGCAGATCGAATACAGGTAGCAGATTCCCGCGCAGGTTCATCACGCCCATGAACCATACGGGTACGCTGGGGAGAGGGGCAATGGGTATATGTATGATCACCTCGCTATGTGTGTCCGGATTGATCAAGAAGCGTAGCTGGCCCACACGAAACCCAAACCGGGCGTGCCGCACTGCGGTAGGCGGATGCATGCCGATAGCTACCCCTTCAGGCGGCTTGTAACGATTTAGGGCCGCACTGGGAGTAAGCCAGCGGTCATTCACGTCGGTGGTTGTAGGCTTCATAGGCTCTCGTGCTTTCCTGGTTGCGGTAGCAGCTACGAGTCGGCTTATTGGAACGCTTTGAGCTGCTCGATGATCTCGTCGGCGGAATACGGTTTGGTGATATAGCCCTTAGCACCTTGCATCTGGGCCCAGATGCGATCCGCTTTCTGGTTCTTGCTAGTTACAAATACCACAGGGATATCCTTGGTACCGCTGTCGTTGGCGAGCATGCGACAGGTACTAAAGCCGTCCTGATCCGGCATGATGATATCGAGGAAGACGAGTTCGGGTTTTTCAGCCTTAGCCTTGTCGATTGCTTCCTTGCCGTTGGACGCGGTTAGAACGATGTAGCCGGCATCGGCAATGATGCTTTTGATATTCGCCAGATCGGTTGGTGAGTCATCGACAACTAGTACTTTGACCGCCATTGTGTTGCTCCTATAAGAGGGTCTTGTTTACTATGATACCGCTTCATCAAATTCAACTTAGAAAATAGCTACCTCATCCCGATGCGGCTGGGACAGGTATTTCTTGATCACAGCTTGAAACTCCTCGCGCGCCACTGGCTTGGTGAGATAGGCATTGCAACCTGCCAACTTGCCGCGGACGCGGTCGAACGGCGAGCCTTTCCCGGTCAGCATGATGACAGGGATTTGTTTTCTTCGCCTATCCCTCTTGATGATTTTGCAGAGGGTGTAGCCATCCACACCGGGTAGGATCACATCCAGAAAGATGATGTCGTAAGTGTTGTCGTTACGAAGGAACTCTAAGGCCTGCTCACCACTCTCGGCGACATCCGCCTCGATATCGAGGCGCTTCAGTTCCAGTTCGACCTGCTTGCGTACCGCCAAGCTGTCGTCTGTCACTAGGGCTCTGTGATGCTGGGTTGACGTCGCTAGGGACGTTGCCCCCGCTGTGACATCGATCTGATCCAGGGTGTGCAGGACACGGGGTGCCAGGAGCGGTCGCTGCAGATGAAGGTGTTGATCACTAGGAAAGGATTCTGACTTGGTGACTATCACTACGGGCACCGTGGCGATGGCTTTATCACCAGCGCATAGCCTGCGCCACGTGGCTATGGCGTCTCGCTCGTCCCCGTCGACCAGTATGATATCAGGGGATTGCTTGGCCGAGATAGGGAGCAGGGTATAGGAGCGATTCCGAGAAGAAGTCAGAATGAAAATACGTCGCAAGATACCCTGATCGTGCGCGGGGAAGCCAATCACAGCCACCGACAAAATGCCTTTGCTGTTCATATCGTTAATTCTCTCTAGCGCTTATGAGGCCTCAAGTCAGGTCGGTGAAATAATTCATTTATAATGTAAAGCATCTCTCTAGCTCTCTGCTAATCCTAAGATTAATAGCGGATTAGACAGATCGACAGTAGACTCGATGCGTTAATATTAGTCTAATCGGTAAATGCGCAAGTGATCTTGAGACTATTTTGGAGCTGTGCCAGATTGGGTTAACGCGCACCCGTTGCTATCGCGGAGCGTGTTCATCTCTCAATCCTCGTTGTGCTGCTGTCAGTGTTGTACTCGAAGGCGTGTCAGGGTAGGTGGATCCCAATGTGCGGGATCACACCATATCTATCGTTACCGTCGGGAGGCCAATGCCACTACAACTTTACCAGCGCAGCAGCATGACCTGGACCGCGCAATCTGCTGACCTGGTTGCAGATCAGATTGCACCCGACTGCGGCTACCCTGTTACAGAGTTTTGTACGGTGGTAAATTCAAGGTTTTCAATAACCCTCTCATCTCATCTAAGGGCAGTGGGTCTACAAAGCCTCGCACGCGAGCAGCCTGTGCAGCGGGCATGGTATCCGTTATTGCCACCAGTGCAGCTTTGACTTTGGCCGCAGTATCTTTCGAGACATTTGACATGATCGAGAAATACCATTCCGGATACAGGTCGGTCGTGTGGACGAGCGACATCTCATCTCCTTGTCGTTCGTCCACAACCACGAAGTCAGCCATCTTGATCCGACCCTCTTTTTCCATCGATTCAAGCATACCGGTGCGAATGAAACCCGCGTCAATGAGTCCTAACTTAATCGCAAGTACGAGATCATCTTGCTTTTCTACCCACTGGATAGAGCCAAAATCCTTATGAGGATCGATTCCTTTTTTGAGGAGATGATAGGTCTGAAACATGTACGCGCCCGCTGCGGCCCTAAATTTCATTGACATCACCTTTTTCCCTCTCAGGTCTTCGGCCGTGCGGATTCCACTCCCTTTCTTTGCGATGATCACACCAGCAAACCAAGGTCCGTGATTGCCGTTGATCGTTGCGATGGGCGTACTACCATGGCGTTCCTGGAGATTAATGGTGTGGGCAGCATGACTCAAAATAAAGTCGACCTCTCTTTCCATTGTGCTCGAAACGACTTTGGAGGGATGAAGAGGTACCAGGGTAACTGTCTGGCCAAGCTGGCCACTTAGATATTTTGCGAGCTCACTCCAACGTTTCTTGGCATTGAGTTCGCCTCTTGGTGCGTTAACGCCCAGTTTCAATTCGGCAGCGAAGAGGTACTG
>Ga0299914_10003030_pt1 | contig 11764 bp, 8 predicted proteins | sample RVTome_10_FD_201361 | JGI IMG/M metagenome (GOLD analysis project Ga0299914, IMG submission 201361) | Soil microbial communities from uranium-contaminated site in the Upper Colorado River Basin, Wyoming, United States - RVT153D57 (version 2) ... | reverse complement strand
CCCCGCGCCGCACCCGATCGCCGCGCGGGCGCGCGAGGCCGGCCGCCCGATCGTCGGCGACGTCGAGCTGCTCGCGCGCGCCTCCGCCGAGGCCCGCTACATCGGCATCACCGGGACGAACGGCAAATCGACGACGACGTCGCTCATCGGACATCTCCTCAAAGAGGCCGGACGGCCGGCCGCTGTCGGCGGCAACCTCGGCCTGCCCGCGCTCGACTTTGAGCCCATGGGCAAGGACGGCTTCTACGTCATCGAGATGTCGTCCTATCAGCTCGAGCTCACCGCGCCGATCCCGTTCGATGTGGCGGTCCTGCTGAACATCACGCCGGATCATCTCGACCGGCACGGCGGCATGCCCGGCTACATCGATGCAAAGAAGCGGATCTTCGACGGCCAAGGCAACGGCCATGCCGCCGTCGTCGGCGTCGACGACGACATCTGCCGCTCGATTTTCGACACGCTACACGCCGCGAAGCGTCAACGCGTCCTGCCGATCTCCGGCGACCGCCGCGTGTCGGGCGGCGTCTATGCGATCGATCGCTTCCTGTACGACGACATGGATGGCGGCAATGCGCCGATCCTCAGCCTCGACGAGATTCGCACGTTGCCCGGTACGCACAACGCGCAGAACGCCAGCGCTGCCTATGCCGCGGCGCGGATCGTGGGACTGCGCCCCGACGCGATTTGCGACGCGATGCGCCGCTTTCCCGGGCTCGCGCACCGCCAGCAACTTGCCGCCGAGATCGACAGTGTGCGCTACGTCAATGACAGCAAAGCGACAAATGCCGAGGCGGCGGCGCGGGCGCTCTCGTCCTATCAGGACATCTATTGGATTATCGGCGGACTGCCCAAGGAAGGGGGCCTCGATGCCGCACGGCCGTTCTTTGACCATGTCCGCCATGCCTTCCTGATCGGCCAGGCCGCGGCGCAGTTCCAGAAAGAGCTTTCCGGGACCATCGCCACGACAATGTCGGGCACGCTCGATGCCGCGGTCAGCGCCGCGCACGAGAAGGCGCAGCGCGAGCGCCGCCCGGGTGCGGTCGTTTTGCTCTCGCCGGCCTGCGCTTCCTTCGACCAGTTCGCCAATTTCGAGGAGCGCGGCCGGGCGTTCTGCCGTCTCGTCTCGGCCCTGCCCGGCAATACCCGCAATGTCCCCAGCAGCGGAGAGGCGGCATGACGGCGCCGGCAAGAAGCGGCATGACCGTTCCGCTCACGCGATCCGATACGTCGGTGCTGAGCCGCTGGTGGTGGACGGTCGACAAGTGGTCGCTGGTCCTGCTCTGCGGCCTGATCGGGTTCGGCATGCTGATGACCAGCGCCGCAAGCCCTGCCGTTGCCGAACGGCTCGGCCTTCCGCCGATGCACTTCGTCCTGCGCCAGGCGATGTTCGTCCCGCCGGCAGTGATGATTCTCCTCATGACGTCGATGCTGACGCCACGGCAGGTGCGCCGCGCCGCCGTAGTCGTGTTCCTGATTTGCCTGGGCCTGCTGGTCCTGACGCTGACCGGCGGGACGGAGATCAAAGGCGCACGGCGCTGGCTGTCGGTCGGCGGCATCTCGCTCCAGGTATCCGAGTTCGTGAAGCCGGCCTTCGCCGTTACCGCCGCCTGGATGTTCGCCGCCCGTCGTCTTGGCGAAGACATTCCCGGCAACATCGTCGCCACCGTACTGCTGCTCGTTGTCCTGTCGCTGCTGCTGGCGCAGCCCGATGTCGGGCAGTCCGTCGTCGTCGTGGCGGTCTGGGTCAGTCAACTGTTCCTCGCCGGCCTGCCGATGGTCTGGGTCGCGCTGGCGATGTTGATCTGCGTGGGCGGCCTCGCCACGGCCTATTTCGTTTTCCCTCACGTCGCCAGCCGCATCGACCGGTTCCTCAATCCGCAGTCCGGCGACACTTTCCAGGTCGACCGCGCGCTCGAAGCCTTCATGAACGGCGGGATGTTCGGCACCGGTCCGGGCGCCGGCACCGTCAAATCGCATCTGCCGGATGCGCACGCCGACTTCGTGTTCGCGGTCCTGGGCGAGGAGTTCGGCCTGCTTGCCTGTCTGCTGCTTGTCGCCGTCTTCGCCGCGATCGTGCTGCGCGGCTTCATCCGGGCGCTGCAGGACAGCGACCTGTTCATCGTCCTCGCCACGACAGGGCTGCTGGTCCAATTCGCGCTGCAAGCGCTGATCAACATGGCCTCGGCAGTCAATCTCATGCCGCCCAAGGGCATGACGCTGCCCTTCGTGTCCTACGGCGGCTCCTCCGTGCTGGCCATCGCGTTCGGCATGGGGATGGTACTCGCCCTGACCCGCCGGCGGCCGGGAGAACGGTCATGACGGACCGGCGACGCGCCATCGTGCTCTCCGCAGGCGGTACCGGCGGCCACGTCTTCCCGGCCCAGTCGCTTGCCGACTCGCTGGTGAAACGCGGCTTCCCGATCGCCTTGATCACCGACCGGCGGGCCACTGCCCTCGGCGGCGCGCTCGCCAATGCGGAGACCTACCGGATCAATGCCGCCGCGATCAGCGGGCGGAACCTGCTGCGCCGTGGAATCGCGATAGCACAGCTCGGCTTCGGATATTTCCAGGCGAAACGCATCCTCGCCGAGACCGCCCCCCTCGCCGTGGTCGGATTTGGAAGCTATGCCTCCGTGCCGGCCGTCCTTGCCGCATCGAACCTAGGCATGAAGACGGTTATCCACGAGCAAAACGCCGTGCTGGGCCGGGCGAACCGATTCCTCGCGCCCCGCGTCACGCGCATCGCGACCGCCTTCGCGGCGGTTGACAACCTGCGCGACGAGGACAAGGGCAAGACCGTTTTCACCGGCAACCCGGTGCGCCCCGAGGTTATCGCGATCGCCGCCCAGCCCTACCCCCGCCTCACCGAAGGCGGCGCCGTCAACCTTCTCGTGTTCGGCGGCAGCCTCGGCGCGTCGATCTTCAGCCAGGTGGTGCCCGAGACCATCGCCGCGCTTCCAGCCTCCGTCCGCAACAGGCTGCGGATCACCCAGCAATGCCGCGCCGAAGATCTCGAGACGGTGCGCGCGATCTATGGTACGGCCGGCATCGATGTCGAGCTCGCCTCCTTCTTCGACGACATGCCGGCCCGGCTCGCCGCGGCGCATCTCGTCATCTGCCGGGCCGGCGCCTCCACCATCGCGGAACTCACGGCCGCCGGCCGTCCCGCCATCCTGGTCCCCTACCCGCACGCGACCGACGATCACCAGACCCGAAATGCGGAATCGCTGTGCGATGCGGGCGGAGCGTGGATGATCCCGCAGCATGCGTTCAACCGCGAGAGCCTGACGACGCGGCTCACGGTCCTCATCGCCAACGGCCGCACGCTACACACCACGGCGCTGTGCGCCGGGCGGATCGGTATGCGCACGGCCGCCGACAATCTCGCCAAGCTCGTCGTCGACGTCGTCGGCTCGGACACGAACGGCAGCGGCACGCCCGATGTCCTGCGGGAGGCGGCGCGATGAGAAGCATGCCGCTCTCCATCGGCACGATTCATTTCGTCGGCATCGGCGGCATCGGCATGTCCGGCATCGCCGAGGTCATGCACAATCTCGGCTACAGCGTGCAGGGCAGCGACCTGTCCGAGAATGCGAACGTCCTGCGTCTGCGGGGACTCGGCATCACGGTGCATATCGGACACGACCCCGCCAATCTGGGCGAGGCTCAGGTCGTCGTCGTCTCGACCGCGGTGAAATCCGACAATCCGGAGGTTGTCGCCGCGCGGTCGGCCCTGATACCGGTCGTCCGGCGGGCCGAGATGCTGGCCGAGTTGATGCGACTAAAATGGTCCATCGCCGTCGGCGGCACGCACGGCAAGACCACGACGACCTCCATGATCGCGTCGATCCTCGACACGGCCGGCCTCGACCCGACGGTGATCAACGGCGGCATTATCAACGCCTATGGAACGAACGCGCGCCTCGGCGACGGGGAATGGATGGTGGTCGAAGCCGACGAGTCGGACGGCACCTTCATCAAGCTGCCCGCCACGATCGCGGTCGTGACCAACATGGACCCGGAGCATCTCGACTTCTACGGCACGTTCGACGAGGAGCGGGCGGCTTTCCTGAGTTTCGTCCAGAACGTCCCGTTCTATGGCTTTGCAGTGCTCTGCATCGACCACCCGGAAGTACAGGCCATGGTCGGCAAGATCTCCGACCGCCGCCTCCTCACCTACGGCTTCAATCCGCAGGCCGAGATCCGCGGCACCAATCTGGTGTCCGGGGCCGGCGGCGTCAGCTTCGACGTCGTCATCGGCGACCGGGCCGACGGTTCGAAGACCCTGAGCGGCATTCGCCTGCCGATGTTCGGCGAGCACAACGTGCAGAACGCGCTTGCCGCGATCGCCGTCGCCAAGGAGATGGAGATCGACGAGGACTCGATCGTCAAGGCGCTGGGTCAGTTCGGAGGCGTCAAGCGCCGATTCACGAAGACCGGCGAAGTCGGCGGCGTAACCGTGATCGACGACTACGGACACCATCCCGTCGAGATCGCGGCAGTACTCAAAGCGGCGCGCTCGGCATCGCAAGGCCGTATTATCGCCGTAGTCCAGCCGCATCGTTATACGCGCCTGTCAAGCCTGTTCGAGGAGTTCTGCGCATGCTTCAACGACGCCGACACAGTGATCGTCGCCCCTGTCTACCCGGCCGGCGAAAAGCCCATTCCCGGATACGACCGCGACGCGCTGGTGAGCGGCCTCAAGACGCGCGGACATCGTCACGCACTCGCACTCGATAATCCGGACGATCTGGCCGGGGTCGTCGCGATGGAAGCGAAGTCGGGCGACCTGGTCGTCTGCCTCGGTGCGGGGACCATCACCTACTGGGCGAATGCCCTGCCCGGACAGCTTGCCGCAATCCAGCAGGGCAAGGCGGAGGCAAGGTAATGCTCATGGCAGCCCAACGCCGAATTGACCGCCTCATCGACCGCCTGCCCGCCGTGCGCGGCGAGTACCGCGAAGACGTCGCGCTCGCCCGGTTCACATGGTTCCGCGTCGGCGGCCCGGCTGAAGTGCTCTATCTACCGGCGGACGAGGACGATCTCGGCCATTTCCTCGCCGGCCTGCCGGAAGACGTCCCGCTCACGATCATCGGCGTCGCCTCCAACCTGCTGATCCGCGACGGCGGCATTCCGGGCGTCGTGATCCGGCTGCGCAATGCCTTCGCAGAGGTGGCCCGTACCGGGAACGGCGTCCGCGCCGGCGCCGGGGCGCTCGACATAAACGTGGCCCGCTTCACCGCCGACCAGGGCCTTTCGGGCCTCGAATTCCTGTCCGGCATCCCGGGCACGATCGGCGGAGCGTTGCGTATGAACGGCGGCGCCTACGGCGGCGAGATGAAGGACGTGCTGCTGCACGCCACGGCGTTCGACCGGCACGGCAACCGGCAGGTGCTGGCGGCGGCGGAGATGGGGTTCGGCTACCGGCATTGCGCGGCGCCGGAGGACTGGATCTTTCTATCCGCCGAGATGTCGGCCGTGCCGGCGCCGGCGGAAAAAATTGCCGGGCGCATGGCCGAGATCGGCACCGCACGGAGCGAAACGCAGCCCGTCCGGAGCCGGACCGGCGGCTCGACCTTCAAGAATCCGCCGGGCAGGCGCGCCTGGGAACTGATCGACGAAGCGGGCTGCCGCGGCCTGTCGCATGGCGGCGCCATGGTCTCGGAGAAGCATTGCAACTTCCTGATCAACACCGGCACCGCGACCGCGCACGACCTGGAAAGCCTTGGCGAGGAGGTCCGCCGCCGTGTCCTGGCGCACAGCGGCATCGAGCTGCAGTGGGAGATCAAGCGACTCGGCGCTGCCGCCGGCGGAGGCCGCCCATGAGCAAGCGTGTGGCCGTGCTCAAGGGCGGATGGTCGAGCGAGCGCGAAGTGTCGCTGACCAGCGGCACGAAATGTGCAGAAGCGCTGCGCAATGCCGGCTACGCGGTGACGGAAATCGACCTGCGACGCGACCTCGATGCGCTGCTTGCGGCTCTCAAGCCGGCGCCCGAGGTTGTCTTCAATGCGTTGCACGGGCGCTACGGGGAGGACGGCCATGTTCAGGCGATCCTTAATATCCTCGAAATTCCTTACACCCATTCCGGCATGTTGGCGTCGGCGATCGCGATGGACAAGGCACGGTCAAAGGAGGTGTTCAAGGCGGCGGGCGTAAAATGCCCGGACGGCCAGCTCGTCCATGTCGACGACCTGCCCGACGGCGTCCTGTTCGATCCGCCTTACGTCGTGAAGCCCAACAACGAGGGCTCCAGCGTCGGCGTCCGCATCGTCATGCCCGGCAACAACCAGCCGCAGGCGGAAGGCTGGGCCTTCGGCGACACGGCGCTCGTCGAGCCCTACATCCCCGGCCGCGAGCTGACGGTCGCGGTGCTGGGCGACCGCGCGCTCGGCGTCACCGAGCTGCGCCCGCTGCACGGCTTCTACGACTACGAAGCGAAATATACCGACGGCAAGACGGTTCATCTGTGTCCGGCCCCAGTTCCCGATTCGATCGCGCAGCAGGCAATGGAAAGCGCGGTCATGGCGCACCGCTCCCTCGGTTGCCGCGGCGTCACCCGATCGGACTTCCGTTACGACGACACGCAGCGCAGCCCGGGCGACCTTTACCTGCTGGAGGTCAACACGCAGCCGGGCATGACGCCGCTTTCGCTCGTTCCGGAACAAGCGCGGCATGCCGGGCTGTCCTTCGAGGATCTGGTGAGCTGGATGGTGGAGAATGCATCATGCGACGCCTGAGCCGCAGCAGCCGGAGCCGGCGGTCTCACGCCCATCGCCGGCAGTCCTGGCCGGCGTTCTGGCGCGTCACGTCCTGGTACCAGGACGCCCCGCCGTGGCAACAGCGACTCATCATGGTCGCCGGCGCCTTCGCGGCGGTCGCCACCGTGACCGGCGCGCTCGTCTGGGCGCACAAGGCGGACCTGCCGGGGCGCATCGCGAACGCAATCCATGACGCGACGGTCGGAATGACCTTGCAGGCCGGCTTCGCCGTCCGCGAGGTCTATGTCGCCGGCCGCAAGGAGACGGCGCAGCCGGACCTGCTCGCCGCGCTCGCCGTGAACATCGGCGATCCGATCCTCTATTTCGACGCGGACTCGGCGCGGGAGCGTCTGATCGATCTCGGATGGGTCCAGGATGCGCGCGTCGAGCGCCGCCTGCCCGACCGGATCGTCGTCACCCTGAAGGAGCGCACGCCGGTCGCCATCTGGCAGCGGAGCAAGAAGTTCCTGCTGGTCGACCGCAACGGCGAGGTCATCGGGCCCGAGGGCGTCCAGCACTATTCGCACCTGAAGATCATCATCGGCGACGACGCGCCGAAGCATGCCGCCCACCTTCTGGCCATGCTGGAGCGCGAGCCGGAGATGATGCAGCGGGTGACGCATGCGACCTGGGTAAGCGGCCGGCAATGGAACATCCGGATCGAGAACGCGATCGACGTTCGCCTGCCCGCGGAAAACCCCGAGGCGGCCTGGCAGAAGCTGCTGGAGATGGAACGAGAATACGGCGTACTCAGACGAGACATTACGACAGTGGACTTGCGCGTTCCGGACCATACGACGGTCCGCATGAACCGCAAGGCAGAGCCTGCCGCCACGCGCGGCAATGAAACGTGACTTAAAATCGGCGGATCGAGCGAACTGTGTCGAGAACACATAAGACCCTGGCAAGAGATGGCATCGTAGCCGCGCTTGACGTCGGCTCGACGAAGATCTGCTGCTTCATCGGGGAGATCGATGAGCTCGGCATCACCCGCGTCGCCGGCATCGGACACCAGGCAAGCAAAGGCATCAAGGCCGGCGCCATCGTCGACATGGAAGCGGCGGAGCAGGCCGTGCTCTCGGCCGTTCACGCTGCCGAGCAAATGGCCGACGTGACCATCCGCTCCGTCTTTCTCAATCTGAATGCCGGGCATCCGGCGAGCAATTCCCACTATTTCGAGCATCCGCTCCGCGGCGGCGCAATCGACGAGGGCGACATCCGGCGCCTCCTGCACGAGTGCGGCACCGACGCCGAGGATACGGCGCGCTCCCTCATTCACGCGATTCCGGTCGGCTACAAAGTCGACGGCGAGAACGGCATCCGCGACCCGCGCGGGCTGCACGGCAGCTCCTTCGGCGTCCGGATGCACAAGGTCACGGCCGCGACGAGCGCGATCCACAACTTGGTCACCTGCGTTTCGCGCTGCCTCCTCGACGTTGCGGACGTGGTCGCGAACCCGTACGCCGCCGGTCTCGGTTGCCTGGTCGAGGACGAGATCGACCTCGGCGTCACGGTCGTCGACATGGGCGGCGGAACCACGTCGATCGCCGTTTTCTACGATGGCGCGCTGATCTATGTGGATTCGATCCAGATCGGCGGGAATCACGTCACCAACGACATCGGACGCGGCCTGTCGACGCCGCTGCCGCAGGCGGAGCGCCTGAAGACGCTGTTCGGCAACTGCCTGTCGTCGCATGCCGACGACCGCGACACCATCACCGTGCCCCAGGTCGGCACCGAAGAGGACGCGCGTGCGGTCCAGATCCCCAAGTCGTTTCTCGTCGGAATCATTGCGCCGCGCATCGAAGAGACGCTCGAGCTCGTCCGCTCCCGGCTGGAGGCGAGCGGTCTCGACAAGCTCGCCGGACGGCGGGTCGTGCTCACGGGCGGCGCCAGCCAGCTTCCGGGCGTAGCCGAGCTGGCGCGTCAGATTCTCAACAAGCAAGTGCGGCTCGGCCGGCCGCGCGGGCTGACCGGCCTTGCGGAAGCCACGTCCGGTCCGGCCTTTTCGGCTTGCGCCGGCCTGTTGTCGTTTGCAGGCGACGACCGCGGCGATGCCCGCGGCGTCGCCGTTCCCAAGAACGAAGCGCATGGCGGCTTCTTCAGCCGCATCGGAGGGTGGTTGCGTGAAAACTTTTAGAGCTAGCCCTCATTCGCACCCCCACGGCAATTCCGTGGGAGGACTAACGCCGATAAATACGGCATATTTGGCACTGTAGGAGTGGAGAGAGACTGGTATGACAATAAAGCTGTCAATGCCCAACGTAGAATCGGAGCTTACGCCCCGGATCACCGTGGTCGGCGTCGGTGGCGCCGGCGGCAACGCCGTCAACAACATGATCGCCTCGAATCTGGCGGGCGTCGAATTCCTCGTCTGCAATACCGACGCCCAGGCGCTCGGTCAGTCGAAAGCGGACCGCTGCATTCAGCTGGGCGTCACCCTGACCCAGGGGCTCGGCGCCGGCGCCCGCCCCGATGTCGGCCGCGCCGCCGCTGAGGAGGCGTTGGAAGAGGTGCTCGACCATCTGGCCGGCAGCCACATGGTGTTCATCACCGCCGGAATGGGCGGCGGCACCGGCACCGGCGCGGCGCCGGTGATCGCGCGGGCGACGCGCGAACAGGGCATCCTGACCGTCGGCGTCGTTACCAAGCCCTTCCACTTCGAGGGCATGCAGCGCATGCGCCTTGCCGAATCCGGCATCGAAGAGCTGACGCAGTACGTCGATACCCTGATCATCATCCCGAACCAGAACCTGTTCAGGGTGGCGAACGAGAAGACGACATTCGCCGACGCCTTCCACATGGCGGACAACGTGCTCTACTCGGGCGTCCGCGGCGTTACCGACCTGATGGTCATGCCGGGCCTGATCAACCTCGACTTTGCCGACGTCCGCACCGTGATGAGCGAGATGGGCAAGGCGATGATGGGTACCGGCGAAGCTGAAGGCGAGCGCCGGGCGATCGAAGCGGCGGAGGCGGCGATCTCCAACCCGCTGCTCGAAGACATCACCATGGAAGGCGCCCGCGGCGTACTGATCAACATCACCGGCGGCCCGGACATGACCCTGTTCGAGGTCGACGAGGCGGCCAACCGCATTCGCGAAGAAGTCGACCCGGAGGCGAACATCCTGTTCGGCTCGACGTTCGAGCCGGAGATGGAAGGCAAGATCCGCGTTTCGGTCGTCGCCACCGGCATCGACGCCGCGCAGATGAAGTCCCGTCCGGAGCCGCTGCGATCCCCGGGCTCCGCTGCCAAGCCTGCGGCTGCAGCCCCGGCGGCGCCGGCGCCGTCCCGCCCGACCGAAGCCGTGACCACGGCTTTCGAGGACGAGCCGATGGAAGAAGCGCCGGAACCCGAGGCGGCGGACGTGCTGGCCGAGGAAATCGAAGTGGATGTCGTCGCCGACGCGGATAGCGCTGCGGTCGAAACGCCGGTGGCCGCCCCGGTGGTCGCCCCAGTGGCTGCCCCGGTGGCCGCAAGACCGGAGCCTCAACCCGCCCGCATCGAGCCGTCGATCGCCTTCCGGCGACCGGAGGCCGCTCCGCCGGCCCCGGCGCCGGCAGCGCCAAGCCCGGCATCCGCGGCGCCGGCCCGGAGCGATCTGTCCGGACGGCGGGTACCCTTCATCCCGCCGAAGCCGATGACACCCACGGGAGCGGCGGGCAAGGAAGACCGCGAGCCGCCGATCGTCGCCGCCCGGCCTGGCGAGCACGTCAACGACTTGGGACAGCCGTCCCGCCGGCGCAGCCTTTTCGAGCGCATGACCGGCGTCTCCCGGCCGCGCGAGCCCGGCGCGGAACGGGGGCCTGGCGTGCCGCGGGAACCGATCGAGCCGCGGCTCCACGGCAATGCCGCCCCGCGGGCCGAAACGGCGGCCCAAAAGGCCACCGCGGAGAACCCGCCGGCCCGGGCCCAGCAAGAGCATGCGCCGCCAAAGGCCGCCCAGCCTACCTCGGAGGAAGAGGTGCTGGACATTCCCGCCTTTCTCAGACGTCAGGCGAATTGACGCCGATGTCACTCTGACGTGCCCAAACTTGATGCGGCCGCTCCACCGGAGCGGCCGCATCTTTCTTCAAAAATGCATGTAACATTTCGTAACAAAGATTGATTTGTAGTCTTTAACCAAGATTGTTACATGATTGTAATAGAAGCTAAAATTAACGCTTCAGAAACGAAATCGTCTTGCGGTCGGGGAGTTAGAGGGGGCCGCGCCAATTGGGAGATTTTGGTGTGGGGGATAGTTTGAACCACCGTCCAGGCGCCGGCGGAACCGTAAGATCGGCTCGGCAGAAATCCCTGAAGAGCAGCATTCATTGCAGCGGCGTCGGCCTGCACAGCGGCGAGAAGATCTCGATGTCGCTGCATCCGGCCGATATCGATACCGGCATCGTCTTCCATCGCGCCGACATTCGCGGGGAGAATGCTGAAATTGCAGCCCATTTCGAGAATGTGTGCGACACGCGGCTGTGTACGTCCCTGGCGAATGATGCCGGCGTGGGCGTGGCCACGGTCGAGCATCTGATGGCCGCCCTTGCCGGCTGCGAGATCGACAACGTCGAAATCGAGATTTCCGGTCCCGAAGTGCCGATCATGGATGGCAGCGCCGAGCCATTCGTGTTCCTTGTCGAATGCGCCGGGATCGAGGAACAGAAGGCGTCGCGCCGCGCGATTCGCGTCCTCAAGCCGATCATCGCCAATATCGGTAATGCGGTGGCGAAGCTTGCCCCGGCCGACGACTTCTCGGTGAGATTGGCGATCGATTACGACAATCCGGCCATCGGCGAGCAGGTTTTCGACCTCGGCGTCGATTCCAAGGTGTTCAAGTCCGAAATCAGCCGGGCGCGCACCTTCGGGTTCCTCGAAGACGTGGAAGCCCTGCGCAAGGCGGGCCTTGCGCTGGGTGGGTCGCTGGAGAATTCGATCGTGGTCAGCGGCGACCGTATCCTCAACGACGGCGGCCTGCGCTATCACGACGAGTTCGTGCGTCACAAAGTGCTCGACTGCA
>Ga0299914_10003028_pt1 | contig 11766 bp, 11 predicted proteins | sample RVTome_10_FD_201361 | JGI IMG/M metagenome (GOLD analysis project Ga0299914, IMG submission 201361) | Soil microbial communities from uranium-contaminated site in the Upper Colorado River Basin, Wyoming, United States - RVT153D57 (version 2) ... | reverse complement strand
TCGATGCGGGCCAGCCACAGGCCCGGCGCGTCGACCTCGGGCGGGCTGGGCAGCATGGCCGGGCCCTCCCACAGGCGGGCCAGGCCCTCGGCGCCGGCGCGCTCGACCACGCCCGCCACGAACGCGGCGCCCCGGTCGTAGGTGGCCTGCGTGAGCTCGAGCCCGAGCAGCCGCTCGACGAAGCGGTCGGCGTCGCCGGTCTCGACCCGGCGGCGGCGCAGCGCCTCGGTGAGCATGCCGTAGCTGGCGATGAGCTTCGCGCCCACCTCGTCCATGACGTGGTCGACCACGCCGACCACGACGGCCACCACGGCCTCGAGCCGGGGCAGCAGCGCCCGCTGCTCGTCGGACTGGATGGCGCCGAGCAGCGCCCCCGGCTCGCCGAGGGCCTGCTGGATGCTGGCCAGCGACTCGGGGCCGCCCGTCAGGTCGAGCTCGCCCAGGTGCTCCTCGAGGGCGCGGGGATCGTTCCGGAACTTGGTGGTGTACTCGCCCAGCAGCGACTGCAGGCGCTCGCGCACGTGCGGCACGCCGAGGACGGTGTGGTGGGCGATCTCGTGCAGGCAGATCCACAGGCGCAGGTCGTCGGCGGGGAGGCTCCACTCGCGGCCGAAGGCGTCCAGATTCGGGACCAGGATCAGCAGCTCGTCGGACGGCGTGCGAGGGATGGGCAGGTCGTACTGGCCGAACGACCGCCGGGCCATGTGGCCGACCATCGAGCCGGCGGTCATGGCCACCATCATCGGCTGCATCGCCTGGATCATGGGCCCGAGCATCGCCGCCAGCTGGTCGTCCTCGGTGCCCGGTGCGAGGTCGGGGTCCTCGGCCACCTGGGCCAGCCCGTCGGCCGAGCCCAGCGACCCGGCCAGCTTCTCGAGCAGGGGCCGGTAGTCGGCGAGCGTGCGCTGGGCCCAGTGGCCCCGGTTGACCGGCGCCACCGTGAGCTCGCGGCCGGTCATGGTGGTGGACAGGCCGGTCACGTTGGCCACGTGCAACTCGGCCACGCGGGCCAGCTGCTCGAGCTTGATGCGCTCGAGGGGGTCGACGTTGGGCTCGCTGGCGTTGTCGGTGGCGACGGCCAGGGCCAGGCTGCGCGCCGCGTCCCACGGGACGGCACCCCCACCCTGGCCGAAGAGCTTGGCCAGGTCACCGAAGAGGGGGAAGCCCTCGAAGGGGTTGGGCTCGCTCACGGATTTCACGCTAGCGCCGGCAGGCAGCACGCCCACCGCGGCACCGCACCGACGGTGCCCCTGCGCGCCACGTAGGGCGCGCCGCAGGGTGCAGGTCGTGCGGAACGACGCCGAGACGGGGCCGCACCCCGGCGGCATGGTGTGACTTCGACCATCCTCTGGCATGGTGGGCGGGTGGCCGCGGTCGTGATCACCGGAGTCGACACCCCGCTCGGACGGCGGGTGGCGCGCCTCGTCGCCGCCGACCCCGGCGCCCGGGTGCTCGGGCTTGCGGGACGGCCGGTGCCCGGCCTGGCCGAGGAGGTCGACGTGCGCCGCGTCGACATGGTCCGCGACGACGTCAAGCCCCACGTCGAGCACGCCGAGGTCGTACTGCACCTGGCCGGGTCGGTGCCCGCGTCCCCGACGGCCGCCACCGACGACGTCGAGGCGGCCCGACGGGTGCTCGACGCCGCGGGCGACGTGGGCGTGCAGCACCTGGTGGTGCTGTCGAGCGCCACCGTCTACGGGGCCTGGGCCAACAACCCGGTGCCGCTCACCGAGGACGCGCCCCTCCGGCCCAACCCCGGGTTCCCCTTCGCCGCCGAGCGCGCCGAGATCGAGCGGCTCACCGCCGAGTGGCGGGACGCCCACCCGGGCACCACCGCCGCGGTGCTGCGCCCTACCCGGACGTCCGCGGTCGACGACCGCGACTGGCTGGTCCGTGCCCTGCGCCCCGGCCCGGCCGCTCCCGAGCACGCCGACGAGCCGCCCGTGCAGTTCCTCGACCTCGACGACCTGGCCGCGGCGTGCGAACTGGCCTGCACGGGTCGCCTCGACGGCGCCTTCAACGTGGCGCCGGAGGGGTCGATCCCCGGTGACCAGGTGCGCTCGCTCATCGGGCTGCCGCCCCGCGTGCCCCTGCCCGACCGGCTGGCCAGCAGGTTCGTGCGCTGGGGCCTGGGCCCGACCCCGCCCGAGCTGCTGCCCTACGTGCTGCACCCCTGGGTGGTCGCCGGCGACCGTCTGCGGGCCCGGGGGTGGGCGCCGCGGACGTCCAACGAGGAGGCGTGCGTCGAGGCGCACGACGTGGGGGCGTGGGCGACCATGAGCCCCCGCCGGCGCCAGGAGATCGCCCTCGGCGTCGCCGGCGCCGGGCTGGTGGGCCTCGGGGCGGGCGCGGCCGTGGCCGTGCGCCGCTGGCTGCGCCGCTGACGGCTGGTCGCCCGCCGCCGTGGGCGTCGTCGGTCCGCCGGGCCGGGCCCGACCGCACCGGCGATCAGGGCCGGTAGAGCGGCGCCTCGTCCAGCGTGAGCACGAGGGTGGTGCGCGACCCGTCGCTGCGGGTCACGGTCAGGTCGACACGATCGCCGGGGGAGCGCGAGCGCATGCCGAGGGTCAGGTCGGGCATGTGCACGACGGGCCGACCGTCGATCGCCACGATGACGTCGCCGGGCACCAGGCCGCCCTCGTCGGCCGGGCTGCCCTCGACCACCGAGGCGACCATCGTGCCCTCGACCTCGAGCCCCGCGCCCGCATCGCCGCCCCCGCCGCCGTCGGCCTCGTCGGCGAGCGTGCCGGCGGCGGGCGCGTCGCCGCTGGTCGCGCCCTCCGAGGAGTCCTCGCCGGCCCCGTCGGTGCTGACCCGGTCGTCGGTGGGCTCGGTGCCCTCGATGCCCATCCAGGCGTGGTGCACGAAGCCCTCCGCCAGCAGGTCGGCGGCCACGTGGTGCACCACCTCGACGGGCGCCACGTACCAGGTGGCACCGTCCTCGACCGCGGTCACGATGCCGACGACCGCGCCCCGCTCGTCGACCAGCGGGCCGCCGAGTGCCAGCGGATCGGCGTCGCCCTCGATCTCGACGCCGTCGAGGGGCGCGCCCGCCGGGCCGAGGTAGCGACCGGCGGGGCCGACGACGCCGGGGGCGGTCGCCGTGTCGCCCGACGGCAGGGCGTGGAGCGCGTACGCCGGCTGGCCCGCCATGAGGTCGCCCGCGGTCGCGAGCACGCTCGGCGTGTGGCTCTCGCCCCCCAGGTCGAGCACCGCCAGGCCCGTGATGCGGTCGACGCCCACCAGGGTGGCGTCGACGACCGTGCCGTCGGCCAGCGTGACCGCCGGGTCCGCGCCGCCAACGACGAAGGCGTCGCTGGTGACGACCATGCCGTCGTCGCGCACGACGACCCCCGAGCCGTCGGCGACGGACACCACGGCGGGCGACACCCGCTGGCGCAGGTTGTCGAGCGTGCCCACGTCGTACCTGCCGAGCGGCGAGCCGGTGGGCCCGAGCGCCACCTGCTCGGTGACGGGCCGTTCGACCACGCGCTCGCCGACGCCGAGTGCGATGACGCCGCCGCCCGCCAGCACCGCGCCGACGGTGCCGGCGGCCACGAAGGCGACCCACGGTCGGTGGCGCCCCGCGTGGCCACCGTCGGTGGTCACCGCAGGGCCGGTGAACGGCCCATCGGTGGGCGCGCCGAACGGGACGATGGGGTGGCAGCTCATCTCGGACGGATGGCGCCAGAGCCGATCGTCGGGATGCGGCGGCGGACGGAAGCTCGTGTGGTCCGCTTCGGCGTCGTCGTCGAAGGGCACGACGCGCAGATTAACGGCGATCAGCGGGCAGTGGGCAGCGCCCCGGGCCGGCGGGACGAAAGCAGACCGTCAGATGTCGGCTTGGCGGCGAATCGCCCTCGTGGCGCGGGCCGGCGGCGCCACCCGCGTACCATGGCGGCGATGGACGCCTCCCACCACCTCGTGGCCCCCGCGGGTGAGACGTGGCTGGGCCTCTCGCCGTCACCACTACCTGTGGCCGAGGCGGTGTCGTGGGCCGTGCGTCCCGACTGCGGTGGGCTCGTCCTGTTCTCGGGCACGGCCCGCGACCGCGCCGAGGGGCGCCCCGGGGTCGAGAGCCTCGAGTACGAGGCCTACGAGACCCAGGTCGTGCCCCGGCTGCGCGACGTGGCCGACGAGGCCCGCGTGCGCTGGCCCACCATCGGGCGCATCGCCCTGCTGCACCGCACCGGCGTCCTGGTGGTGGGCGAGAGCGCGGTGGTGGTCGTCGTCTCGGCCCCGCACCGGGCCGAGGCGTTCGAGGCGGCCCGCTTCTGCATCGACGCGCTCAAGGCGTCGGTGCCCATCTGGAAGCGCGAGACCTGGGCCGGCGGCGAGAGCTGGGGCCTCGAGGCGCAGCACATCGTCGACGCGGGAGCGGGGTGAGGGCGTGGGCGCCGTCGCCTTCCTCATGATCGCCGTGGTCATCTCGGTGGTCGGCTCGACCATCCTCTACCTGCGCAGCCGCACACCCTCGTCGCTCGATTCCGGCATCGAGAACTTCCGCCGCGAGATGCAGGCGCTGGCCCCCCGCGACGAGCAGGTACCCCCGCGCCGCTGGTGGAAGCGCTGACCGCCGTGTCCCGCGACCTCGCCATCGACCTCGGCACCGCCAACACGCTCGTCTACGAGCGGGGGCGGGGCATCGTCCTGAACGAGCCCACCGTCATCGCCCTCAACACCCGCACCCGCGAGGTGCTGGCCATGGGCCACGACGCCTGGCAGATGATCGGCCGCACGCCCAGCGACATCGTGGCCGAGCGCCCGCTGCGGCAGGGGGCCATCACCGACTTCGACGTCACCCAGCGGATGATCCGCCTGCTGCTGCACCGGGTGCGGGTGGGCCGGTTCAACCGGCCCCGCGTGGTGGTGTGCGTGCCGTCGGCCATCACCGAGGTCGAGCGCCGCGCCGTGGCCGAGGCCGCCCGCCGCGCCGGCGCCACCGACGCCTTCCTCATCGACCAGCCCATGGCGGCCGCCATCGGGTCGGGGCTGCCGATCCACGAACCGGTCGCCAACCTGGTCATCGACGTGGGCGGCGGCACCACCGAGACGGCGCTCATCTCGCTGGGCGGGGTCGTCGGCCTCGATGCGGTGCGGGTAGGCAGCTTCGACATCGATGCCGCCATCCAGGCCTACGTGCGGCGCGAGTACGGCATCGCCGTGGGCGAGCGCACGGCCGAGGAGATCAAGGTGGCCATCGGGTCGGCGTGGCCGGTGCGCGACGAGCTCAAGGCCGAGGTGCGGGGCCGCGACCTGGCCTCGGGGCTGCCCAAGACCGTGATCCTGACCCCGGCGGAGATCAGGGCCGCCATCGACGACGTGATCGTCGAGATCGTCGAGTCGGTCATCGCCTGCCTGGGCAAGGCCCCGCCCGAGCTGGCCCACGACCTGATCAGCCAGGGGATGTACCTGGTGGGCGGCGGTGGCATGCTGGCCGGCCTCGACCAGCGCATCGCCCACCTCACCGAGATCGACGTGCATCTGGTCGAGAACGCGCTCGAGTCGGTCGTGCTGGGCGCCGGCCGCTGCATCGAGGACCCGGCCGCGCTGCGCGTCGCCTTCCAGGCCGGCCGCTAGGGAGCCGCGGGCCGCCCGGCACTAGCGTTCCGTGGCGTGCCTGCCACCTCGCCGCAGACCTCCGCCGCCCAGCTGATCGAGTCGGCCCGCCGGGCGCTGGTCGACGACCGCCGCCAGCTCGCGCTCGACGAGCTGGCCGCCCTCGCCGCCCTGCCCGACGACGACGTGCCCGCCCTGGCCGAGGCCGCCCACGCCGTGCGGGTGGCGTGGTGCGGCGACACCGTCGAGGTCGAGGGCATCCTGTCGGCCAAGACGGGCGGCTGCCCGGAGGACTGCCACTTCTGCGCGCAGTCGTCGCGGTTCGACACACCGGTCAAGGCTGTCCCGCTGCTGTCGCACGACGAGGTGCTGGCCGCGGCCCGCGAGACCGCCGAGCTGGGCGCCAGCGAGTTCTGCCTGGTCTACGCCGTGCGGGGGCCCGACGAGCGGCTCATGGCCCATCTCGAGGAGGTGGTGCCGCTGGTGGGGCGCGAGACGAGCCTGAACGTGGCGGTCAGCGCCGGCATCCTGACCGAGGAGCAGGCCGCCCGCCTGCGGGCCGCGGGCACCCATCGGTACAACCACAACCTCGAGACGGCCCGGTCGCACTTCGGCGAGGTGGTCACCACGCACACGTGGGACGAGCGCCGCGCCACCTGCCGCCTCGTGCGCGACCACGGGATGGAGCTCTGCAGCGGCGTCCTGCTGGGCATGGGCGAGACCGACGCCCAGCGCATCGAGCTGCTGGGGCAGCTGGGCGAGGTCGGGCCGGCCGAGGTGCCGGTCAACTTCCTCGATCCCCGGCCCGGGACCCCGCTGGCCGACCGGCCGCACGTGGCGGCGCTCGAGGCCATCCGCTGGATCGCCCTGTTCCGCCTGGCGCTGCCCGACGTCATCCTGCGCTACGCGGGCGGCCGCGAGGTCACCCTCGGCGACCTGCAGGAGATGGGGATGACCTCGGGCATCAACGCGCTGATCACCGGGAACTACCTCACCACGCTCGGCCGGTCGCCGCAGCAGGACCTGATCATGCTGAAGGGCCTGAAGATGCCGATCGGGTCGCTGTCGAAGGTGATCTGAGGCGGCGGGCCGGGTCGGAGCGGGGTCGGCGTGGTGCCCGGGCCTGACGGAGCGCCTGGCGGCGGTGGGTCGGGCGGGTTCTGTCCCGGTTGCGGGAAGCCCGTGGCGGAGTGCGACGGCTGCGCCGGCGCCTCCGATCCGTGGCACTACTGCCCGGACTGCGGCCGTTGGCTCGCCGTGCAGGTGACGCCCACCGGCTGGACGTCGACGTGCCGCGGCTGCGGCGCCTCGCATCACGGCACCCACCGCTGAGGCCGGCGGCCCCGGCGGCGATGGCGAGAAGCGATCGCCGGCTCCGACCTACGGCTGACGGCGCCCACCCGGCGCCTCACCACGACAGGAGCCAGTGATGACACGAGTGACGGCACAGATGTCGATCTCGCTCGACGGGTTCTACGCCGGCCCGATGCAGGACACGCCCGACGTCACCCACGTCCGCTACCGGGTCGGGGGCCGGGCGCCGCTGACCGGCGACGAGCGCACGCGCCCGGCGGCCGCCGCCGGGTAGGTGCTCGGGCGTGTGCCTGCGGGCCCCCTCAGCGGCCGATGTCCTCGGCGGCCTGGCGCACCTGCCAGTCGCGGTCGGTGAGGGCGCGGGCCAGGGCGGCGTCGACCTCGGGACCCTCGAACGGCGCCAGCGCCAGCACGGCCCGCCGCCGCACCGCCGGGCGGTCGGAGGTGGCGGCCAGGATGGCCGGCAGGCCCTCGTCGTCACCGATCGCGCCCAGCGCCGCCACCGCGGCCTCGCGGCACAGCGGGTCCTCGTGGCCGGTGGCGACCGCGGCGAGGGCGGGGACGACCTCTGGCTCGGGCGGTCGGCGCTCGCCCGCCGCCCACGCCGCCGCCTCGACAACGGCCGCGTCGGGGTCGGCGAGGACGGGGACCAGGCCGGGGGCACGGTCGCCCGGCCAGGCGGCGCACAGCTCGGCGGCGCGGGCCCGCACCACGGGGTCGGGGTCGCGCAGGCCGCCGGCCAGATCGTCGCTGGTCAGCGCCCTGGCGCGGGCCAGGGCTCCCAGGGCGGTCGCCCGCACGGCGGCTGCGGGATCGTCCAGGTAGCCGCGGGCCGTCGCCACGTCGCCCCGGTGGCCGGCGATGGCCGCGTCGCGCCTGCGGGCCACTTGGTCGGCTAACTTGCGCGTCACCGTCCGACCACCCCGGGAGACCACGGTTGACGGTCGACCAGACCGAGCACGCAAACCCGCGCCACGAGCAGGCTGCCGCCACCCGGCAGCAGCTCCTCGACGCCGCCGGCGCGGTGTTCGAGCGCAGGGGCTACAGGGCGACGACGGTCGGGGCGATCACCGATCGGGCCAGCACGGCACACGGAACGTTCTACCTCTACTTCCGCAACAAGGAAGACGCCTTCTGCCAGGTGATCGAGTCGGTGATCGTCGACGAGCTGGCCCTGGCCACCGACGTGCCGGGCGAGCTGCCCGCCGACCACGACCACCGGGCCGCGATCGAGCAGGGCATCCGCAACTTCCTGTCCGTCTACCACCGCCACGACGGGCTGTGGCGAGCGCTGCTCGAGGGCATGCTGCAGTCGGTCCGGGTGCAGGAGCTGTGGCTCGACCTGCGCCGGCAGTTCGTCATGCGCCTGTCGGAGAGCTTCGACGACCAGCAGCGCGCGGCCGGGCTGCGTCCCTTCGACGCCACCATGGTGGCGCACGCCCTGACGGCCATGACCGAGTGGTCGGCGTTCACCCACCTGGTGTTGCACGAGCCGGCGCCCGGGGCGGAGCCCGACGTCGAGGCCCTCGTGGCGACCCTCGCCGACCTCTGGTACCGCTCGCTCTACGGGACGGTGGCGGAGGACGCGGTGGCGGGAGGAGCGGTGGCGGAGGGCGCGGTGGCGGGAGGAGCGGTGGCGGAGGGCGCGGTCGACGATGCCGCGGCCCGGAGTGCCGTGGCCGACTAGCCGCGCGGGCCGGCCGCCGCCGACCACGCGGGACCCGGCCGTCAGAACTGGCCCAGGGCGCGGGAGGCGGCCAGTGCGAGGGCGGCGATCACCACCGCCGTAGCGGAGCCCAGGCATGCCACCATCACGACCAGGCCGGCTGTCGCGCGCAGGCGCGCGGTCCACGGCACGCGCAGCGGCACGACGACGCCGTCACGCCGGGGCCGGCGATGGAGTCTGGCCTGCACCGGCGCCGCAGTCGGCGCCGCATCGGGGACCGGGGCGCTGCGAGCCGCGGCCCCACCGGGACGGTCGGGTTGGCGGGCGCGAGCCGGCAGGGGCCGTCTCCGCCGCTGGGTCGGGGTGTCGACCCCGCCGCCGTGGCCCGGGGCGGGTGCGGGCAGGGGAGCGGCGAGGTCCCGTTCGGCGACAGCCACCGGGGCGACGCCAGGGACGGGTCCGGCGCCGCCGGAGGGGGGATTGCCGGCTGGCGGAGCGGCCGTACCGTCCCGGCCGCCTGCGCCGCGGGTGGTGGGGGTGGCCGCGCCGTTGCCCCCGTTGCCCGCCGTCACGGGTGGAGCGACCATCACGGGCGGAGCGGCGGCCATCACCGGGGGAACGGCAGCCGGCAGGGGTGGAGCGGCGGCGGGCACGGCTGTGGTCTCGGTGGCGAGCGCCTGCGCACCGTCGTGCGCCAGCGGCTCCGGGTCGGGGCGGAGGCGCCGGCCCGCAGCGGTGGCGGTGCCGGCGACCGCCCGGGCGTCGTGGGCCAGCGTGGTCCGGGCGTGCCGGCCCGCGTGCGCCGTTGCCGACGCCGTCCTGCGTGTGGCGGCTGCGGTGCCCGCGGCGGCCCGCCGGGTGCCCCGCCCGGTTGCCTGCCACGTCGCCACGGCTGCCGCGGCGACCGCCAGCCCGGCGGTACGGCCGTGCCGCGCCGTGAACGCCCAGGCCGTGCGGCTCCACCGGACGGTCGCCGTTCCGGCGATGCGTGACCGGCGGGCGGTGGCCCTCCAGGCCGTGCGGCTCCATCGTGCGATGGCGGTCCCGGCGACGAGCGCCCCGCGGGCGGTGACCCTCCAGGCGCGTGCGACCGCGCGGGAGGCGGCCGTCCACGCGGTGCGGGCCGAGCGCGCGCCGGCTGCCCATGCCCTGTGGGCGTGCGGTCCGGCGGCCGCCCGAAGGCGCCGGACGTGGTGGGCGGTCTTGCCACCGACCCAGCGGCCGAACCGCACGGTCGCCGCCCAGGCGGTCGCGGCGACGGCGCTGGTCACGGCCCAGGCACGCCGGCTCACGCGAGCAACCGTGCGGGCGACCTGGCGCCCGTCCGCGGCCGCTCGCCGACCGGCCCGCTCGACGACCGGCCTCACCGCCCGCCCCGCGCGCCCGACCGCGGGCCCCACCCGCCGGCCGGCCTTCCCGACCGCGGGCCCGACCGGGGCGCCGGCGTCGCCGCCGGGGGTCCCGTCGGCGTGTTCACCAGCGTCCGCGTGGCGGTGATCGGTCTCGCTCGTGGCAGGCTGTTTGCGCGACGTGGACCGCACCTCGGTCATCACGACCGACGCACAGACACCGAGCACCACCACGCAGAGTACGAAAGGGATCACGCCGTCACGGATGGTAACGCCCACCGATCCACAAGCACATAGGCCCGGCGCGATCCCTTCCGAGGCCATCGACAACGGCCGCGCGCCATCGCAGTCCGGGCCCGCGGACGCGGACGATCGCGCCGGCGCACTGGGCGAGACGGCCTCGTCCGGCGATGCGCCCGCCCCCATCGACGCGCCCGCCGGCGACGCGCCCGCCCCCGCGGGCGCGCCCCCCGGCACCGGTGGCTCCGACGGCCCGCCTCCGGTCGCCGCGCCGTCGCCGCCCTCCCGCAAGCGGCGGGCGGGCCCGATCGTCCTCGGCATCCTCGCCTTCATGTCGGTGGCGTTCCTGATCGGCGCCGCCTTCGTGCCGCTGCCCTACTACCTGTTCAAGCCGGGGGCGGTGCGCGACACCGAGCCCCTCATCGAGGTCGAGGGCACGGAGGTGTACCCGTCCGACGGCTCGATCAGCTACACGACCGTGTCGCTGCGCCAGGCCACCCTGCTGGGGCTCGCCCAGGGCTGGATCGACGACGACATCGACATCATCGACCGCGACCGGGTGCTCGGCGGCCGGGACATCGAGGAGAACCGCGAGCTCAACCTCCAGGCCATGAGCAGCTCCAAGCAGGTGGCCACCCAGGTGGCGCTCGAGCGCCTGGGCTACGAGGTCGACGTCACGGTCGGCCAGCTCGTCCGCGAGGTCGACCAGGGCTTCCCGGCCGACGGGGCCCTCGAGATGGGCGACATCATCGTCGCCATCGACGGCGAGCCGTTCGACGACGAGCAGGATCTGAGCCGCCTGCTGAGCGACGAGGAGCCGGGCGACGAGGTGACGGTGTCGCTGCGGTCGCCGGGAGGCTCCGACCGCGAGGTCGAGCTGGCCCTGGCGGCCTCGCGGGACGACGGTGACAAGGCCGTCATGGGGGTGCGGGTGGCGCCGGTGGTGCTCGAGTACGAGTTCCCGTTCGACATCGCCATCGACACCGGCGACGTGGGCGGCCCGTCGGCAGGCCTGGCCTTCACCCTCGGCATCATCGACGACCTGACGCCCGGCGAGCTGACCGGGGGTACGGACATCGCGGTGACCGGCACGATCGCGGGGGACGGCACGGTCGGGCCGGTCGGGGGCACGGGCCAGAAGGCGGCGGCCGCCCGCGACGCCGGCATCAGCCTGTTCCTGGTCCCCAGTGACGACTACGAGGACGCGGTGGCCCGGGCGGGCGACGACCTCGAGGTGGTCGCGGTCGACACCGTCGACCAGGCCCTCGAGGTGCTCCGCGAGCGCGGGGGCAACGTCGACGACCTGCCTGCGTCGGGCGAGTCCGCCGCCGCCCACACCGGCTGACGCCGGGCGTCACATCCCCGCTCGTGCGGTCTTTCTCCGTACGTGGTCGATCCGACGCGCGTGGTGGCGAACGTTCATCGGCCCAGCATTTTGCGGAGGTATTCGCCACGCACCGAGGTCGTAGAATCGACCCTCGGCGCGACCGGCCCGGGGGTCATACGATGACGGACCATGTCGCCCGAGCCTCCCCTCGATGCGACGGGCATCGCCCGCCGGCAGTTCTCGACAGCCCGCAAGGGGTACGACCCGGGGGAGGTGCGGGCCTTCCTCCACGAGATCTCGGACGTGGTCGG
>Ga0299914_10003027_pt1 | contig 11768 bp, 10 predicted proteins | sample RVTome_10_FD_201361 | JGI IMG/M metagenome (GOLD analysis project Ga0299914, IMG submission 201361) | Soil microbial communities from uranium-contaminated site in the Upper Colorado River Basin, Wyoming, United States - RVT153D57 (version 2) ... | reverse complement strand
CGTTCAACGCTGGGCACCAGGTTCTCTGCGACAAAGTAGGTGTTGCGCCAGTCACCTTCCGGCCACGTCGTATCGGCCGTGAGCTTGCCGGTCAGCGTACCCTCGTCGAAAGGAACGCGGGCGATGACGGCGACGTCCCTGTCGCGGCACGCACCGAAAAGCTCATCCTCGGGAGCCTGATCAAAGATGTTGTAGATCACCTGGACGGCATCGATTCGGCCGCTCTCAACGGTCCTGATGCCGTTCCACGGCTCCCACCTGTTGATGGAGACGCCGAACGCACCGATCATCCCCTGGCGCCGCAGCTCGTCTATTTTCGAAAACCAGCGCTCGTCGTCCACCCACGCATCCTCCCACACATGAAACTGCATCAGGTCAACGCATTCCACCCCCGTGTTCTCGAGACTCTGTTCGATGCTTTGCTCGATGTAATCCGGTGGAAAGACGTCGTCAAGCGTAAACTGACGTTGGCTGGGCCATTCGCGATTTTTCGGTGGGATTTTGCTGGCCGAGTACAATTTCCGGCCGGGATTGGCCTGCAAAAGCTTGCCGAGCAGCCGTTCGCTGTGCCCCTCACCGTAAGCGAGGGCCGTGTCGAAGAAATTGCAGCCGAGTTCGACTGCGCGCTGGAGCGAATCGACAGACTGCGCATCATCGGATTCTTCCCATCCACCCATACCCCACATGCCGTACCCTATCTCGCTGACCTCCCAATTCGTGCGTCCAAAACGTCGGTATTTCATGTTGGGCTGAATTTGATGAAGATGTGGAGTGCTCGGATCTCGGTCATGCCGGGCAAGTTATCAGCAGCGCACTATCCGAGTTCCATTCAACGATGATTTAGAGGGCCGTTGATAAATTCCGCATCTCTACGTTGCACTCCTCGCGGTTCATTGCGGCGTACTTGTCAGTTAGCTGAGGAAGTACGCCTCATTCGCCACTTGTCGCGCGCCTTGATCTGCACAATTTCTCTTCCTGCCCCTCTTCCATTGAGTTCTTCTACAGCCTTTTAGACGAATGCCCATCACGTTCGGCATCATCATTTTCCCTGGATCGAATTGCGACCACGATGCTTACCATGCGGCCAAGCACGTGTTCGAGCAGGACGCTCGATTTATCTGGCACAAGGAAGGAAGTCTGGGCGACGTCGATGTCGTCGTTGTGCCGGGTGGCTTCTCGTATGGCGATTACCTGCGATCCGGTGCGATCGCGCGCTTCTCTCCAATCATGCAGGACGTGGTGCGGTTCGCAAACAACGGAGGCCTTGTGTTCGGCATCTGCAACGGATTCCAGATCCTCTGCGAGTCAGGACTCTTGCCCGGTGCGCTCATGCGGAATGAGATGCTCCGGTTTGCCTGCAAACAAACGTATTTGAGGGTCGAGAATGCGAATACGCCATATACCACAACGATGACGGAGGGGCAGATCGTACAGATTCCGATATCGCACGGCGAAGGCAATTATTTCGCAGAAGACGACGTGCTTGATCGGCTGGAAGAGCGTGACCAGGTCGTGTTTCGGTATTGCGAGCAGGATGGTACGGTCACGGAAGCTGCGAATCCGAACGGATCGGCGCGTAATATTGCCGGCATCGTCAACGAAGGTGGGAATGTACTGGGTATGATGCCGCATCCCGACCGGTGCGCGGAAGCGGTGCTGGGAAGCAGCGACGGGAGGTTTGTATTTCAATCTATTCTGAATCATTTTGCCGAGGTTGCCGCGTAGACCGCGTCCATCGATCCCTTTCGAATAACATCTGCGCGGTATGTTTGCGGAAACTCCGGTTACTATTCTGCTCCTGCTCATCAACGTCCTGGTGAGCGCCTATGCCCTTTTCTTCGACGAGTCGCTTGTCGATCGATTGTCGTTCATGCCCAAGCGCATCCTCGAAAACGGGGAGTACCAGCGGCTAATCACGGCGGGATTCGTGCACGCCGGACTTGCACATCTCGCTTTCAATATGCTGACGCTCTACTTCTTCGGCCCCGAGCTTGAACGGCTGCTGGGGCCGGGCAAGTTCTTGCTGTTGTATTTCGGCGCGGAGCTGGCCGCGCACGGACTATCCCTCCTTCTGCACCGAAAGACGGAAAATTACGCAGCGGTCGGCGCATCGGGCGCCGTGAGTGGTGTCGTATTCGGGTATTGTCTCTTCTACCCGTTCCACAGCCTGTACATTTTCTTTTTGCCGATTCCCATCCCCGCCATTGTGTTCGCGGTCTTATACGTCGTGCTGTCGATTTACGCGATGCACCAGGGTCGGGCGAATGGAATGACCGGCGGCATCGCGCACGAGGCGCATCTCGGCGGGGCGGCCGGTGGCCTCGTCCTTACGATTCTTCTGGAGCCCCGTGCCTTCGGGATTTTTCTGAGCCAGCTGGGGCTCTGAGGTTAAACCGTTATTGGCATTGACTAGCGTCTGGTGTGATTTGCCGGATAACCTACTGAATACCGTTATTGCCCCTTGCATCAACCCGACAAAAGCTGTATTTTAGAACTACCTCATGCCGCCTGGACCCCGTTCGGGGAAACATTTCAGTCGCGCACCTACGGGCGACAGAAGCTCGGCTCTGGGCAAGCCGGGCTTTTGCCGTCAATTCCCCTCGCTATCAAGACACATCTTCGTCTCAACTGTAAAGCAGAGATGTGTTGATATGGTGTTAATGATTTGTGGAATAATACGCCGCCTAGCCGCTTGACGTGCGGGGGGACCGAGAGTATAATGGGCTTAGTGCCTCACGGCACTGTTCCTTGACGCGACTGAAAACTCTGGGCTGCATGAGGACGCCCGCGGGCCGGCCGAAAGGTCGGACGGCAGGATGCAGCATTCAAGTGGAAGGCATGCAGGTTCGCCTGTCACGACTTCCCGTCGAATGTTGACGACGGCGCTCGCCTGTGCGGATGCGTGGCTTCGGCCTCGCCATCGGCAGACGACCCATCGAAAAGGCCAGCCATCGAACAAGACGAGCATCGACCTTCGGGTTGGCGCTCCGATTAAAGATACTGAGCCTGAATTCTATCCGCACGTCTCTGTGAAGCAGTCGGCTGAAGAAGCCATCTGTGGAGAGCTTTGCTCTTTGAAGCAGACGAGCTAAAAGGCTGCTTGTGGAGTGCTGACGTTCGATGACTTGCTCGGTCGAAATACCGGCAATGAGAACGACGGCACGTTGAAGCAAGCTTCCGCATCCGAAAGCTGATTGTGGAGAGCGTGTGTGAAAACCGGAACCACGGGCTATCGAAAGTCAGTGACCCCTAAACCGTCTGCCCATGCGGTTTAGACGGACGATGATCGGGAAACCGATCGCCGTACGACGTCACCGGCCGGCCTCCATACCGGCACGAGAGTTTGGGCCTCCCACCTGGAAATGGCCGCTGTTTCGGCAGCACCTGATTCAGGGGAGGCCGTCGCGTTGAGGGATCTAAATGCGCTGGCTGCCTATGGTGGTCGGCGTTTTTTAGTTTGTGGTACTCTTCAATTCATCTACCCGCGGGCGCTCGTCGAACGCCGGCGCGATTCGGCCGCTTCTTATCGTTTCGATTTTCCCGACATGGCCATCGAAGACCTCGTATCGGCCGCTGTGATCAATTACCAGACGCCCGACCTGCTGGATACGGCGGTACGCAGCTTTCACAGTCACTACCCCGGCGTGACGATACTCGTGATCGACAACGGCTCGTCCGATGAGTCACCTGCAGTGATTGAAGCACTGAGCGCCGAGCTCGGCAGTGCCATAGAGGCACGTGTGTTGAACGAGAATCGTTATCACGGCCCAGCTATGGATCTGGCGCTGCGAGAGCTCGAAACCGACTACGTATACATCTTCGACAGCGATACCGAGACGCTACGGAGTGGCTTCCTCGAACAGATAATGCTCCTGGCTAGTCGAGACGGCGTCTACGGTGTGGGTCAGATCGTGCACGTGAACAAGCGCGGTTTTGCCGTAAAGGCGGGGATTCCCGTACTGGTAAGCGCGCACATGCTGATTAACCGCAGCGTGTACCTGACCCTGCCGCCCTTCATCCACCACGGTCTTCCGGCCCTGGCCAATTTCAAGGCAGCCTCAGAACGAGGGCTCCGCCTCGAATCCTATCCGATATCTGGGTACGTAAAGCACTTCGGACGCGGCACCGCCGAGCGATTTGGATATGGTCTGGGACTGCGCAGTCGTCTGGACTACCTGCTAAATAAGATCGGCTTATAGCGGTACGCTTACAGACGGACGCCGAGATGTCGGCCGCGGATGACGTGCCCGAGGGCGTAAAGCTCCAGGCCGAAGGGCAGATAGCCGATATATCCAAGCAGCGGCATCTCAAAAATGTGCCAGAAGTTCGCGCCGGGTGTGTGGTAGGCCCACTTCGGGAACGAGTAGAAATTCCAGAATTCCCAGAAGAATCCGCACAGAAGAGCACCGAGCGCAAGGGAAACAGCGGGCCGCCAGTCCCTTTCCGCAAGAGTATCAAACAGCGAAGGCCTTCCCAGCCAGACGTTTACCGGCTCGATCAAACATAACATAGTCGCCCAGATGAACGGATAGAAGTACGTTGGGAAGAGCGCGATCGCGAGGAGTAGGAGCCAACCTGCGATGAAGAAGCCTGTGGTCACCCGACGAGATCCCGGTACGCGCGGTCCCGCTTGCATTCGCTCCGTCCACGAGAACGACCGTACGAGCTCCGCAGACTCGAACACCGACGGCATCACAGTAGAGAAGGCGAGGGTTGCGAGAAGGGCATACTCGAGATCCGTGAAGAGCTCCGATCCGATATATTGCCAGTTTCGCGTGCGCCAATTGAACAATTCGAAAATCCACCAGGCGGGTGCCGAGAGGACGAACAGCACACTAAACTTGCGCCACGATCGAGTGAATAGCGACGTTCCTGTACGGACGACTACCAGTCCATCCACCGCAAGCGCATACCCTAGCCAGAGCGGAAAGAAGAAGACGTGCGTGCGCGGGCCGTCCAGCGACCAATTCAAGCTCCAGAAGATGGCGACCAGGACGAGTCCGGCCCAGCCGTGAAGCGGATATCGTCGCATCTACTCCGCGAAATGCATCTCCATCATGGCATATTCCTTATCGACAACGGCGCCGAAGGACTCGAGTGCATTCCGCAGCACCTTATTTGAATCGAGGACCCAACTCATCTCACTGGCATCATATCCGTGGATCGGCCCTTCCTCAATGATCGCGAGATTGAGAATAGCATCGAGCCCACGCCCCTGGCATTCACGGAGGATGCCCATTAGCGGCGTCCGCACCTCATAGAGGCCGCCAAAATTGGCATAAGCCAGCATCTTAGGCAATCCCAGCGGAACGAGCCGGCCGTCGTTTACTCGCTTCAGAAGCTGGTTAATGTTTGGGATGGAGATGGAGAAGGCGACGGGACGGCCGTTGTCCTCCAGGATGTAAACGATCCTCGGGTCGATGATCTGCTTCATCTCCTTGGCAAGCTGCGCAAATTCGGGCTCGGTCATGGGTACGTGTCCCCAGTTGCGTGACCAGGCATCATTGTAGATGTGAAGAATAGTTTTCGACTCCTCAGCGAAGCGGCGCATGTCAATGTTGCGCAGTTTGAGGCCCGGATTCCTCTTTTTTACAATCTCAGCACCCCGCCGCAATTTTCCCGTGTCGACATACTTCTTGTGGATGTAATACGCCCACATCGTCATCGCGCGCTGAAAGCCGTATCGCTCAAGAAAATCCTCATAAAAAGACGCGTTGTACGGCATGAGCACGGACGGCTCGCGATCGAAGCCATTCACAAGGAGTCCGGCGGTATCGTTCATGGTCGGGTTTGTCGGTCCACGAACGCCTTTCATTCCCGTGAGTCGCAGCCAATCACGCACGGCATCCAGAAGGGCCCGGGCGACGTCAAAGTCATCGATGGTCTCGAAGAAGCCGAAGAATCCGTTCGAGTCATCGTACTTCTGGAGATGCATCCCGTTGATGATGCCCGCAATCCGACCGACTATTCTTCCCGATGCGTCTTTAGCCAGAAAGAGCCGGATGTCTCCATGGTCGAAGAAGGCGTTCTTTCGCCGATTGAGGGACTTGTAGACGTCTCGGCGGAGGGGAGGAATCCAGTGCGGATTGCCGCGATAAAGATCGTATTGAAAGTCGACGAACCGTTTTCGGTCGCGGATCGAATCGACGGTGTTGACGGAAACAGATCGAGACATCATTTCATGAAGCAGGCGTGACCTACGGCGTGCCGTTGCTGTTGATCACACCGTGGCGCTTACCGACACGGCGAAAAGCTTCCAGAATGAAATCGAGCTCTTCGTCAGTATGGGTCGCCATGTACGAGGTTCGCATCAGCGATTGACCCTGCGGAACTGCCGGCGGCACGACGGCATTGACGAACACACCTTCTTCCAGCAAGTCGCGCCAGAATTCAAAGCACGTCATCATGTCACCGATGACTACGGGGATGATGGGCGACTGGCTGGTCCAGACATTGAAACCGGCATTCCGAAACCCCGCGCGCATATAGTCCGATATCTCCCAGAGACGATCGAGTCGTTCGGGTTCGGCCTCGAGAATATCGAGACATTTTAGAACGGTCGCGACGTTCGCCGGCGGCATGGAGGCGCTGAAAACGTGCGTGGCGCTACGGTGGCGGATAAACTCGATGACGTCCTGGCTTCCGACGCAGAATCCACCCAACGAAGCAAAGCTTTTTGAGAACGTGCCGGTGGTCAGATGAACGGAGTCTTCCAGGCCGAAATATGCGGCCGAGCCGCGTCCGCCGGGGCCGATGACCCCGCACGCATGGGCATCATCCAGCATCAGAGCGGCGCCGAACTCCTCGGCGAGCGCCACGAGCTCCGGCACCTTCGCGATCACTCCACTCATCGAAAAGACGCCATCGGTTACGATGAGCTTGCCGGCACCCGGGTTTTCCGAGTGGACCTTCTCGAGAAGGCGGCGTAGATGATCGAGGTCGTTGTGGCGGTATCGAAGCGTTTCGGCCAGGCTGACTTGAGTACCCGCGACAATACAGGCGTGATTGTCTTTATCTGAGAAGATAAAGTCGTTTTTGGATGCAACCGCCTGAATGACCCCTTCATTGGTCATGTAGCCCGTGGAAAACAGTACGGCCGCTTCGCTTCCCATGAAAGTGGCCAGGCGCTCTTCCAATTCGATGTGGAGATCGAGCGTGCCGTTAAGAAATCGGCTGCCGGTACAGCCCGTCCCGTACTGCTTGATCGCTTTCGCAGCCGCTTCCTGAACGCGCAGGTCCGACGTGAGGCCGAGATAGTTGTTTGAGCCGGCCATAATGATCTCGCGGCCGTTCATGATGGCGCGTGATCCCTCGTTCCGCTCGATCGGGCGGAAGTACGGGTAGAGATCCGCGGCTTTCACCTGCGCATAGTCTCCCGTGTCGAGGAAAAATTGATGACACTTTTCGAACAGCGACGGCTCATCCTTTAGGACTTGTACATCCTCAACGGGAGGGATATGGTCGTTCTTCTGATGAAAATCGGAAGTCGTCATTTTCGACTCATGGGATGAGTAAAGGGAGCGATCGCATGATGTGGGCAGACGGTATACATCGACCCAACACCCTTACCGTGCTGCAAATACTTAAATATGGTACGTAAGTATGTGATACATCCTTTCATAAATAAGTCACTTTTTATTGCGAGTCGGTCTGTGAGCGCTGCGGAACGAAGCCAGGTCCGGTTCGGAAGCGGCTAAACGACACTCGAAGAATGGGTGGTGAGTAGCGTCCTCGAATGTGAGCGTAAGTGCAAATCGATACGCGTAACCAGCTAAAAATATAGAAATTCCGGGACACATCTTACTCGATGCTCCCGACGGTGGGTGCAACGGCCCGGCCGTGGATCGTTTGGTAAGGTGACGCCGGCCTCGGATAGGAGCGGGGCGAGCTTGAAGAGAGCACGCCTTCGATATAAGCAATGGCCTCTTTGTTCCCGCACGAGTTTAGACCTAAAAGCTTGTTTTCATAGGACTTCTGGCGATTCATGAAGTCATAGATATCGCTGGACGTGAGCGGCCGATCGAGGACCGCGGCACCCAGGCCGTCTCTCTGAAGGAATAAGGCATTAATGGTCTGCTCAAAAATCCCTCGATTCGGCACGACGAGAAGAGGTTTACCCAAAAAAAGGGCCTCGCTCGTCAGTGTGAAGCCGGCTGTTGAAATCACGGAGCGGCTGGAGGCCAGATCCCTGAGAAATTCGTCGATGCACGGCTCCTTGAAAATTACGTTCTCATAGCGGGCGGCGTCTGGCGGCGCCTCAAAATTATAGACGATAAAGGGGGCATCGACCTCTCGCAACGTCTGGAGCACGTGTTCCGCGCCATCCGTGCTGTTATAGTACACGAGGATGTGGTCTCCGCGAGTGGGCGTGAGCGATTGCACTCCGGGCCGAATGATCGGGGGCACCAGCCGCGTTTTCGAAGGATCCTTGAGAGGCGGGAAGAAGAATGATGTAATTAGCACCTGCCGTGGACAGTTGGGCGCGATGAGCCGAATCGCAGCGGTGGTTATAGCCGCGTCGAGCCGGTACTTCAGAGGCAGACGGTACCGCGTTTCGGTGACGATTTGCTGATGATTAAACGAGATGACGGGAACGTCGAGCCGCGCGGCCGCTCGATGAGAAAATGCCTCGAAATCCGTAATCACCAGATCGGGAGCCACGTCGCCAAACGCGTCCGTGAGATCCGTCACGATACGGTCACATCGAACGACGTATTCCCAATTGTTACGAATCGTGTCGAGGATCTGTACCTCGTTCCCGTCGATAACCTGGCGCAGGGGTGGAACGGGAATAACAGATTCGCCCTGCGCTTCGAGGATATCTCGCGCCGTGCCTCCGCAGCAGAAAACAATGTCGTGGCCGCGTTCGCGGAGCTCGTCCGAGACAGCCATGACCCGAGACGTGTGCCCGCGACCCTGCCCGCTAAGTGCGTAAACAATTTTAGCCATGTCGTCTCGATTGCATCAATCGACCGTCAGACGGTTCGGCCTGCCGCGGACGATGGATTCGTCAAATCAACGTCCCGTATCCAAAAATATGGCGGAAGGCCCTTGAGGGGCTGTTCCGCCGAAAACGCAACCTCGTACGATGTCCCTGCCCGAAAAGTTCGTCAACTCCGCTTCCCATCCGAGGGGGGAAACGTTGCGACCGGCGCTTAGTGTCCGAGACGCAGAGAAGCTGAAAGCCCCGCCGGCGCGGGCTGGACGTACAGCGTCAGATCTTCACCGACATCAAATTGAAGCAGATGGGCACTCACGTACGCATCGAGGATGGTCAACCCGTAGAATAAGCCGATGCCAATGTACAAAAGGTCACGGTTGCGCCGGAGATTGTCGCGCGACTGGCGAAAGGTGCCGACGCTGGCCTCCGCCCGCTCGCGCGTGATGCCGATGTCCTGGATCAGCTTCATGAAATCGGATTCGTACTCGGGAAAGACAGGGACGCCGTTCTCACGACGGGCTAAAAAATGATATGCGTGGCGGTAGAGGAGATACTGCCGGTTGACAACGATCGCTGAGGCCGTTAATCCCCCGAGTCCGGCCCAGACGATTGGTATTTTGTAGTACTCGTGATTGTAGTACTGACCCCAGCCAGGAATAGCAGCGGCGCGCCAGAGTGCTCCTCCAGGGGAATGATCATCCAAAAATGATGCGCGATCGGAGGTCTGGCACATGGCCGGCGGTACTGACGTGGCAAGAGATATCAAGAGGGCACAAACGAGTGCGGTTAACCGCGGCTGCAACGTGACGAGAAGATCACGAAGCGAGCCGTGTATGGTGGTAAATTTAGTCCGCTTCAGCATGCGCGTGGGGATGATGCGCGCCACCATCGTGTCACAGGAGAAGCTCCACGATCCGCTCCAGATCTTCGTCGGAATAATACTCGATTTCGATCTGACCGCCGCCGCTTTTGCGGCGAATTTTGACCCTGGTGCTGAGCATAGAGCGGAGTTGAGACGTGTATTCGCGCACTTGAAGAGAGTCGCGATCATTCTGGCCGTGCTTGGCCGGTTCCGGCACCCCGGGGCCACCCTTCGATGCAGCGTCTTGTTCCTCGCGTTCGCGCCACTTGCGAACGCGATCTTCGACCTCGCGGACCGAAAGATCTTTCTTCTCGATCGTGTCAATAAGTTCGAGCTGAAAGTTGTCATCGCTAACGGTGACAAGCGCACGAGCATGGCCGACGGAGACGCGGCCGTCTCGCAGGCTGGCCTGAATGCGCGGCGGCAGCCTGAGCAGACGCAGGAGGTTGGCGACGGTCGCTCTGTTCTTTCCTACCTTTTGCGCGACCTGCTCTTGGGTAAGATCACATTCTTCGATGAGGCGCTGATAGCCGAGAGCGACTTCGATGGGATTCAGTTCTTCCCGCTGAATATTTTCCACGATCGCCATTTCGATCATGGCTTCCGAATCAGCCTCGCGCACGAATGCCGGGATGCGTTTCAGACCGGCACGACGTGCCGCCCGAAGGCGGCGTTCACCGGTGATGAGCTCGAAACCCTCATCAGCGGTGCGGACGGTAATGGGCTGGATGACTCCCAATTGGAGAATCGACGCCGCTAGTTCGTCGAGAGCTTTTTCATCGAACGTCGAACGGGGCTGATAGGGATTCGCCCGTACCTTGTGGACATCGACCTCGGCGACGCGACCAGCGAGGGATACCTTGTCCGTGCGCACAGCCGGTCCGTCGTCCTGATCTTCACTCTCGCTTCGAGACGGCAAGATCGCGCTCAATCCACGACCCAGGGCCACTTTCTTTGACGCCATAAACGTTCCTCTTTGCGCTCGCTATCCTGGATAACCGTTCGTCGTGGCCGACCGAGCAAGGGAGCCATTGGCGCTTGCGTCGCCAGCTCGTTCGGACGCTTGTTCCTGCGTTTCCTCCAGGCTGCCATCGAGAAATGACTGACTATTACGGATGACTTCCCGTGCGAGCGCAATGTAATTGCGGGCCCCGATACAGGTCGCATCGTAGAGCAGTACCGGTTTCCCGAAGCTGGGTGCCTCTGAGAGCCGGACGTTTCGCTGGACGATGGTCTTGAATACTTTCTCGCCGAAGTAACGGCGCACCTCTTCGGCCACCTGATTCGAAAGCCTGAGCCGCGTGTCGAACATGGTCAAGAGGACGCCCTCGATCTCGAGGTCGGGATGCAGATGCTGCCGGACTATCTTGATCGTATTCAGCAGCTGTCCGAGCCCCTCCAGCGCGAAATACTCGGCCTGCACGGGAATCAAGACGGAATCTGACGCGGTGAGTGCGTTGACCGTCAAAAGACCAAGCGACGGAGGGCAGTCGATGACCACGAAATCGTAGTCGCGCCGAATATGTTTGACTGCATTCTTGAGGATTTTCTCGCGCTCCACCACGTCCACCATTTCGATCTCCGCTCCGACGAGATTGATGTGGCTGGGGACGACGTCGAGGAAGGGCATTTCCGTAGACTGCACGGCATCCGCAAGGGAGATGTCCCCGATGAGCACCTCATATGTCGAACGTCCGGGTGATCGATGCTCGATTCCGATGCCGGACGTACAATTCGCCTGCGGATCGATATCGATCAGGAGGGTAGAATGCTCCGTGGCAGCCAGTGAAGCGGCGAGATTAATGGACGTGGTCGTTTTCCCAACACCGCCTTTCTGGTTCGCGACCGATATAACTTTTCCCATTGACTATCTGCCTGAGTGAAGTGCCGAACGGAGCTGACGCCCCCGGAACACGTGCAGCTCGAAGCGGCGAACCACACCGGAAACCGCGTGCCCGAATCATG
>Ga0299914_10003026_pt1 | contig 11769 bp, 11 predicted proteins | sample RVTome_10_FD_201361 | JGI IMG/M metagenome (GOLD analysis project Ga0299914, IMG submission 201361) | Soil microbial communities from uranium-contaminated site in the Upper Colorado River Basin, Wyoming, United States - RVT153D57 (version 2) ... | reverse complement strand
GCCGGTCGATCCGCCGTGCTGGCGCGCTGGTTCCCGACGTTCGGTCGCGCTCCCGCGAGCGGCTGATCGATCACGTGAGGGCACGCCCGGCGGCGGCCGCAGCGGTACGAGCGGCGTTGCGACTCCCTCGCCCCAGCCGTACGAGGTGCGGGATGCGATGGGGGCGGCTGACGAGATAGCGGAGCACCGCGCGAGGTCGTGCCGACCCGTCGGGATTGATCATGGTCATCACGCCGGCGTCGATCACAGCTGCGTCGGCAGCACGGTCGCTGACGGCGCGGAACACCGACCACGGAACCGAGCGGCGCTCGCACACGGCGGCCACCGCAGCCGTCTCCATGTCGACGGCGACGACACCGCGGCGTATGAGCCCGGCCAGCGTCTGCTCCTCGTACAGCAGCTGATCGGAGGTGATCAGCCCACCGCGCGCCGGAACCGGGCCGATCGAAGTGGGGCGGTACTCCCGTCCGCTCGACCAGTCGATCACGACCTCGGGTACGACGAGCTCTCCTATTCGAAGCGCAGGATCGATCCCACCGGCGATGCCGACCACCACCACGTGATGGACCTCGAAGGAGTCGAGGAGACGCTCGGTGGCGGCGGCCGCCGGCGCGGTGCCGATGTTGGCCAACGAGGCGACCACGTCCGCGTGCGCGGTCTCGCCGTAGTGGAAGGCATTGCTGGCGTGCGCGTCGCGTTGCAGGCGCAGTACCCGCGTCAACGGCCGAAGCTCCGAGCGCATCGGCGCGAGCAGACCGATCGTCCGCCGGCTGCCGATCGTGGGCCGTCGGCCAGGTGCATCCACCGGCACAGCCTGACGTACCCGAGCCGTTCACGCCGTGCGTTCGCCCGTCTCCCAGATCGGCATGGTGTCGGTGGCCGGGTCGTACTGGCGCAGCCAGGTCGTCAGGAGAATCGGATCCACGAAGTCGTCCGGCCCGTGACCCGGCAGCGCGGACACGAGCATGGCCGGGAAGAGCTCGAACGCCAGGCTCACCGACCAGCGCAACAGGCGCCAGTGACTGACCGGGCTGAAGAGCCGGCCGTCATCGCGAAGCATCACCATGGCGGACAGCCACGCGAACCCCCCGAGCAGCACCGTGCCCATCACCATCGCCAGGGCATAGCGGATCTTCGAGCCGTCGACGGCCTCGTAGACCTCCGACGCCGAGCTCTTGTGCTCAACCTCCTCGGCCAGGTGCCACATGAACAGCGTCGTAGGTACGGGCTCGGCTCCGGCGAAAAGGGCGCCGGCGTGTTTGTCGACCCAGCGCGCGAGCAGGAACGACATGATCTCGCCGCCCGAGGCGAAGGCCAGGTTGAAGTTGCGGCTCCGCTTCGTCGCGATCCAATCGGCACAGCGCTGCATCCACCGTTCGACCCTCGTCACCGAAGGGTGATGGCGCCGGAGGATCTCGTTGAAGCGCTTGTGCTCCGAGTAGTGCCCGACCTCCTGTTTGATGTAGCACTCGGTGCGCCGACGAAGGTCGTCGTCGAGGTCGCCCATCGCCGAGCGCACCGCTTTGATGAAGAGCGGCTCCGCATGGGGCATGAGCAGCGAGAGGCCGTTGGCGGCGTAGGCGAACTCGGGAACGTCCTTGATCCATGCCGGGTCGAGATCGTCGGGGTACCGGAACCGGATCCGGCGCACCGGCAGGGTGGCAGGTCCGACAGGAACCGGGTCGGGATGTGGAGGCGTGTCCATGGGCTTCGGTTCTCTGAATCGGTCGTCCGTCGCCTCGAACTGAGGATTCACCGTCGCTCAGAGCACCCGCAGCAAGGCCTCCTGGGCGACGGAGGCACCGAGCGTGCCGTCGACGGCATGCATCGTCCCACGGGCGAGACCCCGGGCTCCGGCATTCGACACGGCATGGAGGTCGTAGAAGAACCACTCGTCGGCCCGGATCGGGCGGTGGAACCACACCGCATGATCGAGGCTCGCCGCCATCAGCCGGCCGATCGGCTGTCCTGGCACCGGCGCACGCGCCCCCATCACCGCGCCCATGTCGGACAGGAACGTCAGGACGCACACGTGCAAGAGCGGGTCGTCGGGGATCGTCCGCTTCACCTTCATCCACACCCGTCGCGTCGACGCGAACCAACCGTCGTCGTCGGGCTCGGCCGCGCCCAACTCACGCATGTCGACCGGAAGACGGTCCTGAGCCTCGTCCGGTATGAAGCTCACGCGTGTCGACGCGGCGTCGGGTCCGGGGACCCCCGCAGGCAACGGCATCTGGTAGTCCACCGCCCGCTCCGCCACGTGCAACGACGTGGACATCTCGAAGATCACCACCTCGTCCTGGCGAGCTACGACTCGCCGCGTCGCGAACGAGCGGCCGTCGCGCGTCCGCTCGACGTCGAACAGGATCGGTACGCCAGGACGGCCCGGTCGGATGAAGTACGCGTGCAGCGAGTGCGGCCACCGATCGGGATCGACCGTCGCCACCGCAGCTCGTATCGCCTGCGCGGCAACCTGGCCGCCGAACACCCGGTTCCCGTACCCGGGGTCGGGGTTGTCCACGCGAAAGCAGTCGTCGCCGGCACGCTCGAGCTCGAGCAGGCCCAGTAACCGGTCGACGGCATCAGCCACGACGTTCTTCCCTCCTGGTTCGTACCCCGCGGGCACACGTGAGGCCGAAACCGTAGAGGCTAGGTTCGGCACGGTCATGATCGAACCCCGCGCCCTCGTGCTCGTCGAGCCCGGACGGTTCGAACTGCGGAGATTCCCGCGCCCCGACATACACGACGACGACGGGCTGCTGCGCGTCGAGGCATGCGGCTTGTGCGGTACGGACCACGAGCAGTACACCGGCCTGCTCGCCGGTGGGTTCGCGTTCGTGCCCGGTCACGAGACGATCGGCGTCATCGAGGACATCGGCGCCGCAGCGGCGGCGAGGTGGGGCGTCCGACCGGGCGATCGCGTGGCCGTCGAGGTGTTCCAATCGTGCGGTCGGTGTGCTGCCTGCGCGGCCGACGAGTATCGACGATGCGAACGACACGGGTTGCGCGACATGTACGGCTTCGTCGACGTGCGCGAACCGCCCGGCTTGTGGGGCGGCTATGCGACCCACCAGTACCTGGCCCCTGACTCACTCCTCCTGCCCGTGCCCGATCATCTCGACCCGATCGATGCGACCCTCTTCAACCCGCTGGGGGCCGGCGTTCGTTGGGGGGCGTCGCTCGCTCCCACCCGTCCGGGCGACGTCGTCGCCGTCCTCGGTCCCGGTGTGCGCGGTCTCAGCGCGGTCGCCTCTGCCAAGCACGCCGGGGCGGGCTTCGTGATGCTCACCGGCGTCGGGCCCAACGACGAACCGCGACTGCGCCTCGGCGCCGATTTCGGCGCCGACCTCACGGTCGATGTCGCCCGGCGCGATCCCGTGCCCGCGCTGCGCGGGGCCGCCGGTGGCTTGGCCGACGTGGTGGTCGACGTCACCGCCAACGCCCCGGCCGCCTTCGCCCAGGCCGTCGCGCTCGCCCGGCCCGGCGGAACCGTGGTCGTCGCCGGCACGCGGGGCTCGCGCGAGGCGCCCGGCTTCCAGCCCGACGACGTCGTGCTCAAAGAGCTGCGGGTGCTCGGCGCGTTGGGTGTCGACACCACGGCCTACCGGGCCGCCTTCGATCTGCTGGCCACCGGCGCGCTGCCGTTCGATCGGGTGCCTCGCCAGGTGGCCGGCTTCGACGGTCTGGAAGCGTTGCTGGCGCGGATGTCCGGCCAGGGGTCCGAACCGCCACCCGTGCACGCGGTGTTCGTTCCCGACTGATCGGCGGACGGCCGGATCTGACCGGACTATGACATTGCAGACAAGCAGGCGGGGGCGGACAATGTCTCGATGCGCAGCACCCCGAGTCCGAAGACCGTCCTGGTCGTGGCGTACCCGGAGGTGCAGCTGCTCGACGTGGCCGGCCCGCTCGAGGTGTTCGCCCTGGCCGAACGCTTCCGGGCCGGGTCCTACCGAGTGGAGGTGGTGACGTCCGACGGCCGGCCGTTGCGCACGTCGAGCGGCCTCGAGCTGGTGCCGCACGCTCCGGTCGACGCGTACGAACAGGGCGCCGACACGGTGCTGGTCGCCGGGGGCAACGGCACGGTGGCCGCCATGGGCGACGACCACCTCGTGAACTGGCTCCAGACCGCCGCCCCCCGTTGCCGCCGCGTGGCGTCCGTGTGCAGTGGCGCGTTCCTGCTGGCGACGGCCGGACTCCTCGACGGGAGGCGGGCCACGACCCACTGGAGCGTCTGCGACGAGCTGGCGCGAGCGTTTCCCTCCACCACCGTCGACGCCGACGCCATCTACGTCCGGGACGGCCCCGTCGCCACCTCGGCGGGCATCACCGCGGGCATGGATCTCGCCCTCGCGCTGATCGAAGAGGACCTCGGTCGCGAGCTCGCGCTCGAGGTGGCTCGCTGGTTGGTGCTGTTCGTGCGCCGGCCGGGGGGCCAGTCCCAGTTCTCGACCCAACTACGCGCCCAGGCGGCGGAGCGGGTGCCGCTGCGCGAGCTCCAGACCTGGATCGTCGAGAACCCGACGGCCGACCTGTCGGTTGGCGCGCTCGCATCGCGCGTCGCCATGAGCCCGCGCCACTTCGCTCGGGTGTTCGCGCGCGAAACGGGGGTGACACCCGCCGCCTACGTCGAAGCATCACGAGTCGACCTGGCGCGCCGCCTGCTGGAAGAGACCGGACTCGGTCTCGACGCCGTGGCCGATGGAGCCGGTTTCGGTTCCGTGGAGACCCTGCGACGCGCGTTTCATCGCACGCTGGGCGTCGCGCCGAGCGACTACCGATCCCGATTCCGCCAACCGGCGTGACCCGACCGCCAACCCGCGTGACCAACAAAGGAGCCCGCATGCAAACCGCGATACTGCTCTACCCCGACCTCACCGCCCTCGACGCCATCGGCCCGTACGACGTGCTGTCTCGGATACCCGACATGGAGGTGGTGTTCGTCGCCCGCAGCGCCGGTGAGTACCGCACGGATCAAGGATCGCTCGGCCTCATCGCCGATGCCGGTCTCGATGAGGTGACCTCACCCGACATCGTGGTCGTCCCGGGAGGGTTCGGGACCCGTCCCTTGATGGAAGACACCCAACACCTGGACTGGGTTCGTTCGGTCCACGAGCGCACGACGTGGACGACGTCGGTGTGCACGGGCTCGCTCCTGCTCGGCGCGGCCGGACTGCTCGAGGGTCTGGACGCAACGACGCACTGGGCGTCCTACGACGTGCTGGCGTCGACCGGCGCCCGCCCCACGGCTGAACGCGTGGTCGAACGAGGCAAGATCGTCACCGCGGCGGGAGTGTCGGCCGGCATCGACATGGCGTTGCGGTTGTGCGCGCTCCTCGGGGGCGACGACCTGTCGAAGGCGATCCAGCTGTCGATCGAGTACGACCCACAGCCGCCGTTCGATTGCGGATCGCCCGCCAAGGCGCCGGACGAGCTGGTGGAGTTGCTGCGGGCCATCACCGACGAGCGCCAGGCCGCCTACTCCTGACGCCGCCGGTCCTCAGACCCACACCACCTCGACGTGGCCGGGCTCGACCACTTCGCCGCAACTCGCGCACCACCACCGGACATCCAGTTCCGAGCCGCACGAGTCGTGGCGATCGGCCGACCCGGCTCCGCTGGTCCGAGCGCCCCACGACGCCAGCATGCGGAGCGCGCCGGCCAACTCGGCTCCGGTCTGGGTCAGCTCGTAGGTGAACCGCACCGGACGATCCGAGTAGGGCTGCGATACGAGCAGACCTTCGGCCTCCAGTTGTTTGAGGCGGCTCGACAGCACGTTGGAGGCGACTCCGTGGACCGCTTCCTGGATCTCACCGAACCGGCGTTCACCACCCAGCAGTGACTCCACCACCAGGAACGACCACCGATCTCCCACCCGCCGGACTGCTTCGGCGAGTCCTCCGCCCGCTGGCATGCGCGTACCTCCTGGCCGTCCCGCGATCGGGAGGGGCCTCTGTTCCCAAAACTTGCGACCCGTCAATCTCCGGTCTTGCAACTTGCAAATTGCAAGTTACTGTAGCGGCATGACCAAGCTGCTCGAAGACCTCAGCGCCGCCGGCCAGGACGTGGCCGAACGGGTGACCCCCTCGGTCGTCGGCGTCGGCCGGCGCGGCAGCGGCGTGGTGCTCGCGCCCGGGAAGGTGGCCACCAACGCCCACAACGTCCGCCACGACCAGGTCGAGGTGGTGTTCTCCGACGGCCGCCGCGCCACGGGTGCCCTCACCGCGGCCGACCCCGACGGTGACCTGGCCGTGATCTCGGTGGACACCGGTGGCGCCCCTCCACTCGTGTGGGCCGACGAGTCACCCGCGCCGGGAACCCCCATCTTCGCCCTCGCCAACCCCGGTGGCCGGGGTCCCCGCGTCAGCTTCGGTGTGATCTCCAGCGCGGGTCGCAGCTTTCGCGGGCCCCGCGGCCGGCGCATCGCCGGAAGCCTCGAGCACACCGCCCCGCTCACGCGCGGCTCCTCCGGTGGGCCGGTGGTCGACGCCGACGGCCGGGCACTCGGCATCAACACCCATCGGCTCGGCGACGGCTTCTACCTCGCGATGCCGATGGAACCCGCGCGGCGTCAGCGGCTCGACGACCTCGGCGCCGGCCGACCGCCGTCGCGCCGGTCGCTCGGGGTCGCCGTGGCTCCGCCCCACGTGGCCGATCGCCTGCGCGCATCGGTTGGTCTGCCGCCCCGATCCGGTCTGCTCGTCCGCGCCGTGGACTCCGCAGGCCCCGCGGCCGGCGGGGGCGTCCGCGAGGGCGACCTGATCGTCGCGGTCGGCGGACGCGACATCACCAGCGTCGACGAGCTGCACGACACACTCGACGGGTGGGACGAGGCGACCATCGAGCTCGTCGTCGTACGAGGCGTCGAAGAGCTCCGCCTCGAGGTCACCTTCGACGGAGACCCCCCTGCGTCCACCTGACCACCTGCGTCCACCTGAGCGGCGGTGGCCCACCTGACCGATCCTTCCTGAACGCCGACTACGTGGCCCGGCGCGCGCGCGTGGCGCCCCACCTGCGGGCCGCGCCTTCGAACGACAGCTCGAACCACACCTGCTTGCCCTTGGCCGTGCGCTCCACGCCCCACCTGTCCGCCACGTTGTCGACGATCAGGAGACCGCGGCCGGTCGGTGATTCGGGGGCCACGTGACGCGGGCGCGCCGCAACGGTGTCCTCCCCGGCGTCGTACACCCGCACGCGTACACCGAGCGGTAGCCGTTCCACTCGCACGCGGACCTTCGCCCCGACGTGGATCACGGCGTTGGTCACCAGCTCGCTGACGAGCAGCTGGACGGGATCGATGAGCTCCGACACATCCCACTCGGCGAGCGCCTCGGCCACCCGCGTGCGAGCCATACGGCTGCTGAAGGAATCGGCGGGAACCGCGAACTCGAACGAGGCCGCCGCGTCGATCGCCCACATGGCGAGGAGACACACGTCGTCGGTGCGCAGGTGGCCGGCCAGCAACGAACCGAGAACCCGTTCGCAGACGGCAGCCGCGCCCGGCCCACGGGTCGCGGCCCGTGCCGCGCGGTTGGACAGCCGTCCTATGCCGGCGTCGAGGCTGTCGTCGCGCCGCTCGACCAAGCCGTCGGTGTACAGCAGGAGCAGATCGTGGGGACCCAGCTCGACCCGCCCCTCCGGATAGGTCGCCCCGGCGCGCACGCCGAGCAGCACGCCACGGGGCTGGTGGAGCAGGACCGGGCCATCGGGCTTCACGACCAGGCAGGGCGGATGGCCGGCGTTGGCCCAGGTGAGCGAGCGGCGATCGGGTGAGACGACGGCGAACACCATGGTGGCGAAGAGCGGGTCCATCGTGCGGCACAGCAGCCGGTTGAGCTGCGCCAGCACAGCCGCGGGGCCGCCGCCCTCGAACGCATAGGCGCGCAGCGCGTTGCGGAGTTGCGCCATCGTCGCGGCCGCCTCGACGTCGTGGCCGGCGACGTCGCCGATGACGAGCCCGAGGCTCCCATCGTCGAGCACGAATGCGTCGTACCAGTCGCCGCCGACCTCCACGCCGGGTCCGGCCGGCAGATAGCGCGCCGCCAGATCGAGGCCGCTCACCGTCGGCAGCTCCTCGGGTAGGACCGCCTGCTGGAGCAACTCGGCGACGCCGTGCTCCTGCTCGTACTTGCTCGCGTTGTCGATGCCGAGCGCGGCGCGGCGGGCCAGCTCGGTGGCCAACCACACCTCGTCGGGACCGAAGCCGCGCTCGTCGGTCTCCAGTCCGAACGCGATCACGCCGACCGATCGACCCCGCACGACGAGCGGCACCATCATCCCGCCGCCCGAGGTCAGCTCGAGCACCGTCTCGATGTAGGTGGCGTCGTCGACGATCGACGTGACGACGGACCGATCGACCGCCGGCAGTACCTGGGCCTCGCGGGTGCGATACGAGCGCGCGATCGGGCTCGAGCCCGCCAGCGGCACCGGATAGGAGCCCACGAGCCGGTCGACGAGATGTTGCCTGGCGGCATCGCGATGGACCCCCGCCACACGTTCGAGCACGACGCCGTCGGTGAGCAGGATCGTCGACCAGTCCCCGAGTCGAGGTACGGCCACCGCGCACAGCCGCTCGACCAGTTCTCGGGTCGCCAGCGACGACGCCACCGCGTTGCTCACCTCGGCGAGGAAGGCGAGCTGGCCTCGTTCGTACTCGGCCCGCCGACGAGCCGCCACTTCATCGTCGTGGCGGCGGGCGCGCTGCAACGCTCGCGCGCAGGTGACCAGCACGTCGTCGAGTCGGGCCTGGAGGCCCGCCGCGTCGGCGGCGCCGGCAGCCAGGTCGAGCACCACGACACCGAGCGGGGGCTCGTCCTCGGCGCCCAGCACCAGGGTCAGCTGCGGTCCGTCGTGACCGGATTGGGCGAGCCGCCCGCCCGACCCCGCGAGCGCGGCGACGTCGGCGTCGCCATCCGACGACGCCCGAACCACACGGACCCGCGTGACGCCGTCGAACTCGGACAACCCGGTCTCGACGGCGCCGATGATGTCGTCGGCCGTGAGGGCGGCCGCCAGCGCGGCGAACAGCGAGCGTAGGCTCTCTGACCATTGCCTCCCTGCCGCCGGCTCCGGCACCTGAGGGCCCACGGGCGGGGATCGTAAACCGGTCGCGCCGGCACGAGCCGACCGGTCGCTTCCCGTTCGCCCTGGCGCCATGAGCTGTTCGGCCGGTTTCCCCACTCACCGCTTGACGCCTGTCACACTCCGCGAGCACACTGACGCCGGCCGCATACGGCCCTATGTGGGGGCTCGAGGTCCGGGGCGATGCGTTTCGACGACTCGTCGCGGAGTTCGATAGGGGACAGACGCCCGGTCCGGGCATTGCATCGCCGGTCGACGTTCATCCCATCGTGTACCAGCGTCCGTGTCTTGCGGCCGAGACGCGGACAACCAACTGACAAACGAAGGGGGAAACCAACGTGAAGTTACGTTCACGTGTAGTCGCTGTTGCGGCTGCGGCCGGCCTCGTGGCCGGCTTTCTGACACTCGGCGCCGGACCCGCGCAAGCGCAGGACACCATCCTGATCGACTGCGACAGGGTCGCCGGCACCGCGTCGATCAAGCCACCGCTGTCGAGCGTCGCCATCAGTGGCAGCGCGGTCGCCATCAAGGGCCCGCTCACCGAGGGCCTCACCCAGTTCAAGCCGGTGCCGACCACCCGTGACTGCACGGGAATCCTGGCGACACCCGGTGACGGTGGAACGCCTGATGACGTCGGTCCCCTGGTGAAGGTGGCCGGCAAGCTCATCGGTTCGGCTACGTGCAACCTGGTCGCCGACCCGCCGATCACGGATCCGCTCGATCCGCTCGACGGCAAGCTGACGCTCACGTACACGACGCTGGCACCGAACGGCAAGCCGTGGTCATCGGCTGGCTACGTTCGGGTCGGCGGCGGTGACAACGAGTTGCTGCCCGACGAGCTCGTGGTCGACAGCGGCATCGTGACCAAGGGCGCCGGCGTCGGTGGCGACGTGTACGGCAGCTTCATCTTCGCTCCGTACGACGCCAAGACCAAGCCCATCACGGAGGACCAGTCGTTCATCGACAGCAACTCGGTCATCCAGCCGGGCGGCGGTTCGACGACGATCGGCGCAAACTGCATCGTTGGTCTGCGCACCATCGCCACGGTGTTCTTCGGCACCGACGGCACCGGCCTGCTCGGTGGCGTGCTCGACAGCAGCATCGGCGTCTCGCTGCCTGGTCCCGAGGCGTGAGCCAACCCGACTAGCAGCAAGCACCAGCAGTACGGACACGGCCCGCCCGAAAGGGCGGGCCGTTCCCGTTGTCCGCCGGCTTCCGCCGCTCCCACCGCACTCGTGGATCGACCGGCGACGGGAGCAGGTCGCCGAAGCTGGCTACCCTGTCGATCCGCCGTTCCTCCGAAAGGTCTCCTGTGCGCCGTCTTCTCGTTCTGCTCATCCTGGCTGCCACGTGCACGGTGCTGCTCGGCTGCAGCGACGACCAGGACTCGGATCCGCCGTCGGACCCCATGAACGCGGTGGTCGAGCTGGGCCGCCCCGTCGAGCGGGGATACGAGCGCACCGAGTGGGACCCCGCCGCGCTCGAGGCGGCCATGGACCTGGCCCGCCGCGTGAGCGAGACCACGATCGGATGCGTCGATCCTGGCCCCGTCACGTTCGAGCAGGTCAAGTCGAGCTACGAGCTCGTCCAGTTGCCGATGCCGGGCGCCCTGGTGCAGTGCTTCTCGGTGCTCGAGGAGGAGGACCTGCAGATCTCGGCGTTCGCCGACGCGGAGAGCAAGGACACCTTCGTGGAGGCCAAGGCCGAGCTGCTCTGCGGGCGGGCGCTGGCCCCCGAGGCGGACCCGGCCACGAAAACCCGCTTCGACGGCGTCGTCTACGTCGACACCGAAACCGTCATCATCGAACCCGACACCTGGCCGATCCGCGACCAGCTCGCGCAGGAGCTGGAGGCAACGCCGGCGAAGATGTGCGTCGACGCGGTCGGCGACCGACCCTTGCCGGACGCCGGCGCCTGAGGGCGACCGACGCTTCTCACAGCGCCAGGCACAGCCACGGCGCGCGATCCAGGGTCTCGCGCTCGCTCAGCGGGAGCTCCTCGTAGTCCGCGAGCGAGCTGACCACGCCCGGCCCGCAGGTGACCAGCTCGCCGTTCGGCGCCGTCACCTCGAGGACCACGGCCGGCGGGGCCTTCGGTCCCACCCACACGACGAAGCCACCGGGTTCGATCGCCAGCGATTGCGTGGTCCCGTCGGCGAGCTGGATCTGAGCCTGCGTCGAACCGGGTGCGACCGCGGCGACCAGGGCGTCGAAGGGGGTGGCCGTGCCCGCGTCGACCACCACCTGGACCTGGTCGTCGGACAGCCCATCCGGTTCGAAGGCGGAGATGCAGGTGACCCCGTCGGCCTGGGTGGTCGCGACGGCGTCGAGCGGCGCGTCGGTCTCCATGCGCCAGCAGGTCCCGCCGTCGGTACCGGGTGCCCGCAGGAGCTGCCAGGCGCCGGCGGTCCCCGTTCCCTCGGCGACGGTCTCGAACGGACCGACCGGCACGACCGACGGTGGACGCAACGAGGTACCGACCTGGTCTTCGGGAGGCGCGGACGGCGAGACGTCGATGCCGTACTCGGTGATCCGGTACTCGATGGTGTCGCGACCGACCAGACGCACCTGTTGCAACCGATCGTCGGCGTCGGTGAACAGCTCGATCGTGCCGGCCCCGCCCGGCGACGTGGCCACGCCCGCCATGTCGACGACGTACCGCTCGAGCTCGTCCTCTCCCAAGGCCTCC
>Ga0299914_10003025_pt1 | contig 11774 bp, 25 predicted proteins | sample RVTome_10_FD_201361 | JGI IMG/M metagenome (GOLD analysis project Ga0299914, IMG submission 201361) | Soil microbial communities from uranium-contaminated site in the Upper Colorado River Basin, Wyoming, United States - RVT153D57 (version 2) ... | reverse complement strand
CAGCGGGTGTACCTGCCCACAGCCGTGGAAGGGAACGCCGCAGCCTCATGCCGGTTACTGCTGGCTGGTGAGCCCGCCGCGTGACGAGGTGGAGAAGCTGCGCGCGCGGGTCGTCGAGCTGGAGGCTGCGGCCTACGGCGACGCCGAGGTTCGGCTGCTCGCCCCGGTCGAGCAGATCCGGCACCTGCACGCCTGTGTGGCGGCGCAGTTGGCTCGCGCGGACACGTTGGACCGGCTGCTTCGTGAGTACCAGGCGGCGGCCGGTGACGGGTCGACGCGTCCGGTCGATGAGGACCCGATCGCGTACTCGCTGACCGTGGGCGACGAGTGGCCGCACGGCATCCCCGCCGGTACTCCGCGGGCCGTCGACCCGCAGCCGACCGGCGAACACTGCGGACCGAACGAGGAGTGCCACGGCGCCTGTCCTGCATGCCGCCCGGCCCCGGCCGTGGAGGCGTCGCGCGACCTGCCCGAGGTGACGCCGTGAGCGCCTACATGAGCCGCGGCCGGGGCGTCCTCGTCAAGCTCCGCGTCGAACACCGCCTGTCCCTCGAAGAGCTCGCGCTCGTGCTCTACGCCACGCATGAGGACGTCGACGCGGAAGAGCACTTCACCGTGGCCGACATTCGGCAGGTCATCGCGGCCCAGCTGGTGCGCGAAGGCGCCGACTCCACGTACTCCGCGTCCGATGCGATCGGCGAGGCCGACGACCACGGCGAGAGCGACGAGGCGCAGGCCCGTCTCGCCTGGGCCCGCCGCATGGTCGCGAAGGCGTACCGCCGCGACTTCGCCAAGTACCCCGCCGAGCTGGCCGCGTTCGAGGCGGGTGAGTCGTCGTGACCGACGTCCGCAAGGCAGCGCTCGCTGTGGCCGACCGCGGCCGCGACGCTGACGACTGCCGTCAGCTGCTGGACATGCTTGGCCTCCTCGCCGAGCTCACTCCGGCGCCGAAGAAGCGCCGCGGCCGGCCGCCGGTCGACCACGGGCACGGCGACTACCGCACCTACCGCAAGGGCTGCCGCTGCGACGCGTGCCGCAAGGCGAACAGCGACCGGTACGCCGAGGAGGTCGCCGCCCGGCGGGAAGACCCGTCCGCCGCCAACCGTGCGGGGCACGGCAAGCCGTCGACGTACAAGAACTACGGCTGCCGCTGCGACGCCTGCTCGAAGGCGAACACGGCTGACGTCGCCGCCTATCGGGCCCGGCGCCGCGAGCAGCAGCTCGCCGAGACGGGCGGTGCCCCGTGACCTGGCTCCAGATCCTCGCCGCCTGCTCCTTCGCCTGGGGCCTCGGTGCCCTCCTCGTGATCGTCGCGCTCGACGGCCGCAACCGCATCGCCCACCTCCTCAACCTGCTCCGCGGAGGACCCCGTGCCTGACCAGACCCCCATCCCCGGACCGCTCCCGGTCGGCGTGACCCCGATCCCCGGCGGCGCCGCGCTCTCCCTCAACGCGTTCGCGGCCGCCGTCGTCGGCGACGTTCTCGACGCGCTCCTCGACCCGCAGGACACGACCCTGTGGGACCGGCTGACCGAGCTGGCCGACACCACCGCGCCGCCGACGCCGGAAGGACGCCTCCCGTACGAGGAGCTCGTCGCCGACCTCGCCGACCGGGCGTCGTCGCAGGTGCCGATGTACGGCGGTGCCGTGCTGGAGTTGACGCGTCGGCTGCGTGCGGCGGTCGCTCCGAAGTCGGTCCCGGCGCAGCGTTCGGCAGGTGCCGCATGAACGCCACAACGCGTTGCCCCAACAGCCCACTCGGCCACGACTGGACGAAGGACCGGTTGTCCTGCGGGTGGTGCGACGCCCGCCGAAGCGCCAGCGATGCCCTGAGGTCGGTTGCCTCGAGCCAGCGGGGCGTGTCCCAGGGCGACGCGGAGGAACTGTGCTCCGCGATTCGCGCCGAGGTGCTGCGCGAGGCCGCCGACCGCATGGCCGAGCTCCTCAAGGAAACGCCGGAGTACGGGCCCTGGGTCGCCGACCAGCTGCGCCGCATGGCCGACGAGGCCGCGACGGAGAAGGCCACCCCCACGGGCGAGGCCACTCCCGACTTCTTCCAGCCCGGCCGCACCTACCGGAGCCGCCGATGCGGCGACTTCCAGTTCCGCTGCCTGGCCATCGACACCCACCCCGACACCGGCGTGCTGCGCGCCTTCGGCTGGCGGTACTCCGCCAGGCCGAACGTATGGCGCCCCACCGACCTCGACGCTGACGACTGGTCCTGCTGCGGCTGGGCCGACGTCACGGACGGGGGCGACCGATGACGACCACCGCGCAGGCCGGGGCTTCGGCCCCGGCCGCCGGCCCCACCGAACGCCCGCCACTACACGCTCATCACCCGGAAGGACGTGCGCCCGTGAGCGCCGAACTCGCCAGCAGGCTCACCGACCAGCAGCTGAAGGTGCTGTACTCCGCACTGCACAACGACCGGGTTGGCTTCAATCAGAAGGGGTTCGCCCACGTCCAGCAGTGGGACGTGCGCCGCTTCCTGATCCGCGTCTTCGGCTTCGGCGGCTACGACACGGAGCTGGTCTCCATCGACCTGATCCGCGAGATCGAGCACCCGCCGAACAGCCAGGGCGGGAAGCCGCGTTGGACCGTCGCCTACCGGGTGCACCAGAGGCTGACTGTGAAGGACATCGCGGGGCGCCCGATCGCCACCTTCGATGGTGTGGCCACGGGCGACGCGCAGAATCAGCCGAGCCTCGGCGACGCGCACGACGGTGCCGTGAAGGAAGCCGACTCGCAGTCGCTGAAGCGGGCCGCGGTGAACCTTGGCGACGCGTTCGGGCTGTCCCTCTACAACGGGGGCAAGACCAACCCGGTCGTTCTCTGGTCGGCCGCTCACCCGCACCTCACGATCAAGGGCCCGGTCGCGGGGCACGACGAGAGCAAGCCGGAGGACCCGCCCGTCGAGCCGGAGCCGGACGCGAACGCGGGGGCCCCGGAGCCCGAGCCGGCCCCACCCGCCACGGCACCTGCCCCCGCGCCGACCGGACCCGCTGCCGTGCCGGACCCGCCGCAGCAGCAGCGCCCCGGCGCCATGCCAGCAGCCGGACCGAACGAGCGTCAGACCGCCCTCGACGCAATGTGGGCCGCCGCCGGTGACGCCAAGTTCACCGACGGTCTACCCGCGCAGTTCGCCGACTCCTTCGGCCACCCCATCGAGCAGGGCACCGCCGCCGAGTTCCGGCAGGCCACCGCGCTCATGCGCGGCTCGGCAGCCGCCTGACCCTCCGCACGCACGACGGGCCGCCCCGCGGGAATCGGGGCGGCCCACCCCAAGGAGACCACACATGAGCCTCAAGGACACCGCGCGCACCGTCGCCGTCCTCTCCACCCTCGCCGACGCCATCGGCGACCAACTGAAGACCGCGAAGAAGGAACTGGAAGCCGGCCTGCGGGAAGCCAAGGCCGAGACCGGAACCCAGAAGATCACCGTCAGCCTCGACGACACCACCGACGTGGGCACCGTGAGCCTCGTCCAGCCCAAGCCCGCCGCCGCCGTCACCGACCTCGACGCGTTCACCGCCTGGGTCCTTGAGAACTACGGCAGCGAGATCACCCGCCGGTTCGTCACCGAGGTGAAGCCCGGGTTCCAGAAGAAGGTGCTTGCCGCGCTCACGGCCGCTGGTACAGCTGAGTGGGCTGACCCTGATTCGGGCGTCATCCACGAGGTGCCTGGCGTCGTGATGCAGGGCCGCGCGGCGTACACGCGGCTGACCGTCCCGGATGAGGGGAAGGCCGCGATCGGCGAGGCGTGGCGAACGGGCGCGCTGCCGCTGCCTGCCGGGCCGGCCGCTGCTGAGCTGGCCGCGCAGCCTGGGGCGGGGGCCCGCTCATGAGCTGGCTGACCGAGCTGTTCTGCCCCGGCCTGGTGCGTGAGAACGCGGAGCTGCGGGGCCGTGTCGAGTACTACGCGGGCGAAGCCGACACGTTCGAGCAGCTGGCTGTCCGGCGGGGCCGAAACGAGCAGCGCATGGCACGCGACATCGTCGACCGTGACAAGCGGCTGGCGCGGCAGTCTGCGGTCATCACCGAACTCCGTGCCCAGCTCGCGGAGACGCAGAGCAGCGACGGGTCGAAGCCCCGCAAGGGCACCCGGCTCGGGCGTGCGCTGACTGCGTGCGCTGCGTACCGGCAGCAGATCGCGGCTGACGCCCGGCTCATCCGGCAGCAGCAGCACCGTCTCGATGACGCGCTCGGGCTGAACGACCCTGACGTGCTGGCGGGCCTCAACTGGCAGGCCACTCGGCAGGACAAGCGCACGGGGGTCCAGCTGTGACCCTCACCCAGACCCCCGCGGCCGGGCGGGGGGTCAGCCCGGCCGCGGCCGGGGCCACCCCGTACGTCATCGCCCTCCCGACCGGCCTGGAGCTCATCAACTCCAACGAGTCCCAGCACCGCGCCCGGCGGGCCCGCATCGTCAAGAAGATCCGCAACGCCGCACACGAGGCCGTCTCCGAGTGCCCGGCGCTCATGGCCGCGCTTGCCGCCGCCAAGCCAGGGCCGTTGTTCCAGCGGGCGCATGTCCTCGGCGTGCTGCACCCCGCCCGCAACGGGCGCCGTGATCCCGCGAACTGGTACCCGTCGTTCAAGGCCGCCGTGGACGGCCTCGTCGACGCAGGCCTGCTGGACGACGACGACCACACCCGCCTGTGCGGGCCGGACATGCGGCTCGGCGTGAAGGTCCCCGGCGGGCAGCTGGTCCTCGTCGTCCGCGGCCTGGCCGACGGCGAGGACGTCCTCGACATCCCCGGGGCGCTGCGCTGATGGCCGGGCGCCGGTCCCGCCGCGCGCCGCCGGAACTCCCGCCGGGTGGGCTCCTCGACTGGTCGGACCGGTCGCACTGGTCGTCGACGCCGAGGCCGTGCCGGTACTGCGGACGATTCACCTACCTCCGCGACTCAAAGCGGAAGCCAAGTCACAAAGTGTGCGCCGAAAACGCCCTCGCCCAGCAGGCCGCCGAGGCGGCCGACGCCTACAAGAACGGACAACTCTGATGCCCAAGCTCCCCGCCCACCAGACCCCCGAGGCCAAACTCGACACAGCCGCCGGGTTCATCGACGCCGCACTCACCAGCGACCAGAAGCGCGGCGCGTTCGAGAAGCCCGGCCAGGTCGTGTACGCCATCGTCGCCCTCACCTCCACCTCGTACACCGGGCACGCCGACGGCGAAGAGAAGCCGCCGGTGGTCAAGTTCCGCATCACCGAGTGCGAAGTCGCGCACAGCGACGAGGAAGCCGCAGCGCTCGCCGACGCCAAGCGGGCCATGTGGCGGCGCCGTCAGATGGAGGGAACGCTCGACGAGGTCGGCCCGGGGCCGCGCGACGGTGGCGCCGTTCTCGACGCGGCGTTCGCCGGATACCCGTCTGAGGCCGAGTACAAGGCGCAGCAGGCCGAGAAGGAAGCGCGCCGCCGGGCCGAGTTCGTTCGCTGACCCCGCCCCGCATCACCGTCCGGGGCGGCCGGCCCCGAGCCCCGCCCCGGACGAAGACCCCCGCACCACCACGGACACCGGAGACCCCCCTTGAGCACAGACGAGCAGGCCACCCGCGCCGCCGGGAGCGTCCCCCACGCATACGGGAACGCCCTCGCATGGCGCTGGTCACGAGAGATGCCCACCGCCCTGCGGCGCGGCTTCCTCACCCTGCTCTACGCCCTGCGCGCCATGGCCAACGCCAACGGTGAACTCCGCTTCCCCGACAAGCCGATCCGTATCCAGGACATCGCCAAGGCCGCGGCTGTGAGAGAGAAGGACGCGCGCCGGTACCTCGATGCCGCGATCGCCGCAGGCGTGGTCGCGGTGAAGGGCGAGCAGCGCCGGGGGAAGCCGACGCTCTACGTCCTGATGGTCGACCCGTCACCGGACTGGGGAGCGGCTGAGGACGTGTTGAAGCGGACCGTTCGTCCATCGGGGAAGGGGCCTGCACCGTGGCAGAAGGGCGCTGAAAGTTCGGGCCCCCGCGGCCTGAACCAGTTCGGGCCCCCGCGGCCTGAACTTCAGCAGGGATCCGAGGAAGAAGTTCGGGCCCCCGCGGCCCGTATGGGTTCGGGCCCCCGCGGCCCGAATGGTTCGGGCCCCCGCGGCCCGAACAACCCAGGTATTACCCATGGGTCTTCCCATGGCGGGGCTGAGGTTGTTCCTCAACCTCAGCTAGTGGCCGCTCCCGAAGCCCAACAGATCGATTCTCCCCAAGACCAAAACCACCACGACCAACCCGCCGCCGGCTTCGTCCGCTGCACCGTCTGCCACGAACGCATGGTCCCCCGCGCTGACGGCCGCGACCGACACGCACACTGCCCAGCCACAGCCGAGAGGACCGCCTCATGAACCACTGCCGGATCCCCGACTGCCCCCGCACCCCACAAGACCAGCGCCCCCTCTGCAACACCCACCGCAGCCGCCGCTACCGCCACGGCGACCCCCACCAAACCCACACCCCCGCCGACGAGCACGCCATCGAAGCCGCCGTCAGCACCCGCCGCACCCTCCCCGGCCTCCGCCCCACCGAACGACGAGCCGCCGGACTGCAGCTCACCGCACTCGGCCTCCCCGCCTCGGAGGTCGCCCGCATCTTCGGCGTCACCAAGCGCACCGTCTACCGCTGGCGCTCACAGACCACCCCCGCCGCCTGACGCCAACACACCCCGCCCAACTCCCCCAAGGAGCACCATGGCCAGCAACTGGCAGCGTGACGCCGCGTGCGCCACGGCGGACCCCGATCTGTTCCTCGCCGAGTCAGGCGGCGAGCTGCGCGAGGCGCGCAAGTTCTGCGCCGCCTGTCCGGCCCGTGCAGCGTGCCTCGCCGCGGCGATGCTCGAAGAGGCGGCAGCGCCGGCTGATGGTCGTGCCGGTGTCCGTGGCGGGCTCACCCCGCAGCAGCGTGCCGACAGGGCGAAGCGGGCGCCCCGCCGTGTCGACCGGCCGGCGGTGAAGTCCCGCGGGCAGAAGCCGCCCCGGTCCACCAGGCCGGTCGTCTGCGGCACACGCGGCGGCTACCAGAAGCACCGGCGGCACCGCGAGGAAGCGTGCCCGCCGTGCTGCCAGGCCAACACGGATGCGGATAACCGCCTGCGTCGGACCGGGTCGACGGTGCCCGCTGCTGCTGCTGCTGTTCCTGCCGCGTAACCACCCGCCACCAACACCGCCGCCTGACCGGCACCCACCCACCGAAGGAGAACCGATGGCCACACTCCCGCCCCGTGAGCCGAACGGCCTCACCGTCCTCGACACGTACAGCTGTGCCGGCGGCATGGCCATGGGCTACTACCTCGCCGGGTTCGACGTCGTCGGCGTGGACATCGAGGCGCAGCCCGACTACCCGTTCGAGCACCACGTGGGCGACGCAGTCCAGTTCATTCGCGACCACGGGGCGGAGTTCGACCTGATCCACGGATCGCCGCCGTGCCAGGCGTACACGCCGCTGAACGCCTACAACCACAAGGTCTATCCCGACCTGATCGCACCCACGCGCGAGGCGATGCTCGCTATCGGTCGGCCCTACGTCATCGAGAACGTCGAAGCTGCGGCGCCCGAACTCGGAGCCCCGACGCTGCTGTGCGGCCCGATGTTCAACCTTCGGGTGTACCGGCACCGGCTGTTCGAGACGAACTGGAACCTGGTCGCCCCGGCCCATCCGACGCACACCGCGATCTGTACCCGGAACGGCTATCTGCCCACGCCGGAGAAGCCGTTCATGACGATCACTGGCGGCCGGCATTCCCGTGCCTGGCAGAACGCCGCATGCGACGCCATGAGCATGCCGTGGATCAAAGTCCCGGCCGGCGGCGACATCAAGCGCGGCATCCGCGAAGTCTGCGAAGCGATCCCACCGGCCTACGCGCAGTGGATCGGCGAGCAGGCCGCGCAGATGCTCACCGTCCCCCTGGCCACCGCCGCATGACCCGCCCTGTGAGCGGCGATGGGACGGCCGCGCTCGAACCGCGGCCGTCCCCGGACCAAGCACACCACACCGAGGAGAACCCGATGGCCCGCCCCTCCTGCACCCCCGCCGTCGCCCACCTGTTCTGGTCCCGCAAGTCCGCCGACGAACAGGCCGCCAAGGACCTCTGCCACACCTGCCCCCTCCTCACCGCCTGCCAGACCTGGGCCATCGACAACGACGAACGATGGGGCACCTGGGGCGGCCTCACCCCCACCGACCGGGCCCGACTGCGCCACGGCGACGGCTGGTGGGTCGACGCCGAGGGCCGCCTCCGCCAGCCATGCGGCAGCGACGCGGCGTACCGCACGCATCTGAAGTACCGGGAGGCGCCGTGCGAGGTGTGTACGGCGGGGCAGGCGCAGCGCACCGAGGACCGGCGCCGGGCCATCCTGGCCGTCGAGCATGCTCTCCCGGCTGGTGGGTCGGTCCGCGGCTACGACACCCACCTGAGGCTCTGTGAGGCCGCGTGCGGGCCGTGCACCGGCGCGAAGGCCGAGGAGTCCGCCGCACGCCGGGCAGCGCGTCAGGCCGACGGGGCATCCGAGCCGATGGCCCTCGCCTCATGACCGCCGTCGTCGCGTTCGTCGCCCTGATCGCCACCACAGCCGGCCTGCCACTCGGCCACTTCATGTACCCGCCCCGCCTCCGGAAGGACCGCCGATGATCGCCCGCCTCGTATTCGCCGCGCCTGGCCTGGCGCTGCTCGCCGCGATGGTGGTGCTCGCACTGCTGGTCGCCGGTGAGGAGCGGCGCACCCGCCGCGTGGAGGCACGGCGCGCCGAACGCGCCGCCCGGCCGCACAGCGCCCACGTAGGCACCGCAGCCGAGGACGCCGCCGCCATCCTGACCACCCGCATCACCGAGGAGCAGCACCATGCCTGACCGCCACCCGGCCAACCACCTCGCGACCGAGCCCCATCCCTTCCCGCCTGTCGCCGTCGACTACCGCACTCGGCCGCCGGCCCTCACCCGCACCGTCCAGGCGTGGCGCACCTGGCGTGAAGAGGATCCCTCTTGGGAGGGCCGCCGCTACTGCACCAGCTTGGACGCCGCGAAGGCGCATGCTGCCGCCGACTACATCGGTTCTGAGTACTCCTGGTACCCGGGCGACGACCCAGACGACGAGGCCCCGCAGACCGTGCTGACGTGGACGGAGCGGTACGGCCGCTGGTGCCTGTTGGAGAACGGCCTCGACACAGGCGTCCGGATCGCACAGAGCATCGTGTGGGGCCCGGCGTGACCGGCCCGTCGTCCAACCCGCCCGGCTCCCGTCGCGAGCAACTCCCCGCCGAGGTGCTCGCCCTCCTCCCACTCCGCCCCTACCTGTCCACCGCATGCCAGGCCGCACACGACTGCGAGCAGGCCGCCGAAGTACACCAAACCGCACGGCCCTGGCTCACCGCCCACGCCGAAGAACTCCACCCCCGCTGCCGACTCAACAACAAGTTCACCGGCGCCGGGTGCCGCTGCCGCTGCCACCACTAACCCGGCCGCACCCGGGCACGACGAAGCCCCCGACCACCACGGCCGGGGGCTTCACTGCTGCACGGCTCAGTACCCGTGCAGCTCCAAGCGCTCGCGACGCCGCTTCACCGCGTCGACGAACAAGCCGGTATCCGCCAGGAACTCAATGGAGGCCAACCCGCCAGCGCGGCGCGCCTCCTCGTGGGAAGCTCCGGCCTCGCGCTGCGCCCGGCACGTCTCGTAGGCGATCCGGTCTGACTCCGTGATCAGCCTTTGACGCTCGCTCGCCAGCTCCTTCCGACGCCGGATCGCGGGCGTGTCTGGCGTGCGGTACCCGGGTGTGCCCATGAGGTTGTATTTCGACCCCTCCGCAGCGATCGCCTTCAGCTCCTGGACGTAGGCGGTGCCGCGGTTGGGGTGCCACTCCTCGGTGCGGCGCGCCACATCTGGCCACCATGGCTGCTTCTCGTGCTCCTTGCACCGCACGTCCGGCTCATACGCCGACCCAATGTAGAGCAGCACGCCGTCCGCGTCGTACAGGCGGTACACGGCCGCTGGCTCGCGCCATCGCCGGTTCCGGTTGCTCTCCTGTGCTGCGCCATCCACTACGCTCATTGAGCGCCTCTCTCTTGCTTGGGTCTGGTGCTTCTCGGCCGGGCGGTCTCTACACCGCTCGGCCGTTCCTATTCGGCTTGCTTCTTCGGCCGCTTCGCCCCTCGGAGGCCCGCCCCGATCTGCTGCGCCCGCGCGGCACTGATCCCGCCAAGCGCCTCACCGATCTCACGCCACGTCTTCCCCTGCGCCTTCAACGCCTGGACACGCTTCTGCCGTTGCTCACGCAGGCGCGAGTGATGCTCGGGCCACAGCTCCAGTGCTCTGGACACGGCGATGGCGGCAGCCGTGTCGTCCTCGATCGCTTCGAACGCCTCGATGGCTTCCAACAGCCGTCTCACCTCCTCGGGTTCGTCTGCCACTCCGGCTCTCCCTTCGCGGCTGCACTCAGACTAAACCCTAGGGTTGCGCTCATCAACCCTAGGGTTTAGCTTGGTTGCAAGGCCGCACCTATCGGTCCCAACAAGACGGCCCCGGCCGGCGCTGCGAACGCCACATGGCCGGGGCCAGCCAACCGCCTGCATCACCAGGAGGAAAGCCATGCCCGAGCGTATCCCCACCAACTTCACCAGCGAAGACCTCGACACCGCCTTAGCCCGGATCCTCGCCGAGCCCACGTGGGCGCACCGGCTGCTCTGCGCCGCCGCCCACCACCTCGAGACCGACCAGCCGTTCCAAACCTGCACCCCCGCCATCCTCACCGAAGCGCTCGACCACGGGTACGAGCAGGTGTGCGCCGGCCTCCCCGAGATCGTCGCCGACGAGGCGGCGCAGCGGGCCGTGGCCGTGCTCCCCGAACTGCGGCCGCGGGACACCGCGGGCGAGGTCGCCCTCCAGCTGCGCGCCGCGGCGGGAGGCGTGTGATGGACACCCCCACGTACGAGCCCGCGCCCGCCCCGGACCGCACCCCACGGCCCAACTCGATCGTCGACGCCCCGGCCACCCCGGCCGCCTGCGCCCGCGACTACGAAGCCGCCACCGACGTCCGCGCCACCGCAGCCAAGCAGGAAGCGAGGCGCCGCTGATGCCCATGCACCAGATCCCCGAGCGGGCCGCACTCCCGCACATCGGCGAACACGGCAACACCGTCCCCGTCCGGATCCTCACCGACGACGGCACCACCACCCGCGTCCTCGTCGAAGGCGCCGGGATCCACCTGCGGCAGGGCCAGATCCACACCGTGCCCTCCGGCAGCGTCGAACGCCGCCGCTGACCCACCGACCGCCGCGGGCGCCGTGACCACCCCCACACGACGCCCGCGGCCCCCTTCTGCGCTCCGAAGGGAGCACCGTGAAGACCCACAAACCGTCGCCGCTGCTCTACCCAGCCACGGCCCTCTCCGCCGCCTCCCTCGCCTGGACCACCTGGAGCCTCGTCGACCTCCTCGGCACCGGCCTCATCGGCGTCACCGTCGCCGCAGGAGCCGACATCGTCTGGGGATCCGTCATCCTCGCCGAAGCCCGCCGCCTCCGCCCCGCCGGCAAAGCGTGGGTCGTGCCCGTCGTCGGCTGGGCCGCGCTGCTCGCCGTCGCCGGGCTCCTCGTCTGGCACGGCATCGACAAGGGCATCCCGGCCATGGCCGTCGCCGGGCCGCTACTCCCCCTCGGAGCCAAGATCGTATGGGTCCTCGCCCTTGCGGACATGCGCGACCCGGCCGCCCTCACCGACGACGAACGCCTCGTACTCGCCCGCATGGAACGCGGCATGACGTTCGAGGAGGAGCAGCACCGCATCGAGATGCGCCGCCGAG
>Ga0299914_10003024_pt1 | contig 11778 bp, 10 predicted proteins | sample RVTome_10_FD_201361 | JGI IMG/M metagenome (GOLD analysis project Ga0299914, IMG submission 201361) | Soil microbial communities from uranium-contaminated site in the Upper Colorado River Basin, Wyoming, United States - RVT153D57 (version 2) ... | reverse complement strand
CGCGCTGCACATTCTCGGCTCGCTCGGCACCACCGACCTCACGCCGATCCAGGCCATGTACGCCGGGGCGCCCACCATGGGCATCGCCGACGGGGTCGACGAGGTGCACAAGGCCACCGTGGCCCGCCGGGTGCTCAAGGAGTACCGCCCCCACGAGGGCTACTGGCCCACCGAGTACTTCCCCGCCAAGCGCGAGGCGGCGTGGGTGAAGATGGAGCCCAAGTTCGACGCCGACCCCGAGCTGCGAAAGTCGGCCGAGGCGTACAAGAAGTACCTCGCCAACCGGCGTTGACCCGTCGCCGGACGGCGCCCTTGCTCGAATCCCCCGCGGGCGCTTACCGTGACGCCCTTCCAAGCGGGGGTGGCAGATGAGGTTCCGGTTGCAGTCGGGCACGACGACGCGCGCAATTGGCGCGTTCGCTGCGCTGTCTCTGGTCGGCATCTTGGCCGCGTGCACGCCGCCGAAGCCGACCAAGGAGCCCCCTCCGCCCGACCCCGTGACGCTGGAGTTCGGTTGCGTCGCCGTCCCCGAGACGTGGACCGTGCCGCCGGGTGTCACCGAGGTGCTCTTCGATGCGTACGGCGCACAAGGCGGTACCGGCGCGTCGACCCCGAACGGCGTGGGTGGCCGCGGCGGCCGGGCGGCGGCGGTCGTGGAGGTGGTTCCCGGGGAGGTGATCGAAGTCAAGGTGGGCTGCCAGGGCGGCGCCGGTGTCTCGAGTGGTGGCGGCGGCTTCAACGGGGGCGCTGCCGGTGGCGGCGTGCCGTTCGGCGGCGGCGGCGGGGGAGCGAGTGACCTGCGCCGGGACGGTTCCGAGTTCGATGATCGGTTCCTCGTCGCCGGGGGCGGGGGCGGGGGCGGTGCCGGGGAGGCGAACCACGGCGGCGACGGCGGGGGACTCGCCGGCGTGACCGGTGACACCGGTACCGCCGCACAGCCGGGCGGCGGTGGAAACCAGGTTGGCGGCGGTGCGGCCGGCATGAGCACGGGCACCGGCGGCGTCCCGGGTCCCGGCGCCCAGGGTGTGGGTGGCGTCGGCGGCGCCGCGCCGGGCCTCGGCGGCGGTGGCGGCGGCGGCGGGCACTACGGCGGCGGTGGCGGCGGTACGAAGGAGGGCGTCGACGGTGGCGGTGGCGCCGGCGGCGGGGGTGGCTCCGGGTTCGGCCCGAACGGCACCACCTTCCAGACCGGGATCGAAACCGGCCACGGTCGCATCCTGATCACCTACGTCCCGCCGGCGTAGCGGTCAGGCCGCTTCGGCGGCCGGTTCTCCTTCGCGCACGCACGGGTGGTCGCAGCCCTGACCGAGGCTGGCGTGGGTGACCGACCGGGTCGGTACCGCCTTGCGGATCGTCGCAAAGGCGATGATGCCGCCGAGCACGGCAAGCCCGGCCGAGATCGTCAGCGCGCGCCCGGCGCCGGCGGAGAAGTCGGCACCCTGATCCTCGGCCGAGATCCCGGCCACGGCCGGCAGCACCGCCACCGCCAACAGGCCGGCGACGCGAGCCACGGCGTTGTTGACGCCCGACGCCACGCCGACGTGGCGCTCCTTGACCGACGCCATCACCGTCGCCGTCAGCGGCGCCACCGTCGCCGCCAGGCCGAACCCGAGCACCACGACCGACGGGAAGACCGCGGTCACGTAGCGGTCGCCGGGCCCGATGGTGCCCAGGCCGAGCAAGCCGGCGGCCACGATGATGGGACCGATCGTCATCGGCAGGCGCGGCCCGATGCGCTGCGAAAGCCGACCGGCGCGCGCCGACAGGGCCAGCATGATGATCGTCAACGGAAGCAGCGCGGTCCCGGCCTCGAGGGCGGAGTAGTCGAGCACGGTCTGGAGGTTCACGACGACCAGGAACAAGGCCGCCCCCAGCCCGGCGTACACCGTCAGGGTCACGAGGTTGGCGCCGCTGAACTGGCGAGAGCGGAAGATGCCGAGCGGCACCAGCGGTGACTGCTGGCGCAGCTCGATGAACGGAAAGGCGATGAGCGCCACCACGCCGACGACCAGAGCGCCGATGACGAACGGCGACCACCCGAACGCGGGCCCGTCGATGAGGGCGTAGACGACGCCGAGCAGCCCGATCGTCACCGCGGCGGCGCCGGCGAAGTCGGGCCTCGTGCCCGCTTCGGGGTCGCGGCTCTCGGGCACGTGGCGCACGGCCACCCATATCGCGACGGCGGCGAGCGGGAGGTTGATGAGGAAGACGAGTCGCCACGACACCGCGTCGACGAGCCAACCACCGAGGAAGGGACCGAATGCGATCGACACGCCGGTGAGGCCCGACCAGGCGCCGACGGCCGCGCCCCGGTCCTCCTCCACGAACGTGGCCGAGATCAGCGCCAGGCTGCCCGGCACGAGCAGCGCGCCGCCCACGCCCTGGAGTGCCCGAGCCGCGATCAGCGTCCCGATGTTCGGCGCGATCCCGCACAGCAGCGACGCCGCCGTAAACCCGACCAAGCCCAGCACGAACATCCGCTTGCGCCCGTACTCGTCGCCCAGCGCGCCACCCAACAGGAGCAAGGCGCCCAACGTCAACAGGTAGGCGTCGAGCGTCCATTGGAGCCCGGAGAAGCCGCCGCCCATGTCGTCGCGGATCGCCGGCAGGGCCACGTTCACGACGGTGCCGTCGAGGAAGGCGATCCCAGAACCGAGCACGGCCGCGAACAGCACCCACTTCCCGCTCGCCTCGCTGAGGCGGACCGAGCGAGGGGCGGCCGTCTCAGCGGCGGGCGCCGTCTCGGTCACGGGGCGGCGTCGGGATCGTGCTCGAGCGACAGAGAGTTGATGCAGTAGCGCTGCCCGGTCGGGCCCGGGCCGTCGGGGAACACGTGACCGAGATGTCCGCCGCAGCGCCGGCACACGACCTCGGTGCGGGTCATCCCGTGGCTGCGGTCCTCGCGCAGCTCGACGGCGTCGGCGACGGCGGGCTCGGTGAAGCTCGGCCAGCCGGTGCCCGACTCGAACTTGGTCTGCGAGCTGAACAGCGGGGCGCGGCAGGCCGCGCACTGGTACATGCCGTCGTCGTGGTGGTCCCAGTACTTGCCGGTGAAGGCCGGCTCGGTGCCGGCCTGGCGCAGCACCTGGTACTGCTCGGGCGTGAGCTCCTCCCGCCACTCGTCCTCGGTCTTGGTGTTCGCTTCGTCAGCCATCGCTTCCCTCTCCTCCATCACCGAACCACCAACGTGTCCGTCCTACCCGCCATTCCAAGCTCCCGACTCCACGTTCCAGTGTCGGATCACGCGAGCCTCCCGCTCGTAGCCGAGGACGCTGTAGGTGGCAGTGTCGAGCCCGAACAGGCGCCCGTCCTCGGGCGGGAGCCCGAGCCACGTCGCGGTGAGCACGCGCAGGACGTGCCCGTGGGCGAACAGCACCACGTCGCCCCCGTCGTTGCTCCGAAAGACGGCGTTGGCACGCTCGATGACCGTCCTTGTGCGGGCCGCGACCTCGGCCGCGGTCTCGCCGTTGGGCACGCCGTCCGTCCACAGCGTCCAGCCCGGGCGCTCCTCACGGATCTCGACGGTTCGCCGACCCTCGTAGTCGCCGTAATCCCACTCGACCAGCGCGTAGGAGACCTCGGCCCGGTCCTCGAGCCCGGCCAGCCGGCACGTCTCGCGCGCCCGCGCCAGTGGGCTGGTGAGCACGAGGGCGAACTCGTGACCGGCCAGCGCCGCGCCGAGTGCTCGCGCCTGCGCCTCGCCCGCCTCGGTGAGCGGCACGTCGGTGCGGCCGGTGTGGCGCCCGCCGGCGGACCACTCGGTCTCCCCGTGGCGGACGAGCCAGAGCTCGCTCAAGTCCCTAGGGCGCCGGGTCGTGCCAGAACTCGCCCTCGGGCAGGAGCGCGTCGGCCTCGGAGGGGCCCCAGGTCTGCGACTTGTACGGGTGGGCCGGCCCGTGGTCCTCGAGGATGGGGTCGACGACCCGCCACGCCTGCTCGACGCCGTCCTCGCGTGCGAAGAGCAGGGCCTGGCCTTCCATGGCGTCACCGATGAGTCGCTCGTACGCCGGCGCTTCGTCGCCGCCGACCTCGGACAGGCACAACTCCACCGGTTCGCCCCGGAACGTCTCGCCCGGCATCTTCGAGCGGGCGCCGAGGGCGATGACGACCTTGTCGGGCCCGAGCCGGAAGCGCATGTAGTTGGCGTCGTCGGGGTGCGGCTCGTCGTCGGCGAACACGTGCTGCGGTGGACGGTGGAACTCGACCATCACCTCGGTGGCGCTGATCGGCAGGTTCTTGCCCGCCCGGATGAAGAACGGCACGCCCTCCCAGCGCCACGAGTCGATGTGCGCCCGCACCGCCGCGAACGTCTCGACGTCGGAATGGGGATCGACGCCGTCCTCCTTGCGATAGCCGTTGAACTGGCCCCGCACGAGGTCGTCGGGCGTCAGGGTGCGCATGGCCCGGAAGACCTTCTCCTTCTCGTCCCGGATGCCCTCGGGATCGGTGCCGACCGGCGGCTCCATGGCCAGCATCGCCGTCGTCTGGAGCAGGTGGTTCTGCACCACGTCGCGCAGCGCGCCCACTTCTTCGTAGAACCGGCCGCGTCCCTGCACGCCGAAGTCCTCGGCCATCGTGATCTGCACGTTCTCGACGTAGTTGCGGTTCCAGACCGGCTCGAGGAACGCGTTGGCGAACCTGAAGTACAGGAGGTTCTGCACCGGCTCCTTGCCCAGATAGTGGTCGATGCGGAAGATCATCGGCTCGGGGAAGACGCCGTGCAGGACGTTGTTCAGCTCGCGTGCCGACGCCAGGTCGCGCCCGAACGGCTTCTCGACGATCACGCGGGCGTTCTTGGCGCACCCCGACTTGCCGAGCCCCTCGACGACGGTGGGGAACAAGCTGGGCGGGATGGCGAGGTAGTGCGCCGGTGCCTGGGCGTTGCCCAGCGCCTTGCCCAGGGCAGCGAACGTCTTGTCGTCGCGGTAGTCGCCGTCGACGTATTGGAGCTTCTGCGCCAGCGCGTCGAATGCGGCCTCGTCGTCGATGCCACCGCCGTGTTCGTTGATGCTGTCTTTGGCCCGCTTCCGGAGATCGTCGACGGTCCACGACGACGACGCCACGCCGATGACGGGCACGTTGAGGTCGCCGCGCTTGGTCATGTCGTAGAGGGCCGGGAAGATCTTCTTGTAGGCGAGGTCGCCCGTCGCGCCGAAGAAGACGAGGGCGTCCGCCGGGCCGGCCCCGCTCATGCTTGCTTCTTCTCCTGGTGGCCGCCGAACTGCTTGCGCATCGCCGACTGGAGCTTGTCGGCGAAGGTGGCGTTGCCCTGGGACGCGAACCGGGCGAACAGCGCCGCCGTCAGCACGTGCGCCGGCACGCCCACCTCCACCGCGGCCTGGGCCGTCCAGCGGCCTTCGCCCGAGTCGGACACGCGCCCGGTGAACTCGGCCAGCTCGGGCGACTCGGCCAGCGCCGCCGCGGTCAGGTCGAGCAGCCACGAGCCGATCACGCTGCCCCGTCGCCACACTTCGGCGACGGCCGGGATGTCGATGTCGTACTGATAGTTCTCAGGGTCCTGGAGCGGCGCCGTCTCGGCATCCTTCTCCTGCTGGCGGGTGCCGATGTCGGCGTCGTTCAGGATCGCCAGGCCCTCGGCGTACGCGGCCATGATCCCGTACTCGATGCCGTTGTGGACCATCTTCACGAAGTGGCCGGCGCCGTTCGGCCCGCAGTGGAGGTAGCCGTTCTCGGCCGTGTCCGGCGTCCCGGTCTTGCCGGGCGTGCGCGTCGCCTCATCGACGCCCGGCGCGATGGTGGCGAAGATCGGATCGAGGTGCTGCACGATCTCCGTCTCGCCGCCGATCATGAGACAGAAGCCTCGATCGAGGCCGAACACGCCGCCGCTGGTGCCGCAATCGACGTGGTGGATGCCCTTCTCCCGTAGCTGCTTGGCATGGGCAAGATCGTCCCGGTAGTAGGAGTTGCCGCCGTCGATGATGATGTCGCCCGGCTCGAAGTGCTCGGCGAGATCCGTGATTGTCTGAGGAGTGAACGCCGCCGGCACCATGACCCAGGCGGCGCGTGGCTTCGTGAGCTTGGCGGCGAAGTCGGCCAGCGACGAGGTGCCCGTGGCGCCGTCACCCGCGAGCTGCTTCACCGCGGCCTCGTTCACGTCGTAGACGACGCAGTCGTGGCCGTCGCGCATGAGCCGCTGCACCAGGCCGGCGCCCATGCGCCCCAGGCCGATCATCCCGAGTTGCATTTCCTTCTCCCTCTATCTTCGGCTGGCCGTGTCGATTCGATTCGTTGCCAGCATCGCCGTCCGGCCGGTCAGGCGCCAGGGCGCCCGCGGCCCTCCCGGTAGCGACGGATCAACGTGTTGGTCGAGCTGTCGTGGTCGAGCGGCGGTGCGGCGGCAGACGTGAGCTCGGGGACGATGCGGTTGGCCAGCGCCTTGCCGAGCTCCACGCCCCACTGGTCGAAGGAGTTCACGTCCCAGATCGTCCCCTCGGTGAACACCTTGTGCTCGTACAGCGCGACCAGCTGGCCGAGCGTGTACGGCGTCAGCTTCGGCGCCAGGATCGTCGTCGTCGGGTGATTCCCGCGGAACGTGCGGTGGGGCACCTGCGCCGCCGGGACACCCTCGGCCTCCACCTCTTCGGCGGTCTTGCCGAAGGCGAGCGCCTCGGTCTGGGCGAAGACGTTGGCCGTCAGCAGGTCGTGGTGGTCGCCGACGTCGTGGTTCGGCGCGACGAAGGCGATGAAGTCGCACGGGATGAGCTTCGTGCCCTGATGGATGAGCTGGTAATAGGCGTGCTGGCCGTTAGTGCCGGGCTGGCCCCACACCACCGGTCCGGTCTGCCACTCGACCGGGTCGCCGGCGAGTGTGACCGACTTGCCGTTGCTCTCCATGTCGAGCTGCTGGAGGTAGGCGGTGAAGCGCGCCAGGTACTGGCTATAGGGGAGGACGGCGTGGGACTGCGCGCCGAAGAAGTCGTCGTACCAGACGCCGATGAGCCCGAGCAGTACGGGCAGGTTGCGCTCGAACGGTGTGGTTCGGAAGTGCTCGTCGACGGCGTGGAAGCCGGCCAGCATCTCGTGGAACCGGTCGGGGCCCATGGCGATCATGAGCGACAGCCCGATGGCGGAGTCGTAGGAGTAGCGGCCGCCGACCCAGTCCCAGAACTCGAACATGTTGTCGGCGTCGATGCCGAACTCGGTCACCTTCTCGGCGTTCGTGGAGACGGCGACGAAGTGGCGCATCACCGCCGCGTCGTCCTTCAGCGCGTCGAGGAGCCATGAGCGCGCGGTGTGCGCGTTGGTGAGCGTCTCGAGCGTGGTGAACGTCTTCGAGCACACCACGAACAGCGTCTCGGCGGGGTCGAGGTCTCGCAGCGCCTCCCAGATGTCGGTGCCGTCGACGTTCGACACGAAGCGCACCGTGAGGTCGCGGTCGCTGTAGTCGCGCATCGCTTCGTAGGCCATGGCGGGGCCGAGGTCGGAGCCGCCGATGCCGATGTTGACGACGTTGCGGATTCGCTTACCGGTGTGGCCCTTCCAGTCGCCCGAGCGGACCCGGTCGGCGAGGCTCGCCATCTGGTCGAGCACGCGGTGCACGTCGGGGACGACGTTGTGGCCGTCGACCTCGATGCGTTCGCCCTTCGGGGCCCGCAGCGCGACGTGGAGGACGGCGCGGTCCTCGGTCACGTTGATCTTCTCGCCGGCGAACATGGCGTCGATGCGCCGACGGAGCCCGGCCCGCTCGGCGAGGGCGACGAGCAGGCCGATGGTCTCGCTGGTGAGGCGGTGCTTGGAGTAGTCGAGGTAGAGGCCGTCGAACTCGGCGACGTAGGTGGTGCCCCGGTCGGGATCCTCGGCGAAGAGGTCGCGCAGCCGGCGATCCTTCATCGTTTCGTAATGGCGTTGCAGCGCCTGCCATTCCGGGGTCTCGGTGCGCTTCACGGCGGCGACGGTACCCCGAGCGCGGGCGCACAGCGGCGGGCCACGCGAGAATTCAACCCATGGCTACCGAGGTCGACGCCCCGACCGCTCCTGAGCCCGGCCCGAGTCGACGAACTCGACGGGAAGCCACCCTGCCGGCGTGGCAGCGGCTGCTGCGCTTCCTTCCCGCCGTCGTGTTCATCGCGATGTTCGGTTTCTTCTTCGTCACGAAGTTCGACCAGGCCAAGACCGTCTCGAAGAGCGGCCGCGGCCTGCTCACGCTGGCGGCGATCGTCGTTGGCTACGTCGTCATCTCCTTCGTCCTGAAGCGGTTCGTGCGCTGGGCCTGGGTGGCGCCGGTCGTGTTGACCGCCATCGTCGTGGGCTTGTGGATGTGGGTCGCCCGGCCGTACTACGTCGAGGAGACTGTCAATCGCGAGATCGTGACTGGGCCCGTCGCCGACGCGCCGCCCGACAGCGCGGCGGACGAGGCAGCCGACACCGAAGCGCCGCCGGCGGGCGAGACGCCGGCCCAGGCCGTCCGGCTCGGCAGCGGAACGATCGTCGGCATCGACCACGACGCCGGCGGCACGGTGTCGCTCATCGAGAACCCCGACGGGTCGCAGGTGCTGCGGTTCGAGAACTGGGAAGTCGAAGGCGCGCCCGACCGGATCCTCTACATCGTCGAAGGCAACGACGTGCAGGACCCGGGCGGTACGGAGCTGGGCGGCTTCGACGGGACCAACGGGTCGGTCACCGACTACGCGCTACCGGAGGGCACGCAGGCCGGGCCGGGCTGGACGGTGCTGGTGTGGTGCCGCAGCTTCGCGGTCCCGATTGCAAACTCAACTCTCGCTTGATCTAGCCGGGTTGGCGAGGGTCGCTCGCGTACGATCTTCGGCATGACGCGCGTCGGCTTCCTCGGCCCCCACGGCACGTTCGCCGAGGAAGCGCTGCTCAGCCAGCCTGATCTCGCGGAGGCCGAGCCCGTTCCGCTGCGGACGGTGCCCGAGGTGATCACCGCGGTCGAGAACGGCGACGCCGACGTCGGGCTTGTGCCGCTCGAGAACTCGATCGAGGGCACGGTCACGGTCACGATCGACACGTTGGCCTTCGACACCGACCTGCTCGTGCGGCGCGAGATCGACCTGCCGGTGTCGCTCCACCTCTGCGCCAAGCCGGGCACCGCCATCAGCGACATCACGGCGGTGGTGTCGCACCCCAACCCGCACGGGCAATCGCGCAACTGGATCAGCACCAAGCTGCCCGCCGCCGAGCTCGTCGCGGCCAACTCGACAGCCGAGGCCGCCCGCTTCGTCGCCGAGTCCGACGCGAGCACGCTGGCGTCGATCGGCACCGCCCGGTCGGCCGACCTGTTCGGGCTCGAGATCCTGGCGTCGGAGATCGAGGACCACCCCGAGAACGAGACCCGCTTCGTGCTCGTCGGCCACGGCATCCCGGCGCCGACCGGGCACGACAAGACGTCGATCGTGTGCTTCCAGCGCATCAACCGGCCCGGGTCGCTGCTCGCGATCCTCCAGGAATTCGCCGCCCGCTCCATCGATCTGACCAAGCTCGAGTCGCGCCCGACCAAGCGCAACCTGGGCGACTACTGCTTCTTCATGGACTTCGAGGGGCACATCGCCGACGAGGTCGTAGCCGACTGCCTGCGAAACGTCAGCGCCAAGCAGGCCGACGTGAAGTTCCTCGGCTCGTACCCGGTGGCGGGTGAGGCGGAGGCGCAGGTCCGCCGCGAGGAGGCGGGCGAGGCGTGGCGGGCGGCGACCGAGTGGGTCGACGACCTGCGCCGCCGGGTGCAACCGCCCGCTCCGTGATCGACCTCCGTCGGCTGCGCGACGAGCCCGAGTACCGCCGCGGCATCGAGCGCAAGCGGATCGCCGAGGGGTTGCTCGACGAGTTGCTCGGCGCCGACGACGAGCGGCGAGCCGTCCAGCGCGACGTCGAGGACCGGCGGGCCCGCCAGAACGCGGCGTCCAAGGAGATCGGCAAGGCGGCGCCCGACGAGCGCCCGGCCAAGATCGAGGCCGCCTCCAAGCTCAAGGACGAGCTGGGCGCACTCGAGCCGCGCCTGAACGAAGCCGAAGCGCGTGCGCGCGAGCTGTCGCTGCAAGTGCCGAACCCGGCCGAGGCGTCGGTACCCGACGGCGGCGAGGACGACGCCGAGGTGCTGCGCACGGTGGGTGAGCCGGGTGAGGCTCCGCCGCTCGATCACGCCGCATTCGGCGAGCGGATGGGCTGGATCGAGACGGACGCGGCGTCAGTCGCCAGCGGGTCGCGGTTCGCGTACCTGACCGGGCAGGCCGTGCTGCTCGAGCTGGCGCTCGTGCAGTGGGTGATGCGCACGCTCGGCGAGGCCGGCTTCACCCCCGTCGTGCCGCCCGTCCTCGTGCGCGAGCAGACGATGGAGGAGGCGGGGTTCTTCCCGACCGACCGGGCCCAGGTGTACGACGTCGACGGCGGCGAGCTGTTTCTGGTCGGCACCAGCGAGGTGCCGCTCTCGGCGCTGCACCGAGGCGAGATCCTCGCCGCCGACGCATTGCCGCGGCGCTACGTCGGGCTCTCGACGTGCTTCCGGCGCGAGGCGGGCACCTACGGCAAAGACACCCGCGGGATCTTCCGGGTGCACCAGTTCGACAAGGTCGAGATGTTCTCGTACTCGCGTCCCGACGAGTCCTGGGACGAGTTCGATCGGCTGGTCGCGCTCCAGGAGTCGATCATGGGTGGGCTGGGCCTGCCGTACCAGGCCGTCAACATCGCTGCCGGCGATCTCGGCGCGCCGGCGGCCAAGAAGATCGACCTCGAGGTCTGGCTGCCGTCGGAGGGCCGGTACCGCGAGGCGACGTCGTGCTCGAACTACACCGACTACTCGGCCCGCCGACTCGCCACCCGCATGCGCGCCGACGGCGGCACCCAGCTCGTACACACCCTGAACGGCACCGGCGTCGCCGTCGGTCGCATGCTCGTCTTCTTGTCCGAGCACTACCAGCGCCCCGACGGCAGCTTCGCCGTGCCCGACGTGTTGGTCCCGTACGCCGGCTTCGACCGCATCGTCGCGCCGGCGTAAGGCCGTACCCTTTCGACCGGAGGGGTGCCAGAGCGGCCGAATGGGATGGTCTTGAAAACCATTGAGGCGCGAGCCTCCGAGGGTTCGAATCCCTCTCCCTCCGCTCGGCGCTAGCTTGCGTGCCGCATGCCCGGCGAGCGCGTGTGGTGGCGCGACGGTGTCCACTACCAGGTGTACCCGCGGTCCTTCGCCGACACCGACGGCGACGGGGTCGGCGACCTGCGCGGGATCATCGACCACCTCGACCACTTCGCCTGGCTCGGCCTCGACGGCATCTGGCTGTCGCCGATCACGAAGTCGCCCGACGTCGACTACGGCTACGACGTCTCCGACTACTGCAACGTGCAGCCGACGATGGGCACCCTCGCCGACGTCGACGAGCTCATCGCCGAGGCCGATCGGCGCGGCCTGAAGATCATCCTCGACCTCGTCCCGAACCACACCAGCGACCAGCACCCATGGTTCGTCGAGTCGCGCTCGTCGCGCGACAACCCCAAGCGCGACTGGTACGTGTGGCGCGACGCCAAGCCCGGCGGGTCGATGCCGAACAACTGGCTCAGTACGTTCGGCGGTCCGGCGTGGACGCTCGACGACGCCACCGGCCAGTACTACCTCCACAACTTCACGCCCCAGCAGCCCGACCTCAACTGGTGGAACGAGGAGGTCCGCGACGCGTTCGACGACATCCTGCGGTTCTGGTTCGACCGAGGCGTCGCCGGCTTCCGGATCGACGTGGCCCACGCCGTCATCAAGGACGCCGAGCTGCGCGACAACCCGCCCGCCGGTGAGGACGCGCACGTCATGGACCA
>Ga0299914_10003023_pt1 | contig 11778 bp, 11 predicted proteins | sample RVTome_10_FD_201361 | JGI IMG/M metagenome (GOLD analysis project Ga0299914, IMG submission 201361) | Soil microbial communities from uranium-contaminated site in the Upper Colorado River Basin, Wyoming, United States - RVT153D57 (version 2) ... | reverse complement strand
ACCTCGTCGAGCATCTGCGGATAGATCCGCGGCAGGATCCCCGCGAGCAGCTCGGGAACCATGCGGGCGATGTCGCGCTCGGGCACCCCTGCGAGGAGGTCGCGGACCTCGCCGAGGAGGGTCTGCGTCTGGGCGTCGGTGGCGCCGCGAATCCGGTAGCGCATGTGGTCGGCGGCCCAGCGGGCGAGCTGGCGGCGCCCGACCATCCCGGTCCGAAACGCCGCCCGCCCGAAGTGCATCCCGCTCGAGCCGGCCATCAGCGTCTTGTCGAGATCGAAGAAGGCGGCGGCGCGGCGATCGGCCGACGCCGAGGGGAAGTCCCCGTGCTCAGGCTCCGTTGACCTCGACGACGATCGCATCGCCCTGGCCACCTCCCGAGCAGATCGCCGCGCAGCCGAGCCCGCCGCCGCGGCGGCGAAGCTCGTGCACCAGCGCGCCCACGATTCGTGCCCCCGAGGCCCCGATCGGGTGGCCGAGCGCGATCGCGCCGCCGTTCACGTTCACCCTGTCCTCCTCGATCCCGAGCATCCGCAGCGAGTTGAGAGCCACCGATGCGAACGCCTCGTTGATCTCCCACAGGTCGACGTCGCCGGCCGCGACTCCGATCTTCTCGAGCGCCTGCGTCGCCGCTCTCGCCGGAGTCCGCGCCAGATACGGGAACTCGTCGGCGACGGTCCCGTAGGCGAGCACAGTCGCGAGCGGGCGGCGATGGTTGCGGCTCGCCCACTCCGCGGAGGCGACGACGACGGCCGCCGCCCCGTCGTTCACGCCGGGGGCGTTGCCGGCCGTGTGAGTTGCCTCCTCGCCGCCGATCGCCGGCAGCTTGGCGAGCTTCTCGACCGTGGTGTCAGGCCGGATCGCCTCGTCGGCGGCGACCTCGGTCTCGGCCTTGCGCGTCCTCACGGTCACGCTCGCGATCTCCTCGGCGAGCCGGCCGTCATCGGTCGCATCGGCCGCGAGCCGGTGGGAGCGGGCGGCGAAGCGGTCCATGTCCGGGCGGGTGATCTCGAGCTCGTTCGACACCTCGCTCGCCTCGTCGATCATCTGCTTGCCCGTGAACGGGTTCGTGAGCCCATCGTGGGTCATCGCGTCGATCGCGCTCACGTCGCCCATGCGGTAGCCGAAACGCGCGCCCGGGAGCAGGTACGGCGCGCTCGACATCGACTCCATCCCGCCGGCGACGCCGAGCTCGAGGTCACCGGCCCTGATCGCCTGATCGGCGAGCCCGACCGAGCGCATCCCCGACGCGCAGACCTTGTTCACCGTCTCCGAGGGCACCTCGCGCGGGATCCCAGCCTCGATCTGCGCCTGCCGCGAGGGAATCTGGCCCTGGCCCGCCTGCAGCACCTGTCCGTAGATGACCGCCTCGACCTGATCGGAGCCGACCTCGGAGCGCTCGAGCGCGACCGAGATCGCCTTGCCGCCGAGCTCCGTAGCGTCGAGCGGGGCGAGCGCGCCTCCCATCTTCCCGAACGGGGTGCGGGCGGTACCGAGGATCACTGTCTTCGACATGCGGGGCCTTTCGTCGTCGCCGAGCCTCTCTCGGGTCCAATGCTATTAGCGGTCCGCCGGCGCGCGAGGCGGGCGGTCGGGACGCGGTCACTAAACTCGCGCGCCGTGCGCCTGGACCCGACGACGAAGCCGATCGAGGAGCTCGACGCCGACGTCGTCGCGGTCGGCCTCGCCGAGGGCGAGGAGCTCCCGGCGCCGCTCCGGGACGCCCCCGGCGCCGCCGGCGCCAAGCCGACCTTCAAGCGAATCGCCGTAGTCCACCCTGAGCGCCCGGCGCGGGTGGTCGTCGTCGGGCTCGGCAAGCCGGGCGACGTAGACCACGAGCGACTTCGGGTCGCCGCCGCGCTCGCCGCCAAGCGCGCCGGCTCACTCGACGCCCGCACGCTTGCGTGGTCGGTCCCGGGCGCCGGGGATCTCGACCCCGCGCAGGCGGCCGCGGCGCTGGTCGAGGGCACGGTGCTCGCCGGATACCGGTTCGACCGCTACCGATCGTCCGATCCCGAGGACCCGCCGCCGAGCCAGATCGAGGCTCTCACTCTCTCCTCGGAAGCCGAGCTCGGTCGCGAGGCGGAGGCGGCACGGATCGCGGCCGAGGCCGCGAACCGGGCTCGCGAGCTTCAGGACACGCCCTCCAACGACCTCACGCCGGCCGTGCTCGCGCAGCGAGCCGAGGAGCTGGCTGCCGGCCACGACTCGCTCGAGATCGAAGTTCTCGGGCCGGAGGAGATCGCCGAGCGCGGGATGGGCGGGCTGGTCGCGGTCGCGGCTGGGACCGCCGAGGAGCCGCGGCTGATCGTCCTCCGCTACGCAGGGGGTGGCGACCGCGGCACCGTCGCCTTCGTGGGCAAGGCCGTGACCTTCGACACCGGCGGGATTTCGATCAAGCCGGCCGGCAGCATGCACGAGATGAAAATGGACATGTCGGGAGGCGCCGCGGTCCTCGAGGCGATGGCGGCGATCGCCGAGCTCGGGCTTGCGATCGACCTCGTCGCCGTGATCCCGGCGACCGAGAACATGCCGAGCGGGACGGCGACCAAGCCCGGGGACGTGATCACGCAGCTGAACGGGAAGACGGTCGAGGTCAACAACACAGACGCCGAGGGGCGGCTGATACTCGCCGATGCCCTGACCTACGCCGTCCGCGAGCTCGGCGCCGACCGTGTGGTCGACTTGGCGACGCTCACCGGGGCAGTCGTCGTCGCGCTCGGATCGACCTACGCGGCGCTGATCTCGAACGACGACGGATGGGCCGGCGACATCGGCCGCGCCGCCGAGGAGACCGGGGAGCTCGCCTGGCGCCTCCCGCTCCATCCCGAGTACAAGCAGCTCACCAAGGGCACCGTCGCCGATCTGACCAACTCGGCGGCGAAGCGCAAGGCGGGGACGATCTACGCAGCCTCGTTCCTCGAGGAGTTCGTCGACGACAAGCCCTGGGCCCACCTCGACATCGCCGGTACCGCCTGGGACGTCGGCCGCGAGTACGTCGGCAACGGGGCGACCGGCTTCGGGGTCCGATTGCTCGTCCGGCTCGCCCGCGACCTGTCGGCGTGAGATCCGGCCCCGTTCGCGGGGCCCGGATAGAGGAGGTCGGCGAGGATCTCGTCCTCGGTGATCTCGATCTCGACCTTGCTGACGTCGAAGCTTCCGAGTGCCATGGTGCGGCTCCTTCTCGCCCGGCCCGGGCGGATGAGTTGCTTGGTGAACCCCCTGCGCCCCCTGCGGCGGCGTTGCGTAAACGACCGTACCACAGTGAGTTGCATGATGCGACTCACTGTGCGAAGATCACACAGATGCTCCGCCGTGACTATCCCGACCAGGACTGCTCGGTCGCCCGCGCGCTCTCGGTGCTCGGCGAGCGCTGGACGATGCTCGTGATCCGCGACGTCTTCACCGGCCTGCGTCGCTTCGACGAGATCCAGGGATCCCTCGGCTGCGCGCGAAACGTCCTCGCGAACCGCCTGCAGCGGCTTCTCGACGAGGGCATCCTCGAGCGCCGGCCCTACTCCGAGCGCCCGCCGCGCTACGAGTACTTCCTGACCGAGAAGGGCCTCGACCTGTGGCCGACGATCGTCGCCCTCGAGGCCTGGGGCGATCGCTGGGAGCCTGGGCCCGACGGCCCGCCGCTGGTCATCGTCCACAAGGGCTGCGGGGGCGAGATCGACGATCGCCGCATCTGTGGGCGGTGCGGCGAGCACCTGACCGTGCGCGACACCCGTGCCGAGCCCGGTCCCGGGGCGACGCCGTGGGTTCTCGAGCGCCTCTCCCGCCGCGACGAGCGGCGCGCCGAGCGCGCCGGCGCGCGCTCGACGGGATAGGCCTCGGGATGGACCTCGGGCTCTCCGACGAGCAGCGCCTGCTCCGCGACACCGTTCGCGAGTTCGCCGCCCAGGAGGTGAGGCCGGTGGCCGGGGAGCTCGATCGCGAGAAGCGGTTCCCCTACGAGATCGTCGCCAAGCTCGGCGAGCTCGGGCTGATGGGGATCACGTTCCCGGAGGAGTACGGCGGCGGCGGCGCCGACACCCTGTCGTACGCCCTCGCGATCGAAGAGCTCGCGCGCGTCGATTCCTCGGTCTGCATCACGGTCGCCGCCCACACGTCACTGGGGACGATGCCGATCTACCTCTGGGGCAGCGACGAGCAGCGCGCCGACTGGCTGCCCTCCCTGTGCTCGGGCGAGCGGCTCGCCGCGTTCGGGCTCACCGAGCCGGAGGCCGGCTCCGATGCGGGGAACACGCGCACGCGGGCGAGGCTCGACGGCGGCGACTGGGTGATCGACGGCGCGAAGCAGTTCATCACCAACTCGGGCACCGAGATCTCGGGCTGCGTGACGATCACCGCCGTCACCGGCGAGGAGAACGGTACGAAGGAGATCTCGAACCTGATCGTCCCCAACGGGACGCCGGGCTACGTCCCCGGCGAGCCGTACCGGAAGATGGGCTGGAACGCCTCCGACACCCGCCCGCTCAGCTTCGACGGCTGCCGCGTCCCCGAGGGAAACCTGCTCGGCCCCCGCGGCGCCGGGTTGCGCCAGTTCCTCGAGATCCTCGATGGCGGGAGGATCGGGGTCGCCGCGATGGGGGTGGGCCTCGCCCAGGGGGCGCTCGACGAGGCCGTCGCCTACGCCCGCGAGCGCCGCGCCTTCGGCCGGCCGATCGCGAGCTTCCAGGCGATCCAGGCGAAGATCGCCGACCTCTCGGCCGAGATCGAAGCGGCGCGCCTGCTGACCTACCGGGCTGCGCTCCAGAAGGACGCCGGCGAGCCGTTCAGCCTGACGGCGGCGCAGGCGAAGCTGAAGACGGGCCGGCTCGCTGTGCGCGCGACTGAGGAGGCCGTCCAGATCCACGGCGGCTACGGCTACATCGAGGAGTACCCCGTCTGCCGCTTCTATCGCGACGCGAAGGTCCTGACGATCGGCGAGGGCACCGACGAGATCCAGCAGATGGTGATCGCCCGCGAGCTCGGGCTGTAGCGGCGGCGGGCGGCGCGAATGACGCCTGGGCACGCTTCGCCTGATCGCGCCCGCGCTCCTCGCGCTTGCCCACCGGCACGCGCTTCGTCGCCCGGCCATCCCCGCCTCGGTGCCAGGCGCCCTCGCGTGCACGTTTCCGTGGAATCACCCATCTACGGCGAGAGGGCGCCGATGACTCGCTGGCCGTGCCGCGCACCCCGGCCGCGATGGGTCACCGACACGAAGGCGCCGTGGTCGCGGACCGCCGCCGGGACCGGCCGCTCGAGGCGGAACGCCCCGCTGCGGCGGATCCTCGCCGTTTCGGTGATCGCCCGCGGTGCCCCGTCGGCGCGGTTGAACTGAGTCCGGACCCGGACCCTGCCCCCGACGCCGGCGCGGCCGGCGACGACAAGGCGGCCGCCTCGGAGCCGGGGCGAGCCCGCCAGGCGCAGGCCCACCGGCCGCCGGGCGACGCGGAGCGACGCCGCAGCCCGCCGCAGAGTCAGGTTGCCGCCGAATCTGAGCCGCAGCAGGCCGCCATCGCGCTGCCCGGGCCGGAGCTTGCGCCTGGCGTCGAAACGCCCGCGGTCGTCGGCTCTCGCGCGCAGTCGGATCACCCGCCCGCCGGCGCGGTAGCGCATCGCGACCCGCTCGCCCGCCGACGCCCGCGCGAGCCGGCCGCGGACGTGAAGCCGCCCGCCGCGGACCTGCGCCCGGCGGACGGCGAGCCGCGCCGGCAGACTCGCTGCGGCGCCCCAGTTCGGCGCCTCGTCGGACGCGTTCGAGGTCAGCGGGTTCGGCTCGCCGCCCTCGGCGTCGATCGTCCAAAGCCCGTCCGGGGTCGAATAGACGATCTTCGTGCCGTCGGGCGAGAACGCGGGCTGGGCGTAGCTGTCCGTGTCGCCGCCGAATGTGAGCCGGTCGGCGTTCTGCCCGTCTGAGTCCATGGCGTAGATGTCGCTGCCGACCCCCTCACCGGGGACCGTGAACGCGATCCGCTGCCCGTCCGGCGAGAAGCTCGGCTGGAGGTCGACACCGCCGCTGCCGGCGAGCGTGACCTCGTTCGAGCCGTCCGGATCGACCAGCTTGATCTTGCCCCCCTCGGCGAAGACGATGCGCTCGCCGCTTGGCGAGAAGCTCGGGTCCTCGGCGGGCCCGTCGGTGACCTCGGCCTGATCGGTGCCGTCGACGTCGATGACGTAGATGTCGCCGCCGGCGAGGAAGACGATCTGCTTGCCGTTGGGCGAGAACGCCGGGTTGAGCGCGGTGCCCGAGCGCACGCGCCGAACGCCCGATCCGTCGGCGTTCATCACCGAGACGTTGAGCCCGCCGTCGAGGAAGGCGATCCGGGCGCCACCGGGCCCGTAGAAGGGGTCGGACCCGTTCGCGTTCAGCGCTCGCCGTCCCGCTCCGTCGGGGTTGACGACGACCAGCCCCTCGTCGAAGTTCTCGAACGCGATCGGTCCGTTCGCCCCCGGGAACGCCGCCCCGGCGCCGGTCGGCGCCACGAGCGCCGCCACCACCACCGCCGCCATACCGGCCGCAGCTCGAGCGGGCCTGCTAGCCGCGTTGACCCACACTTCCACCGCTCCTCCCGGGCGCCCGGGCCACGGTCGACTCCGGCGGCGCGCCCACCTCGACTCGTGCGAGCGTATCAGCGGAGCGGGCAACGATCGCGGAGTTTCCGGATTCGTCGCGATCGTCACGAGAATCCGTCCGGCGGGGGCGCCTAGACTGGAATTCGACCATTCCCAACTCCCAGGAGGGGTGGATCCGAATGCCAAGCGAGAGCAGCAACGCGAAGTGGGACGAGCTCGTGGCGATTCGCGAGGATCTCGAGACCGAGGGGGTCGTCGTCCCGGTTTGCATCAGCCGGATCGACGGCAAGCGGCACCCGCTGTCGCCGAAGGCCTCGCAGTTTGCCGAGGCGCTCGCCTTCACCGACGCTTGGTCGCGGATCTCCGAGGCGCGCAACCGCCGTCTGGCCGCCTAGCGACCCGGCAGCGGGTCAGGCCGGACGGAGGGTGATCGCCTCCGGGCCGCGGTCTGCGAGCTCGGCGAAGCGGCCGGCGTCGGCGGCGATCCCATAGTGCTCGAGCAGCTCGCGCTCGGCCTGGCCCGTGAGCGAGCTTCCCGGCTCGACCTTTGGTGCCTTACGGACGAGGTCGCGCGTGTACGGGACCCAGACGTGACCGACGCCCTCGACGGCGTCGCGGGCCGGGACGAGGGTGTGATGGCCGAAGCGCCCCATCCTCGCGAGCAGCCACTCGGGGCGTCCGCTCTCGGCGTCGACGACGACGCCCTCGATCTTGCCGACGTTCCCGCCGGCGATCTCGTCGAGGCGGTGACCTCGCCACCCCTTGACGTCGTCGATCGCGAGGCGGTCCCCGGTGGTCTCAGGGCTCCCCATCGCGATCCTGTTCTAGCAGCTTGCGAGCCGCTGTGGCAGGGTCCACCTCGCGGCTGGTCACGCGCTCGACCAAGCGCGCCCAGCTCGGATCGGCCTCGACCCGCTGGGCGAGCTCGCGGCGCATCCGGGCGGCCGCGATGCCGATCACCTCGGCGCGGAGGTTCCGCGCACGACGCGCCGACAGGGTGCCCTCGGACTCGATGTGGGCGCGATGCGCGTCGAGGTTCGAGACGAGCTCGTCGATCCCCTCCCCCTTCGTCGCCTCGGTCCGGACGACCGGTACCCGCCACGACGTGTCCGGCCCAAGCGCGAGGACGCTTTTGACCTCGCGGACCATCGTGTCGGCGAGCGGATGCTCGCACTTGTTGACGACGATCACGTCGGGGATCTCCATCACTCCCGCCTTCAGAGCCTGGATCGCGTCGCCCGAGCCCGGCATCAGCGCGAGCACGATCGTGTCGGCGTGGTCGACGACGTCGATCTCGCCCTGGCCGACCCCGACGGTCTCGAGCAGGACGTCGTCCTTGCCGGCGGCGTCCATCAGCAGCGCCGCCTGAAGAGCGGCCTCGGCGAGCCCACCGAGCGAGCCCCGGGTCGCCATCGAGCGGATGAACACGCCGGGGTCGAGGAAGTGCTCGGACAGCCGGATCCGGTCGCCCAGCACCGCGCCCTGGGTGAACGGGCTCGAGGGGTCGATCGAGAGCACGCCGATCTCGCGCTCGGCCTCGCGGAGCTTGCCGCAGACGGCGCCGATCAGAGTGCTCTTGCCGACTCCGGGAGGGCCCGTGAAACCGACTACCCGCGCCCGGCCGGTGCGCGGGTAGAGCTCGGCGACGAGCCGGTCACCCTCGGGGTCGCGGTTCTCGACGAGGCTGATCGCGCGCGCGAGCGCTCGCTTGTCGCCGGCGACGAGCCGTTCGGCCAGCGACTCCGTCGTCCGTTCGGCGGCGTCCGGCATCGCGGCCCGAGTCTAGATGAGTGACTGGTGGCGACCGCGGGCCTAACACGGCGCCCCAGCCGATCGAACCCGCCGGGCGGCGCCTAGAGTTCGCCCCGATGATCGGCCTGCTTCGATTCCTCGCCCGCAACCGGATGCTGACGCCGCGCTACGCGCTGTTGTGGGTGCGGTACCTGCGGCGGCGCCTGCTGACGGTCGCCGGCTGGCGCTGGAGGACGGACGGGCCGCTGTTCCTCGGCCGCGGCCTCGAGCTCGAGATCGGCCGGCGGGGGACGATCCGCTTCGGTCGCTTCGTCTGGGTCGGCGACGGGACCAAGATCCGCTGCCACGAGGGAGTCGTCGAGATCGGCGGGAAGACGGTCCTCGGCCAGGACTGCACGATCTCCGCCTACCGGCGAGTGCGGATCGGAGAGCAGTGCGTGATCGCCGACCGGGCGATGTTCATCGACTTCGACCACGGCGTCGTCGAGGTCGAGCGGCCGATCCGCGTCCAGGGCATCTACAAGCGCGACGTCGAGGTCGGCTCGAACGTCTGGATCGGCTACGGGGCCTGCGTGCTGCGAGGCGTGCGCGTCGGCGACAACGCGATCGTCGGCACCAACTCGGTCGTCACGCGCGACATCCCCGCGAACGCCGTCGTCGCGGGAGTGCCCGCGCGGGTGATCCGGATGCGCGAGGCGCCGCGCGAGCTCCGCTGGCCCGACCCCGTCGATCCCGACCCGCAGGCTCCGACGACGCTTCCGCTCCCCGCCGAGCCCGATCCGGCGCCGGCCGGCGATCACGGCGCAGACTGAGCGCGGACACCCTGAATTCACCGACGGGGAGGAGCCGTTTCCGTCGCCGGCTCGCGGGTAGCGGTGGGATGAACGGAAGGAGGATCCCGATGGCCACCTGCGAAGTCTGCGGTAACGAGTACGACAAGGCGTTCGAGGTCGTCCGCGACGGCGAGTCGTACACCTTCGACAGCTTCGAGTGCGCGATCCACGCCCTCGCTCCGACATGCGAGCACTGCGGGTGCCGGGTGATCGGTCACGGCGTCGAGGCCGACGGCAGGGTCTTCTGCTGCGCCCACTGCGCCGCTGAGGTCGGCGTCGGTGGTGTCGCCGACCGGGCCTAGAGCACCGCGCCTAATAGAGCCGAGCCGCGCCGCGGAGGAGGTCGCCGTAGAGCGCCACCGTCCGCTCCGCGACGTCGTTCCAGTCGAAGCGCAGCACGTGCTCGGCGCCCTCGGCCACGAGACGCTGGCGAAGGTCGGCGTCGGTGAGCACCCGCTCGACCATCTCGCCGAGCGCGACAGGGTCGCGGGCGCGAAACCTCAGCCCCACCTCCTCATGGGGCACGACCTCGCGCAGGCCCCCGGTGTCGGCGACGATGCAGGCGCACCCTGAGGCCATCGCCTCGAGCGCGACGAGGCCGAACGGCTCGTAGATCGAGGGGACGACGCAGACGTCGGCGATCCGGTAGAGCGAATGGAGGACGTCGTCGCCGATCCAGCCGAGAAACGTCCCGTGCTCCATCAGCCCGAGCTCGGCCGCCTGGCGGCGAAGCTCGACCTCGTGGGTCCCCGAGCCGGCGACCAGGAAGCGGGTCCCGGGAACGGCATCGACGAGGCGCGGCATCGCCTCGAGCGCGAGCTGGAAGCCCTTCTCGTATACCAGCCGCCCGATCAGCAGGACGAGCCGCTCGTCGGGAGCGGCGAACTGCTCGCGCAGGCGCCGCAGTCCTGGCGCGTCCTGCGGCTGCAGCTCGTCGGGGTCGATCCCGTTCGGGATCACGGCGACGCGGCCGCCGTTGACGCCGAAGATGTCGGCGATCTGCTCGCGCATGTAGAACGAGCAGGCGATCACCCGATCGGAGCGGTTGGCGATCCAGTGCTCGACTCCGTGGATGTAGCTCTGCGGGTGCTTGTCGACCCAGCCCTGATGGCGCCCGTGCTCGGTCGCGTGGATCGTCGTCACGAGGGGGGACCCGAAGCGACGGGCGAGATGGTCACCCGCCATCGCGACCAGCCAGTCGTGGCCGTGGACGAGGTCGAACTCGTAGCGGTCGCCGAGCTCGACTCCCGCGGCCAGCATGTCGGCGTTCATCCGCTCGACCCAGGCAACGAACTCGCCGAGGTCGGTCGGTCGCGTCGGCTCTCGCACGCGATGGATGCTCACCCCACGCACGACGTCCTCCTCGGGCGATTCCTCGCCACCGCGCGTGAGGACGTGGACCTCGACCCCGAGCCAGGCGAGCGACTCGCAGAGCTTTCGCACGTGGCGCGCCAGTCCGCCCTCGATCAGGGGCGGGTACTCCCAGGAGAGGATCAGGACTCGTTTCGAGCCGGTGGCGTTCCTCACGGTTCGAGCAGCGGCGCGAGGTCTAGGTCAGGTGCGAGGTTTCGCATTCGCGGGTCCGGTGGATCGCCGGAGTGTATGGCCTCGAGCAGGGCTCTCGCGTGAGAGGTGACGCGCTCGAACGCGTAGTCACCCGCCTGCGCCCGGCGATCGAGGAACGCCCAATCGCTCGCCTGTGCGGCGAGCAGCTCGCGGGCGGCGCGCCGGGCGGCGTCGGAGCCGGCGCCCCCGGCGCCGAGTGCTCGCAGCAGCCTCAGCTCGAGGCGCCGAGCCGCCCACGCGAGGTCGGCGACCTCCGGCGAGTCCCACGTCCGCAGGTCCTTGCCCTCGCCCCAGCTCGAGCGGACGAGCTCGCGCTCCTCGGCCTCGTGCCGGCGCAGCGCCTCGGCGACGGTGAGCAGCTCGACGCCGCGCGCCGGGGCCAGCCGCAGGACCTCGTCGAGCCAGACGGGCCCCTCCCACCACCAGTGCCCGAACAGCTCGGTGTCGACGGCGAAGGTGACGAGCCCCGCCCTGCCGCGACCTTCGCGGAAGCGCTGGAGCCGGGCCGCGACCGCGTCGACGAGCTCCGCGGCCTGGGCCCGGGCCCGCGCCTCCGCGGCCGCGGGATCGTAGGGGCCGCCCCCGATCGACCACGGCCGCGCCCCGCGCAGGCTCTGGCGGTGAAGGTCGGCGTGCTCGGGATGCGAGGGGTAGCCGTCGTCCGACCAGAGCCACGAGATCGCCCGCCAGTCGATCGGAAGCGCGACCGGTCCCGCCCGAGTCGCCGCGGGCGTCAGGCACTCGAGGTCGGCTTCGTGGCGACTCTGGTCGACGCAGAAGCAGCCGAGCCCGCGCTCGGCGAGGAGCCGCTCGAGACCGGGGTCGTACGCGCACTCGGGAAGCCAGAAGGCTCCCGGCTCGCCGAAGCGCCGGCGGTGCGAGCGCAGGCCGCCGTCGATCTGCAGGCGCCTCCCCGCGGTGGTGGCGATCAGCGGAAGAACAGCGTGCGAGGCCGCCGACGTCATCAGCTCGACCCGACCCTCCTCGAGCGGCCGTCGGAAGATCGCCAGCAGGTCGTCGCCGAGGTCGTCGAGCCGCTCGAGCCCGCGGCGGTAGCGCCCGGCCTCGG
>Ga0299914_10003020_pt1 | contig 11786 bp, 16 predicted proteins | sample RVTome_10_FD_201361 | JGI IMG/M metagenome (GOLD analysis project Ga0299914, IMG submission 201361) | Soil microbial communities from uranium-contaminated site in the Upper Colorado River Basin, Wyoming, United States - RVT153D57 (version 2) ... | reverse complement strand
GCCGGTGGGCAGCTCCCACAGCCACCGGGACGAGCCCGTGGACCCCGCGGGTACGCTGGCCGCCGGTCGACGGGGAGTGGCGCAGTGGAAGCGCACCTGCTTTGGGTGCAGGAGGTCGGGGGTTCAAGTCCCCCCTCCCCGACTAGTCTGACCAGGGATGATACGATCCTCTGAACCTCGCCGAAGCGGCCATGTATCAGCGATGTATCAGGGGACTGAACCTATGGGGTGGAAGCCGACCGGGCAGCCAACGGTCCGCAAGCAGCGCGACAAGTGGGTCGTGCGGGTCGATGGCATCGACACGGAGACGGGAAGGCACCGTCCACGCCAGCTCGGCACCTACCCGTCGCGGCGGTCGGCGTTGAAGGCCACGCGCTCGGGTTCGGTGCAGGAGCGCGTTGCGACGCGCGACACGGTCGGCTGGCTTGTGCGGCGCTACGTCGCCTCACGCTCGGACGTGACCCTCAAAGCTCGTGAGCAGTACGAGTGGGCGATCCCGCACATCGAGGCCGGGCTGGGAGCCATCCGCCTCGACCGCCTCGATCGGGAGGACGTGTCCCGGTGGCTGGACGACCTGGCTGAAGCCGGGCGGCTGTCGCGGCGCTCCATCCAGATCTGTCGGACCGTCCTGCGGGCGGCGCTGGCCGATGCCGTCGAGGAAGGCCTGCTGCGGCGGAGTCCGGCCGCTCGGGTCCCCATGCCGCGAGCGGTGGCCAAGCCGCCCAAGAAAAAGGAGGTCGGCGCCTGGACCGAAGAGCAGGCGACGCGGTTCCTCGCGGTCTGCGCCGACCACCGCTGGGCCGTGGCCTTCCGCCTCGGGGTGCTCTATGGCCTGCGCCGCTCGGAGACCCTGGCCCTCAAATGGGACGACTTGGACGCGAGGAAGGGCACCTTGCGCATCGACGAGGGGCTCGTGGCAGTGCGACGAGGGGCGGCATGGAGCAACGCGAAGAACGCCCGCTCGAGGCGAGTCATCCCGCTAGACGACGAGACCCTCCGCGTGCTGGCCCGCCACCGGAAGGTTCAGGCCGAGGAACGACTGGCAGCCGGCCCGAAATGGGAGGACCACGACCTCATCATCGCCACCCACGTCGGACGCCCGGTGATGCCCCGGAGCCTCGACCGGGCCCTAGACCTCGTCGTCGCTGAGTCCCGCCTCCCGCGCTTGACGTCGCACGGCCTCCGCCACACGGCAGCGACGCACATGGTCCGAGGCGCCCACGACGTCGGCGAGCTCCGAGCCGTCGCCGACCTGCTCGGCCACTCCCCCGACATGCTCATGAAGACCTACGCCCACGCTATGCCAGAAAGCACGAGGGCGGTTACCGACCGTATTGCGGCAAGGACCAGACCACGAAACGACGTGTAGTCAGCTGTGCTGGTCGCGGCGACTGGCTGATCCGATCGGCGGCCCCTGATCCAGACTCCGATCGGCATCAACTCGGGAAACGCTGAGCGGCCTTGCCTGTCAGCGAAGCAACGACTCGGGGATTCCGGCCCTGCAGCTCGCGACTCCGCGCCTCGATCGCGACGCTCTCAAATGGATCCTGCGTCTCGTCCCGCATCGCTTGGCCTCCTCGCTGCGACGACTTCGTGCCAGATTGCTCGCCGCGAGCGGCTACTGCCCGTCCGAACGCACATACGGAACGGCGAGGCGCGAGATCGGCCTGTCGGTGCTGACTCGATACATGTTGCTGCTTGCAGCCATCCGCTCGTCACATTGCTGTCGCGTCTCAGGCTCGACATAGGACTCCAGCCTGTCCACGATTGGTTCAGCGGCGGCGCGGTAGCCGGCCGCACGATTCCATCGTCTCGGCTGTGCCCGCTGCTTGAGGTGCATCGGGCGGACTTTGTGTCACTCGGCTAGCGCCTGGCGCTCCTCGGCGGTGAATGCCTCCATCATCGGTGCTGGAGCCGCCGCCGCACCAGCGTGGGCGATCCGCTCGCGGCGCAGCCTGCCGATTTTGCCAGCTGCGGCGGCCATCGCCTGGCGGCTCTTGCCCCGCCCGTAGGTGACGGACGCCGCCGGCGCTACACCCAGGCTGGCGCCGACCTCGATCGCGTCCTGTTCGGCACCCATGTAGAGGAACTGCCACGAGTACTTGTCCGTCTGCTGCTCGACCAGCGCCTTGATCGCCGGGTGCGTCCACTCGTGGCTGGCGTTCTCGTAGCCGTCGGTCATGACGGCGAGGATCACCGTCCCGGGGCGCTCAGGCTCCGCCAGAGCCGCCAGCTCATCCCCGGCCGACGTGATCAACCGCCCTATCGCGTCGAGCAACGCCGTGCGCCCCCGTGGCTGCAGGTCCAACGGCGGCACCTGGGCGACCGGCACCGACGAGTACACGACGTCGTACCGATCGTCGAACTGCGCAAGCGCCACCCGGCACTCGCCCGGTGCGCGCTGCTGCTCCTCGGTGAACGCTGCGAACCCGCCCTCAATGTCGGTCTTGATCGATTGCATCGACCCGCTGCGGTCGAGCAGGAAGTAGATGTGAGTGAGATCGGATCTCGTCATCATCGCTCCGTTCCCGGTCGCAGCCTCGCGACCACAACCGTCGCTCGGTCAGTTGGTCCGCCGACGCGGCTTGAACCGCATGGGCGCTGGAGCCGCCGGCGGCCGCCGCGGCATACCTGACTCCAGGTCGTACCTTGCTCGCTCCACCCCGGCGGCGGTCACTCGTCCCCGTTCGTCGGCGTACGCGCCGAGCGCCCGCGTCCGCGCCAGCCGGGGACCGACCGCGTTCTCCGTGAGGCCGGCCCGCGCACCGGTAGCGCGCAGCGATGCGTCCCCGAGCAGCACGGCAGCCGCCATCGACTCGTCGAGAACTTCGGTCAACCGGTCGGCCGCTTCCCTCAGGAAGGCAAGGGCTTCGACGAGATCGCTGGCTTCGGCCTCGTCGAGGGCGCGGCGCACGGCGTCGAGGCCCACTCGGTCGGGCCAGCGTCTGAGCGTGTTCGTTCCCTTTGCCACGGATCCATGTGTACCGCATAAAGTGCGAATCCGCAAGAAGTGCGGAGGCTCCGGTCGTTCCGAGCGACTGACACCTATTCGGCCATCCCGGACCGTCACGCGGTGAGACCCCCGCCACCGTTCTCTACTAAGCCCATGGGTGCCCGTCCGGGCCAGTGTTGGCAAGAGCGTCGTCCCGCGCACGCTCGCGACGCGGACGCGGCGCCTAGCGTGCCGGCTTCCCAGCTGTCAGATCACCGATACCGAACCGAGGCCGGCAAATCAAGCGACGTCAGAACGCCAGTCTCGTGCGGCTCACTGTGTCAAGGCCGGCGTTGGAGGACACCCGCTGGACGCGCGCAGTTTGAATTTTTGGAACAGTCGGTACGAGCGATCCCGGTCGGGTCTCGCTCGCCTAGCCGCCGCGACGCGAGACGTATCGCGTATCGCGCCGGTTCACGCAGGGTCCGTCCGATGTTCGTGGTTGCCGAGTCCGACCATGAATCGGTCGCCGACTCGGGTGACCCGCACATCCCAGCCGAGTGTTCGGAGTCGTTGTTGCAGATCGCGGGGTGACCAGAACACCTTGATGATGTCGAACCGGCGACCGTCGGCGAGCGTGCGGCGGGCTACCTCACTGTGCTCGGAGGGCCGGTCCGGGTCCATCCATGCAGCCCGGTCGTCCTCGTCGATGAACCCGACACGACCGCGATCGCCCGTGCAGGCGCGCACCAAGTCCCAGAAGTCAGCGAGCCGTGCTGTCGGGATGTGCGACAGCCAGTGGCCGAAGAACACGAAGTCGTAGGTGCGGTCTGGTGACCACTCGAACAGGTCGGCCTCGACATAGGTCACCTTCGGATCGGCGACGTGGCCGTGGTTGAGCTGCAGCATCGTCGGCGACGCGTCCACCGCGGTGACGGAGTCGGCGTAACGGGCCAGCTCGCTCGTGAACAACGGTCCGGGCCCGCAGGCCAACTCGATCACATCACCGAACGGTCGGAGATCCTCGAAGATTGGCGCTGCGAGTTCCGATGGGAACGGGTGGTTCCGGCCCCCTCGGTCCGACGGCTTGGCCGAATCGAGATAATCCGGCGCGCGCAACTCGTAATACCGCTTCTGTGTAGCCAGCACCTCGCCGAGGTCGGAATCGCCCGCTGAATGGTCTCGAGGCTCAAGCTCCGGCATCGTCACCAGCATGGCTCCGGAAACGGCATCACATATGCGCTGCCGAGCCGGCGGTAGAGGACGCCGCCCGGGCCAGTGTTCTGTGCGGTTGGCGCTCGTGGCAGTACGAGCGCCGAGCGGGCAATCTGCGTGTTCGCGTCGACAAGCGCGAAGGCGTGACGGTGACGGCTCAGTCTCCGCGCCGTTCAGGCGCGAGAATGACGATCGTGCCGTTCGTGTCGTACCCGCTCCCACCCCACGACCCCGCACTCGACAGCGTTGCCGCCGTCCTCGATCCGATCCTGACCACGCTTGGTTTCGCACCTGGCCAACTCGGCGCGTCCGAAGGACAAGGCCAAGTGATCTTCTGCAGGGCCTCGTCGACAGTACCGACGGCGCATGCGTCGACCTCGTGATCGACCTCGAAGCGATGCCTGGATGGCGCATTACCGACGTGCGCTACTGGGGATTTCCCGGCGACCGGTGGCACCTCGCGTTTGATCCCGACAGCGACCTACCGGCGCAGCTGTCCGGACTCGCTCGAACGCTCCCCAACGAACTCTCGTAGCGCGACGCGCCGAGCGGGCAATCCCGCAACGACCGGCCTCGCGAGCGCCCAGAGCTGCCGATCTCGCGCCGCTGGCACCAGTGTCCTTCGCCTCACTCGGGCAGAGGGCGGGACCGCATCACCTCACTCCGCATGGCGCTCGGCTCCTTGCCCAGCGAGACAAGGGCATCTCTCGCCGGACCATCCTCGGTTAGGAGGGCCAGGAACATGTCGTCGCTGGTGAGGACGCGTCTCTTGTCGAGCACTGCCAGGCTGACCGCCCGCCGCAACACACGCTCGAGGTCGGCACTGTGGGTGAGGCCGGGAACGCGGCTCGCCAGCCGCTTGAGACCCTTCGGCGCTGGTTGCCGAGCCCTCGCCGCCAACTCGAGCGGCTCGAGATCGTGTGTGGTCACACCGGCGTCGTCAAGGACACGTTGCGCTGTCGTACCCCTACCCGCCTCGAGGACGGCAAGGAGCAATGTCACGGAGGTTGCCGGCTGTGGGGCGGCGAGCGCCGTGCTCCAGGCGAGGCACCGCTGCAGGTCGTCGCTGAAGGACACTCCTCCCACTTGGATCGGTGACTTGAACTTCATCACACCTTCCCGCCCCGAGAATCGAAGACCGCCAGGCGCCTCGCCCAAGCAGGCGTTCCGCCCGGCCATTGGCGCCAACGTTGCAGCCCAAAGTCGCCGCACCGTACACGCCCAGATCTGCCGAGATGGGCGGTCGCCAGCACCCTGCGGCCGCACAGATCGCATGCACAGATCGTCCGTCCTCAAGCCGGCGTTTCGGGGCAGGGAATCCGAGCGGCCGTGGCTCGACGAACGCGGCATCATCGTCCGATGCCGGAGTCGCACACCAGCGTGCTGACACCACGGCTCGAGGTCCGCTGTCCCACCGATCTGGACCGGCCCCGGTTCGTCGAGCTCTTCTGCGACGACGCCTTCATGGTCTTCTCCGGCGGCCCCCTGACGCTCGACCAGGCATGCGCGCTTCGACCGCATGCTCGCCCGGTGCGCCGAGCTCTCCTTCGCCAAGCAGCCAATCGTCGAGCGATGCTCCGGCGCCGTCCTCGGCGACACGGGCGTCGACTGGATCGAGTTCGACGGTCTCCGCTGGCTGGAGTGGGGCTACCGGCTCGTTCCCGCGACTCGCGGCAAGGGCTACGCCACGGAGGCGAGCCTCGCTCTCCTCGAAGTGGCCAGCAACGATTGCGCAGGGGAGGTCCTTGGGATCATCCACCCCGACAACCGGGCCTCGCAGAACGTGATCCGCAAGCTCGGGTTCGCGTTCTGGAAGCAGGCACCGGTGCAAGGAGACCTGCGCAACCTCTACCGACTCGATGTCTGAAGCTGACCTGACACCGCCGAGCCGGCGTTGGGGGACGGTCCCAACTGGCGATGCGGGCGTCGTTGTCGGACGCAGCGCACCAGAGCGGCCCATCCCGGCGCCGCCGCCGGGGATCACGTGCGGCGCATCATCTGGCGGCCCTCGGTCGTCGACCATCGGTCAACCAAGAGCTGACCGTTGTCGACCGAGATGACCGTGAGCGCGTCGATGTCGATCCTGAACAGATCCCAGTCCTCCGGCGTCTCGACGCCACGGTCGGACTTCAACCACGTGCGGAACGCGGACAGCGCGCCGGCATCGGAGACCAGCACGGCTGTCCCGCTCACCTTGGCATCAGCCCCGCCGACATCTGCAGCGCCCTCACGCAACTTCCGCGAGTCCCACGGGATGCTGTGCACGGCCACTCTAGGGTCGCGACGCAGGTCCTGACCCTTGCGTGCGCGTGGCATCGACCAGATGCAGAGCTTGCCGTCGTGGAAGTAGGGATCGGCGCCGCTGAGCCGCGGCGAGCCGTCTCGACGGATGGTTCCCAGCACCGCGTTGGTCGTCGACGACAGGATTGCACGAACGCGGTCGGCAAGGTCTGGTTCGACGTTCTCGATATCAGCGAAGCTGACCATCAACCCAGTCTGCTTCACGGCGGCGGCCCACTGGCGGGCCACCCGACTCGCCATGGGCCGTGCTCCAGTAGCGACCGAGCGCAATCGCGAGGTACGGCCGCGCCAGCGAGCCGGCGTTCGGGGACGGGCGCGCCAGCTAGACCTCGCGTCGTGCGACTGCGGCCATGGCGCCGTCGGTGAACCTCGATGAGCTCATCGACGTCGGCGGATTTCACTCTGACGGAGGTCCACCGCGAGCCTCGATGTTGGCGCCGGGCGTCGACGATGGTGTGCTCGCTGAGGTCGACACCGAATGCTGAGACACTGGCGGCCGGGGCGGCCATGGCGGCGAGTTCCTCGCCCGTGCCGCAGGCCATGTCGGCACGTCGGTCACCGCGCTGCGTCGTCAGCGCGGTGATCAACGCCCTCCGCCTTGACCCTCGGCTCGGCCGGCTAGGCCTAGCGTCCGGCCAGCTTGGCTACGACCGGAGCGAGGACGTCGGCGGAGACGGCGCCGAAGACGAAGTACGAGAAGCCGATCTCCTCCCGTCGCCGCTGAATCTCCTCGGCGGCCGCCGCGGGGTCATCCGGAAGCACCTCCAGTGAGTCGGCCGCGCGAAGCGCAGCGGGGTCGGTGTCGGGAATCGCCAGGTGTGGCGCGACAGTGTCGCCGATCACCGCCACCTGCTGCGCGAGTTCGACGTCTCGGATGGCGCGGAAGTCGCGTACCACCCGTGTCATTTCGACCCGATCCTCTCCCGGCATCAATGCGAAGGCGACCGTGTCTGCGACCTCGGCCGCCACTGCCTGAGCCTTCGGCCCGCGCACGGCCATCACCACCGGCGTGTGAAGGTCGGGCCCTCGAGATCTCGCAGCGTCGTCACCACTCACGCACCTGGGCCAGCCGCTCGCTCCGTGGGACCACGGGCATGCCGCGTGCGCGGAGTTCGTCCTCGATCCCTGGCCTGCCGGTGCCGACGCCCATCTCGAAGCGCGCCCCTCGGTGAGCACCCACAGCGAGTGCGCCTCCCATGCAGTGCTCCAAGTCGGGCGTAGCGGGGACGCATACACCCAGGTGCCCACCCGCAGGTCGGCGAGGCTCGCCGCCATGGCCAGCGTGGGGGCAGGGGCGGGCTGCAGCTGCGGGAAGTCGGGCATCAGTAGCGTCGAGTAGCCGCTGTCGGCGACGCGCCGCACCTGGTCCCGCCAAGTCGCCAGGTCAGTCCTGAGCGGGGCAAGGACCCCGAATCGGAACGGTCTGGTCATCTCTGGACTCCTCTGGCACAGGCGACGTCGCGGGCATCTCCCGGTCTGACCAGTGCACAAATGTCTCCGGCCTGTCGCCACCGCCTCAGACGCCACTGCCGGCCGGAAGTCATCGGGCCCCGACCCGGCGTTGGGGGCATGCGTCGGCCTTTGGTCACGGATCGCTCGGCGCCGCGGTAACGGCGCAAGTGCCGAGCGCCTCTGCGACCGTCGCCTCCGGGACCCGTAATCCCCTCCGCAGGTGCGGAGGTGTTGTTGCGGCTGTTCAGCTGATGTCGGGCTGTCTGCGCTCTCGGCGAGAGCGATGCTTCACCTGGACCAACCAGCTCAACTCCCCCAAGAGGCCGAGAGCGGCCACAACGAACGCCCAGCCCCGGGGCGAGCCGAGGTCCACCGAATCGTTTGGCGGCCACAACAGGAGCGCAACGGCGCCGAGAAGAAGCAGGACGCCGAGGTTGTACATGTTCCTCGTCCGCCTCGCCCAGAGGGCATGTTCCAGTGCTGACTTTCGTTGTTCCTCCGCTAGCGCTGGGTCGCGATCGGCGTCCTTCCACCATTCGCGGTAGTCGCCGGGTCGCGACTCGTGCTGCCTTGCCCATGCGCCGAACTGCACAGCGAAGATCATCGCGATTCCGGCTCCCACGAGGAGAAGCAATGTCCAGTCCGGCATGGCGAACCTTGCCGGGTCTTGGACAACGAACGTCAGCAACGTGAAGCTGAAGCCGGCGAGCAGCGGTGCGGCAACCGTTCCGACGTTCTGCACCGCCGCTGCTGCGCCGAAGTCGTCGGGTACGAACCAGTCAGTGGTCGCCTCGACGACCTCGTCAGTCGGACGGTTAACGGTCGATCGGCCGTCGCCTGGCCGGCGTTCATCGCCGCCTACGTGTTCCACTTGCAGGACTTCGCATGTGGTGGGGGCTTCCGCTGACAGTCCTTACAGCGCGCCTTCGGCTCGGGTGCCACGTTGACTATTGCCTCTCCCAGATCAACGGGCTGCTGATCGTCAATCACAGCCAGCTTCTCAAGGCTCGCCATTGGAACCGCGTGCCGCGCGGTCGCCTCCGACTCGGATCGGATGACGAGGAGCAATCCCTCATTCCGGTAGGGCCAGTAAGCCTCCAAAGAGCAGCCGACCGATGCAGTCTGTGAGCGCAAGGACGCGGTGAACGGCCCAGGTGCTTTCTCTGCGCTCGTCCACTGTTCTGGCGCGTATGTGGCATCGAAGACATAGAGGCCCATCGGCGTCCACCCTTCCTGTCTGTGAGCGTCTTCCGCCGAAGGCAGCCAGCCGAACGGCAGTCCGCTGTGAGCGATCAGCGTTCATGGGTCCAGCACGCCGCAATGTACACGCTAACGCCCCGGCTTCGGGCGGCTGCGACGCCTGAGGGGTGCATCGCTGGCTCAACGATGCCATCGAGACAACGAGAGCCAGTTCGAGCCCGCCGAACTCGCGGCCGCCACGGTCGCAGGCCATCCCAGGTGCCTCGACCAACGCATGGACGACTGATCGTCCAACCCGCTATGCGCTCGGCGCATGGTGCGCGAACCATCGAATGAACGACGTGGGATCGACACGTACCCGCACACTTGTCGTGTCCGCATCGCTCCCACCGACCCGAAAGTACTGTTTCAGCTCGATCGCCCCTTCAACTTGGACCAGACTCATGGCTCACCTCACCCACATCGAATGGACATCCGGTCCGCGCTGCTGAAGCCACAACGGCGACGTGACAGCCGAGGCAGCAAGAATGAAGCGAAAGGTATCTGGGTTGGGCATCCTCTCCCGCCGACCATGAGGCCGCCGAGCGGTTTGATCATCGAAAAGCGGACTTGTGAGGCGGATGCCTCCAGGCGGAAGGTTTTCGCATCGGCGACGTGTCATGTCTCCGCGGCGCCGACTACGACGTCGTCGTCGGGGACATTGGGTGTCGTCGGAACGAGTGGGCCCCGCGGGAAGAGATGCGGGGCGACCGCCGCCTTGAGGCAGCGGCTGTACACGGCATGGCCGTCGGCGGTGGGGTGCATTGTGCCCTCGAAGTCACCCTGTTGGCGGCACGAGTCCTCTGCGAAGACGAAGAAGCTGTCGTCCGAGCAGTACCCGTGGCCCGCGAAGCCGGCCTCGATGCCGTCGACGAAGACCCAGCCGTGCCTGTCCGCCGCGATGCGAACCGCGTCGTTGAGCCGGCGGCCGGCGTCACGAATGCGGCGGCCATCGTCAGCGGAGATGTCGAGCTCGAAGCTCGAGTCGAAAATGCCACAGCCGCCGCCCGGCGTCCCGTCCGACCGGTCGAACATGGCGGTCGGATACTCGGTGATAAAGACCTTGCGGGGCTGCAACCTGTCCTCGATCTGCTCCGCCAGCCGAGCGTACTTCTGGGGAAGCTTGTCCAACTTCGCGTTGATCTGTGCAAAGGTCGCGTCCTGGCCCTGGCCGAGGAAATCCTTCACGAGGGCTTTCAAGCCCGGGCCGAAGCCGACGTCGTTGCCGCCGATCGACAGCAGTAGCGCATCGATCCTGCGACCGGCGACGGTCCGCCGGGCTTCCTCGACCTGTCCAACATCCTGGAAGTCGCGCTGCGGCTGGAACAGGCCGGTCTCGATCTCGGCACCGCTCGATGCGAACGACAGGAACGTGACCACCTTGCCGGCTCTGAGCTCCTCGAGCGCCCGGGCGGCGCGCGACGGGCCGGACTGGTACGAGCGGTAGGCGAGCGGCTCCTGCCAGGTCGGCTCCCGGTCCATGCTCACGCCGATGCCCAGCCCGTCGAGGATGGCGCTCAGCGTTGTGATCTCGCACTGTCCGCTGCCCACGAGGGTCGGCTGGCCTCGCACGTCGGGGTTGCCCTGCCCTGAGGCCGCCGACTCGCCGAGCGAGACGACGAGTGCGTCACGAAGGCGGTACAGGGTCGGGGCGGAACGCAGGAAGCTGCCGCCCCGCTTCCGGATCGTGAGTGTGATCCGGTAGGTGCCGGGGGATGGCACGTCGACCGTGGAGTCGCAGTCGGGGGGAGTACCTCCGAACACCTTCCGGAACCCGGAGGGCACCCGCTCGATCATCCACTCGTATTTCTCTACATCGGGAGGAAAGACGGGCACCTGGGTAATGACGGGCTTGTCGTTGCCGCCCGGCTCGTTCGGCGTGGCCGGATCGATCTCGGTTTCGGTCGGGAGTTGCGAGCACGCGTCAAGGGTGAGACGCCACGCCGACGGTCTCACGTAGCCGGCGCGGTAGGCATGCGTCTTGCTGTCATAGCCCTGGTTGGTCCGGGGGTGGCGTGAGCGGGCCGTAACCGTGAAGGCTGTCAAGGGATTGGCCATTTTGTTCTCCTACGCGCTTGGTGTGTGGTCGGGTCAGGCGGTTCCGGAGTCGACTTGGGCTGAGCGGGTGAGACGGCAGATCTCGGCGCGTGGGCGCGTGCAACCAACCTCACCTGAAGTGAGTCGCCCAGCGACCCAAGCCGCACGGGCCTCTGCACCGATCCCAAGGGTTGGTGTCGACGCGCCGAACCAGCTCACTGTCCTAGACATGTCCGCGATCGGCCGCGACGTCTCGACACTGCTTCGCCAACTTGTACAGCCGCCATTCCGCCCTCTTCGTCAGCTCCGCTATCCAGGCACAACTCCGGCGCCGCCGAGCGGCGCCGAATAGGCCTGCTCATCAGGTAACGCGTGACATCGGTGTGCCGCGGTGTGGCACACCCCAGCCTTTGCAAGGTCACACCCGAGAGCTTCAGGACTCCTTGCCTCGGACGAAAGATGGAAGACCCATCGGAGCCCGCTACCAGGAGTGGACCTCGCAAACAAAGAAGGCGGACTGGCAGCGGGTTCCCCTGGGGGGCTCGCGGCCGACCTGGGGACGAACCGGCGTTCCGGTTCCGCCAGTCACTTCGACAGGATCGCACTGCTT
>Ga0299914_10003019_pt1 | contig 11794 bp, 10 predicted proteins | sample RVTome_10_FD_201361 | JGI IMG/M metagenome (GOLD analysis project Ga0299914, IMG submission 201361) | Soil microbial communities from uranium-contaminated site in the Upper Colorado River Basin, Wyoming, United States - RVT153D57 (version 2) ... | reverse complement strand
TGGGTAGTGGGATCGGGCGGCGCGAGGCCGCCCTGCCGGCAAGCCCCCGTCCGAGAGCGACAACGAATGGCGTCCGACTCCCCTGCAGCGCTCGACCCGACTCCGTCGACCGCCGAGTCATCGCGCACGTCGGGTGACGGCGCGGACCCCGGAACGATTCACGATACGGTGGAAGAGGTCTACCGGACCGAGTCCCGGCGGGTGCTCGCCACTCTCATCCGTCTGCTGGGCGATTTCGACCTCGCCGAGGAGGCGCTGCACGACGCGTTCGAGGCGGCGCTCCGTACCTGGCCGCGTGACGGCGTCCCGAGCAACCCGCGGAGCTGGCTCATCTCGGCCGGTCGCTTCCGGGCGATCGACCGGATCCGGCGCCGTTCGAAGCTCGACGACTCGCGCGCCGAGGCCGAGATCGTCCACCAGATGAACCTCGAGACGCCCGATGGCGACGACTGGGCCGAGCGCCTCGACGACGACAGCGGGCTCGTGGACGACCGCCTGCGGCTCATCTTCACGTGCTGCCACCCCGCGCTCCCGCCCGAGGCGCGCATCGCGCTCACGCTGCGCGAGGTGTGCGGCCTCACGACCGAGGAGATCGCGCACGCCTTCCTCATCCGGACCCCGACGCTCGCCCAGCGGATCGTCCGGGCGAAGTCGAAGATCCGCGATGCCGGCATCCCCTACGAGGTGCCGGCGCGCGCCGAACTCGCCGAGCGGCTCGACACGGTGCTCCAGGTGATCTACCTCGTGTTCAACGAAGGCTACTTCGCCTCGGGAGGCGACACCCTCACCCGCCCCGACGTGAGCGACGAGGCGATCCGGCTCGGCCGATTGCTCGTCGAGCTCCTGCCCGAGCCCGAGGTCGAAGGGCTGCTGGCGCTGATGCTGCTCCACGAGGCGCGGAGGGCTGCGCGCACCACGCCCGACGGCGACCTCGTGCTGCTCGAGGACCAGGACCGGTCGCGGTGGGACGCCTCGCTGATCGAGGAAGGGCGGGCGCGCGTCGAGCGGGCCCTGTCGTCTCGCCGGTTCGGCCCGTTCACGCTCCAGGCGGCGATCGCGGCGGTGCACGCGGAGGCGCCGTCGGTGGAGGGAACCGACTGGGTCCAGATCACGGCGCTCTACGATCTCCTTCTCCGGATCGAGCCTTCACCCGTGGTGGCCCTCAACCGCGCGGTCGCCGTCGCCATGCGGGATGGCGCGGAGGCCGGGCTCGAGGCGGTGGACGCGCTCCTCGAGGGAGGCGAGCTCGCCGAGTACCACCTCGCCCACGCGACGCGCGCGGATCTGTGCCGGCGGCTCGGACGGAAGCGGGAAGCCGCCGGCTCGTACAGCCGGGCGCTCGAGCTCACGGGCGAAGCTTCGCAGCGCGCGTTCCTCGAGAGACGCCTCGCCGAGGTCTCGGGCGATTCGACGCATGCGACGAACGACGAATGAGGAGCCCCCTGATGCAATACCTGCTCTTGTGCCGCTTCAACGAGGATGCCTGGGAAGCGATCCCGCGTGCCGAGCGCGCGGCCATCATGGAGGAGTATCACGCGGTCCTCGATGACCTCGAGCGCACCGGCCGCCACGTGTCGACGGCGAAGCTGGAGCCGGTGTCCGCCGGACGGACGGTCCGGCATGACGGACGGACTGCGGTCACGGACGGCCCGTTCCTCGAGACGAAGGAGCATCTGGGCGGCTATCACCTGATCGAGTGCAAGGACCTGGAGGAGGCGACCGCGATCGCCGCCCGCTTCCCCACCCTCCCCGCGGGTGGCGCGATCGAGGTCCGCCCGTTGATCACCGACGGAGCACGCTGGTCCGGCTGAGCCCCTTGTGCCCATCCGCGAGGCCCTCGCCTCGTCGACGAGCCGGCCCGCGAGACACGCGAGATCGACCCGACCGCCGCGGCGCCGTCGGCGACATTGTCGATTCCGTGCGTTCCGGTTCGACCACGATGGGGAACGCGAAGCGAGGCGCCGGCGCCGAAGGCCCCGCGAGCGAGATGATCAACCCGATATACCGGGAGACGACGATGCAGTTGACCCCATACCTCAACTTCGACGGACGCTGCCGGGAGGCGTTCGAGTTCTACCGCGACGTGCTGGGCGGCGAGATCGAGGGGATCATGACGTACGGCGAGTCACCGATGGCGGACGAGATGCCCGAGGACTCCCACGACAACGTCATGCACGCCGTGCTGATCGCGAAGGGAGCCAGGCTCATGGGCGCCGACGGCCCGCCCCAGGGCGAGGGCGCGGCGCGCACGATGTGGGTGGCGCTGATCGTCGACGAGGCGTCGGAAGCGGAGCGGATCTTCGCCGCGCTCGCCGAGGATGGCGACGTCCAGATGGCGATACAGCAGACGTTCTGGGCCGAGCGCTTCGGGATGCTCGTCGACCGCTTCGGCACGGCGTGGATCGTCAACGGCGGCCTCAAGGAGGAATCATGAAGTATCTCTGCCTGGCATGCGGCGACGGATCGGCGTGGGAGACGCTGACCCCCGAGGAGCAGGACACGTACATGAAGAAGTGCCGTGTTCACGACGAGGAGCTCGCGGGGGATGGCCGCGTCACGCTGTACGCGGGCCTCGCCGGGGGCGGCAGGATCGTCTCGACGCGGGGCGGCGAGCGGGTCGTCACCGACGGACCGTTCATCGAGTCCAAGGAGATCGGCGGCGTCTTCATTGTCGAGGCCGACGACGTGGACGAGGCGGTCGAGCTCGCCTCGCTCCACCCTGCGGGACGCATGGGGGAGGAGCTCGGGTGGTACGTCGCGGTGCGGCCGCTCTTCATCCCCGATCTCGAGGCGGCGGAGGCGGCCGGAACGTAACGGTCGCGGCGGTCGACGGGCGCCCGCGGAGGGTGGCGGAACGATCAGACGGGCCCGGGGGCTCCGTCCAGCGCGGACTCGATCGCCGTGCATACCTCGCCCGCGACGACATCGATCGGTGTGGTCTCGCGGTGCGCACGGGCGACGAGCATGGCGCCCTCGAGCGCCGAGACGGCGAGCGCGGCGAGCGATGCGGCCCGTTCGGGCGCCATGCCGGCGCGGTCGAAGTTCCGGCCGAGGATCTCCTCCCACTCGGCGAGCGCGTCGCGGCACGCCTCCTCCAGCGTGTCCGAGCCGGAGAGGGCGTCGAGGATCACCGGGGCGACCGGGCATCCGAGGTGGAACTCGGACTCCTCCAGCTCCCGAGCCGCGGCCCCATAGTATGCCCGTACCCCGGCGACCGGATCGGGCGCGGATCGCAGGATCTCGGACAACCCGCGTGTGATTCGCCGCACCTCCCCCAGCAGCGCTTCGAGCACGAGCTCTTCCTTGCCGCCCGGGAAGTAGTAGTAGAGCGAGCCGCGAGGGGCCCCGCTCGCGCCGAGGATGGCCTTGAGACTGGTGCCGTGGAATCCGCGGCTTCGCAGCAGGTCGCTGGTGACGGCAATCATCCGCTCCCGCGGACGCGTGTCGGTACTGATGTCTCGCTCCGCGTGAAAAAGGACGTTGACCGATTATGACGACCGGTCTACTATACGCGTACGCCGATCGTCCCGCACCCGGGAAAGGAGACCCCCATGCGAATCTCCACTCGATCTGTCGCGCCGGGCGTGCTGTTCCTCGCGATCACGTTCGGTGCACCCCCGGCGCCCGCCTTCGCGGCTCCGAGAACCGCGCCACTCGTCCCCCAGCAGGAACCGCGCGGCGAAACCTATGGTGACCATCTGGGCACGGTCCAGTTCGCCCATTCGTGTGACGACGCCGCGGCGCGGCACCTCGATCGCGGCCTCGCGCTGCTCCACCACATGACCTACGAGGGCGCGCGGCTCGAGTTCGCCGAAGCGGCCGGGGCCGATCCGGAGTGTGCCATGGGCTACTGGGGCCAGGCGATGACCTTCATCCACCCGCTGTGGTCCGATCCGCCCACCGGGGAGGACTTCCAGCTCGGCGCCGCCCTCGTGGAGGAGGCCCGGCAGAGGGGCGGGAAGACCGCCCGGGAGCAGGCGTACATCGAGGCGGTCGCCGCCTACTACGCACCGGGCAATCAGGCCACGGAGGCAGCGAACCTCGCCGGCTTCGAATCCGGTTGGAGACAGACGCACGAGCGGCATCCCGACGACATCGAGGCCGCGCTGTTCTTCGCCCTCGCGCACCTCGGAACCGCCGACCCGTCCGACAAGACCTACGCGCACCAGACGCGTTCGGGAGAGATCGCGGAGGGCGTGCTGGAAGACATCGCCGACCACCCGGGCGCGCACCACTACACCATCCACGCGTACGACTACCCGCCGCTCGCCGCTCGCGCGCTGGAGATCGCCCGCAACTACGGGAGGATCGCGCCGGCGGTCCCGCACGCGCTCCACATGCCGACGCACATCTTCACCCGTCTCGGTCTGTGGGAGGAGTCGATCGACTTCAATCGGCGCTCGGCCGCCGCCGCGCTCGAGCACCCGGCGGGGGACCGCGTCTCGCTCCACTACCTCCACGCGCTCGACTACCTGGCGTACGCGCACCTGCAACGCGGGGAGAGCGGGGACGCCGAGGAGGTCCAGGCCCGCCTCGACGCGCTCGAGGGGCCGTTCCAGATCGAGATCGCCACGCCGTACACCTTCGCGGCCGTGCCGGCGCGGCTCGCGCTCGAGCGGCAGCGCTGGTCCGAGGCCGCGCAGCTCGAGGTGGAGCCGGACGTGTACCCGTGGGACCGCTTCCCGGCGATGGAGGCCATCACGCACTTCGCCCGTGGGGTGGGTGCGGCCAGGGCCGGTGAGCCCGGGCTCGCCGGCGAGGCGATCGATCATCTCGCGCTCCTCCGCGATCGGGCCGCGGAGACTTCGCCGTACTGGGCGCAGCAGGTCGAGATCCAGCGTCTGGCCGCCGAGGCGTGGCGCGCGTTCGACGCGGGCGAGCGCGAACGGGCCCTCGCCACGATGCGCGAGGCCGCCGATCTCGAGGCGTCGACCGAGAAGCACCCCGTGACGCCCGGCGAGGTGCTGCCGGCACGCGAGCTCCTCGGCGACCTGCTCCTCGAGATGGAGCGCTACGAGGAGGCGCGCGCCGCCTACGAAGCCACGCTCGAGCGCGCTCCCCGACGCCTGAACGCGCTGTACGGCGCCGGACGCGCGGCGGAGCTGGCCGGGGACCGGGAGGCCGCGGCGGAACACTACCGCAAGCTCGTCGAACTCGTATCCGACGCGGACGGAGGTGGCGAGCGCCTTCGGCATGCCCGGGCGTTCCTGGCCGGCGACGGGGCGGGGTAACGCGTCGCCGATCGCCGCGGTCCCTCGAGAGGAGGCCGCGGGTCAGACCCCGGCCGGCTCGATGTTGCTGTTCAGCCGGAACAGGTTCGACGGATCGTGCTCGGCCTTGATCCGGCTCAGCCGCTCGTACGCGGGGCCGTAGTTCCCCGTCTCGGGAGCGCGCTCGAAGTCGATGTTGTCGTAGTAGCCGCCGGTGAACGACTCGAGATCCGCGAACCAGGCGCGCGCCGTCGCCATCGCCTCCTCGTCCTGGGCGGGATCCGTCCACCCGCCGCCGATGACGATCATCGTCTCGGCGTTCCGGTGCGGGAACGCGGTCGCGAGCTCGTCGACCCGGGCGACCGCGCCGCCGGCGGTGTGCGTGAACATGGCGAGCCGGGGGTCGGACACGTACGACTCGATGATCGCGTCGATCAGCTCGGGCGTGATCTCCCTCACCATGCCGCTCTTCGCGTACGAGCGGATCCCGTGGCCGAACGCCTCGTCCCGCTGCGTCTGCATCCCCATGTAGTCCTGGACGACCACCCCGTCCTCGAGCGGGGATCCGACGCTTCGCAGCGGCGCGAGCTCCCGCTCACCGTCGGTCGGGTCGCCCGCGTACACGACCTCCATCGCGAGAATGCCCTGCCCGTCGGGCGTCGTCATCAGCGCGGGCCCCACGTAGAGCTCGTCCGCCAGGCCACCGTACCAGCCGCGGTAGAAGTCGAGAACCTCGCGCGCCTGGTCGATGGGCCACACGATGTCTCCGGAAAGGACGTTTCGCTCGAACGGGTGCAGCCGGTACTCGAATTCCGTCACTACCCCGAAGTTGCCGCCCCCACCCCGGATCGCCCAGAACAGATCCGGCTCCTGCTCTTCGCTGACCCGCCGAACCTCGCCATCGGCCGTCACCAGCTCCGCCGACAGGAGGTTGTCGACCGCGAGCCCGAACTTGCGATTCAGCCGGCCGAAGCCGCCGCCGAGCGTGAACCCGCCCACGCCCGTGTGCGAGACTACGCCGCAGGTCGTCACCAGACCGTGCTGGAGCGCTGCGGTGTCCAGTCCGTTGAGGAGCGCGCCGCCACCAGCGGCCGCGGTCCGCGCCTCCGGGTCCACGGTGACGCCGTTCATCCCCGACAGGTCGATCATGAGTCCGCCGTCGCACACGGACTTCCCGGGCCAGCTGTGACCCCCGCCTTTCACGGCGACGAGGAGCTCGCGCTCGCGGGCGAAGGTCACGACGTGGGTGACATCGGTCGGGTTCCGACACCTCGCGATCAGCGCGGGGCGCTTGTCGTGCATTCCGTTCCAGATGCGGCGGGCCCGGTCGTACTCCGGGTGATCCGACAGGAGGAGAGGCCCGGACATGCTGTCCGCCAGCTCCTGGACGGCGGCGCGTTCGAGCTCGATCTCCGCCCCCGACAGGGAGACAGCGGGAAGCCTCGCTCCCGAAGCGCTCCGTGACATGCGTTCGCACGCCGTGAAGCCCGGGAGGGCGACGGTGACTCCAACCGCGAGCGCGTCTCGACAGAATTCGCGTCTATCCATGGTTCCCCCGTGGCTCGAGTAGGTGGCGACCGGCGAGCGATTCGAACGGCTAACCCTAAGAGACACGTGGGGCGACGGGAAAGGCCTGCGAAACCTGGGCCCCTCCCCACTCCGTACGTGCTCCGACTCCTCACGCTTCGGGAGAACGCATGGACAGGCTGACTCGAGACCTCCGGTACGGGCTGCGCTCGCTCCTTCGCGCTCCCGGATTCACGCTGGTCGCCGTCATCACCATCGCGCTCGGGATCGGCGTCAACAGCACCATCTTCAGCCTCGTGAACGCGATCCTGTTCCGGCCGCTTCCGGTCGAGGCGCCCGGCGAGCTCGTGGATGTGTACGGCCGCGCCTCCACGGTGACGGAGCACGGCACGCTCTCGTACCCGAACTTCGAGGACTACCGGGAGCGGACCGGGACGCTGTCGGGGATGATGGCGTTCACGAACTTCTTCGCGAACCTCTCGATCGAGGGGAGCTCGGAGCTCGTCATCGGCGAGCTCGTGTCGCGCGACTACTTCGGCGTGCTGGGCGTCCGGCCGGCGATCGGCCGCGCGTTCACGACCGAGGAGTTCGCGGCCGCCGGCGCCGCGCCGGTCGCGATCCTGAGCCACCCGTTCTGGGAGAGCCGTTTCGCGGCCGACCCGAGCATCGTCGGGCGCACGCTCCGGCTGAACGGGCTGGCCTACACGGTCGTCGGGGTGGCGCCCGAGGGATTCGGCGGGATGTTCCCGGCGGTCACGGCGCAGATGTGGCTTCCGGTGACGATGGTGGAGGAGGTGGAGGCCCTCGGGAACCAGCGAGTCACGGATGGGACGGGCGAGGGATGGCTGGAGCAGCGGGGGCGCCATTTCCTGTGGGTAAAAGGGCGGCGTGCGCCGGGCGCCTCGGCCGAACAGGTCCGGGCCGAGCTGGACGGGATCGCGGCACGGCTCGCGGCCGAGTACCCCGATGCGAACGAGCTCGAACGCGTCGTGGTCCTGGCCACGAACGACGTGGCCCTCAACCCCGACTTCGACCGCACGGTGGCGCCGGCCGGCATGGTGCTTCTCGGAGCCGTGGGGCTCGTGTTGCTGGTCGCGTGCGCGAACCTGGCCAACATGACCCTCGCGCGTGCGGCGTCCCGTGAGCGGGAGCTCGCGCTGCGGCACACGCTGGGGGCCGGGCACGGGCGCCTCGTCCGGCAGCTCCTCACGGAGAGCATGCTGCTCGCGTTTGCCGGCGGCGCGATCGCGATGGGGCTCGCTTACGGGCTCGCGCGTCTCATCGCGCGCTTCCAGCCGCCGCTCCCCATCGAGCTCGGGCTCGACGTCTCGCCCGACTGGCGCGTGCTGGTGTTCACACTGGCAGTCGCCGGTCTCACCGGCATCGCGTTCGGGCTCCTGCCCGCGTGGCGCGCGGCCCGGCCCGACCTCGTCCCCGCCCTCAAGGGCACGCGCGAGGGCGACGGACCGCGGAACCGGTTCACGCTCCGGAACGCGCTGGTCGTAGTCCAGGTCGCGGTGTCGATCGTGGTGCTGGTCGCGGGCGCGCTGCTAATCAGGAGCCTCGGCGCCGCCGGGCGGGTCGACATGGGCTACGACATCGACCGCATCGCGCACCTCTCGCTCGCGATGGAGATGAACGGGTACGACCGCGACGAGGCCCGCGCGTTCCTCGAGGAGGGGACGCGGCGCCTGCGAGCGCTCCCGCAGGTCGAGGCGGTGGGCCTCGCGAGCCGGATGCCGCTCTCGCTCAACAACAACGGCTTCGGGATCTTTATCGATGGCCACCAGACCTCTTCGGACAGCCGCCCGTACATCATCGACGGGGCGAGCGTCGACGAGCACTACTTCGAGGCGCTCGAGCTCCGGATCGTCGCGGGCCGCGGCATCGAGGAGAGCGACCGCGACGGCGGCGAGCGCGTGGCCGTCGCGACCCGCGCGATGGCCGAGCGCTACTGGCCGGATCGGGATGCCGTCGGGCAGGAGTTCCGGACCTCGTGGGGCGGCGAGCCCGTCCGCATCGTCGGGATCGTGGAGAACTACAAGGTCGACACCCCGGGCGAATCGCCGAAGCCGTACATCCACCTCGCGCTCCCGCGCGAGGCCATGTACGCGGACCTCCTCGTGCGGACGGCGACGCCGGCCGCCGGCGTCGTGCGCGCCCTCGAGAACGAGCTCAGAGCGCTCGATGCCGACCTGGTCTTCCTCGCCACGGGCACGGCCCGGGACCTCGCCGCCGTCCGGCTCTTCCCGATCAGGGCCGGCGCGTGGCTGATCGGGATCTTCGGGCTCCTGGCGCTCGTGCTCGCGTCGGTGGGTCTGTACGGCGTCGTGAACTACTCCGTGAGCCGCCGCTCGCGCGAGATCGGAATCCGGAAGGCGCTCGGCGCCGAGTCCTCGAAGGTCGTGGGGATGGTGCTCCGGGAAGGGATGGCGCTGGTCGCGATCGGAGCGGTGGTGGGGGTCGCGCTGGCCGGGGCGAGCGCGCGGATCCTGTCGAGCGTTCTCTACGTGGGAGCGTTCGATCCGGTGAGCTTCGGGCTGGCGTGCGGAGTGCTGGCCACCGTGGCGGCGTTCGCCAATTGGGTGCCCGCGCACCGGGCGTCGAGAGTCGATCCGATGGTGGCGGTCAGGGCGGAATAGGCGGACGGACCTCGGGCTCCGGAGAGATCGGCCGAGCGGGCGAGAGCCATCGGATCAGTCCTCCGCGGGGGCGGCGTCCAGGTCGCGAAGGACTTCCACCTGCGCGTTCATCTGGCGGTTGAGCTCGAGGTGGAGCTCCTTCGCCTCCTCGAGGTCCCAGTCGAAGGCCGCGATCCGGTCGGTGACGTCGAGGAGCCCTTTCACGCGCGCGTCCCGTTCGGTCTGGTATCCCTCGAGACCCGAGTCCGCGGCTCCGGCGATCGCGCGGGAGAGAAGATCGGCTTCGCGGAGGGCGTCGGAGATCCCGTGCGCCGTGATCGGGTCGCGGAAATAGCCGGCGTCTCCCACCAGCGCCCAGCCGGGCCCTGTGGCCCGGCGCAGGAACCCGGGCGCGCCGGCGAAGGCCCGGAGCTTCCCCGACCCTCCGTTCGTCGCGGCCGCGTCCGAGAGCGCGGGTCCCACCACGGCCGCGAGCTCGGGAGAGACCGTCTCCACGGCCTCCTGGAACAGGTTCTCGATTCCCTCGTGTCGGCGCTCTTCGAAGCGGCTCTGCGGGATGAGCGCGAACACGCACGTCTCGCCGTCGTTGGTGGGGATGGTCCCGATGCTCACGCGGGGCTCGTAAAACCAGTGGTAGCCCTCGAGCGGGACGCGCTCGAAATAGCCGTAGATGGAGCAGGCGGCATGGCGTGTCGCGTAGTCGACCGGCGGCTCGAGGATGCGGGCGACACGCGACCGTATACCGTCGGCGCCGATCACGATATCGGCGGACACATCGACCTCCACGCGATCCGCGCCAGAGATCTTCGCTCCCCGGACGCGGCCATCGTCATCCCGGAGCAGGTCGACCACGGACCGGCCGTGCACGACCTCCGCGCCCGCCTCGCGCGCCGCGTCCACGAGGATGGGGTCGAGCACGGTCCGCCGCGGGGCGTACAGGGCGTCGACCCCGTCGCGCCGCTTGATCCGCACCTCGATCGCATCGTCCCCGTAGTGGAACGTCGTGGTCCCGATCGGTGGCGCGCCCGCCGACCGGACGGCGTCGAGAAGGCCCCAGCGGTGGAGCTGGAGCACCGCGCCGCGCATCAGGGCGTGCGTGGACAGCGTGTCGGACCCGTAGCGCAGCGGGTCGACGGCCAGCACGCGGAGTCCGCGTCGGGCGAGGAGCATCGCCGTCGAGGCGCCCGCGCAGCGGGCCCCCGCGACCACGACGTCGTACCGATCTCGAGCGAGGGGTGATCCCAAGCGTGCCCTTTTTCTGTAAGCCGGAGTGGAGAGGAAGATGCCGGTCCAGGCACCGACGCGACAAGCGGCAGGGACGCACCGGGCTCTTGCGATTGGAGCTCACGGGAGACGATCATGAGGATCCCCCCTGCCCTGCTGCGAGTCGACACAAGGAGGAGACAATGCAGACCACCAGTCCCGTCGACAACGGCGTAAACGTCGACGCCCTGCTCGAGGCCCGCGAAGCGCTGTCGGAAGCCCCCGAAGCCGCCAAGTTCACGTGGCGGGCCACGTGCGAGTGGATCCGGGGCACGCACAGCCGCTCGGATGTGGAAGGGTTCTTCGGTCTCGGAGAGGAGCACCAGCACCGCACGCGGTTCTCGTTCGAAGCCGACCACCCGGAGGTGTTCGCCTCCGAGGACAACGGTGCGACGCCGGTCGAGATCGTGCTCGCCGGGCTCGGGAGCTGCCTGACCGCCGGGGTCGCCTCGGTGGCTCAGATGCGCGACATCCAGCTCCGCTCCGTGACCGCGACCATCGAGGGCGGGATGGACATCCAGGGGATCCTGGGGATCGACGGGGACGTCCGGAACGGGTTCGACGGCATCAGGGTGACGTACAAGATCGACGCTGACGCGACGCCGGAGGAGATCCGTGCCGTCGTGGCGCAGTCGCAGAAGCGCTCGGCCGTGTACGACTTGATCGCGAACCCGACCAACGTCACGGTCGAGGTCGCGTAGGTCCGGAACGGATCGGAAGCGACGTTCCCCATGCGAACGACGACCGTCGTCATCGGCGCGGGCCACGCCGGGCTGGCCATGAGCCGCTGCCTCGCCGAGCGCTCGATCGACCACGTGGTCCTCGAGCGGGGCGAGGTGGCGAACTCGTGGAAGACCGAGCGCTGGGATTCGCTCAAGCTGCTCACGCCCAACTGGCAGAGCCGGCTGCCCGGTTTCGGCTACGAGGGGGACGAGCCGCACGAGTTCCGCGACATGCCGGAGACGATCGCGTTCATCGAGCGCTACGCCGCCGTGATCTCGGCCCCGGTGGAGACGCACACTACCGTCACATCCGTGAAGCCCGCGGACGACGGCTACGAGGTCGAAACGGACCGGGGGACCTGGAGCGCCTGGTCCGTGGTCGTCGCGAGCGGGGCCTGCAACCTCCCCCGCGTTCCGGCGCTCGCGGCCG
>Ga0299914_10003018_pt1 | contig 11795 bp, 9 predicted proteins | sample RVTome_10_FD_201361 | JGI IMG/M metagenome (GOLD analysis project Ga0299914, IMG submission 201361) | Soil microbial communities from uranium-contaminated site in the Upper Colorado River Basin, Wyoming, United States - RVT153D57 (version 2) ... | reverse complement strand
CGCGCTCGCCGCATGTGGGCGCGACAGTGGACCGGCCGCGCCCGCGGCGGGCATGGGCGAGATCCGCGGCACCGTCGTCGACCTGACCGGCCAGCCGGACGGTGTGGGCCGCATCTTCCTCATGTATGACAACGGCCTCCAGACCGGTCGCTATCAGGATGTGGACGGCGAAGGCCAGTTCCGCTTCCCGAACGTGGTGCCGGCGAACTACAAAGTGCGCTTCCACGCGCCGCGCCAGGCACGCGTACCGGCCTATCTGCCGAATCCGGAGCGCGTGGCGGTCGCCGAAGACGGGATCGCGAACGTCATCTTCCAGATCGAGCGCGGCGTGTTCAACGAGAACATGATCGAGATCTACGCCGGCGACGACTTCTTCCAGGAGCAGCCGTACGGCGACCCGAACGCGACGGCGACCGTGAAGCTCGGCACCGTCGTCTGCTGGTACAACGTGGGCGAGCGGCCGCACAACGTGACGGGCGGGCCGTGGGGAACGTCCGGCACGCTCGATCGATCGGGCTCGTACATCTGGGAGGCCGATCAGGTCGGCACGTTCCAGTACGAGTGCACCCTCCACTCGCCGCAGATGCGGGCGACGCTGGTAGTCGAGGAGAGCTGATCGGCTCAGCTCCTGCGTTTCCTGTCTGCTATGCGTTATCCGCGCTCCGCGTCCGCGCTCGCCCTGCTCCCGTTCCGCCCGCCGTCGACCGACCGCAGTCCAACCGCCTGCCGCCGACTCCGGGTCCGCGCGCCCGCCCGGGTCGGCCGAGCGCCGCCCCGGCCCGCAGTCAGCCAGGCGGACCCGCAGCCAGCTGTCCCAGCCGCCCCTCGCCTGTGCTCTCCTGGCGTTCACGGCGGGTCAGCACGGTCGCGACCGCCATGTCGCCGGTGACGTTGGTCATGGTGCGGAACATGTCGGGGATCGTGTCGACGCCCAGGAGGATGCCGATGCCCTCGGCGGGCACACCCACGGAGTGGAGCACGGGCGCCATGATGAGGATGCTGCCGCCCGGCACACCGGGGATGCTGAAGGTGATGAGTGCGGTAGTGAGTGCGATGGTCGCGAGCTGGGTGGGACCCAGATCGAAGCCGTAGAGTCTAGCCACGAACAGGACGCCGGCCAGGATGCCGACGACGCCGCCAACGCGGAACGTGGAGGCGGCGAGCGGCAGGAAGAAGTTCGTGATGACGGGTGGAAAGCCGAGGTGGTCGCGACCGCCTTCGATCATTGCCGGCAGCGATGCAAGTGAAGACCGGCCGCTGAAGGCGATCGACTGTGCGGCCGCCGCACCGCGCGCGAACTGCCGGAGCGAGACGCCGCCCAGCACGGCGGCGATGGGATAGAGTGCGAGGGTGAGGAGCAGGGCGAGGCCGCAGACGACGATGATGTAGTAGACGACGGCACCGGCGGCGGCTGCACCGAGCCGTGTCGCGAGTGGCAGTGCGAGCGCGAAAACGCCGATGGGTGCGAGGTCGAGGATCCAGCGGATCAGGACGAGCATTGCGTCGAAGAGGCCGCGGAACCCGTCGAACAGGACGCGCCGCTTGTCCGGGTCGATGCGGGCAACGGCGAGTCCGAACGCGAGCGCGAAGACGATGAGTGGCAGGATCGCGCCATCGGCAGCGGCCTGGATCGCGTTGCTTGGCACGAGCGCGACGAGCCATTCACGGATGTCGGGGAACCCCGTCGCTGCCGCAGCCGTTCCCGCTGCCGTGGCGGATGCCCGCAGCCGCGCAGCGGCTTCGGCATCGATCGGCAACCCGTCCATCAGCGGCGGAGCGACGATGACGGTGAACACCGCCGCGGCGCCGAGCAGCAGGAGGAACAGTACGATCGTGCGCCCGCCCAGCTTGCCCAGCGAGCGTGCATCGCGCGATGCCGCCGCACCCACTACGATCCCGGCGAACACGAGCGGCACGATGGTCATGCGCAGCGCATTGATCCAGATCGTGCCCAGGGGTGCGATCCACTCGACGGCCGCGAGAACCGTCTCGTTGCCGGATGCGGAGGCCGCCGTTCCACCGGCGAGTCCCAGCCCGAGGCCAAGCAGAACGCGGGTCGCGAGGCTCATCGTGCCGTGATTCGAGCCACCTTCAGCGATCCGCGACGCCTTCCTTGCCGTCGTTCTTCAGGTGCTTCTCGTACCAGCCGAGGATCCGGCGGTGGTAGTCGAGTACCTCGGCCTCGGTGGTCGTGGGCATGCCGTGGCCGCCATCGATGTAGCTGACCCACTCGACCGTCTTTCCGAGGCGACGGAGCGCATAGAACATCTCCATGGTGGTGCGCTCGGGGACGTTGTGGTCCTGCGCGCCCGTCATCAGCAGGAGCGGCGTCTCGATGCGGTCGGCGAACATGATGGCGGAGTGCGCGATGTACTTGTGCGGCTGCTCCCACAGCGTCGCGCCGATGCGGTCCTGGCTGTTTTCCGGCGCGTGGATGTTGCGCACGCCGAGCCGGGGCGAGTCCGTGTAGAAGCTGATCATGTCCACTTTGCCGGAGATGTTGATGGCGGCGGCGAAGCGGGGCGTCTGCGTGATGAGCAGGTTCGTGGCGTAGCCGCCGTAGCTGGTGCCGTGGACACCGAGGCGGTCGGGGTCCGCAACGCCGCGCTCGACGAGTGCGTTCGCCGCCGCCGTCACGCCTTTCACCCAGGCCTCGCCCGGGTAGCCGATCTCGAGGTCGACGGACGGTTGTACGACCACGTAGCCGTTCGCGTTGAGCAGCGCGACGGTAGCGTTGAAGCGGTCGTCGAAGAACGTCTCGTAGACGATGAAGACCGTGGGGTAGCGGCGGCCGGCCTCGTAGTCGGGCGGGTAATAGACGACCCCGTTCAACGTCTGGCCATCGACATCGAGGTACTCGATCAGCTCGGAGCGCCCCAGGCGCTTCTCGCGCAGTTGCGGGTTCGCGTCCGTGAGACGACGGACCCGGGTCAAGTCGCGGTCGGCGACATGGACATCCGCCGGACGGTTCCCGTCCGCGATCGCGAGCACGACCGTTGTTCCGTCATCGGACAGCTCGAAGTCGGAGTACATCCGCCCGTCGCGGACGAGCTGGCGGAGCTGTTTCGTGTCGCGCTCGTAGCGGTGGATGCCGCGTTCCCATTCAGTACGTGATGCATACGTCAGGTAGACGTCGTTCCCATCTCTGCTCCAAGCGGCGACGGACCAGCGGGGTGAGCGATCGTCGTCGTCCTCGTCTTCCGCTTCCGCCGCACCCTCCGGGCGCGTCCGGTGGAACAGCTCGCGCGTGGCGGCCGCGGTATCGAAGAACCAGAGTCCATCGCGGTTGGAGGCGATGAGCGTGCCGCCGTCCTCGCTGAGCCGAATGGGAGTGAAGCGCTCGCGGGCGCGGCGTCTGCGGTCCGCGGCGCTGTCCGCCGGCGCATCGGCAGAGTCCGGCTCTTCCTCGATGCCGGCGAGCAGGCGGGGCTCGCCGCCGTCCGTTCTCGCGAAGTAAAGCTTGCCCTCCTTGGCGTATGCGTACGCCTCGCCGTTCCGCGACCAGACCAAGTCCAGACCCTCCGTCGAGGGCAGGATCACGCGCGGCTCGCCGCCGGACAGAGGCATCAGCTCCACGCGCGAGTCGCGCCCGAAGATCCGCTCGTAGCTGGTCTCCTTGGTGATGTCGCGCTCGAGGCGGAGCGATTCGCCGGCCAGCTCGGCGTTGCCGATCAGGGATTCCGGGCCGAGCTCGCGGATGCTGCCGGATTCGACGTCGTACAGTGCCGGGACCACGCGAAGACCGAGCCTGCGGATCTCCTCCCACGAGAGGAACGGATCCTCGCTGGATCGGACGACGATGGGACCGTTCACCTCTCGCTCGAATCGTGCGCCCGCCGAGTCCCACCACTCCGCGGCCTGCAGCTGCACGAAGAGGCCCGTTCCGTCATCGGTCCACTGCGGCGATGCATTGCTGGCGACGGTCCGGTTCGCCGGCAGCGTGGCGAGCTGGAGGCGGCCGGGCGCACGCTCCCATACCGCCAGCCGATATCGGTCGCCTTCGCGCAGCAGGAACGCGAGCTTCGCGGCGTCCGGCGACCAGGCGAACGCGCGCGTCTGGCGGCGGTCCGTGAAGAGCGGCCGGGACTCGGCCGTTCGTGTGTCGATGACCACGACCTCGGCGGTCGAGGGCGCGATGTAGGTCGGATCGCCGTAGCGGTAGTTGTCGCCGCCCATCCTGTCGCGCAGCGATGCGATCGTCACGACGGCCCAGCGCCCGTCCGCACTCACGTCGCCCACATTGACGTTGCGTACATCGAACAGATCGCCGATGGCGAACGTGCCCGCATCAGGCGACTGCGCGTGCACCGCGGACGTGACGCAGAGCATGGCTGCCGCGAAGAGCGGTACGAATCCCGCACGAGACTTCCGGACGGGGCGCGGACCGAGCTCCCGCATCCTGAACGGTCCTGTGGCCGGTCGGCGTGGCACCGCAGATCGCGAGCGGATGGCGATGGGCATGGCAGCACCTCGGTCGATGGCGGAACGATGCACCGGCGCTAGCGGGCGGAGGGACGGTCCGCGGGCCGGCGGGCACCGTCGAATGTGCAGGCGCCGGGGAGCGCGGGGCAAGCAGGAAGGCGAGCCGCCCGCACCTGCTTGACACGCCTCCGTCTGCGCGGCGAACGTCCATCACGGTAACCACCCACAGCCGGAGGATCAGTCATGGACTCGCGTCATCGGACCGCGAGCGCGGTCACGCTCCGCCAGGTGGCTGCGGCTGCAGCGGTCACAGCGCTGATGGTGGCTGCACCGCCGGTCGTGGCACAGCAGGACCGGGTCGTCGCGTTCACGCACGTCGGCGTGCTGCCCATGGACACGGATCGCGTGGTGGCGGACCAGACGGTGGTGGTTCAGGGTGGCCGGATCACGGCGATGGGTCCCACGACGAGCACGGACATCCCGAACGGCGCATTTCGCGTCGACGGCCGCGGCAAGTTCCTGATGCCGGGGCTGGCGGAGATGCACGGGCACGTGCCCGACGCGGATGCGGAGGACTACGCCGAGGACGTGCTCTTCCTCTACGTCGCCAACGGAGCGCTCACCGTACGGGGCATGCAGGGCCATCCGTGGCACCTCGATCTGCGCGGCCGCGTCGACAGCGGCGAGCTGGTAGGGCCGAGGCTGCACCTGTCGAGCCCGCCGCTGTCCGGCAACACCGCGCCCGATGCGGCAACGGCCGAACGGCTGGTGCGCGAGCACGAAGCCGCGGGCTACGACCTGCTCAAGGTGCACGAGGGTCTCGGCACCGAGGCGTACGCGGCGATCGCGCGGACGGCGTCCGAGCTGGACCTGATGTGGGGCGGCCACGTTCCGAATGATGTCGGGCTCGAGGGTGCACTCGCGGCGAAGCAGACGACGATCGACCACCTCGACAACTACATCGACGCCATCGAGCGCGACGATTCGCCCATCCGCGATGCGCCGCCGGATCAGCGCGCCGGTCTGCCACTGTACGCGGATGCCGCGAAGATCCCGGACGTCGCACGCCGCACGCGCGAAGCCGGCGTCGCCGTGGTACCGACCATGGCGCTCTGGGAGGTGCTGCGCGGCGGTCATGATGCAGCGACGATGCGGGACCGGTCCGAGCTGCGGTACATGCCGCCGCAGGTCGTTTCGAGCTGGATCGAGCGCGTCGATCGGACCCGCGCAAACACCGAGCGCGCCACGGCCGAGGCGGAGATGCGCGTGCGGAAGCAGATCCTGAAGGCGCTGCACGACGAGGGCGCGACCATCCTCATGGGCACCGATGCACCGCAGGTTTTCAGCGTGCCCGGCTTTTCCCTGCACCGTGAGATGCAGGTGATGGTCGACGCGGGCATGACGCCCTACGAGGTCCTGCGCACGGGCACCGTCGCCATTGCCGAGCACTTCGGGACGCAGGCCGATGCCGGGACGGTTGCGCCCGGAAAGCAAGCCGACCTGTTGCTGCTCGACGCCAACCCCATCGACGACATCGCCAACGCCGGACGCATCGCGGGTGTCATGCTGCGCGGCCGGTGGCTGTCTCGCACGGAGCTGGATCAGCGGCTCGCGGCCATTGCAGCGAAACACGGCAACTGAAGTCGAGGATGACGATGCAGCGACCCAGACTTTTGCAGCACACCCGGAAACGTCGATGAGGAGCATGCGAAATACGGGGCTGGTTCCGGCAGCGCTGCTGGTGCTCGTCGCGTGCGCCGGGACTTCACGGCAGCCTGCGGCAACCGTCGCGCCGCCCCCGGCGGACAGCGTACCGGTCGATGTCGTGGAGGGTGGACGGACCGACGCGGTCGAGGTCCCGGACATCACACCGCGCGATGCCCCGCCCACGGCCGATCCGGCCGATCCGGTGTTCCGCCTGCTGGACGCACTGGCACACGACTCGATGCGGGGCCGGCGCACGGGCACGCCGGATGCCGCGCGCGCGGCCCGGCTCATCGCGCAGGAGATGCTGGACATCGGCCTCGTGGCCGCGGGCGATGGCGGCAGCGGCGGCGCGGTGAACGCACGGCTGAACGCCTATCTCCAGCGCGTGCCGCTCGTGGTGGCGCGGACGGCGGAAGGTCGCGAGCGGCTCGCGCTGCTCGCTGGAGGCGAGGACACGGTACCGGCAGACAGCAGGATCGACGATGCCAACGTCATCGGCCTGATTCCGGGCAGCGATGCGGCGCTGCGCGACGAGGCCATCGTCGTGGGCGCGCACTACGACCACATCGGTGTCGGCGCGCCCGTGGCCGGCGACTCGATCCGGAACGGCGCCGACGACGATGCGTCCGGCGTGGTCGCGGTGCTCGAAATCGCGCGCGCGCTCGCCCGCGGGCCGGCGCCCGGGCGGACGGTGGTGTTCATCGCGTTCACCGGCGAGGAGATGGGTGGCCTCGGCAACCGGCACTACCTCGCGAATCCGGTGGTGCCGATCGACCGCACCGTCGCTCAGCTTCAGATCGAGATGATCGGTCGGCCGGACTCGCTCGCCGGCGGACCGGGCCGCGCGTGGTTGACCGGCTATGAGCGATCGAGCATGGGCGACATGCTGCGCGAGGAAGGCATCCCCATCGTCGCCGACCCGCGGCCGGACCAGAACTTCTTCCAGCGCAGCGACAACTACGCCTTCGCGCTGCGCGGCATTCCCGCGCACACGCTATCTTCGTTCAACCTGCACGGCGACTACCACCGACCGTCCGACGAGGTCGGTGAGGTCGACTTCGAGCACATGACGGCCGTCATCGAAGCCGCGACTCGCGCGGTCCGCGTCCTGGCCGACGGGCCGCGCCCCGAGTGGAAGCCGGACGGCCGGCCGGAGCCGCGCGCGCGCTGAGCCGCCGACTCACCGAACGAGGCTGCGGATGCGTTCGGCGACGAGCCGGGAATCGAGGGCGATGTTCATGAGACCGCCGGTCGCATCGTAGTTGTGGCCCACGAAAAAGAGGCGTTCGTGCTCCGCGCTGGTGACGCGGTCCGATCGTATCGCGAAGCCGCGGGCATCGGTACCGACCAGCCCACCGAGCGGCTGGAGTGCGGCGCGGAAGCCGGTCGCGAGGATGATGGCGTCGAACGGTGCTTCCTCGCCGTCGATGAAGCGGACACCGCGTTCGGTATAGCCGGCGATCCCGGGGCGAACGGTGATGCGGCCGCTGCGGATGGCGTCGACGAGGTGGAACCCGATGATCGGGATCGCGTCGAGCGCACTGTGCGGCGGGCGAGGCAGGACGGGCGGGCCTCGCCGCAGATCGGTGAGCCGGAGCACCGATGCCGCAATCGCTTCACGCGAGCGGCGGGGCAGTCTGCGCATACCGTACGCGACGTACTGGATCGGTACGCCCAGGATCGTGAGCGGGACCACGTTCGCACCGGAGCGGACGGCAATGCTGACCCGTGCACCCGCGGCGGCAAGCTCGCTGCCGATCTCGCCGCCCGAGTTGCCGACGCCCACCACGAGGACGCGCCGGCCGATGAACCGTTCCGGCGTGCGGTACTCGATCGAGTGCAGCACTTCGCCGGAGAACCGTTCGCGGCCGGGCACCTCCGGCAGGAGCGGATTCGCCATGATGCCGGTCGCGACGACGACGGCGCGCGCGCGGATCACAGCCGTGGGTGTGTGGATCCGCCATCGACTTTCGGTCCCCTCCGGCGCTTCCAGCCGCTCCGCCGGAGCGTGGGGCTCGACGTCGATCTCGAAGCGCGCGGCGTATGCCTCGAGGTACGAGACGAAGTCGTCGCGCCGCGGGAACAGCGGCACGCTGCGGGGAAAGGGCATGCCGGGTAGCGCGGAGAGGTGCTTGCCCGTGTGCAGCGTGAGCGAGTCGTAGAGGTTGCGCCATGCGTGGGCGAGGTGCGGTCCTCGCTCGAGCACGCGTGCGCCGATGCCCTGCACGCGCAGCTCCCGCGCCGTGGCCAGACCGGCCGGTCCCGCGCCGACGACCACGACATCGTTCATGCCGCCGCTCACGGGTTGTAGATGATGCGTTCCGCCGAGTCGCGGTACAGCCTGAGGACGTCGCGGCCTTCCTCGCGCAGCACCTCGTGCCGGAAGCTGATGCCGCGGGCGCGCAGGTAGTCGTAGGAAGCGGCGAACACCGGGCCTTCGTCGAAGTCGATGCGGTGCGCATCATCGCGCGTCGCTGCGGAGACGACACGTCGGACGCCGCTCCAGAGCACGGCGCCCAGGCACATCGCGCACGGCTCGCAGGACGTGTGCAGCTCGTGCGGCGGCAGGCCGGGCGAGGCGAGCGAGTACGAGCCCAGGCGGGTCTGCGCCATCATGAACGCCACGATCTCGGCGTGGAGGATCGCGTTGTTGTGGGGGACGACGAGGTTGACGCCCACGGCCGCGAGCCGGCCGGATCCGGTATCGAAGACCGCGGCGCCGAACGGACCGCCCGTCGCGCGCACGACGTTCTCGCGCGCCAGCTCCACAGCCACCCGCATCCGTGCTTCGTCGTCGGGGTAGACGCGATCGAAGTCGACGAACCCGGCGATCCAGTCGGGGAAGCGGATACGGATCTCGGGCAACCCCTGCATCTCATTAAGGTACCGGCGTTTGCCTTCGCGCGACAGCGGCCGCTCGTCCCTGCACGTTGCGTGTCGGCCGGTCAGGGGTTCATCGTTCGTGCGGAGCGTTCGGGCGGTAGCCGCTTTATGGCGCAGGGCCCGAACGGAATCGGACGGACCGGACCGTACGAGGCGCACGAAACTCGAGTCGATGCCGTCGGGCGTGCGCGGAAAAGGGGTCGACATGTCCGAATCGACAGCGACGGAAACGAGCGTGGCGGCGTGGCTGCGCAACCGCCTCGACGAGATCGAAGCGATCAAGCGCGACGTCAGAGAATTGCTCGATGGACTGACCGACACGCAGGTGCGCTGGCGGCCCGACGCGCGGGGCTGGTCGATCGCGGAGTGCCTCGACCACATCGTCCTCGCGGGCGAGCCGTACCTGCCGCGCATCGAGCAGATGGTGGCTGAAGCAAAAACACGCTCGGAACGCCGGCAGCCGCCGCTCCGGCCCGGTATGTTCGCCGGTTGGTTCGTCCGCAGTATGGAGCCGCCGCCGCGGCTCCGCATGAAGACGTTCCACGCGATGGAGCCGGGCTCGCCGCGGGCGGTGGCGGAAGTGCAGTCGAGTTTCCTTGCCCTGTACGACCGGCTCGCGCAACTGCTGCGGTCGGCGAACGGCGCGGCACCGCACGGCGCGCGCACCACCTCGCCGTTCCTGCGGCTTCTGCGGCTGACGCTCGATCAGGCTGTGGGTCTGCTGACGGCGCACGCGCGGCGCCATCTGTGGCAGGCGAGGCAGGTCCGGCACCGGCCGGGATTTCCTCAGGCGTGAGGTCGCGGCTCAGGGCCGGATTCCGGCCATCACGAGGAGTCCGCCGCCCGGGCTGAATTCGGCGATGCCACGGATGGCGGAGGCCTGGAACCAGAACCGCTCGCCCGCTCTCACGCCCAGCCGCAGCTCGCTCAGATCCTCGTTGCCACGGACCTCGAGCGCCGTTCCATCGACATGTCCCACCAGCGCGGCCGTCGGCGTGATCGGGCCCACGCGGACTTCCACCCCCAGCGCATACGTCAGCACGTCCGACTGGTCGTAGCCGTCGATGCGCGTGCCGTTGATGCCCACGCCCGTTTCGCCGGTCAGCATCACGTCGCCCGTGCGCCAGCGTGCGCCCACGGTTGCGAAGAAGTCGGTCCGGTCGCGGTCGAGGCCGGGCTCGTCGCTCGTTGTGGGCAGACGGGTTCCGAAGCGGAGCGCGACGAGCGCGGCGTCGAGAGTGCCATTCAGTCTGACGGTGGTCGAGGCGCGGATATCGCCGGCATCGTGACGCCAGTCGCCGGTGGGCGGTTGTGCGCCGTGGTCCGGCTCACGCACGATGACCTGGTCTTCGAACCGGCGATGCAACGTTCCGGACAGCTCGAGCAAGACGCGGCCGGTCCGCCACGCCGCATTGAAGTTGCCGATCTCGAGGAGCGTGCCTTTCGTGCCGGCGAGGGATGCGTGCTGATCCCAGAGCACGCCGACGCCGAGCCCGAGCGAGACATCGCGCTGCGATTCGAAGCTCCTCCAGTCCATCGGTTCGATGGGTCGGAGCTGGCCGAATGCCGGAGACGCTCCGCCGATTGCTGCGATCATCGCACCGGCAGCGGCGAGTCTCGTAAGGGCAGACGGTCTCATTCGGGCCCGGCAAGAGAGAAAGCGTCGGCGCAACGATGGAGCGCGTTCCACACCCTGTCAATCACGACCGCGCGTTCCGCGTTCCCGCTTCAGCACGAGTGCGAGCCAACCCAGGATCGCGATTGCGGCAAAGCTGAACCACTGGAACGCGTAGCCGAGGTGGGGTCCCTGGTCGAGTGAAGGCGGCGGCAGCGGCCGCGGCGCGCGCACGCCGTCGGCGCGTGGCAGCAGCTGCAGCATCACATCGTGGAGCGGGTACGGGAACTGAGCGCGCAGCACTTCCTCATCGATGGCGAACCAGACGCGTCGGAACGCGGAGTCGCGACCCACCGTCGCGGGCGGTGCGAGTGATTGTCCGCGTCCGGGAAATGCGAGGAGCAGGCCTTCGACGGCGGTATCGCTCCGCGTCCGGATCGCATCGAAGTCGATGGTCGCGGCATCGGCGGCGGGCAGCCATCCCCGGTTCACGAGCAGTGCGCTCCCGCCGTCGCCGAGCCGGAGCGGCGTCAGGACGTGAACGCCCGGCAGGCCCTGGAAGCTGCGCCCGGGCAGCACGATGCTGCGTTCGTCGTCGAAGCTGCCGTCCGCGCGGCCGCGACGGTACATCAGGCCGGCGGTGTCGGCAATGGCTTCGCCGACCGTAAGTGGCGGCGCATCCAGGCGCTCGGCGAGTGCCGCATTCCGATCCCGGCGCTGCTCGAGCCGATCCAGCTGCCAGACGCCGAGTCGCACACATACAGCAGCGACGATCAGCACACCGATGGTGGCAGCTACACCGGACGTCGTGAGCTGAAGCGTTGTGCGTCCCCGTTCGGATCGATTCACGGCAGAATCGATAGGGCAGTGGCGGGCACCGCGCCAGCGGGCGTCGAGCTCGCGCTCGGTTCAACGATCGGAAAACAGCGACGCGCGACCGGGAGCGGCCCGGTCGCGCGTCGCGGGTTTTCTCCGACTTTCGTGACGTCAGCGTAGCTGGATCGCGTCCGTCGTACGCAGCGTCAGGTCCGAGCCGCGCGGCAACGCGGCCTCGGCATCACCCAGTCCGAGCGAGATGATGGTTCCGGCGCCGGCACCGAGCGCGCCACCCACGAGCACGGCTTCGAGGTCGCCGCCGATGATGGCGCCGAGAACGGCACCCGCGGCA
>Ga0299914_10003016_pt1 | contig 11797 bp, 4 predicted proteins | sample RVTome_10_FD_201361 | JGI IMG/M metagenome (GOLD analysis project Ga0299914, IMG submission 201361) | Soil microbial communities from uranium-contaminated site in the Upper Colorado River Basin, Wyoming, United States - RVT153D57 (version 2) ... | reverse complement strand
GCCTGCTCTTCCAGAAACTCGAAATAGCGGCGCGCATCCACCAGCTCGCTCGGCGACTCGAGCGTCGCAGGTCCGCCGAGCCCGAGCCAGGCGGACTCGACGATGCGCCGCAACGGCTGCGAGCCGCGCTGCCCGACCGCGGGCTCCAGCGCCGCGGCCAGCCTCGCGAGCCGGCGCCGCGCGTCCGGCGTCAACGACGCGCACACCTGCGCATCGTTGATGCGCGCCCATGGATCGTCGCCCCGCCAGCCCGCGACGGCCATCAGGTCCGCGAGCGAGAGGCCGCACCAGGGGGCGCGCAGCACCGCCAGCCAGGCGATGCGGTCCGCGCGGTGACAGAGCGCGCGCGTCAGCGCGACGAGGTCCTGCACGACGGGGGCGCGCGCCAGCGGCTGGATCTCCAGCGTGCGGAAGCGCAGGCCCGCGCCGCTCAGCGCCGGCGCAATGTCCCTGAGGTGCGCGCGCGCCCGCACGAGGATCGCGATGCTCGCATCCGGTTCCTCGCCGCGGAGCTGCGCGACGAGCGCTGCGATGGCCGCGGCTTCCTGGCGCGGGTCGTCCGGATCCACGGCATGGCAACACACCGCCTCGCCCTCGAGCGGCCCGTGCCACGCCTGCGAGGGCGCGAACGGGACCGCGCCGAGCGGCAGGTCGGCGCGCGCGGGAAAAATGTCGGGAAAGGCCGAGGACACCCACTCGACGAGCCGGGCCTGGCTGCGGAAGTTGACCGACAGCGTGAGCGGCTCCAGCCGCAATCCGCCGATGCCGGCCTGCTGGGCGCGCAGGAACCGGCCCACGTCGGCCTCGCGGAACCGGTAGATCGACTGCATTGGATCGCCAACACAGAACAGCGTCCTGCCGTCGCCCGGCGTCCATCCGGCCGTCAGCCGCTCCAGCAGCTCGACCTGTGCCTGCGACGTGTCCTGAAACTCGTCCACCAGGATGTGCCGAATGCGGTAGTCGAGCGCAAGCGCGAGATCCGTCGGCTCGTCGGGCTCGCCGAGGGCGCGCAATGCCGCCTGCGCCACGCCGACGTAGTCGGTTTCCCCGCGGGCAGCAAATTCGAGGTTGAGCTCGGCGACGCACAACGGCAGCAGCGCGAGCAGGTGCTCGAGCATCGCCCAGCGCTCGTCGCCGTAGGAAGGGTCCGGCAGGCCGGCGGCGCGGCGCAGGCTGCGCGCGAGCGCCGGGTGCTCCTTGAGCGCCTCGAGGAGGTAGAGCATGCGGCGGCGCTCGGCGCCCGCCTCCGGCCCGAACCCGTTGCGCCGATTCACCGCCTTGCGCCAGCGCCCACGCTTATCGGCGGTCAGCAGCAGGCTCGCCAGCGCCCGCCACGCGGGCAGGCTGTCGGCCCCGGTCTCCGGCAATGTGCCGAGACCCTCCAGCGCCGCGAGGTTGGATTCGGGCGGCGCCCGGCGCGCGGCGCCGCCCAGCAGCGTCCCGATTTCCGCGGCCAGCGGCACGGGGAAGGCCGCCCGCAGGCGCGCCAGCTCGTCGCCGACGAAGCGTGCGATCGCACCCTCCAGGCGCGCGCGCCGATCCACGCCCTCCGCGACCCGCTCGCCCACGACGCGGCCGAGCCAGTGGTCGCGACGCGCAAGCAGTGCCACCAGCATTTCCTCGGCCTGCTCGAAGCGGTTGCCGAGGTGCGACAGGAGCGCCGCGGCGTGCGGGCCGGCGGGATGGTCCGTGCCGGCACCGAGCAGCACGCGCCGCACCGCTTCGCGGCAGGGGAGCGCCGCATCCTCAGCCACCGCCGCGGCGGCCCCCATGCCGGAGGACACCGGCAGCTGGCGCGCCAGCCAGGCATTGAGGGCGTCGATGGTATCCACGCGCAGCCGCCCGGGACTGTCCTGCAAGCCCCACTCGCGCGCCCGATCGCGCTCCAGGGCGGCGCGCGCCAGGTCGAAGGTCTGGCGGCGGTGTGGCTCGGCGGGGGGATCGGACGCCGCCAGCGCCAGCGACTCGAGGATGCGCCCGCGCATCTCGCCGGCGGCCTTGCGCGTGAAGGTGATGGCGAGCACTTCCTCGGGACGCTCGACGATCGCCAGCAGGCGCAGGAAGCGCTGCACGAGCAGTTCGGTCTTGCCGGATCCCGCGGGCGCCTGGACGATGAAGCTGCGATCCGGCTCGTCCAGCACCCGCTGACGCACGGCGTGGTCCGCGGCCCGGCGCTCAGACATCTTCGAGCGCTCCGGAGCGCAGCAGCGCCTCGCGCCGGCACAGCAGGGAAAGATCGCACATCCGGCACACCTGCCCGTCGCGCGGGTCGACGCGGGCGTCGCCCGCCTGCGCCGCACCGGCGAGATCGTCGAGCGCCGCGCGCCACTCCGCCAGCATGCGCGTCCATTCGGCAGCCGCGTCGTTCCCGTGCCGCGAACCCCCCGGTCCCAGCGCGCCCGGATCGCGGGCGAGGCCGCGAAAGCCGACGGCGCCCGGCTTCAGGCACGCGAACGCGACGGCCACGACTTCGGGAAGATTCAGCGCATACAGCGGGAGTTGCGGCTCGCGCGGCCGCGGCGTCGCCCACGCGCCCGGGCTTCCCTCGCCGGTCTTGTAGTCAATCACCGCGCGGCCGCCAGCCACACGATCCACCCGGTCCACCTTGCCGTGCAGCGCGAGCGGGCCGGCCACCATCGGCAGCCACTCCTCCGTTTGCTCCACCTCGAAATCCGGCCGCTCGAGCTCCCTGGCGAGCAGGGCCTCGATCTGTCGCGCCGCCTGGGTGAGCTCCAGCTCGACGAGGCCGTCGGGCAGATCGCCGAGCTCGGCGCGTGCCGTGCGCAGGGCGGCCCTGATGCAGGCGGCGCGGCCCGCGGCGTCGAGCGCGGCCAGCGAGGAGCGGCTGCGAAGCTCGTCCCAGATCACCTTCAGCGCCGCATGCAGGAGCAGGCCGCGACGCGTCGGATGCACTCCGGGCGCCGGCACGCCGAGCGGCTCGGCCCCGAGGCGGTAGCGCGCGAAGGCCTGGAAAGGACAGGCGGACTGCGCGCGCAGCAGTCCGGTGCCGCCACCGGCGGCAGGCGGCAGCGGCGGCCCGAGGTCGTCTGCGACGAACTCGAGCCGGCGCGCGGCGAATTGCGCGGCGGCGATGCCGGCCACGGGCCGCGACGGGGCGGCGAGCCCGGGCACCCCGCGCAGCAGGGGGCTCGGCCGCAGCGGCTCGTCGTCGCGCAGCCGCGGCCAGCTGAACACGACCTCCGGTGCCGCGACGGCGAGTCGCGCCATCACGACCCGCGCGACCGACAGCTCCGTGCGCGCACAGGCGCCCGGCATACCCAGTTCCCGCTGCAGGCCCGCCGGCAGCAGGGGCGACGGTCTCAACGGCGCGGGCAGCACGCCGTCGTGCAACCCGCTCACCCAGAGCGCGTCGAACCTTTGCCCCGTCGTTTCGAGCAGTCCCAGCACCTGCACGGGAACCTCGGCGGTCTCGGGCTGGAACAGAGTCGCGGCGGCGAGGCGGCGGACGAGCGCGAGCGCCTCGCGCGGCGCCAGCGCGCCGCTCACCGGATCCAGCCGCGCATACGACGCGAGCAGCGCCGCCCATGCGCCCGAGGCCTGGAATCCCGGGCTGTCGAGTGCCTGCTCTCCGGGCCAGCCGGCCGCCTGCAGTGCGCGCGCGAAGGTCTCTGCCCACGCCGAAGGCCGGCGCCGGCGAGGCGCGGCCCACAGCACGTCGAGCAGCCGAGACAGTCCGGCCGCCAGCTGCGGACACGGACCCGCGCGGCCGCCACGGCGCGCGGCGGCGACCAGTCGCGCAGGGGGGAGCCGGTCTCCGGCATTGTCGCGCAGCCAGGCATCCAGGCTCGCCCGCGCCGCGGCCTCTTCGAGGGCCCCGCCGAAGTACGGCGAGCGCAGCAGCCGGCCGGCCGCCGTCAGCGGCAACTCGTCGTCGAGCATCGACAGCGCCAGCAGCGCCGCCGCGACGGGCGGCGTATCGGCCAGCGAATCGCCCAGCGACAGGTTCCAGGGCCGCGGCCGGGCGCCGCCGCCCGGCAGGCGCCGCTCCGGCGCGAGCGCCTCGTCCAGCAGCGGTTCGAGTATCGGCGCTTGCGCGCGCAGATCCGGCACGACGATCGCCACGCGGGCGTCCGGCCTGTTTTCGAGCTGCGCGCGCGCCCAGGCGACCGCCGCCTCCAGCTCGGCGCGCGGATCGGGGAAGCTCCCCGCCTGGACTCGGCCGGCGGCCGCGGCGAGCTGCGCGTAGCGCGCCCGCCCGCCGAACGCCTCCAGCACGCGCCGCTGCACGGGCGCGAGACGATCGAAACCGAGCAACCGGAGCTGGCCCGGCAGCTGGCCCGCGTGCGCGGTCACCAGGCCGGGCAGCTGGGCAGGATCCACGAAGCCGCCGGCGTCGAGCCGCGCCTGATAGGCCGCGGCGAGCTCCAGCCAGAAAAGGCCGTCGGGCGAGGCACGCCGGGCGAGATCGTCCCCCGACAATTGCCAGTCGTGCATGAGCCGCCACGCGTCGCGGCATTCGCCGATCGCCCCGGCGGCCATGAGGAGGCGCTGGCCGGCCGGGTGCGCCGCGACCACGCGTTCCCAGAGCACGGTCGACTGGGCGTCGTCGAGGCAGGGGCGCGCTCCGGTCAGCGCGCCGAAGTCGCGCAGCTCCGAGTAGCTGCGCGCCACCCAGCCGGGCCACGGCAGGACGTCCGGCGTCGGCCAGCTCGGCGAGGGCTGATGTCCCGCGTGCTCGAGCCGGAGGCGCCGCGCCAGGCGCCGGTTGGGCGTGACGACGGCAGCGCCATCCCTCAGCGCACGCAGCAACTCGGCCTCCGTGACGTCGTCTGCCGCTGTGCCAGTGTAACGGTTACTTATCAATAAATTATTTGTTATTTGTGATCTTAAGTATCATGATTGAGGCCGCCGTAACCGTCCGTCAGGCGCGGTCGGCGAGCGGGTTCGGCGCGACGCGCATTCCGGATCAACTGCGGCGGGCCGCGGCAACCGCTTGGGCCACGTCCCGCACGTCGGCGCGCGCGAGCATGTCTTCCCAGTCGCCGTCGAGCTTGCGAGCCCAGTTCGGGTACTCGCTGCTGGTACCCGGCACATTCACCGGCGATTCCATGCCGAGCCAGTCCTCCGGCTGCACCACCATGACGGCCGCGTTGCTGCGGGCGAGATAGATCTGGATGGCCCGGGACAGCGCAGGCGTCATCGGGCCGGGCTGGCCGTCGGCGCCGCGTGCACCCGGCGGCAGCAGGTCTTCGGCGACGAGCGCATCGAGGATGAGGAAACGATCGCGCTCTCGAACCTCCCGTTCCGCTGCGCCGACGCCTGCGTCCGGATACAGGCCGAGCTGCTCGCGCAGCCGGATGTCCGAGCCGCTCCACCAGCTCGCGAGCGGCGGCAGATCGTGTGTCGCGACCGTGGCGAGCGCCTCGCGGGGATAATCGCCCGGCGTCCGGCAGCCGCCCGCCTGGTCCTTCTCGAAGAAGAACACGCGATAGCTGTACACGCCGTACTCCCGCATCGCGATGCGGATTTCGGCAGGCACCGTGCCCAGGTCTTCGCCGATCACCAGGCAGCCGTGGCGCGTGCTTTCGAGCGCCACGATCGCCATCAGATCGTCGAGTCGGTAGTACACGTAGGCACCCTCCGCAGACGGCCGGCTGGCAGGTACCCACCACAAGCGCAGGAGTGTCATGACGTGGTCGATGCGCAGCGCGCCACCGTGGCCCATGTTGGCCTGAAGCAGCCTGACGAACGGCTCGTAGGCGCGCGCGCGCAGCTCGTCGGGCAGCATCGGCGGGATGCCCCAGTCCTGACCGCCCGGCGCCAGCGGATCGGGCGGCGCACCGACGCTGGCGCGGGCGCAATACAGCCCCCGGTCCGACCAGGTCTCTGCGCCCCCGCCGTCGGCGCCGACGGCAAGGTCGCGGTACAGGCCGAGCGACAGGCCCGCCCGGCGCGCGCTCTCCTCGGCCGCCGCCAGCTGCTCGGCGGCGACCCACTGCAGCCAGCGATGATAATCCACTTCGCCGGGCCCCGCGCCACGCACCGCCTGGGTAGCCGGCGCATCCGGGTGCCGGTACTCCGCCGGCCAGGCGGGCCAGCCGCCATGCAGGCCGCGGGCAGCCAGCCCCTGGTGGAGAAGCTGAAAAAGCGCCACCTTTTCCAGTGCGTCGCCGCCTTGGATGACGAACTCGTCGAATGCTGCCCGTCGCTCGCGGCTGGCCTTGCGATTGAAACGCCGCCACACCAGCCTTAGCACCTCGAGCTTGCAGGCGGTGACGCCGGCGTAATCCACGAAGTCGCTTGCCCGCAACGCGGCGAGCCGCTCCTGGAACTCGGGCGTCGACACCAGCCGACGCGCCTCTACCGCGGTCGCGAACTCCGGCACCGCTTCGGGGTCGATGTAAAGCACGTTCAGGAAATAGCGGCTGGACGGGCTGTAGGGGCTGACCAGCCCCGCGTCGGCCGGGAACAGCGCATGCAGCGGATTCACGCCGACGACGTCCGCGCCCAGCGCTGCGGCCCGCTCGGCGAAGCGCCCCAGGTCGGTGAAGTCGCCGATGCCCCAGTTGCGCGCCGAGCGCAGCGTGTAAAGCTGGATCGCCGGACCCCACAGGCGTCGTCCGCCGCGGATCGCCTCCGGCTCATGGCAGCGATCCGGCGCGACGATGAGCGGCGCCGCGGCAAGCTGCGTGCCGTCGGGCTTGTCCAGCACCAAGCGGTGATATCCGGGCGCCACGTCGGGCAGTTCCAGGGCGAGCCGCACGTACCAAAGGCCGTGCACGCCCCGCTCGCCGAGCACCGGCAGCCGCTCGGGCAGCACTTCGCCGCTTTCGAGCCCGCCGTGCTCCAGCTCGATGCGCCAGTCGATTCTGGGCAGCAGCGGCGCGAGCACCGTGAACTGCACGCGGCGCTCACCGCGCAGGACGATCACCGGCGGCAGCACGCGGACCCAGTCGAGCTCCTCGAGCAGCCGGGCTTCCTGCTCTAGCGCATCCGCGTCGTCGACCCGGTGACCCATGGCCGCGAGGATTGCCAGCACAGTCGCGTCGGGCACACGCGAGGTACGGTCCCGGTAATCCGTGAACTCGCGTGCGATGCCTCGCAGGTCGCACAGCCGCTCGATGAGGCCTGACTCGATCATGAGCGGATCAGGCCTTTCCGGCGACGGGCACCGCGGCCGCCCCGCGGTCCGCGAGCAGCGCCATGGAGCGCCGGGCAAGGGTATAGACGTGTCCCTTGCGGTACCCGCCCGTGGGCACAGTCGCCGCGTCCTGGCTCGTGTCGAAGACCACTTCCCACGTCCCCGTTCCGACCGGAGCCGGAACGGCGAACTCGAGCGAGGTTGAGCCGGAATTGAAGAGCAGCAGGAAGCCGTCGCCGCCCGTCGCGGCGCGCGCATCCGTCGCGCCCGTGCTGTCGAGTAGCATGGCGAAGGCGCGGAGATCCGCGTCGTGCCAGTCGGCGAGGTGCATCTCGCAGCCATCGGGACGCAACCAGCTCACGTCCTTGAAGTGCGCCTGCTCCCGGTGGATCCCCTCCAGGAAGTCCATACGCTGAAAAATGGCGTGCTGGCTACGTATGGCAATCAGCCCGCGCACGAACTCCAGCAGTGCCTCGTTGCTGCGCGCCAGCCGCCAGTCCAGCCACGAAATCTCGTTGTCCTGGCAGTATGCATTGTTGTTGCCGCGCTGGGTCCGCGCGAACTCGTCGCCGGCCTGCAGCATCGGCACGCCCTGCGCGAGCAGCAGGCTCGCCAGCAGGTTGCGCCGGTGCTTGTCGCGCCGGCGCAGGACCCCCGGGTTGTCGCTCGGCCCCTCGACCCCGCAGTTCCACGACACCGCGTGACTGTCGCCGTCGTGGTTGTTTTCGCGGTTCGCGTCGTTGTGCCTGACGGCATAGCTGACGGTGTCATTGAGGGTGAAGCCGTCGTGACAGGCGACGAAGTTGACGCTGGCAGTCGGGCGACGCCCGGAGGCCCGGAAGATGTCGCTGGACCCGGCCAGCCGTTCCGCAAAGCGCGGCACGCTGCCGGGATCGCTGCGCCAGAAGCCGCGCACGTCGTCCCGGAATCGGTCGTTCCATTCGGCCCAGTCGAGCGGAAAGCCGCCCAGCCGGTAGCCGCCAGGACCGAGGTCCCAGGGCTCCGCAATGAGCTTCAGGCGGGCGAACGCGGGGTCTTGGTGGACGGCGCTGAAGAAGCGGCCGTTGGGTACGAAGTCCCCGTCCTCGCGCCCGAGGATCGTGCCGAGGTCGAATCGGAATCCGTCCACGTGCATCTCCGCCGACCAGTAGCGCAGACTGTCGAGCACCAGACGCAGCGCGTCCGGATTCTCGAGGTTCAGGGTGTTTCCGCAGCCAGTCCAGTTGACATAGCGACGCGCGTCGTCCCGGTCCAGCACGTAATAGCTGAGATTGTCGATACCCCGCAATGACAGCGTCGGCCCGCCGTCGCCGCCCTCGGCGGTGTGGTTGAACACCACGTCCATGATCACTTCGATGCCCGCGCCATGCAGGGCGCGGACCATCTCGCGAAATTCGCGCACGGGATCGGCAAGCGCGTACTCGGGATGCGGAACGGAAAACGCGAGCGCGTTGTAGCCCCAGTAATTGACCAGGCCACGCCCGACCACCTCCGGCTCCGAGACGAAGTACTGCGCAGGCATCAGCTCGACGGCCGTCACGCCGAGCCGCGTCAGGTATTCGAGCACTGCAGGGTGCGCGAGGCCGAGGTAGCGGCCCCGCAGGTGCGGCGGAAGCTCGGGATGCAGTCGCGTGAACCCCTTCACGTGCAACTCGTAGATGATGGACCGCTCCCAGGGCGTCTCCGGGCGCCGGTCGCCCCGCCAGTCGAAGGGCGCGGGATCGGCCACGCGCGACTTGGGGACGCTCGGCGCACTGTCGGTGATCTCCTGGCGCCACTCCTGCGCGGAGCCCAGGCTGTAGCCAAAGATTTCCGTGCCGTAGCGCAGCGACCCCGCGACGTCCCGTGCGTACGGGTCGAGCAGGAGCTTGTGCTTGTTGAACCGGTGGCCCTGGCGGGGGGCATAGCGGCCGTGCACGCGGTACCCGTACAGCAGCCCCGGCCCCGCCGCGGGCAGAAAGCCGTGCCACACGTCTCCGGTGCGGCTCGGCAGCGCGACGCGCGCCAGCTCGCGCGCGCCGCTCGCGTCGAACAGGCACAGGTCCACCGACTCGGCGTGCCGGGAGAACAGCGCGAAGTTCACCCCGTCGCCGGTCCACGTCGAGCCCAGCGGCGCGGGCTGCCCCGTTTGCACGTGGCCGCGGGCGAAACGAATGCTCATGCGGCGCGGCGCCCCGCAGCGCCGGATTCGCAAGGGGCCGGCAGGCTGGCGGCGCCGGAACCCGTCTGCATCATGTTGCGCGCTCGGGAGCGAGATAAAGCGCCCCCAGCGGCGGCAGCTCCAGCAGCACGGATTGGCGCCGCCCGTGGCACGGCTCCGGGTCGGGTGCCACCCTTCCCAGATTGCCGACGCCGGTGCCGGCGTAGGCGCTCGCGTCCGTATTCAGGACCTCCCGGTACGCACACAGCTCGGGCAGGCCGACACGGTACGCGTGCCGAACCACCGGCGTGAAATTGAATACGGCCACCGCGTGGTCGTCGCGGGCGGCGCCGTGGCGCACGAAGGCGACGACGCCGAGCTCTGCATCGCTGTAGTCGATCCACTCGAAGCCGTCGGCCGAATGGTCAGCCTGCCACAGCGCGGGCGTTTCCCGGTAGACCCGATTCAGGTCTCGCAAAAGATCGTGCAGGCCACGGTGCCCCGCCTGGCCGAGCAGCTCCCATGCGAGCTCCGCATCGTGATGCCATTCATGAACCTGGCCCAGCTCGTCTCCCATGAAGAGCAGCTTCCTGCCCGGGTGCGCAAACATGAACGCGAAATACAGCCGCAAGTTGGCGAACCGCTGCCATTCGTCGCCCGGCATCCTGCCCAGCAGCGAACCCTTGCCGTACACGACCTCGTCGTGCGACAGCGGCAGGATGAAGTGCTCGTCCCATGCGTACACCAGGCCGAAGGTGAGCTCCCCGTGGTGGTACTTGCGGTACACCGGATCGCGGGCCATGTACGCCAGCGTGTCGTGCATCCAGCCCATGTTCCACTTGTAGCTGAAGCCGAGGCCACCCTCATAGATGGGGCGGGTGACGCCCGGCCACGCCGTAGATTCCTCGGCGATCGTCAGCACGCCGGGATTTTCGCCGTGCAGTACCTCGTTCAGGCGCTTCAGGAAATCGATGGCTTCGAGATTCTGATTGCCGCCGAACATGTTCGGCAGCCACTGCCCCGGCTCGCGTGAGTAATCCAGGTACAGCATGGAGGCGACGGCATCCACGCGCAGTCCGTCGACATGGAACTGCTCCACCCAGTACATCGCGCTGGACACCAGGAAATCGCGGACCCAGGCGCTGCCGAAGTCGTAGACGTAGGTGTCCCAGTCCGGGTGCCAGCCGCGTCGTGGGTCGGCGTGCTCGTAGAGGGGCGTGCCGTCGAAGCGACCCAGACCGTGCTCGTCGGCCGGAAAATGTGCCGGCACCCAGTCCATGATGACGCCGATGCCGGCCTCGTGGCAGCAGTCGACCAGGTGCTTCAGGTCCTCCGGCGCGCCGTAGCGGCTGCATGCGGAGAACAGGCCGGTCGGCTGGTAGCCCCACGAGCCGCCGAACGGGTGCTCCATCAGCGGCATGAACTGGATGTGCGTGAAGCCGAGGTCCTTCACGTACGGCACGAGCTCGTCGGCCAGCTCGCGATAGCTCAGCGGGCGTCCGTTCCGGCGGCGCCAGGAGCCGGCGTGCACCTCGTAGACGCTCATTGGCACGTCGTCGCGATACCCGGTCGCGCGCCGACGCTGCATCCAGTCATCGTCCCGCCACACGTAGGCGTCGGGGGCGCAAACGATCGAGGCGTTGCCCGGCGGCTGCTCGGTGCGCAGGCCGAACGGGTCCGACTTCAACGGCAGAGTCCTGCCGTCCGGACCCTTCAGCTCGTATTTGTACAGCGCACCGGGGCCGATCCCGGGGACGAACAGGCGCCAGACGCCTTCGTAGGAGCTCTGCATCGGATGGCAGCGCCCGTCCCAGCCGTTGAAATCGCCCACGACGCTGACGCTGCGGGCGGCGGGCGCGTGCACGCTGAAGCGCACGCCGGCGACCTCGCCGCCGCCGTCGCGCTCCAGGGTTTCGACGTGTGCCCCCAGGTAGCGGTACAGCCGGTTGCGATCCTCGGGGGCCTTGGCAAACACACTGCGCCGAAACTGGTAGGCGTCCTCCCGCAGTTCGGTCCCGCCGCGCATCCCGCAGCGGAGCCGGTAAGGGAACGCGTGCCGGCGCCGCGGAAATGCCTTCACGAAAAGGTCCGACGTGCCGATCCTCTGCATGCGGCCGATATTGCGCCGGCCAAGGTCGATCACGTCCACCCATTCCGCGCCGGGCATCCATACCCGCAGCAGCAGCCCCTTCCCCGAGCGGCCCTGTTGCAGGCCGAGGAACTGGAACGGCACCGCACAGCGCGCCGCGTTCAACTCCTCGCGCAAATGTGCGGCCGCCGGGTCCGTCACCGTCGTCAGGCCCCGCCGATCGGCGCCAGCTCCCAGATGCTCGCCGCGTACTCACCGACGGACCGGTCGCTGGAGAACCGGCCCATGCTGAGCGAGTTCAGGATCGCCTTGCGCAGCCAGTCGTCCCGGTCGCGGTATGCGTCGTCTACGCGGTCCTGCGTATCGACGTAATCCTCGTAATCGGCCAGCACGAGGAAGTGCTCGCCGTCGTTGGTGAGGCGATCCACGACCGGTGCGAAGCGCCGCAGGTCCTGCGGCGAAAAGA
>Ga0299914_10003015_pt1 | contig 11800 bp, 14 predicted proteins | sample RVTome_10_FD_201361 | JGI IMG/M metagenome (GOLD analysis project Ga0299914, IMG submission 201361) | Soil microbial communities from uranium-contaminated site in the Upper Colorado River Basin, Wyoming, United States - RVT153D57 (version 2) ... | reverse complement strand
GGTCGAGCAGCTCCTCGCCGCCGTCCGAGCACGACTGCCAGTCGGCGAACACGGCGGCGCAGCGGCCGGCATCCGGGTGCGGGTCGAGGCCCTCCGGCAGCACGGCGCGGACGGCGTCGGGGTCGGCCCAGTAGTCGACGACGAGGAAGTCGCCGACGTAGTGCCACGGGGGCGCCGGCACGAGGCTGGCGCGGCCGGTGGCCGTGCGCGGGATGGTGTAGCCCTTCACGTCGGCCTCCCGGCCCGCTCGGCGGCGACCGCCTCGTCGTCGAAGCGGAAGTACGAGCGCGGCGGCAGCAGGCCCCAGGTGTTGGAGGAGAACCGATCGTCGGGCCAGCGGCGGGGCTCGTGGTCTGGGCCGAGCTGCTCCATGTCGCAGTAGAGCTCGACGAAGCACCGCTCCTCGGCGATCCTGACGTAGGTGGCGATGTTCCCGCCGACGCCGTGGCGCGTGGGCCCCCAGCTCGCCCAGCGGCCATGCCGGCCGAGGTGGTCGAGCGTGTCCCGCATCTGGCCGATGTCGACGACGTCGAACGCCAGGTGGTGGAAGTGGGCGAAGCCCTTGTCGATCAGCGCCATCACGTGGTGGTCGGCGTTGGCGTGGAGCCAGACGCCTTCGTCGCCGAGCCAGTCCGTCACCCGAAGGCCGAGCACGTCGGCATAGAACGCGAGCTGCTCGTCGAGCGCCGCCGTGAGGAAGTTCACGTGGCCGAGCTTGCGGGGGTGCCCGACGAGGAGGCCGTTCGCCGGGCGGGCGTGCGGCACCCATTCGGCCGCCCGGTACGGCAGGAGCTGGACGCCGTGGCCCTCGCGATCCGCGAGCACGAGGCCGCCGTCGCGCTCCTCGCAGGCGACCCCGTGCGACTCCAGGCGCGCGCGAGCGTCGCCCAGGTCGCAGTCGCGGCGCAGGCGGTAGGCGACGTGATCGAGCCCCGGCTCTCCCGGCACGAGCTCCAGCGCGTACGGCTCGTCGTCGCACGAGAGCGCGACGCGGCTCGCGTCGCGCTCGCGCACGGTGAGGCCGAACTGCCGGGCCCAGCGGGTCGCCGCCTCGTCGAGGTCCGCGACGCGCAGGCAGACGTGGTCGATCGCGCCGATCACATCTCCACCCGTACGGGCAGTCGCTTGATGCCGTTGAAGAAGTTCGAACGCAGCCGCTCGGCCGGCCCGGTCTGCTCGATCGACCGCACGCGCTTGAGCAGCTCCTCGAACGCGATCCGCACCTCCATGCGGGCGAGATGAGCGCCCATGCAGTGGTGGATGCCGCCCGGGCCGAAGGCCATGTGCTTGTTCGGGCTGCGGCCGACGTCGAACCGGTCGGGATCCTCGAACACGGTCTCGTCGCGGTTGCCCGACACGAACCACGTCGTGACCTTCGCGGCGGCGGGGATCGGCGTCCCGGCCAGCTCGGTGTCCTGCGTGGTGGTCCGCCGGAAGTGGTGGACGGGCGTGGCCCAGCGCAGCATCTCCTCGGCCGCCGACGGGAACAGCTCGGGATCGCGCCGCAGGCGCTCGAGCTCGTCCGGATGCTCGAGCAGGCCCAGCAGCCCGTGCGTGATGGTGTGGCGCGTCGTCTCGTTGCCGGCCGTGGCCAGCAGCACGAAGTAGACGTCGAACTCACGCTGGTTGAGCGGCTCGAAGGCCAGCTGCGTGATGATGTCGTCGCGCGGGTGCTTGCGCCGCTCGGCGGCGAGCTTGCGCCCGAACTCGAACATCTCGAGCGCGGCCGGGCTGGAGAACGGCAGCAGCCGGTGCGAGTCGTCGCTCGGCAGCGCGTACTCGGGGTCCTGGTTGCCCAGCAGCCGGTCGCCGAGCTCGATGATGTACCGGCGCTCGGAGTGCGGGACGCCGAGGATCTCGGCGAAGACCTGCATCGGGATCTCCGACGAGACCTCGTGCACGAAGTCGAACTCCCCCTTCGGCAGCGCCGTGTCGAGCACGCGGTCGGTGACCTCGCGCACCTGGTCCTCCCACACCTTCACCGCGCGCGGCGTGAACCGGCGGGCGATCAGGCCGCGCAGCTCGTCGTGGCGGGGCGGGTCCATGTCGATCATCGACTTGCGCGCCTCGATCTGATCCGACTCGAGGTCCTCGAGCGAGGTGCCGCCGATCTCCGACGAGTAGATCGCGACGTGCCGGTGGACCTCACGGATGTCCGCGTACCGAGTCACCGCGTAGAAGCCAGGCCCGTCGGGCTCACGATTGAAGAACACCGGCGCCTCGTGTCGGAGCGTGCGGAACCACTCGTACGGCACGCGCTCCTGGAACGCGTCGTGATCGGAGAGATCGATCTGATCGAGCGAGGCGGCTTGGAAGGTGTCGGTCATGCGGTCGCGGCTCCTAGAGGTGATGGAGGTACTCGGCGACGTCCCAGTCGGAGACCCACGTGCGGTGTCGCTCGATCTCGAAGCGCTTGAGGGCGGCGAACGTGTCGACTACCTCAGGGCCCATGGCCTCGAGCAGGTACATGTCGGCCTCGAGGGCGTCGAGCGCCGTCTCCAGCGAGGCCGGCAGCGGCTCGCCCGCGGCATCGCCCAGCGCGTACGCGTCGCCGTCGATCGGGTCCGGCAGCGGCAGGTCCTCGCGCAGCCCGTGCAGGCCCGCGAACAGGACCGCGGCCGTGGCCAGGTACGGGTTGGCGCTGCCGTCGCCGACGCGGACCTCGACGCGCGTCGCACGTCCGCGCTCGGGCGGGATGCGAATGTAGGTCGTCCGGTTGTCCCAGCCCCAGTTGCAGCACGTCGGGGCCAGGGAGTCCGGGACGAGCCGGCGGTAGGCGTTGATCGTCGGGTTGAGGAAGGCCATCAGCGCCGGTGCGTGCGCGAGCACGCCCGCGGTGAAGCGGCGCAGCTCCCCCGACACCCCGTCGGCGTCCCGGTGATCGGCGAACGCGTTGTCGTCCTCGCGGTCCGCTGACACGTGCAGGTGGAAGCCCGAGCCGCCCTGGTCGTTGAACGGCTTGCCCATGAACGTCGCCACCAGGTCGCGCTGCGCCGCGACGTCCTTGACGGCGGCCTTGAGCCGGAACGCGCGGTCGGACGTGATCAGCGCCGGCCCGTGGCGGAGGTTGATCTCGTACTGCGAGTTCATGAACTCGTGGTTGGCGGCGAACGTGCCCATGCCGAGCTGGGCGAGCGCCTCGGTGATCTCGCGGACCACGCCGCGCGGGTCGGCCTGCGGGCCGACCGTGTAGACCATGCTGAGGTTGTCGACGTAGCGGCCGAAGCCGTTCGGGCTCTCGGGGTCGCGCACGCACAGGAAGAACTCGAGCTCCGGTCCGACGATCGGCGCGAGGTCCAGTTCCTCGAAGCCGGCGATCGCTCGTCGCAACGTCCCACGCGGGTCGGCCGGCCGGGGGCCCTCGCGGGTGACCGGATGCACATCGGCGATGCACCAGGCGACGCCGGGCTCCCACGGCAGGTGCGTCATCGTCGTGAGGTCCGGCACGGCGATGAGGTCCGGGTAGCCCTGCTCGCCGCCGACCACGGGCGTGTGGCGCAGGTCGGTCCCCATGATCGCCGAGCAGAACGCGAGGCCGTGCTCGGCCACACGGTCGAACTCGCCGATCGGCACGTCCTTGCCGCGCGGGTAGCCGTGCAGGTCGGAGTAGACGACGCGCACCGAGGTCATCGACGTGTCCGTCGATCGGGCCGGTTGCGCCGCGTGCGGCGTCTCCTCGATCACGATTGCTCCCTCCTTCCGCCGACCGAGGCGGCGGGGTCCATCTCGTATCCGATCTGCGCCAGGAAGCCGTCGAAGAGGCGGAACGCCGCGGCTGCGGCGGCCTTGCGGCGCGCCGCCGACGCGCGCAGCAGTGCCACGCCGTCGGCGACCGCGTGCGCGGCGAGGCGATCCGCGTCGAGCCGCGCCCAGCGCGCCACGATGTCGACGGTACTCTCCGGATGGAACTGCACGCCGAGGTGCGGGCCCAGCCGGAACGCCTGCGACGCGTCCGCCGTGCGGGCCACCTCAACGGCGTCCGGCGGCGTCGTGAAGCGGTCGTAGTGCCACTCGAGCCACGGCCCCGACGGCACGGTCGCGGGGGCGTCGGTGGCGATCTCGCGCCAGCCGAGCTCCGGCGTGGGGGCGGGCTCGACCAGCCCGCCGAGGACGGTGGCGAGGACCTGGCCGCCGTAGCACAGCCCGAGCACGGGGACGTCGCGCGCCACGGCCCGGTCGAGCAGCTCGAGCTCGGCGACGACGGCCGGCTCGTGCGTGTCGCGGGGGCTGTGCTTGGAGCCCAGCGACGCGACGAACGCGTACTGCTCCGGGTCGGGCAGCGGCCCGCCGACCCACGACCGGTCGACCTCGAACGGGATGCCGCGCGCACGCAGCCAATCCGCCAGCAGGGCCGGCGGGCCCCATTCGCCGTGGCGGCGGATCAGCGCGGGCTTCATGCCGCCACCAGCGCCTTGACGTCGGCGGCGACCTCCGCGGCCAGCTCCTCGAGCGGCGGCATGCCGGCCAGGCGCCGCCGGTAGAACGCGAGCCGCCGCGCCGCGTTGAACCCGACCGCGGCGACGACACGGCCGTCACGGACGCCGGCGGCCACGAACCGGCTCCCGTCGGACTCGAGGACCTCGGTCCGTTCCGCCCGCGTCATCAGTCCGACCGCCTGGATCTTGACGTCGTACTGGTCGGACCAGAAGTACGGCACCGCCGCGTAGGGCACGCGGTCCGCGGGCGCGGCGACCATGTTGCGCCCGGCCGCCGTGCCCTGCTCGGCCGCCGTGGTCCAGTGCTCGATCCGGACGAGCTCGCCATCGGCCATCGGATGCGGCCACGCCGCCACGTCACCGGCGCAGAAGACTTCGTCGGCACCCCGCGCCTGCAGCGTCGCATGGCACACGACGCCGGGCTCCAGCCCGAGCCCCGAGCCGGCCAGCCAGTCGGTGTTCGGCACCGCGCCGAGCGCGATCACCGCGACGTCGGCCTCCACGCGCGAGCCGTCTGCGAGCCGGATCGCCTCGAGCCGCCCGGCGCCCTCGAAGCGCTCCACGGCCGTGCCGAGGCGGAGATCGACGGCGTGCGCGCGGTGCAGCTCGGCGCAGCGCTCACCGAGCTCGTGACCGAGCGCCGGCATCGGCTGGGGCGCGACATCGATCACGGTGACGTCGAGCCCCAGCTTGCGCGCGCCGGCCGCCACCTCGCAGCCGATGAAGCCGCCGCCCACGACGGCGAGCCGCGGCCGGCCCGCGAGCGCGGCACGCAGGGCGAGCGCGTCGTCGACGTCCCGCAGCGTGTGCAGGCCCTCGAGCTCGACCTGCGGGCCGGGCCAGAGCCGCGCGCGGGAGCCGGTCGCGATCAGCAGCCGGTCGTAGGCGATCCGCTCGCCGTCGTCGAGGATGAGCTCCCGCTGTGCCAGGTCGAGCGCGGATGCGGGAACGCCCAGGCGCCACACGGCATCCAGATCGTCGCACGGAAGGGCGCAATCGCCGGCCTCCTGGGCGCCGACGAGCAGCTCCTTCGACAGCGGCGGTCGCGTGTACGGCCGGTGGCGCTCGGCCCCCAGGATCGTCAACGGGCCGGCATGGCCGCCCTTGCGCACGGCCTGCGCGGCCCGCAGCCCGGCCAGCGAGGCGCCGACGATGACGATCGGCCGCTCCACCCGTCAGTCCTCGACGCGGATCGCCTGCATCGGACAGGCGTCGGCCGCCTCCTCGGCCTTCTCGCGCAGGGAGGGGTCGACCTCGGGCTTCCACTGCAGCACGTCGTCGTCGCCGAGCTCGAAGATCTCCGGCGCCACGTACGCGCACTCGCCGTGGCTCTGGCACAGGTTCATGTCGACGTGGACCTTGGTCATCGCGTGCTCCTCTCCACCAGGCGCTGCGCCTCGTCCTCCGGAACGGCGAGCGCGACGTGCAACGTGTTCGCCGACGTCTGCGGCCGCTCGCCCGGTCCGGAGAGGTCGACGTCCCACTCCTGCACCGTATTGCTGAGGCGCCCGATGCCCTCGATCTCGACCTCGACCGTGTCGCCGGGCTCCATCGGGCGAGAATTCGCCGGCGTGCCGGTGAGCACGACGTCACCGGCCTCGAGCGTGATCAGGCGGCACAGGTCGGCGAGCTGGTACGCGACCCCGAACAGCAGGTCGTCCGCGCTGCCCTCCTGGACGACCTCGCCGTTGAGGTACGTGCGCAGCGTGAACGCCTCCGGATCGAACTCGCGGGCGGGCACGAGCTCGGGGCCGAGCGGCAGGAAGCCGTCCTGCCCCTTCACGCGGAGCATCGCTCCGCGGTCGGCGTGCCGGAAGTCGTGCAGGCCGACATCGTTCGCACACGTGTAGCCCGCTACGTACGCGAGGGCGTCCTCGATCGGGACGCCGTGCATGCGGCGCCCGATCACGACCGCCAGCTCGCCCTCGTAGTTCAGGAAGCGCGTGCCGGCCGGGCGCCTCACGTCTCCGCGGTGGCCGTTGAGCGTCGTCGGCGGTTTCATGAAGTAGGACGGCTGCGCCGGCGTGCGCGCCGCATACTCGTCCACGCGCGAGCGGTAGGTCAGGTGGACGGCGATGATCTTCGAGGGCACAGCGGGAGCGAGGTAGTGGGCCGTCGGCTCAGGGAGGCGGGCGCCGGAGTCGAGGACGATCTCGGCGCCCTCGCGCCGCCCCCAGACGGCCACCCCGTCGTGCAGCACGCGCACAGCGCGGGACCTGATGAACCCGCTCGCCCAGACCGAATCCATCTGAACATTGTATGCATTCGAATGTCTGCGGTGCAATACTCCCAGCATGAGTTCAACCCCGGTGCGCGTGGACGGCGGCCTGGGTCCCATCCATGCGGACTCGGTCGTCGAGCTCGCGTATCGCCGGATCCGCGCGCTCGTCCTCGACGGCGAGATCCTCCCGGGCTCGCGGCTCGGTCAGGCCGAGCTCGCCGAGCGTCTCGGCATCTCGCGCACACCGGTGCGCGAGGCCCTGCGCCGCCTGACCGGCGAAGGGCTGGCCGAGTTCGTGCCCAACCGCGGCTTCCGCGCCGCCGCGCTGGGCCTCGACGGTGTTCGCCGCCGGCTCGAGGTCCGCCTCCTTCTCGAGCCGGGCATCGCCCGCCTCGCTGCCGAGCGCCGGACCGACGACGATCTCGCCGCGCTGCACGACGCGGTCGCCCGCGAGGCACAGGCCGAGACGCGCGCCGTGGCGCACGACGCCAGCCGCGGGTTCCATCTCGCGCTCGCTCGCGCCACGCGCAACTCCGAGCTCGTGGCGGTCTTCGAGTCCCTGTGGATCGTCGAGATCGGTCGGCGCCTTCTGGCCGCCCGCGCGGCCGAGGGCGACTGGCCCGGGATGGACGTGTGCGAACACCGAGCCGTCGCGGAGGCGGTGGCGGACCGCGAAGGCGACCGCGCCGCGAGCCTGATGCTCGACCACGTCCGGGACGCGCTGCGGCACTGGGGCCACGATGACGCGGCGAGCGACCGGGACGGCGTCGCGCCGACGCTCGACCGTGGTGCGGCCTAAGCGATCGACACGAGACCCGGACTCGGAATCTGAGGACTTGCGGCATCTCGCTCACGAGCGACGCCACTCCTCGACAACCTCGTCACGGAGGTCCGCGCCGAGCGGGCGACGCGCTGGGGCTGAGCATCACGTTCCCTGGGCACGCATCCGGGGCGGGCGCCCGAGGGCGCCGCTTGCGGCGGCGACGTCGCGGGCGAACGGTTCGCGGAGCCCACGGTGCCTGCGCCAGGCGGCCGGGCGGGATGGGGTCTGAGAGCGTCTCTTTCGCGTATCGCACGAAACGCTGTCGGGGCGACTGCGCCGGCGCCGGCGGCCGAGCCGACGATCATCGCGGTGCTCGAGGGCGGCCCGCTGGCGGGCCGGCGCCTCGAGGTCAACGTCGTAGAAGGGCCGTCCACCGAAGACGATCGACGTGAAGGCCGACGACGGGAGCACGTGCCGGTACGGCCTCGCCGAGTGGGCGCAGGCCGGCTCGTCCACGGTCTACAGCTTCCTGTACGCCGTCTAGCGACCTGCTACGGCTCGCGGATCGCCGCCTTGCGCTCGGCCTGCTCGGCGTCCTCGCCGGCCCACTTGAGGCGCTCGACGAGCTGGGCGGCGAAGTGCGCGTCGTCCAGTTGCAGCGTCATCAAGCGTTCCTCGAGGAAGACCGTGTCGCCTGCGTTCGCGGTGTCTGCGACGATCATGATGTTCGGCATCGAGCCTTGCTCCTGTGCTGAGTTGACGTATTGGGCTGCGCGCCGCGCTCGGTCCAGCGCAACGCGGCGGGCAAGGATGTCCTGGACCCGCCGGTTGATGCGCACTTGGGTAGCGTGCGAAACGTCGCCGACCGTGAGTGCCCGCTCGGTGGGTCCTGGTTTTGAGGTCATCGGCCGGCTCTTTACAGCGCGGAGAAGGCCCGCGTGTAGCGGGCCTTCTCGCTGCTCAGTGGTGAGTTCGGAGGCTGTTAGACCTGGACGAGCTCGCGCGTCTTGTGGACGACGACGGGGCCGCTCGTGATCTTCGGCGGGGTCGGGAGTGCCGTCTCGAGCTTGGCCTCGCGCAGCCAGCTGCCGGCGACGCGGGTCGACTCGTCGGCCTGCGCCGCGGTGTCGAAGAAGCCGACCGAGGTCATGACGCCATTGCCGGCGTCGATGAGCGAGTAGCCGCTGAAGCCCGGGAGCTCGCTCAGCTTGGGGACGAGGTTGTCCTCGGCCTTCTTGAGGATCTCGCTCTTGCGGCTCTGGTCGATCGACTCGTAGCGTCGAATGGTGACATGCATGGAGTGCTCGTTTCTGCAGGGTGGAGGTCTCTAATTGAGTCCTCCTGTGCACTCGACCCGTGAGGGACAGCCGAGGAACTCGCAGGTTCGTCGACGTCGGCAGGGGGTCTGAGCGCTTGCCTTAACCATAGCAGCTTCTGAACGACGGTTGATTACGGTCTACGTGTCGCTACGTTATCCCTGTAGCAGAAGCGATGTGTCCGTTCACCGTCACCGTCGAAATCGTCCCGGACCGCGAGCTCGGGCCGCTCCTGGCTCGACTCTCAGAGGCGGGCTTCGCGAATCCGATCGTCAGTCATGTCGAGGCCGGCGGTCTCTCCGCCCGGACGGCCGCGTCAGCTCGCCCGGTATCGGTGGATCTGCCCGAGGACTGGCGCCTCACGCACGATCGGCGTGACGAGTCGTATCGCTGGCCGAAAACCCGCGACAGCTACTCGCCCTACCGCGTGTTCTTGGGCACGACCCGCGCCGAGGGTGCTGTGCAGATCGGACTCGGTGAGACGATCCGCGAGAACGCCTGGGGGCGGGAGCGCAAGTACGTCGTCGCGTTTCTCACCGGCGGCTCGCCGCAGCATCCGCTCGTCGAGTTCGTCGCCGCTGACGACTTCGAGGCCACGCGCGAGCTTGTGGCGGTGATCCGCGGCAGCGACGGAGCGCGCCGCATGTATGGGATCGGAGACAAGCTGCCCGCGGTCTACGCCGAACACTTCCGGACCCAGATCTACAACGAACGCGTCGCATATCCCGGCGCCTGGAACAAGCTCGTCGTCGTCGCACGCGAGAACGACCACGCCACGATGCTCAACCACGCGCTCATCCAGAGCCGGCGGCGCTACGGGACGTAGCTGCCGCGGGTCCGCGTTTGGCTTGTTGGCGTGCTGCGCTGATCCGGACGACGTCGTCCCAGGCGAGGTGGCAGCGCTCCAGAGCGGTGATGAGCCAGGCGCTGGGGTCGAGCTGCCGGCGGCCCAGGCCGTGCCGTGCGGAGGTGGGGAAGGCGTGGTGGTTGTTGTGCCAGGCCTCCCGGATGAAGCGCAGGTCACCGTTGGCGAGCAGGTCCTTTGCGTAGCGGCGCGGGTTGGCCTTGTCCTTGCCGCGGAACATCCATCGTCCGCACGACCCGGTCGGACGTCTCGTGCTCGATCGCGACCATCTCCGCGACTCTCCGCGGATGGGCGGTGGCGGCCATGATGCATCCTCCTCAGCTGGCGGGCTCGCGGTTCCGGGGCGTCGCGTCGGCCATGAGCAGACTTCGCGCGACGAGTGAGCGCTGGGCCGCGTGGTCGGGCGGCGCGACGAGGTCGGCGTCGCCGATTTCGACCTGATCCGAACTCCCGGTCAGCGTGAGCATGCGGTCCACGTTCGCGGGCACGCGCACGAGCACCAGCCGGCGGCCAGCCTGCCGGGCGCGGATGCCGGCGCTGATGATGGCGTGCATGCCGCAGCTGTCGATGAACGCGAGCTCGCGCAGGTCGAGCACAACCAGTCGCGCCTGCGACTGCGACAGCGTCCGCTCCAGCTGCGGCGTCGTCGCGATGTCGAGCTCGCCCCCTACGTGCACCCAGGCCGCGTCAAGACCGCCGTTTGTGCAGAGCAGGCGAACGGCGGCGGCACGGCGTCCGCTCCGGCGGCGTCCGAAGCCGGGACTGCCAGCTCGAGGGACATGTCGACCTCCAGTGGTCGTGATGGACCGGTCTGGAAGTCAGGTCGTGCTGCCGGCCGGACCGCTGGTGGGCCGACTTCACAATGGATGCCCTCCGCTTTCCACGTAACTCGCCACGTCAAGCGGACGACGGCGGCGCGCCCGGGATCGCGTGGTCGTCGACGAGATCGGTCGGCGCCAGGATGAAGACCTCGGACATGATGTCGGGATCCTGCTGGTTGCCGCTCATGAAGCCGATCACCCGCCGGCCGGTTGCGCGCTCGATCACCGCCTCAAAGCGCTCACGCATCAGCTCCTGAAACTCCATCCGCTGCTGGATCACGGCAGAACCCCGCCCGCACTCCAGCAGCATCTGCTCCACGCGCGAGAAGCCCCCGCGCAGCAGACAGACCACCAGGTCGTCCTCGTAGTAGGACTTCGCGCGAGTCGGGCCGCGACCGTAGAACTCCTTCAGCAGCGCCACGATCCCATCCGAGATAGCCGTCAGCACGTCACCGTGCGACTGGGGCGCGCTTGGGACCTCTGGTGGGCTCACGACCGGTCGGGTGCACTCGCGATGAGAAGGCCGGGCCATCGTACCCGGCCGTTGCTCAAACGCGGAGGGAGCTGGGAAGATCGACCAGTCCTGGCAAGCCCGGTCCTCGTCAACGACCAACACCGCCTCTAGGCCAGCCGGTTCTCGTGATCCTCGGACTGATCCTCGCGCTCGCCTCGGCGCTGGCCACCAACCTCGCCTTTCTGTTCAAGCACCGCGGCGCGGTGCTCGCCCCGCCGATGGAGTTTCGCCGTCCGCTGCGCAGCGCCGTCGGTCTGTTTCGCTCGCGATGGTTCTTGATCGGCTGGATCGTGGCGATCGTGGCCTGGGGTCTGCACGTCGGCGCGCTCTCGCTCGCGCCGCTGTCGATCGTGCAGGCCGTCCTCTCCGGCGGGCTCGTCTTCCTCGCCGTGCTCGCCGAGCGCTTCTTCGGCTTTCACCTCGGACGACGGCAATGGGTCGGCATCACGATCACCGCGGCCGGGCTCGTGGTCATCGGATTGACCAGCGGCGGCGCCGACGACACGCAGCGAGCCTCGCTGGCGGCGCTGATCGCCATCGAGGGCGCGATCTTTGCCGTCGTCGCTGCGCTCGTGAGGATCTCGACCCGCCGCCACCTCCCCAACCGCGGCGAGGGACTGCTCCTCGGCGCCGCCGCCGGCGCGCTGTGGGGCGTCTCTGATATCGCGCTCAAGTACCTCACCCAAGCCCCACCCGGACCGGTGCTCGGGTTGGTGAGCCCGTGGACGCTCACCGCGCTCATCGCCGGGGTGATCGCCTTCTACGCGTCGGCCCGCAGCCTCCAGATCGGCGACGGCGTCGAGGTCATAGCGCTCACCTCCGTGGCCGCCAACCTCACCGCGATCATCGGCGGGATCCTTGTCT
>Ga0299914_10003014_pt1 | contig 11801 bp, 8 predicted proteins | sample RVTome_10_FD_201361 | JGI IMG/M metagenome (GOLD analysis project Ga0299914, IMG submission 201361) | Soil microbial communities from uranium-contaminated site in the Upper Colorado River Basin, Wyoming, United States - RVT153D57 (version 2) ... | reverse complement strand
CACCAGCCGCGCTACGTGGCGACCGAGCCGGTGGCGGTGGGAGTAGCGCGGTCGGTCGGTGGGGCGGGTGGGACTCGAACCCACGGCCAAGGGATTATGAGTGGCCCCGACAACGGCGTCTATGGCCTCTACCAGCCACTATGCCCTCAGCTCGACGGCTCATGGCATCCCTGATCTCTTCGCTTCAGTGTGTTTCGCACCACGAACGGCACCACGCCCGATATGGCCGGGTGGGTCATCATGGGTGCCGCTGAGCGTGAGGCTCGGCTGGCGATGGCGACCCCGGCAAAGCTCTGCAGGGCCGCATTTGCTGCGGCGAGGGTTGGCTGTGATCTCCGCCCAGACCGGCATCGAGGAGGAACGGCGTGGAGGAACGGCAAAGACCTGCGAGGCGATTTCCCTTCGCCGGCATTGTCCGGATCAGGTGTTGGGGGTCGCCTTCCAGTTTTTCGACCTTCAGGCCTCTCAGCCTTTTCGGCTCCCTCGCCCGTCTCGCAGGCCTGCTCGCAGTATCCCTCTCGGTGCTCGCCCGAGGCAATAGGGACAGCGGCAAATCCTGCGCCTTTGGCTTGGCCTGAGCGCGCTCGTGAACAAGGCTCCGGAGCCGGAGCCCGAGGCCGAGCGGCATGAGCTGGTGTCCGTCTGGGCACCTTCGCACCACCTCCGAGGCCGCCTCCGAACCACGACGGAGCGGCCTCGGCACGCGCTGGAACACTCGCCCCGGAGATCGCCAAGCCAGGCGGCGTAGACTTTGCGGATGGCAGCGCAGCCGTCGTTCCCGCAGGTGAGCCGCATTCGCGAGCTCGTGGCGGAGGACTTCGCGGCCAGGCTCGAGATCGGCGATCTGTTGCTGGCCCTAGCCCCTTGGCCGGACGAGGGCGACGAGGCGACGCGCGCGGTGGCCGACCAAGCCCTCACCGAGTTCGCCGCGCAGGCGGGTCTCAGTACCGCCCAGGCCCGCCGTTACCGCACCGTCGCCTGGAAGATCAGGCCGTACCGCCGGCAACTGGCTGAGACCGGCGTCGGGATGAGCTACGCCGCCGTCTGCGCGGCGCTACTGCGCTCGTCCGGCTCCGGCGAGCTGCTGCTGGACGTGTGCCGCTGGGCGGCCGCGGCCGGACGGCCGCGCGTCACCGTGACCGATGTTGAGACCGCGCGCAGGACGGCGGCTCGCGCCCAGATGGAGGTACGCCGGCGGTCGCGAACCAGCGAGCGGGCCGAGCAGGAACGGGACGAGCGCCGCGCGGCGCTCGCGCCGTACAGGGACGGCATAGAGACACTGGTCGCCGCCCGGCTGGCCGACGACCCCGCCGGACCTGCCTCCGGAGACCGCCACGCTGCGGAATGTGCCGTGGTACGCGAGCTCGCCGAGAGGATCGTCGAACAGGGCGGCAACCCGGCCGACCTGCTCGAACTCGGCTCGGCGATCGTCGACCGCCACGCCGACGTCGTCAAGGCGGGCCGCAAACGGGCTGGCGAGCTGAACGCCGTCAACCGCAGGCTCAACAGCGCCGAGGCCATGCTCCAGCGGCTGGCCGGGGACACTGCGTTGCGGACCGGCTCGCAACAGGACGAGCAGTGGCTGGCGACCCTTGACCGGATCATTACCCACTCCGTCGATCTGGCCGAACGCCTCAGGGACCGTGACGATGCCCCTCAATGACACCCAGTTCGCCTGTACCGGCAGCGCCCTTGCGATCGGCGCGCCGGTCCGCGGCTGGCGGGAGTGGACGATCACGGCCGACGGCCTCCGCGGCGCCCAGGGAGGGATCTGGCGACCGGGCACGAATGCCGCTCAGTGCCTCGGCAAACACGCGGCCATGCTGCGCGTCCTCGACCACGCGCTCGGGGCCGCCGGGTTGGCCACGCCACCTCACACGGTCGAGCGGTGGTGCACCTGCGGGCTCTACAGCTGGCGCCGCCCCGATCGGATCCGCGCCCGATCAGCCAAGATCGCCGGTGTGGTGGAGTCGTGGGGCCGCGTGCTCGTGGGCGAGCACGGGTACCGCGCCCAGTACTCGCAGGTGGTCGCCGTCTGCGGGCCCCGGAGGGACGTCGGAGACGCGCCGCCCTCGAGGGACGAGCGGGTGGCGGTCGCCAATCGCTACGCCGTCCCGTACTTCGAGACGTTGGACGACGCTATCGCCCAGTTCGACGAGGGGAGGTGACCACGCATGGACATCGGCGAGATCATCACCGATATCGAAATCGTGCCGATCGAGGAGATCGAGAAACCAGGCGCGCCGGCCGAGCCGGTACCGGCCGAGTCGCACGCGCCGGCAACACGCTAGCCCGGCGCCGGCCGTCCGGCCTTCATCGCGTCGGGGAACAGCCGCTGTCGATCAGTGAGCCGGGGGAGGTAGAGCCGGGAATCGGTGGCATCGACCTGTCGGTATCTCCGGACTTCTCCCGGCGCCGCCGCCATCGCCCACGTCCGCGGCCTCGCAGGTCAAGGGTTGAGCCCCAACGTGCCTGGGTTGCCGAAGGTAGCCTCGACGAGCGGGCCGCCGAGCTAATCTGCCGCATTGCATGTTCCCGCGCGCTCTTGCCGTAGCGCCTCTGGCAGGCTCCAGCGAGCCTCTAAGTAGGGGCCGCTTCGAGCGCGGCGCCGCCCGGAGAACTTCGCCATCGGATTCGGTTCAACGCCGGGTTAGGCAGGACGATGCGTGTATCCGGTTGACTGGGACGTATGGCCGCACGGCTGCTCATGGTGGCGGACACCCACGTTCCGAAGCGAGCGCGCGACCTGCCGGCGCAGGTGTGGGAGGAGGTCGACGCTGGTGATGTTGTGTTGCATGCGGGGGACTGGGTCGACGCCAGCCTTCTCGACGACCTCGAGGCGCGGGCCCACCGGCTCGTCGGCGTCTACGGCAACAATGACCACAGCGTCTTGAGGCAACGCCTTCCAGAGGTAGCACGCGTCGACATCGAAGGCGTCCGTCTTGGTGTGGTTCACGAGACCGGTCCCGCACGGGCGCGAGGAGCGCTGTAGCGTGCAGTTCCCCGACCTTGACGTGCTCGTGTTCGGGCACAGCCACATCCCGTGGGACACGACTACATCAACCGGTCTGAGACTGCTGAACCCCGGCTCCCCGACCGACCGCCGCCGACAGCCGCACTGCACGTACATGACAGCCACCGCATGCGACGGTGAGCTGCGAGACGTCAGACTTCACACCATCACCCGGTGACGGCGATCTCCGCGCGTCTTCGCAGTGAACAGTGGGGCGGGTGGGACTCGAACCCACGGCCAAGGGATTATGAGTGGCCACGACCACGGCGACTATCACCTCTATTAGGCACGATGCCACCAGCGGGGCGGGCTAAGACACCCGTGAGCGCTTCCCGTCACAATGTTTCGCACCACGAACGGCATCACGCCAGCGTTGCCCTCGTCCGCCGCCTCCCGAACGCTCGTCACATGCACCCAGGATCCGGCGTTCGCGAGATTCCGGTCGCAAAAGGTTCATACCCTTGTTTGGCCATGGCTCTGACGACGCCTTTGACCTTGATATGGGGAGGAGGTGGCGGCTAGTACGCAGCCGCCACCATAGGGCTAGGGCTAATTGAGCACTCGGATGTCGCGCCACACGTGCTCGTAGGCCTGGTGCACCGCACGAACCCAGGAAGGCACAGAGTCCCAATCGATGGTCACCCCGCGCTCACCCCAGGCGACCTGCATAATCCGGCGATCACCGGCGAAGTCAACGACCATGTCACGACGCAGGAACAGCAGATTTCCGCGCCACGGTTCCTCCGTGCGGAAGATCGCCGAGGCACGGATACCGTCGAAGCCGACGAGATCCAACGTGCCGGGCAGCTGACGAAGCCCGAACTTGGCGGCGAACTCGAACGACGGCACGTCATAAGACCGCTCCAGCACCGTCGGTGACCCGCCTTCACCGGTCGAAAGCTCCACGGCCACCTGGATGAGCCCGATGCCCTCCTCCCGCCAGTCGCGACGCAACGCCGGACGGGAATCATAGTCATCGTCGTCAAAGCGCACCTCGAACCTGGGGCTCCAGGGCGTCTCCCCAGCGAACACGCCCCGCATCGTCGGGAGCACGGGGAAGAAATCGTTCCCGGGGTACTCGAGTCCGCTGGCGAGCTCCAGCGCGAGATCTAAATCGGCCGGTTCCAGCAAGAGAGTCCGGAAAAACCCGAACACGTTCCGCCCGTCGCGACGATGCTCCAGAAAGCCCTCGACCAGCAGCCATCCACCGGTGACGCCGTAGATGTCCTCAGGAGACCATAGCTCCGCTGGCACGTTCACCGCGCCGGTCCGGAGCCAAGCCTCGTCGTCCGTCGGACTTGCAGGCGCCCACTCCGGAAGCTGGACGGGCGCTACCGGAGGCTCATCGGGGAAGGACGGGTCGATGTCAGGTGTCACGTGACGTCCGCCCCCGGCCCAGAGGTCCCGGTTCCGCCCGGCATCGACGAGACGGCCGATCAGCTCGTAGTAGGCGATCCACCCGTACTTCTTGCCGTAGCGCTCCACCTTCGCGCGCTCATGCCCATACCGGCTAGCGGTCTCGGCGATTGCCCGGTCGATGTCGCCGAGTAGCGCGGCACGCCACCCGAGATCCCAGACGCGCGCCATGACTTCGCCGCGGGCTCGACGGAAATCAGGGTGCTCGAAGTCGTAGTTTCCTCTGCCCTCAATGGCGGACCCGATCACGTAGTTCTCGAAGTCTATGCCGAAGGTGCTGTCGCACTCCTTGGCATTCGGGTCGTCATCGGCCATGACGGGCGCGGGCGGCACGGCGGCGAACGGCACCGCAAATGGGTCGACGCCGGCAGGTACTGCCCCGCGGTGGAGGATCCTGCCGAGCTCGAAGGTTGCTCGTATGTAGTTGCGCAGCAGCTCGTGGGACGTCGGGGTCGACCCTCCTTCGAGGAAGCGGTTGCGCAGCTCAGCGAGCCACGCGGCGAGCGCGTGCTCGAACGGCCCACCTGGATCGGGCATTTGGTGGGCGCTGGCGGCACCGAATGCGGCACCGACGACGCGCTCAACAACATATGGGTCGTCAACATCAAGCATCCGGGTCGCGAGGTCGAACACGCGCTTTGGCTCCGGGCGGCCGTAGCGCTGCAGCGCCTTCGTCGCGAGATCCCGCACATCCTGATGTGTGGACGTCAACAGCCACGCGATCGCGAGCGCATCCAGGTCATCGGCCTCGGAGCGGTCCAGGTCTCCGGTCCAATACTCGATAAGGCCCTTCAGGTCATCCACGACGAGGTCGCCGGCGCGATAACGGACCCATTCGGTCCACCTACGGTCACGCTCAGGGAGAGGCAGCAGACGAAGGACACGGTCGAGGAAGTCGGCGTTAAGGCGGTGTGCGGGGGACGTGCGAACCTCCCACAACCGGTCGAACGGGTGCCGGTGCCGGTACCCGAGAGACCGAGGGGCTTGCCAGTTCTGCGTGACAATAAGAGTCGCGAGCTCGTCGACGGTGCTGTCATCGAGAAACTCAGACTCCGAGTCGAGTTCCTGGACGAGGACCCACGACCGGTGCTCGTCTGGGGCGTGGCGCCAGAGGTGGTGCCCGCCGAACCGGCGGGGCACCAGGCCGATCAGGCTGACTGCAACGTCCTCACCGAAGGACCGGCCGTCCTCGCCACCGAGGGAGTTCCACAATGTCGCTTCAGCGAGTCGATCCTCGACCTCGGCATAGGGCATGCGCACTAGAAGCGCGTCAGCGATCAGGTACCCGGCGAAGCGGTCGAACAAGACCCCGGCTTCGGTGTCGTCACCACCATCGACCTCATCGCGGAGCAGCACGCCTTCCTCTTCGAGACGCCGGAATAGGCTCTCGTCCCAGTTTGTCTCGCCACGATCGAGGATCGCCTTTGCTTCATCGGATGGGAGCCGGCGGACTCCGCGGGTCCACATCTCCAACGCAAGCGTAGCGAGGCGCCGCTTGATCTGGTCGGCCGGCACCGGCACACGGGCGGGGTCTTGGGCGAGGCGCTGAATCACACCATCGCGGTACAGCTCGAACACACCGACCAAGGAGGTGGGGAGGGCCTCTACCCCGACGGGTTCCTGGCGCAGGGGATTCGCGGCCTCGCAGTACATGCGTACGAACAGCGGGTTGTGGAACATGCCGGTCGGCAGCCAGGCGCCTGCAGCATTGATCAAGTAGTGGTCGAAGTAGGCCTCAACCATGTCCTCGACCTCGGACTGGTACCACTCGAGGTCAATGGGCACGGCCTCATCCGGAACGGCACGAGCAGCTAGCACCTCGCGAAGCGTGACAATCACCAGCACGTTCGGGAAGTCACCGAGTGCTGGCATCAGCTCATCGAGCAGCGTCCGCCACTCCGAGGGCCTTTCGGCCTCGTTCAAGCCGTCAATGACCAGGGGGATCCGGGCGCCGGCACGGGCACCCGCGGAGTTGAGCGCCTCGAGAAGGTCCTCGAAACGATCGACCTTCAGCCCAGGGATCCGGCACGCTAGATCATCGAGACTCTCACCGGCTCGAAGTCGCCCTCCCTGGATGAACACTCCGGCTGTCGGTCGGCCCGTTGGAGCGGTCAGCTGGGCAGCAAGGTGGGTCTTGCCCAACCCGGCAGCGGCGACGACCGCGATCAGGAGTGCCCGCGCGTCCGTGGACGCGTCCTGCAGCCACTGGACAACGTCACGGATCTCAGCGCCGAGGCCGGTGACGGCTAGGGCCGCCGGCAGGCGCCGCTTCCTTAGCTCAAGCACAAGGGCGCGGAGCGTGCGTGGTGACGTGGCCGGCGGCTGCTGGTCGGCGACGCGCTCGCGAACCTCCATCGGCCGATGGTTTCGTCCGGCGCCGACGATCGCGCGCAGGTCGGTGACGAACCGGTCCAGGTCATCGGCGACGTCCTTGGCGCCTGCACGGATCGTGTCGTTGTCGATGTCGGAAAGGGCGTCATGGAGCGCCCGAGCGCGGCGGGCGATGGCGGCGATCTGCCCATCGAGCCAGTCGAATGAGGAGGGGCGCAGGAGCATCCGGTCGATCTGGCGTTCCACATGGTTTGAGGTGTGCAGCGGCGGCACCCACCGGGCCTTGACCGGTGCCACGGAACGCTCGTGAGCCCTCGCAAGCGCAGCCGGCGACAGGACTAGCTCGCCAAAGAAGGTGGAGCGAAGCTCGTCGAACCCGGCGAGCTCCGCGTCGAAGTTCTCCGCAGCCCACAGCTTTGTCGAAATGCCTTTGGCCGGGCCGAGGCTATCGATCCACGTCTCGTCCTTCTTCGCTGGACGCAGAGGAAGACAGAGCACGAAGTCGGTCAGCCCGTCGACGTACTTGATCGCCTTATCGAGGGAATCCTCGATCTGGAAGCGCTGCTCGCGGGTAAGTTCGTTGTCCTTGCCGAGGATGAACCACTTGCACGACCACCCCCATACCCGGCCGGGATCCCCCAGCGCACCGGGGTGCTCGACCCGCAGGTAGAACTCGACCCCCGGCTGCTGGCGCCGCTCACGAAGCGTGCCCAACCCGCCGTAGCGGCGCGACACGATCGCTCGCGTCAGCACCTCGAAGTTCTCGTCGGCGGCACCAGGCAGGCGTTCCAGAGCAACTAAGTCCACCGTCATGTCAACTGCCTGCGTCAGTCCGTGGCGTCCCGTCCTCGTTCCAGTGATGCCGCGAGAACACCTCGACCCGTGCACCGAGGTGGATAAGCACTTTCAGGAATCCCTGGACTTCGGACTCTTCGGTCCAGATACGAACGGTTGATCCGTTGCGTTTGATCGAGTGCTCGTAGGCGTAGATGTCGACGTCGGGTCGCCCCATCTCGTAGAGCTTCATCTTCATCAGCTCTTCGCCGAGCGTGTCAGGCATGCGCTCGTCGGGGCGACGCCAGTCGTCGTCGGCCCAAGCGGCCTCGGCGAGGGCCTTCAGGGCCTCCATCCGCTCGACAGCCGTCTCCGCGCCCGAGACCGTCTCGAACGTACCCACCAGGACCAGGTCCATTGAGTGCTCGGACCCGTAGCTGTGCCAGATCCTCACGCTGCCTCCCTCAGCACTTGCACGGCGTCCAGGATGGAGCCCTCGATCGGCGTTCCCACGGGCGCGTACGCATTGGGACGGAGAACGCCGGACGCGTCGACGTGCATATGCGCGTCTAAAGGATGTTCACCAGGGATAGCCTCAACGGCGGGCACTGAGGCTTCGAGCCCGGAACGTGAGAGCGCGAGCCGCACCCGGATCCTTGCAGTTCGTATCCAACGAACGAGGCACTCCGCATCGGTAGCGGCGATCCCGGGTCTGGCCCCGGTCGGTTGCTCCGGCAGGAGCAGTAGCTCAGATGCTCCGACGTCAGCGGCGAACTCGGCGAGATCATCGAGCTCGCCGATCGTGTCGGTGTTCACGACCGCGTTGATGCCGATCGGAGCGATTGAACGAAGCAGGGCGGCAGCGGAAGTCACCGCCGCAAACGGCCGACGCCGGAGCCGCTCATAGGTAGCCCCGACCCCGTCGACGGACAGGCGCGCGAAGTGCACAGATCCCCGCAGAGCGTCAGCAAGCTCAGGCGTGAGCCGATGTCCGTGCGTCGTGAAGGTCACCGCCATTGACGTCGACTCAGCGATCTGAGTGCAAAGCTGGGCGAACCGGCGGTGAGCTGTTGGCTCCCCGCCTCCGAAGCCAATGCCGAGGCACCCGGTGCCGTCGAGCTCCACCGCCCAGGCGACCACGCGCTCCATGTCGAGCACGGCGGCATGCTTTGGCGCATAGCAGTAGGCACAGCGAAGCTCGCACGCGTTTGTCAGTGCGACCGAGAGATACCGAGGAGCGCGCGAGATCTGCCCTGCGGGCACCTGTACCTCGTCAAGCAGGACGTTCAGCCCGGAAATTCGGTCGAACAGGTGCACACCTGCTTTGCACAGACGGATCTTGCACATCATCCGCACCATAATGCCACTGCTTGGGAACTTTGGGCCTTCGCCGTAATTGTGGAGACCGTAGGTTTGTGCGTGTCGACTCGTATCGTTCGAGGTGACGGTGGGACTGCTCGATGCGTACAGCCAGTGAGGTGGTATGGCTACTCCGGTCCAGACGGCCCAGATAATCAGGCTCGCGTTGCGCACTCTGGCCGGGGATAATGCGCATCACTCGTTCGAGCACTTGTGTCGCCACGTCGCCAAGCGGCGCGTTGCCAGTAATGTGCTGCCGGCCAGCGGGCCCGTGTCGGCCGGTGGCGACCAAGGACGCGACATCGAGACCTTCCGTACCTACCTGGCCGAAGAGTTGCCTTTTGCGCTCGGCTTCCTTGCGCTGGCCTCCACAGACGTCGTCGTCTTCGCGTGCACCATTCAACGGGACGGACTGCGGGCAAAGTTCGAGGACGACATCAAGTCCATCTGCACCCAAGGCACTCACGTCGACAGGATCTACATCTTCGCCACCGAGAACGTCCCGACCCGGCTGCGGCACGACCTGCAGGAATGGGCCACACAGCAGTACGACGTTGCGCTGGAACTAATCGATGGGTCGGCCCTGGCGGACTGGCTGGCCGAACCGGAGCTGTACTGGATCGCGCAAGAGTACCTACATCTTCCCGCCGAACTTGCACCGCAGATCGAGCAGGCTGAGCACGAGACTGAACTACCGTCTTGGTACGTCGAGCTGCGTGCGTATTGGCAGGAACCTACCCGACAACCGATGACCCTCGGCGACCTTTTCGATCTGCGGCACGGCCTGCGGCACGCCATCCCACGAGGTCCGGCGCGCGACGACCTCGCAGGCTGGCTGAAACTGATGACGCACCTCGCCGAGCGAAGCTTCGATGCTGAGGCTCGCTTGCACGCCATCTACGAGATCGTGGCGGCCCGTAGCCGCGGAACCGCCGATCTGCGACCCGTTGAGACGCTGATCCGTCAATTCGTCGATGAGGTCCAGCACAGCGACGACCCGACCCTAATCTTCAACGCGAGCGTGTTGATCCAGTTCTGCACCACCGCTGCCGGACTTGGCCATACCGAAATTCCTATGACCGAGGTCGTGGCATGGATACCGCCGCTTCGCCGGCACGTCGACGAGTTGTTGGAGCAGGACTGGGGGCCGAACACACGGGCCGGTCTGCTTCAGGTCGCGGCACACCTGGCATTGCACATTGACTACACCGACGCTGAGCTCCGAGGTAGTGCCACGCTCGAGGAAATGGATCGCGTGTACGACTCGGTGACGGAGGCGATCGAGCACGGCACACTCCAGACCCACCTAGGAGCCGTGCCAGTAGTCGACGTGATTGACCTCGACGCAGGCATGCGTCACCTAGTCAGCCTGGTCGAGTTGCTACGCGACGCCCCCGCCTACCCGATTGACACGTTCGCCATGACCATCGATCTGATTGCACCGATTCTGCGGGACCATCCGCTGTACCGGCGGGTGTGCGATGGGCTGGATGCGGCTGTCGCGCGTCAGGAAGGTGACGCCGCAGCCGGCGACAGGTGCCGTCAACGGGCTCAAGCCCTTCGGAAGGCGGGCCGGTTGCTCGACGCCCTGCGCGAGTTTCACCAAGCAAAGATCAACTGGTTTCACGGTGACACCCTATCCGGCGCCCTGCGAGCGATGGCCAACATCGTGGACATCTACTGTGCGCTGGGCATGTATCTGGCCGCGAAGAAATACGCGCTGGCCATAGCTGCTCTCGCCCGGAGCAGCGCAGACCCTTCCGACCGCGAACTCATCCCGATAGCGTTGTTCTCGGCCGCGAACATGGACCACCTGGCCGGGTCCTGGATCGCGTCCGCAGAGCTAGCGACGATCGCGGGCCAAGCCCACCTCACCTGGGCGCCCGATGCGGGCAATCTCGAACGCCACGCCTATGTGTCTGAGGCCATGAAGTATCAGGCGTTCACCTCAGTGATCGCCGAGCAAACCCGTCCCGAGTTCGTGCCGGCCATTCACGACATCCTCAGAGGCGGGCTGTTCGACGGCTTCACCCACGCTCACGACAACTCTGCCTCGGCGGTACCGCGTACCGAGCAGGAATGGACAGACTGGTTGTCAGACAAAGCCGGTGCCCCGTTCAGTGACGTCGGGCCACGGCGAGTGATCGCCTTCCACGCACTCGGTGTGCGGTGGACTGTGCACGGCCGCAACGAGCAGGACACCGCCCTGGCACTCGAGGACTTCACCTCCACCCTGCAGATCCTACTGGTGGAGTTCGCCTCCCTGGACCCGGTCCTCATCGCCCAAGACGTCGATGTCGAGATCCGCGTCTACCAGCCCGAGCGGCGTCCCGCCGACACCTATCTGACTCGCGTCGACGACGGTCGGCGACTGTGGCTGCTATACCTGCCGACCGAACCACCGGTTCAAGCCAGCTCCGAGGAACGGATGCGCGACAGCGTTCTGCACCTTGCCTTCCAGGTACTGCTCGGCAACTCATTGTTGGATCAGCAGCGGTTCAGCGACCTCATGGATCAAGCGGCTGGAAACGGTCTGTTCTCCAACCTGGAGATCGGACGTCCCTACCGGGAACTGGCACTTTTCCGCACCCAGTCCATTCCGCCGCTCGCCAACCCGCAGCACCGCCCCCTCGCCAACACCGAGCACCCGAATCCGCGGGCCGGTGCACCGCAGCTGCAACCTCAAGCAGGACCTGGACCGGGCTACAGCACCGAAGAGGCGCACGCGGTCCTAGCCGAACGCTACGAAATCCTGCCAATCTCCATCCAGCACACTATTCCCAACCTGCTGTCCGACCCACACATACGCGAACTCTTTCGCGAATTGCGCGACGAGGGCTGGAAAGACTGGCACCTGCTCAACGTTGTGGTCAACCTGACCGTCAACCACCGCCTCACCCTTCGCCAC
>Ga0299914_10003013_pt1 | contig 11801 bp, 9 predicted proteins | sample RVTome_10_FD_201361 | JGI IMG/M metagenome (GOLD analysis project Ga0299914, IMG submission 201361) | Soil microbial communities from uranium-contaminated site in the Upper Colorado River Basin, Wyoming, United States - RVT153D57 (version 2) ... | reverse complement strand
GCGAAGCGCAGGTTCTCGCGGACGCTGGCGTGGAAGAGGTACGTCTCCTGGGAGACGACGCCGACCGCGGCGGCCAGCGACGCGAAGGTGAGCTCGCGGACGTCGACCCCGTCGATCGTGACGCGGCCCTCGGTGGCGTCGTAGAGCCGGGCGACCAAGTAGGCGCACGTCGTCTTGCCGGAGCCCGTCTCGCCGACGAGCGCGGTCGTCGTCCCCGCCGGGACGGCGAAGGTGACGTCGTCGAGCGTCCAGACGCCGTCGCCGTAGCGGAAGCGGACGTGCTCGAAGGCGACGTCGCCGCGCGGGCGCTCGAGCATCCGCGTCCCCTCGACGATGTCCACCGGCTGGTCGAGGTACTCGAAGATCCGGTCGAAGAGCGCCAGCGAGCTCTGCGCCTCCACCTGGACGCCCAGGAGCGAGCCGATCGGGAAGAACAGGCGGGCCTGGAGGGTCGTGAACGCGACGAGCGTCCCGATCGTGATCGTGTCGCTCCCGCTGGCGATCGTCCACCCGGCGAACCAGTAGACGAGGGCGGGCATGACCGCGAAGGTCGTCTGGATCGCGGCCATCATCCAGCGGCCGGTCATCCGGCTGCGCACCTCGAGCTCGGCCAGCCGCGAGGACTCGGCGCCGAAGCGCTCGGCGAGGTCGCCGGAGCGACCCATCGTCTTCCCGAGGAGGATCCCGGAGACGGAGAGCGACTCCTGGACGATGGACGAGACATCCGCCAGGGAGGCCTGGAGCTCCGCGGTCACCGCACGGCGCCGGTCGCCGACGCGCTTCGTCAGGTAGACGAAGAGCGGCAGGAGCGCGAGCGCGAACACGGCGAGGCGCCAGTCGAGGAGCACCATGGCGACGACGGTCGCCAGCACCGTGGTCACGTTGGAGACCACCGAGGTCGCCGTCGAGGTGACGACGTTCTCGATCCCGCCGATGTCGTTGGCGATCCGGCTCTGCACCTCGCCGGTCCGGGTGCGGGTGAAGAAGGCGAGCGAGAGCCGCTGCAGGTGCTTGTACACGGCCGTGCGCAGGTCGTGCATCACCGCCTGGCCGACGCGGTTGGACAGAAGCGTCTGCCAGACGCCGAGGACGCCGGTGACGACCGGGATGGCGATCATCCCCACGACGAGCGCGGTCAGGAGGCCCACGTTCTCGTCCGGGATGGCGACGTCCAGCACCTCCCGGAGGAGGAACGAGGGGATGACGCCGAGCGTGGCGGAGACGAGGATCAGCGCGTTGACGGCGAGGAGCGTCCGCCCGTAGGGGCGGAAGAGCGCGACGATCCGGCGGAAGTTCGCCCTCCGCACCGCGGGATCGGTGGGACGCTCCGGTGCCTCACCGGGCGAGAAGCCTTCCCACCGTCGCCGTCCTGCCACCCCGGAAGCTTGCCTGCCGGACGGCTGCCTACCGCGTCCGGCCACGTCTCGATCATGGGCGGGCGATGGCCGCGAGCGAAGGACTCATGCGCACGCGGGGCGACGACGACGCCCGCGTCGCCCCGATCGAGCTCTTCTTCGACCTCGTCTACGTCCTCGCCGTGACGCAGCTCACGCACCAGCTCCTGACGAACCTCACGCCGCGCGGGGCCGCCGAGACGCTCGTGCTCCTTCTCGCCGTGTGGACGGCGTGGATGTACACGGCTTGGGTCACGAGCTGGTTCGACCCGTCCACCCTGCCGGTGCGCCTGATGCTCGTCGGGGTGATGCTCGGCAGCCTGCTCATGTCCGCCGCGATCCCCGGGGCGTTCGACGATCGCGGCCTCGAGTTCGCGGGAGCCTTCGTCGCCATCCAGGTCGGCCGCACCATCTGGGTGCTCGCCGTCGTCGGGCGTCGGCACGAGCTGACCCCGAACTTCGAGCGTGTCTCCATCTGGCTGCTGGGGGCCGGCGTCGTCTGGCTCGCGGGCGCCCTGGCGGAAGGCGACGCCCGCCTGGCGATCTGGACGGTCGCCGTCGTCCTGGAGGTCGCGGCGGTCTGGCTCGGGTTCCCCGTCCCCGGGCTGGGTCGTTCGCAGACGGCCCAGTGGACGATCGCCGGCGAGCACCTCGCGGAGCGCTGCCTCCTCTTCGTCATCCTCGCGCTCGGGGAGTCCATCATCGTCACCGGCGCCGGGTTCGGCGAGCTGCCCGTCGCGCCCGAGACCACGGCGGCGTTCGTCGTCGCGTTCGTCGGCAGCGTCGCGTTCTGGTGGATCTACTTCGACCGGGGAGCCGAGCTCGGCATGGAGATCATCGCGCGCTCCGACGACCCGGGGCGCCTCGGCCGCTCGGCCTACTCCTACTTCCACATCCCGATGATCGCCGGGATCATCGTGACAGCGGCCGCCGACGAGGAGCTGATCGCCCACCCGCTCGACCCGGCGACCGTGGAGACAGCGGCGCTCATCCTCGGCGGGCCGGCGCTCTACCTGGCCGGCAACGCGCTCTTCAAGTGGTCGCTCTGGGAGTACGTGCCGCGGTCGCGGATCGGGGCGATCGCAGCGCTCGCGGCACTCGTCCCGGTGGCGCTCGTCTCCTCGGCCCTCGTCCTCGGCGCCTGCGCGACCGCCGTCGTCGTGGCGCTGGCCGTGCGCGACACGGTGGTTGCCCGGAAGCCCGGGTATGCGCACGGCCGGGCCGCGCAGCGATAGCTACGGCGAGGTGGGCTCTACCACTTGGAGCGGCGGCCGCGGCGGCTCGTGTACACGAGCTTCGGCCGCGCGGACGGCATGCCCGAGCTCTCGAACTGCTCGCGGTGGCCGAGACGGCCCGCGACGCGGCTCGTCTCCGCCTGCTGCTCCGGGAGAACGAACGTGACTGCGATCCCGCTCCGCCCCGCGCGGCCGGTGCGGCCGGTGCGGTGGAGGTAGCCCTTGTCCTCCTCGGGCGGGTCGTAGTTGATGACGTGCTCCACGTCGTCGATGTCGAGTCCGCGCGCGGCGACGTCGGTGGCCACGAGCACGGACACCTTGCCGTGCTCGAAGCGGTCGAGCGCGCGCCGGCGCGACGACTGGGACATGTCGCCGTGGAGGGACTCCGCCCTGACGTCGTGACGGCGGAGGCGGGACACGAGGCGGTCGGCGCCGCGCTTCGTCCGGACGAACACCAGCGTCAGGCCGCTGTTGCCCTGGAGGTGCTCGACGAGCGTCTCGACCTTCGTCGACTGCTCGACCGGGACGAAGCGGTGCTCGATCTCCCCGTAGTCGCGATCGGCGGGGAGCTCCGCGGAGAAGCGCGAGGGGCTCGACGTGTAGGCGTGGGCGAGCTCGCCGACCTCGCCGTCGAGGGTCGCGGAGAAGAACATCGTCTGCCGGTTCCGCGGGACCCGGCGGACGAGCTTGTCCACCTGCGGCTTGAAGCCCATGTCGAGCATGCGGTCGGCCTCGTCGAGGACGAGGATCCGGATGCGGTCGAGCGGGAGAAGACGGCGCTGGGCGAGATCCTCGAGCCGGCCGGGCGTGGCGACGACGACGTGCGCCTCGCGCGCCTTGGCGGCCTGGCTCTTGAGCGGGACGCCGCCGTAGACCGGCGCGATGCGGAGGCCCTTGGGCGTCGCCACCGAGCGCATCTCGTCCGTGACCTGCTGGGCGAGCTCGCGCGTCGGGACGAGCACGAGCACGCTCGGCTTCCCGTCCCGCGGCTCGACGCGCTCGACGATCGGGAGCGCGAAGGCGAGGGTCTTGCCCGAGCCGGTCGGGGACTTGGCGAGCACGTCGAGGCCGGCGAGCGCGTCCGGGAGGACGAGCTGCTGGATGTCGAAGGGCTCGTGGATGAAGCGGGCGGCCAGCGCGTCGGCAACAGGCTGCGACACGCCAAGCCCGCGGAAAGACTTCTGAGACAAGGTTCTACTCCTGTTCGTTCGGTTCGAGACTCGCCTTGCCCGAACGCCCGAAGGAGGAACGAGAAGCTCATCTCACGGCCGGCCCGTCGCCGGCCTGTTCCCGGAACGGTAGCAGCAGCGGGCGCGTACCCCGCGGTACAGTCGGCTTCGTCAACGAGCGCAAGGGGGACGCATGGCCACCGATCGGCACGCGGAGGTCACCTGGAACGGCAGCCTGCTGGACGGGAGCGGGAGGATCGACAACGTCGGCAGCGGCGCCTTCGGGCCGCTCGACGTGACCTGGGCCTCGCGGACGGAGGAGCCCGCCGGGCGGACGAGCCCCGAGGAGCTGATCGCGGCCGCGCACGCCGCCTGCTTCTCGATGGCGCTCTCGCACGCCCTCGCCGGCTCGGGCACGCCGCCCGAGGAGCTGAAGACGGGCGCGACCGTCACCTTCCAGCCCGGCGAGGGCATCACGAAGATCGCGCTGACCGTGCGCGGCACCGTTCCCGGGATCGACGAGGACGGCTTCCGCGAGGCTGCCGCGGGCGCCAAGGACGGCTGCCCGGTCTCCCAGGCCGTCACCGGCGTGCCCGAGATCACCGTGGAAGCCACGCTGGTCTAGGCCGTGTGGGGTAGCCCGCTCCTGTACGAGCGCCTGACCTGGCCGGAGGTGCGCCAGGCGGCCTCCGAGGAGCGCGTCTGCCTCATCCCGGTGGCGACCCTGGAGGACCACGGGCCCCACCTGCCGATCGACACCGACCTGCGCATCACTGCGGAGGTCTGCCGCCGGACGGCCGTGGCGGCGCCCGACGAGATCGTGCTCCTGCCGCCGATCCCGCATGGCTACTCGCCGCACCACATGGACTTCCCCGGGCCGATCACCATCGGCTGGGACACGTTCACGCGCTACTGCACCGACGTGGGCACGTCGCTCGCGCGGCACGGCTTCCGCCGGATGCTGTTCCTGAACGGGCACGGCTCGAACCAGAACTTCGTCGAGGCGGCGGCCCGGCTCGTCGGGGTGGAGCACCCCGGCGTCCTCTCGGCGGCCGCGTTCTACCTCTCCGGGCAGGCCTCACTCGGCCGCGTGGGCGAGCTGCGGGAGTCGGGGCGCGGCGGGATGGGCCACGCCTGTGAGCTGGAGACGTCCATCTACCTGGCCATCGACCCGGACGCCGTGGACATGGCGAAGGCGGTGGACGAGCGCGGCTACCCCGACGGCGAGTACGCGTTCATGGACTGGGCCGACGGGCCCCTGAAGGTCATGCCCTGGTGGTCGTCCTTCTCGGTGACCGGCGTCCAGGGCGACGCGACGAAGGCGACGGCGGAGAAGGGCGAGGCACTGCTCGGGGCCGCCGTCGAGGAGTGCGTCGGCTTCGTCCGGGAGCTTCTCTCCTGGCCGCTCCCGGAGCGGCGCGAGCCGCGGGAGACCGTGTGACGCCGACGCCGATCCCGCTGCTCCGTGCCGCCGGCGACCACCGGGAGGTCGGGGAGCAGATCGGCGCCGCGACGGCGGCCGAGATGGCCCGGATGGCCGCGGCGCCCTTCGACCCCGAGCTCGTCGCGCGCTACCGGGAGGTCACGGTCCGGCACCTCCCCTGGATCGTCGAGGAGCTCGACGGCGCCGCCGAGGGTGCCGGCCTCGACCCGCTCGCAGCCTTCGCCGCCTCCGTCGAGGAGCTCGCGCCCGTGGAGGCGCCCACCGGCTGCAGCGACCTCGTCGTCACCGGCGCGCGGACGACGGACGGCCACCTGCTCGTCGCGCACACGAACGACCTCTACGCCGAAGACGAGGACGGGATCGTGGCGATCGAGTGGCGCGTCCCGGACGAGCCCGTCGTCTTCACCCTCGGCAGCGGCCCGTGGATCAGCGTCGGCTGGAACGACGCGGGCCTGTCCGTGACGGGCAACGAGGTCTCGCCGAACGACGAGCGCGTCGGCATCCCGCGCCTCCTCCAGGTGCGCGACGTCCTCACCCGCCGGACCCTCGGCGAGGCCGTGGACGCGAGCCTCCACCCCGCCCGTTCCTCCGCATACAACTGGGTGCTCGCCCACCGCGAGGGCACCGCCGCCAACGTCGAGGCCTCCGCGACGAGCGCGGGGATCGACGAGCCGCAGGACGGCTTCCTCGCGCACACGAACCACTACGCCCGCGCCGACATGCGCGGCTTCGAGCGCCCGGGCGACTACGCGAGCTCGTGCGCGCGGCTCGAGCGGGCCCGCGAGCTCGCCGCCGGCGGCGGCTTCACCGCCGAGCGCCTGCGCGGGCTCCTCGCCGACCACGAGAACGGCGAGAACGCGATCTGCCGCCACGGTGACGAACCGAAGTCGGTGAAGACCGTCTTCTGGTGCGTCGCCGACGTCACCGCGGGAAAGATCACCTACGGCCGCGGGAACCCCTGCGACTCCGAGGCCCAGATCTACACGTTCCGGTGATCGCGGCGAGCCTTTTCGGCAGGCCGCTCCCCGACGGCGGCGCGATCGGCATCGCCGCGCCGGCGAGCCCGTACGAGCGGCGGTCGGATCTCCTGCGCGGGCTGGAGTGGTGGGAGGCACAGGGCTACCGCGTCAAGCTGGGCGAGCACGTCCTCGCCCGCGACGACTTCGTGGCCGGCGATCCCCGCGACCGCGCGGCCGACCTGAACGCGCTCTTCGCCGACCCGGAGGTGGACGCGATCCAGTGCCTCCAGGGCGGCTACGGCTCGGCGCAGGTGATCCCGCATCTCGACCTGGACGCGATCGCCGCCAACCCGAAGCCGTTCGTCGGCTTCTCCGACATCACCGCGCTTCACGTCGTCCTGCGCCAGCGGACGGGGCTGGCCACGCTCTACGGCAACGGGCTCATGGGGATGGGCGACACCGAGACGACCGCCTTCTCGAAGGAGCGGCTCCTGGCCGTCCTCCGCGGCGGCGGCGCCGGCGCGCTCCCTGCCGACCCGGACGACCCCTACGTGCGCACGATCCGGGGCGGGAAAGCCACCGCACCGCTCGCCGGCGGCTGCCTCTGGCTCCTCGCCCAGACCATGGGCACGCCGTGGGAGATCGAGCTCGACGGCGCGATCTTCTTCTTCGAGGACTACTACCTGCCGCCCTACCAGCTGGACGGGATCCTGACCCAGCTCGCGCAGGCCGGCAAACTCCGCGAGGCCGCCGGAGTCGTAGTAGGAGACATGGAGAAGTGCGACTGGGGCGACCATCCGCACGGCTGGCCGCGGACGCGGACTCTGGAGGACGTGCTGGAGGTCCACCTGGAGCCGCTCGGCGTCCCCGTGCTATACAAGCTCCCCTTGGGCCACGGAAAGCACCTGGCGACCATCCCGCTCGGCGTCCCCGCGACGCTGGACGCGGACGCGAGGACGCTCACGTTCGAGGGGTCCGGCCTGGCAACGGGGGGAGAGGGAGACTGAGATGACGAAGCGCGTGCTGTGGTTCCTGGCGCTCCTTGCGCTCGTCGTGGCGGCCGCCTCGTGCGGCGGCGGCGACGACGACGACGGGACGGCGACCGGGACGGGGACGACCGAGACGGACGAGGGCGGGAACATCGTCGAGGGCGGGATCCTCCGCATCGGCACGACCGGGGAGATCGACTCACTCAACCCGTTCGTCGCCTTCAACTCCGAGTCGTACCAGGCGTTCGTCATCATGTATCCCCTCCTCGTCCAGTACAGCCCGGAGTTCGAGTGGGAGGGCGACTGGGCCGAGAGCTGGGAGACCTCCGAGGACGGGCTCACGTGGACGTTCAACCTGCGCCCGGGCGAGTGGTCGGACGGCACGCCGCTGACGGCCGAGGACGCCGTGTGGACCGGCGAGACCGTCCTCAAGTACGCGAAGGGCCCGACCTCGCTCCTGGCGCCCTTCCTCGCGAACGTGCAAACGCTCTCCGCGCCGGATCCGCAGACGCTCGTGATCACGTACTCGACGCCGGTCGGCAACGTCCTGCCGCAGCTGCAGCAGTTCTTCATCCTCCCGAAGCACATCTGGGAGCCGAAGATGGGCAACGACGGCAAGGGCCTCAAGGCCTTCAACCCGCAGGACGAGCTGCCGGTCGTCGGCGCCGGCCCCTTCGTGGTCACCCAGTTCGACGGGAAGGGCACGACGATCTTCGAGAAGAACCCGACCTACTACGGGCCCGCGCCGCACGTCGACGCCGTCGGCTACCAGCACTTCGAGAACGAGGACGCGCTCCTCACAGCCTTCCAGGGGGGCGAGCTCGACTTCGTCGAGGAGGTCCCGCCGAACGCCGTGGGAACCCTCGAGGCGAACGACGAGCTCGTCGTCAGCACGGTGGACTCCACCCAGATCAACAACTTCATCTTCAACTCGAACCCGAAGAAGCCGGAGAACCGGGAGCTCCTCGAGCCGCGGGTGCGCGAGGCCTTCGAGTACGCGATCAACCGCGACGAGATCGCCGAGGTCGTCTGGGGCGGGAACGCGAGGCCGGTGGCGAGCATCGTGGCACCGATCACCGGCGAGTGGATGAACCCGGAGATCCAGCCGCTGCCGTACGACCCGGACGAGGGGAACCGCATCCTCGACGAGCTCGGGTACGCCCGCGGCTCCGACGGGATCCGTGTCGCCAACGGGCACAAGATGGAGTACGAGATCATCACGCCCACAGGCGTCCAGGGCATCCAGCGCACGTTCGAGATCGTGCAGAAGGGCTTCGACGAGCTCGGAGTCAAGGTGACGCCGAACGCGCTCGACGACACGACGGCGTTCGAGGCGATCGGTGCGCCCGACTGGCAGTACCTCGACTTCGACATGTCGATGTGGAGCTGGGTCGGCTACCTCGACCCGGACTTCGTCCTCTCCGTCGTGACGTGCGACCAGTTCGGCGGCTGGAGCGACACCGGCTACTGCAACCCCGCCTACGACGAGCTCTACAAGGAGCAGGGCATCGCGGTCGACCAGGAGGCGCGCAAGGAGATCGTCTGGGAGATGCAGGACATCATGCAGGCCGACCGGCCCTACATCCATCTCGTCGTGGTCGACTACATCACGTCCTGGAGGAGCAACTGGGACGGGTTCCACCCTGACCTGATCGCCTACTCGAAGCTGCCGTGGACCGACCCGCACCAGGTGGAGTGAGCTAGCCCGGCGAGCGCACGAGGCGACCGGAAGGCTGGTGAGTCGTGAGGGGCGCTGACTACGTCCTCAAGCGCACGGCGTTCGCGATCGTCACGGTCTTCGTCGCCCTGACGCTCAACTTCGTGCTCTTCCGGGCGGCGCCCGGCGACGCGACCTCGAGCCTGCGCGGCTGCCGCAACTGCACGCCCGAGTTCCGCGACGCCCTCTACGCCGAGCTCGGCCTCGACAAGTCGAAGCTCGAGCAGTACTGGATCTACCTTCAGGACCTCGCCCACGGCGACCTGGGGCTCTCGTTCGTCTCGCGCCAGCCGGTCTGGGACGAGCTGCGGGACCCGATCCTGAACACGCTCCCGATGGTCGGGCTCGGCTACCTGTTCTCGATCGTCTTCGGCATCCTCGTCGGCGTGATCGCCGCCTGGCGGCGGGGCACGTTCGCCGACTGGGGTGGCCTCCTGAGCGCGCTCGTCTTCTACTCGCTCCCGACCCAGTGGCTGGGGCTGATGCTCCTGATCCTCTTCTCCGGCGTCCTGCCGAGCTCCGGGATCTCCGACCCGTTCATCGAGTTCACCGACCCGTCGACCTGGGAGGTGATCCTCGACCGCCTGGAGCACATGATCCTGCCGTCGCTGACGCTCGGCCTGGTCCTGTACGGGGAGTACGCCCTCATCGTGCGCTCGTCGATGCTGGAGACGCTCGGGGAGGACTACATCCTCACCGCCCGCGCGAAGGGGCTCGCCAACTGGGCGATCGTGTGGCACCACGCCTTCCGGAACGCGCTCCTGCCCATCGTCACCCTGGTCGCCCTCACCCTCGGCTATGTCGTCGCCGGCGCGATCCTCGTCGAGGCGGTCTTCTCCTACCCGGGCATCGGGCTCGTCACCTACGAGGCCATCTTCAGCCGCGACTACCCGGTGCTCCAGGGCGCGTTTCTGATCCTCACCCTCTCGGTCGTCGTCGCCAACTACGTCGCCGACCTCCTTTACTTCCGCCTCGACCCGAGGATCTCGGCGTGAGCGTCGGCCCCGACGTCGCCACCGGCGACATCCCGGCCCCGCGCCTGCGGCGGCCGTTGGCCGCGACCTGGCGCATCGTCAAGAGCCAGCCGCGCGCCACCATCGGCGCGATCATTGTCGTCTTCTTCGTTCTGATCGCCCTGACCGCACCGTGGCTCGCGCCCTACGGCGTCACGGAGAAGGTCGGGCCGGTCTTCGAGCCGCCGTCCGCCGAGCACCCGCTCGGCCTCGACGACGCCGGCGTGGACATGCTCTCGCTGATGATGTGGGGCGCGCGCGTGTCGCTCGTCGTCGGCTTCGCGGCCGCGCTCGTGGCGATGGTCATCGGGGGAACGATCGGCCTTCTCTCCGGCTACTTCGGCGGGAGAACCGACACGGTGCTCATGCGGATGACGGACTACTTCCTCGTCATCCCGGACATCCCGCTGATGCTCGTCGCCGCGGCGATCTGGGGCCGGAGCCTCTCGAACATCGTGATCATCATCGGCGTCATCTACTGGACGACGACCGCTCGCCTCATCCGCTCGCAGGTGATCAGCCTGCGCGAGCGCGTCTACGTCAAGCGGGCGACCGCCGTCGGGGCCGGGCACCGGCGGATCCTGTTCCGCCACATCCTCCCGCAGGTGACGCCGCTGATCGTCGCCAACACCGTGCTGACGGTCGCGATCGCCATCTTCGCGGAGACGGCCATCGCCTTCCTCGGCCTCGGCGACCCGACGCTGACCTCCTGGGGCAAGCTGATCGAGAACGCGTTCTCGCACAACGCGATCACCGTCGACGCCTGGTGGGCGATCGTCCCGCCGGGCATCGCGGTCGCCCTCGTCATCCTCGGCTGCACGATGGTCGGCCAGGCGATCGAGGACACCCTCAACCCGCGGCTGCGCGTCGGCCACCTCTCGGTGCGCCGGTTCCGCCTCCGGCCGCTCCAGGGGACGGACCAGGTGTGAGCGTCCTCGAGGTCGCCGATCTCCACGTCTGGTTCGACCTGGAGCAGGGCGGGGAGCTCCACGCCGTCCAGGGCGTCGGCTTCGCCCTCGACGCCGGCGAGCGCTTCGGGCTCGTGGGGGAGTCGGGCTGCGGGAAGACGACGACGATCCTCGCGCTCATGGGGCTCCTGCCGCCGACGGCGTCGGTGGCCGGCACGGTCGGGCTCGAGGGTGAGAACATCCTCGAGCGCGGCGAGCGGACGGTGAGCCCGCACCGCTGGAGGGACGTGGCCATGGTCTTCCAGGGCGCCATGAACGCCTTCAACCCCGTGAAGCGCGTGGGCGCCCAGATCGCCGAGCCGATGGCCCTGCACGAGGTCGCCGAGGGCGCGGCGGCGAGGGAGCAGGTCGGCGAGCTGCTCGAGCTCGTCGGCATCCCCGCCGCGCGGGCCAACCGCTACCCGCACGAGTTCTCGGGCGGGATGCGCCAGCGCGCGGCCATCGCCATGGCGCTCGCCTGCAAGCCGAAGGTACTCCTCGCCGACGAGCCGACGACGGCGCTCGACGTGATGGTGCAGGCGCAGATCCTCGAGCTCCTTGTCACGCTCTCCGACGACTTCGGGCTCGCGCTCGTCCTCGTCACCCACGACCTTCCGGTCGTCGCCCAGGTCTGCGAGCGGGCGGCGGTCATGTACGCCGGCGAGATCGTCGAGTCCGGGCCGACGACCGCGCTCTTCCACGATCCGCGCCATCCGTACACGCGCCTGCTCTTCGCGGCCACACCCGACCTGTACGGGGAGGAGGACGTCGCGTCGATCCCCGGAACGCCGCCGCGGCTCGACCGCCCGATCGCCGGCTGCCCCTTCCAGCCGCGCTGCGACCGCGCGTTCGGCCGCTGCGAGGAGGCGCGGCCCGCGCTCCGATCCGTGGCGGACCGGCATGCCGCGGCGTGCCATCTCAACGACCTGCCCCA
>Ga0299914_10003012_pt1 | contig 11802 bp, 10 predicted proteins | sample RVTome_10_FD_201361 | JGI IMG/M metagenome (GOLD analysis project Ga0299914, IMG submission 201361) | Soil microbial communities from uranium-contaminated site in the Upper Colorado River Basin, Wyoming, United States - RVT153D57 (version 2) ... | reverse complement strand
ATGAAAATATGGATTTTTCCTGTGAACTTATCTATAACATTTTTCTGATCTGATCAGAAATTAATGATAATTTAGACCTAGGTTAAATTTATGAAACATTGAAGTATAAGTTAGATACCTTATATTTCTACAATGAAATGATTTTCACGAAATTTCCAGCAGATTCACTTAGAAGTATACTTATTGAGCAGAGCACGCCGGAGGATTTAGGATTCAGTTGGGTAATCATAGATGCCAAGAGATGCAAACGGTGGTGGCCATAAGAATGGAAACAGAGGTCACTCTCTTTGCGAAGGGTATAAAAAATGACAAGGATGTCAAACCGTCCTGCCCAGAATGCCGTTCACATCTTATTTTCGACGTGTATCATGGTGAATACATATGCCAATCCTGCGGCTACGTCGTGCTCGAGAAGATCGATTACTGCGGACATGAAACTCATTCAAACAACTCGGATGAGAGGCTGAAAAACTTGCGTGGCAGCGGCCAAACAAGCTCTCTACTGATGAACTATGGACTGCAGACAGAAATCAGCATATCAGATAAGGACTATAATGGCAAACCTATCAATTTCACCAATGCCGAACGTATTGCGTGTGTACGTAAGCTGCACGCTCGACTAAAGGCGTCCTCAGAGGAAAGGAGGATCGCGAGGGTGCTCTCGGTTATAGACAAAATATGTTCAAAGTTGCTGCTTCCAAGGTCTCTATCAGAGACTGCGGCTAAGATATACCGGAGCTATTCGTCTAAAAATAATAGTAAGGGCATGTCAGTCAATGGCAATGCTATCGCATCGGTGTACCTTGCATGCAAGCAGTCATGTATTGCAAGAGGACTCGAAGAGATCGTTGATTCCACGGATTTTTGCAGCAACAAAAGGTCATCTCTGAGAATAGCATTTCGGTGTTACAAGAGGATGGCAATGTGCATGACAAACGCTATAGAATCGGACATGATGAAGAGCATAAGCGGTACATTTGACCATGTTATACCTTTAGACAAATACATTGCCAAGATTTCAAACAGGGCTAGAATTGATTGGCGAATACAAAAACTGGCGTTGGAAATTGCCCGCCAGACCGAGGACAATATACTGCTGTCTGGTAAAGATCCCGTCGGAATTGCTTCAGCATACTTGTATATATCCGCGTGTCTTTGCGGCTATCACATGTACCTTACAGACATTGCCAATTTTTCACAAGTCACAGAGATCACCATCCGGACAAGATGCAAAGAAATTCTATCTAGCTTCAACCTAGAGGTCCGAGTAAGAGCTGCTGGCTGCAGTACTGTCGCCTGCTAGAAAAGATGAATTTTTTAATTTTAGTTCTCTAAAGCATAGTGTGAGCCCCTATGTCATGCTGAAGGAAATTACAATGACTAGGCTTGCTATGCCACAGATTCATCGTTAGTTGAGAACCCGTTGCTATAAGGTCGATGGACAGTGCTGTGTTTTTATTGCTTCTGAAATGATTTGAAAAGCTCAAGAGAGCAGAAGTGCAGCTGGATATATCGTACAACTAAGCAAGGCCGGTGACTGGAAGACGAACAAGAATATTGCTATCGCTACGGAAGAGGATTTTGCAAAGTCCTGTAGATATTTCTTTAGTTCGCTGTAGCGATTCCTGATAGTCACTTCTGTGACGCCCGCTGCAACCGAAAGCTCCTTTTGCGTCTTGATTTCCCCTGCTTGGAGGCAAGCAATGTAGAGCACTGTCGCTGCAATTCCCATCGGGCCTTTGCCTGCAGATACTTGCATTGCAATAACTTGGCGCATGATCTTTACTGCCATCCTCTTGGTCTTTTCGCTGAGGCCTACCTTATTTGCAATCCGTGTTATGCATCTTATGTGGTCTATTGCAGGAATCTTGGGATCAAAGGTGTGAACAAGGAGCCTGTAGTCACGTGAAATTTTCTTTCGTGGGACGTCGCTTGCAGATGATACTTCGCTGAGGGTCCTTGGCGTCTCTAATTCGCGGCAGGCTAGGTATACTGAAGCAGCAAGGACGGAAGATACCGTCCTGCCTTTTATTAGGTTAATCCTGGCGGCTTTTCTGTAAAAATAAGCTGATTTTTCTATTATTGTGTCGGGCAATCCCAAGCTTTCCTTCAAGTGCTCAAGGGCAGGCAGTGCCTGCTTCAGGCTCCTATCATTTGCTGCTTGTATTCTAAAGTCCCAGACCCTTATTCTGTCAAAGTTAAGACCCTTTTCCTTTGAGTCTCTGCTGCTTCCTATCGTTGTAAGCAGTCCTTTGTTATATCGTGCGAGTGAAGTCGCGCCGCCAATGTGGCACTTGCGGTAGAAGTCATCGACGCTATAGGCTCTCCATTCTTGTACGGCAGAACTTTCTAGCCTATCAACTACTACACCGCAACGACTGCAAATAACTTCGCCACATTCATGATCCGTTACCACGACCTCGCTCCTGCATACGGAGCACACAAGTGGTCCTAGCATTAAGGTAGCTTCTTGTAGGAAGCCAGATACCTATAAACCATTATCTCAGCGGTAAAAACGTATTTTCAATAAAGAGACTAGAAGAAGTAACACATCTCCTTTACCCTTATCTAGGACCTATCAGTGTTGATATACCCGACATAGGGAGAATTATATTCAAAAAATAAGGCGCAATTAAGTTTTTGAGTTTGAAAACTGTCTTCATATCTGTCGGTGGGCTAGCATAATAGACCGCACGAATAATTCGCAATTAGGCTCTGTGCTCTTCGATTTAATCCATTTTACTCAAGGTAGCAGTTACCTCAAGGATTGCCCTTAGAATGACACTTAGCTTTTCATGGTCAAACATATTTTACAGCAGGACGATATAATGCCTGCTTGTTTTGACATCTTTCTTTGGATCTGCGAGGCAACGAACGCCATGCAATGGATTAATCTAAAAAACTGACCCTATAACATGTACGTACCGAGCGAATTCTTCGCAACTGCGCTTGTGTAATTTGTTCCCTGACTCTATTTAGAAATTTTTACCTATGCATTGTCTATTATTATTAATTTTATAAACTAGGGTTAACTGAATATTTTAACTTATATTAGACAGATAATAAATATGAATATGACACTGAACGATCCGTTTGAGAACGGTGTTGATCCATTAAAATTTAAAGACACCGAATTTGTCCAATTAAGATATACTGATGTCCTTGGCAGGTTTTTGGCAAAGTATATTGTTAATGACATGGGCGATCCATCTGAGCATTTACATAATGGCATAGCGCTAGATGGCTCATCTGTCACAGGATTCTCAAACATAAACGAATCAGATCTTTTGCTAATTCCCGACAGGTCGACCCTGCAGCTAATGCCATTGCCTAATTACAAGGTCGCAACTGTAATTTCAGACGTTTATGAAGGTCTTGGCAAGGGCAGGCTGGTTAGAGACCCGCGGTATGTTCCCCATGTGTTGGAGGAGGGTCTGAGGAGTCAAGGATTGATATGTCAAATCGGCCCCGAGGTCGAGTGCTTTATTTTTGAGGACATTCTTTTCGGCAAGAACGGAGGACCAGAAATCCAATCATCAGAAAGGACAGGAAAGTACCCTATTCGCATAAAGCATGGCTATGACGCACCTCCATTCCAAGACTCCTTACTGGAGCTAAGATTTGAGGTTGCGGAGGTCCTGAAGAATAACTACTCAATTAAGGTCACCAATCTTAATCACGAAGTTGCAAGCAGCGGCCAGATAGAGATCAACTTTATGCACAGCACAATTACAAAGGCGGCGGACAACGTCCAGAGATACAAAGATGTTGTCCGAAGCCTGGCTAAAAAGCATGGTAAGGTTGCAAATTTCATGCCCAAGCCAATCTTTGATGAGAATAATCCAAGGAGCAGCGAAAGCGATAATGGTTCCGGGATGCATGTAAGCGTGAGCCTATGGTCAGGAGGAAGCAACATGTTTTATGACCCGGATGACTTTTATGCAGAGCTGAGCCAGATTGGACGCTACTTTATTGGGGGAGTGCTAAAGCACGCATCCTCACTGGCCGCGTTTGTGGCCCCCACTGTAAATTCATACCATCGGCTGGTTCCCGGCTTTGAAGCGCCGGTATATGCTGCCTGGTCGAGGGGAAATAGGTCGGCAGTTCTAAGGGTACCGGTGAACGAGAAGAAGACTGGAAAATCAAAACGAATCGAGTTCAGGGCTCCTGACCCATCTGCCAACCCTTACCTTGCTTTTTCGGCAACAGTTGCCGCTGGACTTGATGGCATCAGGGAAAAGACGGATCCAGGCGATCCTGTCAATGAGGACATTTACAAAATGTCTGATTCAACACGGAGAGAATTTGGAATAAAGACACTTCCTCGCACATTGCAAGATTCAATTGAAGCGCTAAAAAATGATAAGGATTTCCTCAAACCATACTTTTGCAATGAACTGATAGACATCTATGTCGAACTCAAATGCGACGAGATTGCATTTGCGACAGGTTCTAAAGAGCGCCAATTCATGCTTTACTATGACGTCTAGCCTCCTTTCGTCCTTTTACGGTCTTAGGCTATCGAGATCGGTATCGACCACAGATCTTCTATTAGGTCCCAATCGTATTGAGCCCATGTTAGCTCTCTGATAGTTTCCCTTGACAAGTTGAATCAGAGAAATTAGAAAAAGCTCGCTGATGATCATCATCTTGTAATGCAACGTCTATGGCTAGTACGCTTTCTTGTAGGGTAGAGAGCGCGAGCGAGTGCACAGACATACACGAATTCAAATTCTATCTTCTTTTGCATTACAGCCATGCAAGGAGCAAGGTACCAATCTGTGAACTTGGTACTCGAAACCCTTTATATCATAGTTTTGAGCCATTATTCGAAAAGGTTATTGCCTCAAGATTAGAGATAAGCTGGTGAATTGCATTATCCCGTCAATACCGTCATTTCGTTTACTGTGCTAATTTCAGTAGTTGGAGCTTCATTTTATTATGTTTATGCTACCGACGTAACAGAGCCATGGCTTGGAATAGAAGGCAGCAATATCACACCGGCTATTGCTCAAATACTTGGTCTGGAGCAACCAATCGGCTTTCTGATCTTTTCTGTCGAACCAGGGAGCCCAGCAGAGCAGGCTGGATTGAGAGGCGGCGACAGGGTTGAAACTGTTGACGGAAGTCCGGTTGTGCTTGGAGGAGACGTAATAATTGCTGTTGACAATACTCAAATTGAGGATGCACAGGACATCGAGGCGCAGCTGATTCATAAGAGAGTAGGCGATGTTGTTGAGTTTACCGTAATCCGGGGAAGCTCCACTCAAGAAATTGAGGTTAAACTCGGTGCGAGGTGACTTGTCTAGCTACAAAAATGTTAGACATCAATTAAAGCATATTCATTTCTGAGTTAATTTGCTAAAAAATATTCCTTATTATAAGGATTGAATTGATTGGCGAACTTTGATACCCAGCACCCGTAGGCTAGAAAGTATGCGGGATTGTTTGGCAAAGGGAGCAACAATCACATGAGGCAACATGATCAAGCATATGGGATTGGTCGCGTCAAGACTTGACCAGGGTTCGGGTTGTATGTTTTATATCGTAAGGGCCGTATTGAAAGATGCATAATACGAGACTCCGTCAGTAATTTTGGTGAAGGGCGGGACTGAGCCAAACAAGCATGATACTGATCAGGTACGATGTATCGAAGATTCATGGACTGATGTAGTAATGTTGAAATTAATATTTGGTCACTTCGCCTAAGGAGGCTCTGCTTGAGAACCTCTTAGACTCGGTGCATTGCGGTATGCGGTACACCGCCCAGTCCTGCTATATATAACCCATGTTGACTGAGTCTGCAATAAATTGCAATGTTGGACAAGAAAGTCTGTAAAAGACCTATGGACCTTTTCCATTAAAGCCTTCATGGAAAAGCCGTTGAGCCCTCTTACTCGTACCTCAACTCCTCTTATACATGGTGTTAACCGACCGAGTTCTCTGTGCAACGACGCCCTTTCAATCAGATGCCCATGATTCTTCTCTGTACCCTTTAATGTCGCCCTCGCCCTATAGCTTCTCCTACTCAGGGTAGTTATGAAAACGTACTCCTATGAAACAAAACACAGACAGTGGCAGATAAAGTGTGCTAAGGTGATTGGCTTTTTCTTGCTATATAAAGGTGACAATTTTTAAAAAAATCTCCTTAAAAAGCCAGTTGTGGCGCCTCCAGAAAGCAGGTCTCCTCCTATGAAGAGTCCTATCGCCCCTGCCATTGTCAGCACCCAGACGATTTTATTCCATCCAAAGATCTTTTGGCCGTCAAGTCCCATGAAAGGTATCATGTTAAAGAATGCAATGAAGCCATTGAACCTCACTCCCACTAGTAGAATCGGGCTTGCAGAGTCGACAGCAGCAAGTACAAGGTAGACGCACAGGAAGCCTAAGCCCATTGCTAAGTTAGTGAGAGGCCCAATCAATGAAACCCTGCCGCTACGAGCCACACTGAGATTGCCACTTATCATGACCGCCCCCGGTGCTATGAATTTAAACGGAAAGAATGGGAGAGCAGAAATAGCCGTGATCACCGCGCCGTAGAACAATACACGAAATTCTGCCCAAGCCCTGTAGAACTGCGCAAGAAACTTGTGTCCTAGCTCGTGTATAATGAATGCGCTGATAAAGATAGCGAGGAAATCCCACCTGAACTGGAACCTGTACAAGGACATCCCAACTGCTGCTACTAGGGCGGTCGCTATCACCAAGTGAAGAATTTCGACCTTGGAGAAGCGAAGGTAAATCATATTGTAGAGAGAAGATCTAACCCGCACTTGTGGAGAACCAGCTCTTCCCTCTATACGCTCTAGAAATTCACGATCCTTTTCAGGTTGCTCAAGGTAATCCTGCAGAAAAAAGCAGTTATGGTTGGGAGGTAACCGATGAACAGAGCAGAAGGTCTCTTTGCAGTAGCGGCATTTGAAAGGCATTGATTCTATTGTGCCACACAAATCACAATGCATCTAGTGCATTATCCCATACGCATTGACCCCTATTAAACGAAGAGGATTATTGTTGTCTATTCATTGACGTGGTAAATGTCTTTTTTTAATAAAAACCAAGCAGACCCTATCTCACCTTCTAATAGGTTCCCGAAGCAAGAATCTTTTTCGGACGATTGCTTACTTTACATTGTCAGTTCGGTCTCGACAAAAGTCTGAATTGCGGCCAGATTGTCTATTCTTGTGTATCCTCACTCTCCTTTTTTTGCGAGTAATTGAACATTTTGCTACTGCAAGATTTGCCTCATGCATACGATATCAATGCAGTGATCACTAATTGCGCTCAAAATGGTGAGGTATTCAACCCCTATAGCTTAAGCTTAGTGACTCGTAAGTTTGATTTAAAAATGTTATTCGCCGACTATTACGTCTGAATGGTGTTCGATATGATGCCTGTCAGCCTCATCCTTTGTCAGAAATTCCTTTGCGCAGTCCCTGCATCGGAAGGTTCCAGACTCATATTCAGACATCTGCCTGCAAGTATTGACCTAAGCTGATAATATATAGATATAACCAGCTGTTTTATTAGGCCACGCAACTATACCCCGATGTGATCAGATCTGAAAATAGATTATGAACTTCTAAATTCACTATGTGAGGACGTTCTTGCAAAGCACAGCTCGATTAGATGGACAGGAATAGTAAATAAGAACGGTGTCATATTGGCACAGAAGGCTAGAAAAGGGGTAGAGCTTCTGCTCTCCGAGGAGGAGAATGAAGAATATGCTGCAACAGCGATCGCCAGGCAAAAGACAAGGGGCAAGTTTGAACCCAAAATAGGCAAGATGCTGTACTCATTTGGTAGATATGAGCTACTGCACCGCGCTACGATGCCAATAAACGAAAACTATTATTTGTTAATGACTTTGGATGTTGAAGAAAGAAATTTCGACTCAATCATAATAGACGAGATCTTGCCAGTCATAACCAAAAGCAGGAGCCGCTTTGTAACTACCGATGATCTGGTCTGAGCTTCATGTATATGCATACGTTCCACTTTGCTTTACATACAACGTAGGGGAGGAAACAAAAATTAGCATTGAGAAATCATAATAGGAACATAACAGGAACAGGCTTATCAGAACTTTGTATTATATGTTATTTTAGTTCGATTCGTAGATCTTTATCCGCCTCGCTCAACAACCCAGCTGACTACCGACTTTTACCTGTCTGAACCATCTTCTTCTTTCTTGTCATTTCACTCTGTCAAGATATTCTGGGTTATCCTGTATGGCCTTGTTATACGCCTTGTTTGTCAGCCTGTCAGCTTCTCTATTCTTTTCCCTTGGTACCCACTTGATCTCGATATCCTGAAATTTGCTCTTAAGTATAAGTATCTGCTTGTAAAGGGAGATTATTCTTTTTGCCTTCACTTTGTAATAACCTGTTAGCTGATTGACAACAAGCTGAGAATCACTCTTTATCTCAATCTTTGTGGAGGCAAGATTGTTTGCTAGGAGCCACTGTAATGCTTTGGCAAGGGCTGTATATTCAGCAACATTGTTGGTAGAGTCCTCTGAGAATGGCTCTCCAGCAACGCCGTAATCACTATAAATGGTCTTCCCGCCGCTTCTGACTACAAAGGCATAGCATGAGATGCCGCCTGGGTTTATTGGCTGACAGAGGCCATCAAAGTAAACTTCTATCAACAAAACTCATTATTTGCTGCCCACAGATATGTCTGTGTCGCCTAATTAATATAAGTGGAGGTGCGTAGCCTATTCATCTCGCTAGTCAGCTTCTCAACCACGGGTTCGTTCGACCTGAAAACATTTTGTCTCAGATACCTGAGACAAAATGTCTGCCATACAAGGCTGGCGTTTTTGATATTAACTACCTGATTACTAACTAGATATTAGACATGCACCGTAGACGGAAATGGACATTTGAAAACTCTGATCTGAGCTCTAGAGAACAGCTAAATAAAAACAAGATGTAAGTCTGCCATGCAGTTGTCAACAATTTATCATGAAATATAGCACAATTCGAATGAATCTAGTAGACATAAACTATGCCTACAAAATCAGAAACAGCTTTCTATATTTGGTTGAAACTTGAATATATTCTAGATTTGTCTGCCCATTAAACGAAAAAGCCGTTATAGCGAGCTTTGCCTATAATGCGCCCGCTTTCTTGGTCTCTATAAATGCTGGTCGAGTATTTTGGGACGTAGCCTTCTGGCCTAACAAGATGAGGAGTTCCGTAAATACTTGCCAAAATGTATTCGTAGCGCCAAAGAACGTATCTGTCTTGATCTGTCATAAGCCTCTTTATGGGAACAGAATATTCTGTCCTGCCATCTGCTAAAAGGGTATTGTCCTGCCAAAGAGGGTACTTCAACCATTCAGAATCAACAGATTCGGGCCTATTTCTGGTAAAAAGTAGTGAGGGCCTGTATGCAATTATTATACTGAAGACAACCATTGAAACTCCGAGAAGAAAGTTCATGCCTGCACCCATACTGACGGCCATAGGCGTATACAACGTCCAAGTGAATTTCACATCTCCAAAGGAGGCCTCGCCGGGCTGGGGCTGTGAATAATATGGCAGAATCACAGAATTGTGTATAAGCACGATTCCTAAGACGCATATAACTATCGGAACTATCCCTTTCCACACGACTGAGAGAGCTATGGGAGAAACAAGCATTAGCGCTGCTATTTGGATTGCGTTTACGTTTTCCTGTACGAGGAACTGAAATGTTGAAGGAAAAAGTTGCAGAAAGAAGAGGAGAATGATGCAGACAATATCTGTAGCGAGTAGCTTAGACTCATTTCTTTGAAACCAAAGATGAGCTCTGCCTGCCGCTTTCTTACTGCTTCGATGGTGTGGACGAAAGGAACCTCCTTCTCCTTCTGCCATATCTACTATCTAGCATACATTTGCATTAAGCATTACTAGATCGTAACCTTTTTTGATGCAGTCTGCGAGAAACAACTGTAGTGCCTCCATTTGGGCTCTTTAAAAAGAAGCCTAGCGATAGTCCCTCACCTGAACAGTGGATACCACCAACGCCGCCTACTGACACACTTACAATACAGCAGGCACAGGATTTACTACAGACCCTTGAATCTGCAAAGGTGAAAGAACTTTCCGCTCGCCTAACCCGGATTAGAGAGTCTGCAGTAGAATCCCTCAAAGTAATCGACACACTGGCAAAAGGTATGGATCGAGAAAACATCAAGCTTGAGGGCCTAGAGCAGAAACTAAAGTCCGTAGTGGAACATTCAAAGAAGACAGTTGTATCGTCGCTTAAGCGCGAAGTATCATTGGAGCTTCCCTTACCTCAATCAGCAAATGACGCCAAGAAATTCAAAGAAAGGTTCGAGAACATGATGAAGCGCTTTGGAGAAGTAAGTGGATCGCATAGCAAAGTACTCAACGCCTTCATGAAAAAACACTCAGGCAAGATGAAGGAGGAATTTGAATTTCTGACAAAACTCCTAAACGAGACAAAAGCGACGATTTCAGAATTCGATCGAAACCGTGAGCCGATAATAAGATGTGGTAATATGTTGAATACTGCGCTGCAAAAGATCTCATCTATCAAATTAGCTGAGTCTTCAGCAAAGAACATCGAGAAGGAAATTGAAGTTATCGAGAGAGAGCTAAACAAGCTGGAGAGCGATCTTGCTGCAGTGAGTGGCTCTAAGGAATTTGAGCAGGCCTCTATCAGCGTGCGAGACATAGCTGAAGCAGAAAAGAAGCAAGAAGAGTTCCATGCCAAAATTAAGGATCTCTTTTCCCACTTATCAAGAGCATTTACGAAATACTCTTACGGCATTACAAAGGAGACAGAGCAACGTCTCAAGACCATGTCCGATGAGCCGTGGGAGATACTTTATGAAAAAAATGTTGCACCATACTCTTCCCTCCTGCTCGAAATTCGTAGGGCAATAGGTACTGGCCAAATCCAGCTTAAAGATTCCGACAAGGTACTGCAGTACCTGGGTACCATACTGGAATCTCTGCCTGATCTTCAGCAGAAGGCCCAGGCACTCAAGACAGAAATTGAGTCATTTCGACAGCTCAATATAGACATAGTTTACAAATTTAAAGCCCTTGAACAAGAGATTGTGCAGCACGCTGAAGGACTAGCAAGATGCAGGCAAGATTTAGAGCAACAGAGACAGCAGGCAAAGGAGAAGAGCGAAGATGTTGACGCCATACTGAGAGAAGCAAGTGAAATATTGGCTCAGCTTACAAGTCAGAAATATTCTCTAAGATACCACTAGTTATTGTTCAATGCTATTCAATAATTTGTATAATGATGTAAGATGGGCCTCGCTGAAGGGCCTAAGGTATCGTCTCTCTACAATCCAAAGTGTATGACTAAGAGGAGTGAGGAACCTCTAGAGTTGCAGGTCATGGTTAGTGCTGAGAACCCAATTAACCCTCTCCTAATTTTACTGCGAAGTCTTTCGGTATCATGCTCAAGTGTGCTTAAATAGCTGTTTACTTCTGGTTCTTTGACTCAAGCATTCATAATGCACGCAATGATAGAAGCCAAATTCCACCTTCGGTCGACGGTGGTATACTTCCGAGCGCAAGCCTGTTCTCTATCTTGGGAGTAGACAATACCATAGCAGACCATTCATTATCCCTTGGCTCGTTGTTAACAGCCTATAATGCGTTGCTAAATTAGCACTATGAACAGTGCAACAGCGCCAGAGAACGGCCTAACATAGCAATAATAATAGTCTGCCTCTTATTTACTATCTCCAGACTATGGATATGATTCCAAGACCGGCGATACACAGTCCGCCATAAGATACAAACTGTACTCCAAGAAACATGCCAA
>Ga0299914_10003011_pt1 | contig 11803 bp, 12 predicted proteins | sample RVTome_10_FD_201361 | JGI IMG/M metagenome (GOLD analysis project Ga0299914, IMG submission 201361) | Soil microbial communities from uranium-contaminated site in the Upper Colorado River Basin, Wyoming, United States - RVT153D57 (version 2) ... | reverse complement strand
GACCGATGAACGAGGCGACCCGACCGAGCCCGGCGGACCTGACGCGCTGGCGGCGAAACCTCCAGGGCGAAGTCGACGGCGCGCACGTGTATCGGGCCATGGCAGCCAACGCGGGCGACGATCGTCTGGCGTCGATCTACGCCGAGATGGCGGAGTCCGAGGAGCGCCACGGCGACCTGTGGCGAGGTCGGCTCGGTGCCGGTGCGCGTGTCCGCCCGTCACGGCGAGCCCGGATCATGGGATTCCTGGCTCGGCGGCTCGGCGCCGGGATCGTGGCCCCGACCATGGCCAGCGAGGAGCGCCAGTCGCAGGCGATGTACGACGACCAGCCGGAGGCAGCCGGCACCAGCCTCGCCGCCGACGAGCGGTCGCACGCGCGGGTGCTGCACACGATCACCGGCGGCCTTTCCGGGGCGATGCTTGCGCGCTTCGAGGGGCGCCACCGACAGATCGGGGGCAACGCGCTGCGTGCCGCCGTGCTGGGCGCCAACGACGGCCTCGTCTCGAACTTCAGCCTTGTCATGGGCGTGGCCGGAGCGAGCGCAACCGGCGAAGTCGTCCTCATTGCCGGCGTCGCCGGGCTCCTGGCGGGCTCGCTATCGATGGCCCTCGGCGAGTGGCTGAGCGTCCAGAGCTCGCGCGAGCTGTACGCGAACCAGATCGCGGTCGAGCGCGAGGAGCTCGAGGCCTTTCCGGCCGAGGAGGAGGAAGAGCTGCGCCTCATCTACGAGGCGAAGGGGCTCGATCCGGCGGAAGCCGGCCGGCTCGCGGCTCGGATCATGACCGGCGACCGCGACGTTGCGCTCGACACCATGGCCCGCGAGGAGCTTGGGATCGACCCGGATGAGCTTGGAGGCTCTGCGTGGGTCGCGGCGATCACGTCGTTCGTGCTCTTCGCCACCGGTGCGGTGATCCCGCTGATCCCCTTCCTCATCGGCGCCGGGGTGCCGGCCGTCTTCGCGTCCACGGTCCTCTCCGGGCTCGCGCTCTTCGGCCTCGGCGCCGCGATCACGCTGCTCACCGGCAGAGACGCGGTGCGCTCCGGCCTGCGCCAGGTCGGGTTCGGCCTTGCAGCGGCGGCCATCACCTTCGGCATCGGCGCACTGCTCGGCACCGCCATCTTCTGAGCGGCGATGTGACATTCGGAAGCCCGGGCGGGAGCCGTCCGGCACTGGCCGCTCCTCACCGCCGCCGGCGATCCTGAGCGCGAGAACCAGCTCGGGAGGCGCGCGGCTCGGCCTGCGGGCGTCACCGCGCGGACACAGCCCGCGGAGGAGTCTCGGATGAAGAAGCTGCTCGCCCTCGTTGCGCTCCTGGCGCTCGTGCTCGGTGTCTCGAGCACGGCACTCGCGGCCGACGAGGATCTCGCACACTCGGGCCGCGTCCTGATCGTGGCCGGCGGTGACATCACGGTCGCCGCCGACGAACAGGCCGACGCGGTCCTCGTCTTCGGTGGAGACGCGCGCATCGAAGGCACGGTGAACGCCGTGCTCGTCGTCGAGGGAACCGCAACCGTCCGCGGCGCGACGATCGAGACGATCGCCATCGTGAACGGCACCGTGGACATCGACACCGCGACGACGGTGCTGCGCGACGTCATGCACCTCGGCGCCACCGTCAACGTCGCGGACGGCACGTACGTGGGCGGATCGGTCAAGGACATGGCGGGAGACGTCGTGGCATTCGGCATCTGGATGGGTGCCGCGGCGATCCTGCTCTGGATCGGCGTCGCGATCGCGACCCTCGTCTTCGCACTGCTGGCGGCCGGCCTTGCCGCGCGCCAGATCCGCAGCGCGACCACCCTGATCAGCACCGAGCCGGGCAGGACCGCCCTCGTCGGCCTGGCGTCGATCATCGTGCCGCCGCTCCTGGCGGTGATGGCCATGGTCACCATCATCGGCATCCCGACCGGCATCGGCCTGCTGGTCGTCATCTGGCCGGCCGTCGCCTTCATCGGCTACGTGGTTGCGGCCATCTGGCTCGGCCAGTGGCTGCTCGGCCGGCGTGAAGGCGCGGTACCGGCGGAGCGTCCGTACGGCGCGGCAATCGTCGGGCTGCTCGTGGCGTTCGTGATCGGGTTCATCCCGGTCGCCACGGCGGTGCTGTCGATCTTCGGCCTCGGCGCGGTCGTCCTCGCGGCCTGGCGCACGTTGCGCGGCCGCGGCGCGACCCCCCAGCCGGTGCTGCGCCCACAGCCGGCGCCGATGGGCTGAGCACGTTGCCCGATGCGCGGCCCCGGGAGCCACTCCCCGGGGCCGCACCCCACAGCGAGGAGGAACCACCATGAAGATCCTGGTCACCACGGCGTCGAAGCACGGCGCCACCGGCGAGATCGGCGAGGTCATCGCCGGGATCCTCCGCGACGCCGGGCTCGAGGTCGAAACCCACGCGCCGGAGGATGTCTCGGCGCTCGACGGATACGACGCGGTCGTGCTCGGCAGCGCGGTCTATGCCGGCCACTGGCTTGAGCCGGCACGCACCTTCGCCGAGTCGCACGGCCCCGACCTGGCCAACCTGCCGGTCTGGCTCTTCTCGAGCGGACCGATCGGCGATCCGCCCCTGCCGGAGGGTGAGGCCGCCGAGGGAGTCGCCCTCGCGTCCCGCATCGGCGCTCGAGAGCACCGGACGTTCTCCGGAAGCCTGGACCGCAGCCGGCTCGGCATCGTCGAGCGGGCGGTCACCGGCGTGCTCCGCGCACCCGACGGCGACTTCCGCGACCTGGGGGAGATCGGCGGGTGGGCGGACGCGATCGCGGACGCGCTCGCCCGGGAGGAGGTCCCCGCGTGAAGAGCCTCGTCGTCTACTCGACGCGCACCGGGAACACCCGCCTCACGGCGGAGGCGATCGCCGAGGGCCTCCGGGCCGGTGGAACCGCCGAGGTGCGCGCCGTGACCGACGATCCGGCGACGCTCCCGAACGATCTCGACGTGCTGGTGGTCGGTGGCCCGACCGAGGGCCACGGCATGCCCGAGCCGATCGCCAGCTTCCTCGACCGCTTGCCGGAAGGCGCCTGCACCGGGCGAGCCGCGGCCGCGTTCGACACCCGGCTGCAGTGGCCGCGCTGGCTCTCCGGCTCGGCGGCCGACGGCATCAGGCAGCGCCTCGAGCGGGCCGGCGCCGGTCCGCCCGTCCCGACCGAGAGCTTCGCCGTGACGATGAAGCCCGAGCTGGTGCCAGGGGAGCTCGATCGCGCACGCGCCTGGGGCGCCGCGTTGGCCGCGAGCATCGCCCCGGCCGAGGCGGCGGCTATGACCCAGAACTCGATCAGAGGTACTTCAAGGTGATCTCAAACCTGCGCGCTCCGATTGCCATCCTCTCCGGCGCCATCGCCGTGCTAGCGGGCGTCGCCGCCGCGTTCGGCGTCTTCGCACGGGGCGACGGGACGTACGTCTCGGTCGTCAGCGCCAGGGGCGAGACATACGAGATGGCGACGACGGGGGTCTATGCCTACAACGCGATGCGCGTCGTCGCCGAAGGCGTCGGATGGGATGTCTTCACCCTGCTCGTCGCCGCGCCGACACTCCTCCTGGCCGCGGTGCTGCTCGCCAGGGGATCGTTCAGCGCCACGCTCGTGACCGGCGGCATGCTCGGCTACTTCGTGTACATGTACCTCGAGTACACGGTCACCTGGGCCTTCGGCCCGCTATTTCCGCTCTTCGTGGTCATCCTCGCCGCAAGCCTCATCGCCCTCATCGGCGTGGGCGCCCTTGTCCAGCAGATGGGACTCCAGGATCGCTTCGGCGATGCCTTCCCGCGGCGGACCTGGGCGGTCGTGGGCGTCGGCATGGCAGTCATGCTGACCGCCATGTGGAGCGCGCGCATCGCCGGTGCGCTGACCGCAAACGTGCCGGCCCTCGAGGGCGAGACGACGATGACCGTCCAGGCCCTCGACCTCGGGGTGATGGTCCCCGTGACGTTCGTCCTCGTGGCCCTGGCTCTGCGGCGCCGGCCGGTCGGTCTGGCCGCCTCGGCCGCGTTCGTCATCACGTATGTCGCCATGTCGGCGGCCATCGGGTCGATGCTCATCTCCGCGTGGATCACGTCCGGCGTGCTCGACGCTGTGCCGATCGCCGTCTTCGGCGTGGCCGCGGTGGCCGGGCTGGTGACCGCCATCCGCATGCATCGCAGCATCCGACCCCTCCAGGGTCGCGCGATGTCGCCGATGCGAGGGGCCCGGCCGGCCGATCTGCCGGCGGCCGGCTGAGGCCCACGACAGAAAGGAACACCATGACTGGCGCGCCCGGGCACATCAGCGGCGACGACTGGTAGGCTGATCGGGATGCATTCGGTGCCTGCATGACGACCGCCTCCGAGACCCCTCGAGCCCTCTCGGACGATGAGCTCGGCCGAATCGACGCCTATTGGCGAGCGGCGAACTACCTGAGCGTAGGGCAGATCTACCTGCTCGCCAATCCCCTCCTGCGCGAGCCGCTCGTTGCCGAGCACATCAAGCCACGACTGCTTGGCCACTTCGGCACGGTCCCCGGGCTCAACCTGGTCTATGCGCACATGAACCGCGCCATCAAGGACCGCGACCTGAACGCGATGTACGTTACCGGGCCGGGCCACGGAGGCCCGGGGCTGGTCGCCAACGCCTATCTCGAGGGCACCTACTCGGAGGTCTATCCGCGCGTCGCGCAGGACGAGGCGGGGATGGCCGAGCTCTTCCGACAGTTCAGCTTCCCCGGCGGCATTCCGAGCCACGTGGCTCCCGAGACGCCGGGTTCCATTCACGAGGGTGGTGAGCTCGGGTACGCCCTGGTCCACGCCTATGGAGCGGCCTTCGACAACCCCGACCTGGTCGTGGCCTGCGTCGTGGGCGATGGTGAGGCCGAGACGGGCCCGCTGGCGGCCAGCTGGCACTCGAACAAGTTCATCGATCCGGCGACCGATGGCGCCGTGCTCCCGATCTTGCACCTCAACGGCTACAAGATCGCCAATCCGACCGTCCTCGCGCGCATCGGCGACGACGAGCTGCTTGCGCTGCTCTCCGGGTATGGCCATGCGGTGGAGATCGTGGACGGCGACGACCCGGCTCTCGTGCACCGCGAGATGGCCGCGGCCCTCGACCGGTCGCTCGACGCGATCGCCGCCATCCAGCACGCGGCCCGCCGCGGCGGCGAGACGGCCCGGCCGCGGTGGCCGATGATCGTGCTGCGAACGCCCAAGGGCTGGACCGGCCCGGTCCAGATCGACGGCCAGCCGGTCGAGGGGACCTGGCGCAGCCACCAGGTGCCGATGGCCAACGTGCGGGACAACCCGGAGCACCTCCGTGCCCTCGACGACTGGATGCGCTCGTATCGGCCCGATGAGCTGTTCGACGGCGCGGGACGCCTGCGTCCGGAGCTCGCCGAGCTGGCACCGCGGGGCGAGCGGCGGATGAGCGCAAACCCGGCCACGAACGGCGGCGAGGTGCTCCAGGACCTACGCCTGCCCGACTTCCGCGATTACGCCGTGGAGGTGCCGTCGCCGGGGGCGACGGCCAGCGAGGCGACCCGCGTCCTCGGCTCGTTCCTGCGCGACGTGATCGACCGGAATCGGTCTACCTTTCGTCTCTTCGGTCCCGACGAGACGGCCTCGAACCGGCTCTCGGCGGTGTACGAGGCGACGGACAACGCCTGGATAGCCGAGGTGCTGCCGACCGATGAGCACCTGGCCCATGACGGGCGCGTCATGGAGATCCTCTCCGAGCACCTCTGCCAGGGCTGGCTCGAGGGGTACCTGCTCACTGGTCGCCATGGGCTGTTCACCTCGTACGAGGCGTTCATTCACGTCATCGACTCGATGTTCAACCAGCACGCGAAGTGGCTCAAGTCGATCCGCGAGATCGAGTGGCGGCGGCCGATCGCCTCGCTCAACTACCTGCTCAGCAGCCACGTCTGGCGACAGGATCACAACGGGTTCTCCCACCAGGATCCCGGGTTCATCGATCATGTCGTGAACAAGAAGGCGGAGGTCATCCGCGTCTACCTGCCGCCGGACGCCAACACGCTGCTCAGCGTGGCCGACCATTGCCTGCGCAGCCGGAACTACGTCAACGTCATCGTGGCCGGCAAGCAAATGAACCCCAACTGGCTCTCGATGGACGACGCGGTGCTGCACGCCACCCGAGGGATCGGCATCTGGGCATGGGCCAGCAGCGACGGAGGCGGTGAGCCGGACGTCGTGCTCGGCTGCGCCGGAGACGTGCCGACCATCGAGACGCTCGCCGCGGCCGACATTCTTCGCCAGCGCCTGCCCGACCTCAAGGTGCGCGTCGTCAACGTGGTGGACCTGATGCGCCTCCAGGACGATCGCGAGCACCCCCACGGCCTGTCGCATCGCGAGTTCGATGCCATCTTCACCACCGACCGGCCCGTCCTCTTCGCCTACCACGGCTATCCGTGGCTCATCCATCGGCTGACCTACCGTCGCACGAACCATGCGAACCTGCACGTGCGCGGCTACAAGGAGGAGGGCACCACCACGACCCCGTTCGACATGGTGATGCTCAACGACCTGGACCGCTTCCACCTCGTCATCGACGTCATCGACCGCGTCCCGGAGCTGGTGGACCGTGCCGGCGGGCTGCGGCAGGAGATGGTCGATGCGCGACACGCGGCGCGGGCGTACACGCGCATCCACGGCGACGACGATCCGCGCATCCGCGACTGGACCTGGCCCGGCTGAGCGCCGGCACCGATGCGGATCCTCGTGCTCAACCCGGGCTCCAGCACGCTGAAAGGGTCGCTCCTGGCTGCCGGGGAGGACGATGCCGTCACGGCGACCGTCGACTGGCCCGCCGGTGAGGCCGGGGCCGATGCCGTGGTCGGATCGGTGCTCGATGAGCTCCCCCGCGGCGCGGACGCCGTTGGGTACCGGGTGGTCCACGGAGGCACCGCGTACCGCGTGCCGACGCGCGTCGACGACGCACTGCTCGCGGCGGTCGAGGAGCTCGACGCGCTGGCGCCGCTTCACAACCGCCGTGCTGCGGCGGTGATCCGCGCCGGGCAGGCGCTGCTTCCCAACCTGCCACACGTCGCCTGTTTCGACACCGCCTTCCACGCCACCCTCTCCGAGGAGGCGCGGCGCTACCCGCTCCCACCGGACTGGGTCGAGCGCTGGGGCATCCGCCGCTTCGGCTTTCACGGGCTGTCGGTGGCCTGGTCGACGGGGCGCGCCGCACAGCTCCTCGGGCGGCCGGCCGAAGAGCTGCGGATGGTCGTGGCGCATCTCGGCTCGGGTTGCTCCGTCACGGCAGTCGAGGCGGGCCGCTCGGTCGACACCTCCATGGGCCACACGCCGTTCGAGGGCCTGATGATGGGCACCCGCTCCGGGTCGGTCGACCCGGGCATCCTGCTCCGCCTGCTCGACGGCGGCATCGCGACCGATCAGCTCGCCGATGGGCTCACCCACCGATCCGGCCTACTCGCCATCGGCGGGACGGCCAGTGCTCAAGAGCTCGAGCAGCGCGACGCAGCCGGCGACGCTGATGCGGCCCTCGCCCTGGCGATGTTCGCTCGCCGGGCCGCAGCCGCGATCGCGTCGGCGGCGACGGCGCTCTCGAACCTGGACGCGGTCGTCTTCACCGGCGGCATCGGCGAGCACTCCGCGGCCGTGCGCTCGGCGATCACCGGTCGCCTTGCCGTGCTCGACGTGCCGTCCGTGTCGACCTCGGCGGACGGGGATGCCGTGCTCGCTGAAGGGCCGCCGGCGGTGGTCGTCGTGCGGGCGCGCGAGGATCGCGTCATCGCGGACGAGGTGAACCGCACGCTCCAGGTGACCGATGAACCGCTCCTCGGGTGACGAGTGGCACTGGGACCGGCGCGTCTCGCGACTGATCCTAGGCTCACGCATCGGAGGCACCCGCGATGAAGCTCGTCATTGGCGCCTTGGCGCCGCCCGCGGTTGAGGAGGACTGGATCGTCTGCCTCGGCGAGACGCGCTCGGTCATCGACGGGATGATCGCGTGTCCGCTGCGCGGGCGGTCGGTGCCCGTCGGCCTGTGTGGCGAGTGCCACCTGCTGACATGGCGGCACGACGAGCGCGAGGCGCGCCCGTCGTGCTCGACGGAGTCCTTCGAGATCAGGTGAGCTGCGGTTCCCTGTCCACGAGCATGCGGAGCAGGTCGAGTGGCGTGATGACGCCGATCGGCGAGCCGTCATTGCTGACCACCACCAGGCGATGGATGTGGCGGTTGAGCATCAGCCGCGCGGCGTGCGGCACGGTCGCGTCCGCGTGAACGGTGACCGCCGGCGCAGTCATCAGGTGACGGACCCGAAGGCGCTCCCAGTTGGCGCCGATGATCTCGCTGGCCCGGGCCTCCATGATGTCCGATTGGCTGATGACCCCGATCAGCTCGTCGTCGTGGACGACCGGCAGGCCGCTGATCCGATAGGTGGTGAGCAGCTCCTCGGCCTCCGAGGCATCCTCGTCGGGATCGATCACGACCGGGTCATGGGTCATGAGGTCGCCGACCCGCTTTGCGACAGTGTCGATGGCCATGGTCCGCACCTCCGCTCTGCACCGGCGGTCGCCGGTCTCGGTGATCGTCCCCGCTCTCCACGCCTCGGCACATCGGCCGAACGGCTCACCGATGATGGGCGAGTGGTCACATTCGAAGGTGCGGCGTAGGCTGGCGCCATGAACGATCAGCCACGCACCCAGGAGTTCACGGTCAGCGGCGACCAGGTCATCGCCAAGGTCAAGGAGCTCGTCAACGAGGGCAACATCCGTCGCCTCATCATCAAGAGCGAGGACGGACGAACCATCCTCGAGGTCCCCCTCACGCTCGGCGTGATCGGAGCCGCCCTGCTGCCGGTTTTCGCGGCCATTGGCGCTGCTGCAGCGATCGCGACCCGCTGCACGATCGTCGTCGAGCGATACGAGGCGGGAGAAGGCGACCAGACGCCGGCCTGAGTCAGCCCTCTCCGGCTTCCCAGCCGGTGCGCCACACCCGCCACAGCGCCTCCGGCTCGGAGAGCGGGTCGCCATGGATAAGGAAGAAGTCGGCCGGCCCGCCCTCGCTGAGCACGCCGGCATCGGCTTCGCCCAGCAGCTCGCCACCACGCCAGGTCGCCGCCGCCAGGGCGTCGACGGGCTCCAGCCCTGCCGCCACCAGACTCGTCACCTCCCACGCCAGCTGGTTCGCCCGGAGCGAGCCGCCGCCGAAGTCGCTGCCCGTCGCGATCGGCACGCCGGCGGCGTAGGCGGTCCTGATGGACGCTTCACCCTGCTCCAGGCGGGCCTGGTGGGTCGCCGGTGAGCCGGACCCGGCGAAGCGCGGCTGAGTCGTGGTGCTGGCGAATGTGAGCCACGAGCGCATCACCGACAGCGTGCTGACCAGGGTCGTGCCGCGGCTCGCCATCTCCGCGGCCACCCCGGCGTCGAGGTCGAAGCCGTGCTCGATCGAGTCCACCCCGCCGAGCACCGCCGCAAGCGCGCCATTCAGGCGGCCGGAATGGGCCGCGACGCGGGCTCCGCGCGCGTGGACCGCCTCGACGACGCGCGCCACCTCGTCCGCGGTCCACGGTGAGACGTTGACGTCGGGGCCGTCCATGTAGAGCTTGACGAGGTCGGCGCCGGCATCCAGCTGGCCGATCGCCGCGGCGAGCAGATCGTCGCCGGTGGCCACCTCGATCGCCGCGCGCATGGGGCTCGTGCCGGACTTGAAGAGCCACGTCCCGGCGGCGCGCAGGTACGGCCGGTCGCCGCGCCCGGCCCACCGGTCGCGAAGGCCGATCGCCAGGGCACGCTCCTGGCCGTCGACCGGGTCTACGCCGATCGGCGATCCGACATCGCGCATCCAGCGCACCCCCGCCGCCAGCCCGATCCGCCCGTTGTGCTCGGCCGCCGCGACCAACGCGTCCGGCGGATCGTTGAAGCGCTCGATCCAGTTCGCCCCGCCGGGACCGGTGAGGTGGGAGTGGCAGTCGACCATGCCGGGGACGAAGGTCGCGCCGGCGCAGTCGACGAGCGCCGCACCCGACGTGTCCTCCTCTCCCCCGGTCGGACGGATCCAGGCGATCCGTCCATCGGAGACCAGGATGCTGACGTTGCGCTGGAGCGACGCGGCTCGGCCGTCGGCCAGGGCGCCGTCCCGGTACCAGGTCCGCCCGCTCGCCGGCCGCGGCGTGGGGCTCGGCGTGGGGCTGGAGGAAGGTGAAGGGCTCGGGGAGGGCGAGGCCGGCGGAGTCGACGAGCTCGTCGCCAGGGGCGTCAGCGACGGAAGCGGGTTCGCGCAGGCCGCCAGGCCGGCAGCCGATGCCGCGGCCCCGAGCTGGAGCAGCCTCCGGCGGGTGATCGGTGCCGGGTGGGTGTGCATCGGCCCATTATCGGCCGATGCTATCGGCCGATGCGCCCAAGGTGGGTGTCCCGGAAGTCGGTCGGCAGCTTCAGCCCGTAGCCGAGCGTGCGATCCATCCCGACGTGGGCGGCGAGCACGGCACCGGCCAACGCCAGCGGCGCAATGGCGGCGAACCATCCGATCGCCAGGACGGCGAACGCGGTCACCAGGTTGTGGGCCAGGTTGTAGGTGATGGCGCCGAGGCGCGGCCCGCCCAGGTAGCCGATCATCGAGATGTCCGGCGCGAGCAGGAGCGGCAGGAGCCACAGCGGATGCCCGTTGGCCTGGAGGTAGACGAGGATGCCGGCCACGAAGATGGCGAGCGACTCGCCACGCAGGATGAGGTCAGCGCCGCGCACCGCGGGGCTCAGCTGACGCGGACCGAGCCGACGCCGCCGGCGATGCTGATCTCGGCGCGATGCGTCGCCGTCTCGTAGTCGGATGATTCCCATCCGCCGCCGGTCCGCGGGAACCGCGCCTGGTCGACGGTGCTGCTGCCAAGGCCCATCTGCGAGCGGATGCGCGCGGCCACGCCGGTCGGGACTTCGACGGTGACCTGGGCGGCGCCGGCCTCGATCCGGACGTCGCATCGGTCCACCGCGCGCGGCAGGACGATCCTCGTGCTGCTGGCGCCCGTCTTCACCGTCAACGAGTTGACCATCGTCTCGGCGAGGTCCAGGACGCTCTTCGATGCTCCGCCCTCCAGGCGAAGCGTGATCGGGATGTCGGGCGCCAGGCCGATGCGCCAGTGGATCCGGTCGCCGAACCACGGCCAGATCTGTGCCACATCGGTCTCGAGCTCCACCCGGCCCGGACCCAGGTCGCGCCGGATCACGCCGCCCTCGAACGTGCCGTCGACCAGCGCACCGGGCGTGCCGCGACCCACGTCGAGCTCGCCCGCTCCGAACTTGAGGACCACCTCCCCGCTCGCCACGCCGGCGGCCGGCAGGCTGATGCGATCCTCCACGCCCCGCTGTCGTGGGAGGAGGGCGCCGACCAGGATCAGCACGCCGATCACGATCAGTACGACCGGCCACCACCGGCCCAGGAACCCGAAGGCGTCGACGTCGGCGAGACCCGCCAGATCGACGAACAGGAGGACGCCGATGGCTGCCACGATCGCCGGCACGAGCAGCGCCCAGGCGATCGTCCACGGACTGATCCGCCTCCCGGACAGCCCGACCAGCGACGAGATCCCCGTGCCGACCCCGGCCAGCACCACGAACAGCGGCCACGCCTCACCCCAGGCGAGGTCCATCGCCTGCTGGACCAGAAACACCAGGCCCAGGCCGATGAGCCAGAGGCCGCCGGTGATCGCGCCCTTCTGCGTCCCCGTCATGGTTCGATCCTAGTCGGTCGATGCGCCCCGCGGGTCCTATCCGAGCAGTGACCGATACAGGTCGACGGTCTGACGTGCGATCGACTCCCAGCCAAAGACCTCGACGGCTCGCCGCCGCCCCGCGCGTCCCATGGCCTCCA
>Ga0299914_10003010_pt1 | contig 11803 bp, 9 predicted proteins | sample RVTome_10_FD_201361 | JGI IMG/M metagenome (GOLD analysis project Ga0299914, IMG submission 201361) | Soil microbial communities from uranium-contaminated site in the Upper Colorado River Basin, Wyoming, United States - RVT153D57 (version 2) ... | reverse complement strand
CTCCGCTGGTGGACCGCCAGGCGATCCGCTGGTCCGGGAGCTGCTCGGTTATCTCGGCATCGAACTCCCGCTCCACTCCGGCGATCTTCACTCGCCAGTGCAGGTGAGTGGCGTCCAATTGCTCGACAGACTCCACGTCGCTCATGAACTGGGGGAACTCCTCGAACTGCGTCCACTGGTTGTATGCGGTGCGGACAGGTACGTTCACATCTACCGACTTCTCAGTCGTTGCCATGGCAGGCTCCTTTCAGGCATGAGGTGCGTGTGCGACGGGTTACCCGCGCTGCACCGCCGAAAACGCGTTTGGCCCGGCGGTCAGGGGCGGTGCGTGGCGATGAGGCTCTCGCCATCGACCTGCGGGATCGGGGTCGTGATCACGTAGCCGGAATCGGCGATACTGCCAAGGGCGTCGCTTACCTAGACAGACCGTTCTACCCATGTTAAAAATGCGATGCGAGCGATCTGGAGTGTACATATGCCCGAGCTGCCCGACCCTGTCCCCGAGGCGGATGCCGAACCGGCCAAGCTGCAGATTCGCGTACAGAACGCGAACGGAGCTGCGGTAGTGCGGCTGGCCGGCGAGATCGACCTGTCCAATGCATCACGGCTGCAAGACCAGCTCAGTGTGCTTGTCGAGCACGGGCACGTGGTTGTCGATCTCTCCGACGTGACGTTCATCGACTCCACCGGGCTTAGCGCGTTCATCGTCGGACATCGCCGGGCGACCGCCGCCGGTACCGGCATGCACCTGGCCGGGGCCACCGGGACGGTGCGCAGGCTGCTCGAGCTCACCCAGCTGGACCGGCATCTGAACCATCACGACGCCCTGGACGCAGCGCTCCAAGCGGCCGAGGGCTCGGGCACGGCCCGTTCCGCCGGCTGACCTGCGTTGCCACCGGCTTGGTAGCGCCTGCGGGTGGAGCCGAGTCCGGCCCGTCACCGTGACTGGCATGTCGAACCCTGGGCGGTAGGCGACAACCTCACCCTCAGCCCCCGGTCGGACTAGCCGATCGTATGGCGGACGGCGCTGACACCGGTTCCGGTGGACTGGCCTCGATCGACACGTCCCACGTCTCACCGTCGCGGAGTGTACGCCGACGATCACCGACCGCCACCTCGATTGGCGGCGCGCCGGAGCGCAGCAGTGACACCTGCACCCGCTCGTGTGTGCACCGAACCGTCATGCCCTCGTGGCCGCGGAAATGCATCCGCATCTCCAGCTCCGGCAGCTCCGGCGGCAGGGTCGGGTTCAGGTGGAGCACGCCATCTCGGATCTCCAGCCCGGTGTAGCGGCGCTGCACCAGGTCCACGGTGCCGGCCATGGCGCCGAGATGGATTCCCTCTGCCGTCGTCCCACCCTGGATGTCCTCGATGTCGCTGGCCAGCGCCCGCTTGAAGAACTGCCAGGCCGTGCCGTGGTCGGCACGGGCGAGGATCCAGGCGTGCACGACGGCGCTCAACGTCGAGCCGTGAGACGTCCGATCGAGGTAGTAGTGCAGCGTGCGGGTCAGTACGCCGGCGTCGACCTCGTAGCCCAGGCCGGCCAGCATGCTCAGCACTTCCTCCTCACCGAACAGGAACCACAGCATCAGCACATCCGCCTGCTTCGACACCTGGTAGCGGTTCGCGGTGTCGCCTTCCGATTCCAGGATCCGGTCCATCCGGTGGATGTCGCCGTATTCCTGGCGGTATCTATCCCAGTCCAGCTCAGCAAGCCGGTGATACCCCTCGAACTGGTCGATCACACCGTCCGGGGTGAACGCGACCCGCAAGCTGGTGCTCACCGACCGCAGGTGCGCGATCTCGGCATCGGCCAGGTCGAGGAGCTCGCACAGCTCGACTCGCCTGCACTCGGGCAGCAGGTCAAGGGTGTCCAGCGCCCGGCGAATGGTCCACGCGGCCATCACGTTGGTGTACGCGTTGTTGTCGATTCCGGGCTCGGCACGATCCGGGTAGGCGTCGTGGTACTCGTCCGGGCCCATCACGCCCCGGATGTCATACCGGCCATCCTCCTCGTCGTGCACTGCGATGCTGCCCCAGAACCGGGCGATCTCTACCAGCATCTCGGCGCCGTACTGGTTCAGGAACTCGAGGTCGCCGGTGGCCTCGTAGTACTTCCAGACGTTGTAGGCGATCGCGCTGCCGACGTGCCGCTGGTGCTGTGAGTGATCTGGGAACCAGCGTCCGGACCGCGGGTTGAGGTGCCACCGTTGGGTCTCCTCGCGGCCATCGCTGCCACTCTGCCACGGATACATGGCCCCGCGGTACCCCGCTTCGCGGGCCGCCCGGCGCGCCGCGGGGAGCCGTCGCCAGCGGTAGAGCAGCAGATTCCGCGCCACGTGCGGCAACCGCAGATAGATCAGGGGCAGAACGAACAGCTCGTCCCAGAAGATATGCCCGCGGTACGCCTCCCCGTGCAAGCCGCGCGCCGGAATGGCGACATCTAGTTCGACGGTGTGCTCCGAGATGGTCTGGAAGATGTGGAACAGATGCAGGTTGAGGATGAGCTGCGACTCGCCGCCCACCTTGATCCGGCAGGCGCTCCACAGCCGCCGCCAGGCCCGCCGGTGGCGTCTCTCCAGGTCGTCGAAACTGCCGGCGCGCAGGGCGTGGTCGCGGGCGGCCAGCAGGCACTCCTCGATCGCCGAGTCGCGAGAGGTGAAGATCGCGACAGTCTTCTCGACGGTGCGCGGGCGACCCGAGCTCAATTCGACGTCGAACTCGGCGCCGACCCATCCCCTTCGTCGGTCGACCGAGAGCGACGGCTCCCTGCCGCCATCCACCGTGATCGTCGCGGCTTCGGCGATCCGGATCTTCGAGGTGATCGTTTCGACTTGCAGCCACAGCAGATTGCCGTCATTGCCCTCGGATAGCGGTACGACGTGCCGGTTTGCCAGGTCGCGATACCTCGGGACGCCGGTGTTCGCCACCAGACCGTCCAGGGCGGCCCGTACCGTCAGCCGCCCGTCCCACCCCTCGGCCTCGAACGTCGTCTGCAGACTGGCCAGGTGCGGATCGGCCATGCACACCAGGCGGCGCTGAGTGACCGTCAGGAGCCGGCCGGCGTCACGGATCCTCATCCGCCTGGTCAGCAGAGCACCACGGATGTCGAGCATCTGGCGGTACTCCACCAGATCGGCCGAGGCGGCGTCGAACCAGTCGCCGCCGTCGATCCGGAACCGTAGCGGCAGCCAGTTCGGAACGTTGACCAGGTCCTCGTTCTGCACGGTGTTTCCGTCGATCCGGGACTCCAGCCGGTTGTAGCATCCGGCCAGGTACGTCCCCGGGTAATGCACCCCGTCGGCCCCGGCCTCCGGCGCGGCTCCCCGGCAAGCCTGGTAACCGTTCGCGAGGGTGAGCAGAGCCTCCCGCCAGCTTTCAGCTTCCGGCTCGAAGCCGTCGACCACGAAGCGCCACTCGGTCATCGGGATCACCTCTGCGTCGCCTCGATCTCCGCGAGGTCGCCTACCACGATGTCGGCCCCCTGGCGCCGCATCTCCTCCCGTCGGGCCGGCTCCCCGGTGCGTTCCACGCCGATGACGAAACCGAAGATGCCTCGCCGACCGGCCTCGACCCCCGACAGGGCATCCTCGACGATCGCCGCGCGCCGTGCTGGGACTCCGAGACGGTACGCCGCCTCGTGGAACAGTGCGGGATCCGGCGTACCCGGGAGCAGCAGCCGCTTGGCCACCACGCCGTCGACCACTACATCGAACAGGTCCCGTAGGCCGGCCGCGTCGAGCACGAGCCCGCCGTGAGCGCTGGCGGAGACCGCAGCGGTCCGAGCTCCTTGGTCTCGCAACGAGCTCACCACCGCCGCTGTGGTGGGGTACGGCCGGACACCATCACGATGGATCTGCTTGCTGAATTCGGCGTCCTTGCGAGCAGCCAGTTCGTCGATCTGCTCGCGCCGGACCACATGGATCAGGCCACGGGACTCGAGGAAGGTCTGGACGCCTTCCAGCCGCGGCTTGCCGTCTACGTACCGCCCGTACTCGACGACCTCGTCGAAGGGCTTGAAGTCGGATCCAAAGTGGTCTTGGAGGAACTCGTCGAAGACCTTCTTCCAGGCCGCGGCGTGGACGCTGGCCGTGTCGGTGAGGACCCCGTCGATGTCGAAGATGATCGCATCGAGCCGGTTCAGATCCAAGTGCGTCAGCCGCTTGCGGCCGGGCGCGGACGATGCGTGGTACGTCATCGCGACGCCGCCCATGGCCAGCCGCTGATGATCTCGGCCCGCCCGGTGGCGAGCAGGTCGAGTACGCGCCAATCGGCGTGCTGGTTATATACCGAGTCAATGATGTGCACGACCGCCTCAGGTTTATTGAACACCCCTGGCCGACCGATGCGCAGGCAGTCCTCGAGCCGGCGCCGGCACGTGTGCTCAGACAGCCCTTCCGGCACCGAGTCCAGATCGTCCACGCCCTGCGGATGCCCGTTGGCCGTGGGGCCAAACGTGAGCCGCGTCGCGCATGGCCTGGCCCCGGCGTCATTCCGGTTCCATCCGCTCGATTCGGTCCATACAGGGCTAGGATCGGGGTCACAACGCCGCACGACGGCATGGAGGGGATGGCCCGTGGCCGCTCACCGGCTTCGCGAGGCCGACCGCCTCGACGCGGTCCGGCGCGCCCTCGCACTCCACAGTGGGCCCGACACGGCGCTGGACCGCATTTCACGGCTCGCGGCGCGCATCTTCGACACTCCACTGGCCGCGGTCAGCTTCGTGGGCGATGAGCAGGTGTGGTTCAAGGGACGCTTCGGTCTGCAGGTCCCGGCCGTGTTGGCTCAGCCCGGATTGTGTGTCACGGCCGCTCAGCGGTCGGGCACATACGTTCTCATCGACGCTCTGGCCGACCCGTGGGCCTCGGTTCATCCGATGGTGGCAGGCGATCCGGGAATCCGGTTCTATGCCGCCGCCCCCGTTCGCACCACGGACGGTCACCGGATCGGCGTGGTCAGTGTGATGGACACCGAGCCACGTCACGCCGCGGCGAGTCAGCTGGCGCTGCTCCCCGAACTAGCCGGCCTGGTCACCGACCAGCTGGAGCTGCGCCGCGCAGCGGTGACCGTGATCGAGGTCGAGCAGGAAGCCCGCAGCCGCCTGCTCGCCGAAGCCAAACGGATCAGCTACATAGCCGACACTCTCCAGGACACGCTGACGCCATCCAGGTTGCCCGACATCCCCGGGCTGGACCTCGCTGTGTACTACGAGCCGTTCTCTACCGACGACGTCGGTGGCGACTTCTTCGATGTGTTTCCGGTCAACGACAAGCGCTGGGGAATCTTCGTCGGCGACGTGGTCGGCAAGGGTGTAGAGGCCGCCGCGTTCACCCCTCTGGCGCGATACAGCGTCCGCACTGCGGCGGTCGTCGAACCGGGACCGGCGGAGGTCCTTGCGGCAGTGAATGAAGCGGTCCGGCGCGATCCCGCGTCCGGCGAGAACATGTACTGCACAATCGCCTACGGCGACTTCGCGCCCCACGACGGCGGTCAGTCCTGGCAGGCCACCATGGCACTGGCCGGCCATCCTCCACCGCTACTCATCCGCCGCGGTTCGGTGGAGAGTGTCACGGCGGAGGGAACCGTCATCGGCAGCTTTGAACACCAGCAGTACTCGACGACCACCGTCACGCTCGACCCGGGCGAGACGATCGTCTACTACAGCGACGGGATGACCGACCTGCTCACGGGCGAAGGGTGGCTCGGTGTGGAGGGGGTCAGTGCCGCCCTACGCGATCGAGAGCTACGCTCTGCACAAGACGCGGTCGAACTACTCCGCAACGTCATCACGAGAAACGATCAACCGTTACGCGACGACCTCGTCATTCTTGCCGTAAGGGTGCCAGAACACCCTCGGAGTTGAAGGGGACACCAATGATCGATTCGTCGCGTAAGGCAGAACGGCGTTGAGCACCGAGGGTCGTGAGGCCTCGAGTGCCAAGACCCTCCGAATCACGATCATCACCGATCCACCGGGACTGGCCATTTCCGGAGACGTCGACTTCCGCAGCCTGGACGAGTTCACCACGGCCGTCTCGCATGCGGTCGACACGTACCTCGGCGATATCTACCTAGATCTCGGCGAGGTGGAGTTCATCGAAGTCAGCGGAATGCGCGTGCTCGCGGACGTCTCCCGCCGGCTGGCCGAGGAAAACCGCCGGCTCGTGCTAAAGGACCTTGCACCACACCTGAGGCCGGTGCTGCAAGTCGTTGGCTGGTCGCAGTTGCCTGACGAGTCGGCCACTGCCTGACCGCTGGTTCAGGCCGCTCTGGGTGACCGCCCATGCGCGCGGTCGCCACGAGTCATCGGCGTTCAAATGGTTGAGGCTCAGGCGATCGAGTCGAGCGCTTGGGCCAGGTCTGCCCACAGGTCGTCGGCGTCCTCGAGGCCCAGTGACATCCGGACCAGCGACTCCGGCACCGTGTCGAGCTCGCTCGGCCAGCGGCGGCGGCGCTCGAGGCTGGATTCCACGCCGCCGAGGCTGGTCGCGAACAGCCACAGTCGCAGCGCCGCGGTAAACCGGTCGGCGGCATCGGCGCCGCCGCGGACCTCGATCGAGATCATCGTGCCGAATCCGGGATAACGGACCTTCTCAACGGCCGGGTGCGCGGCCAGCCGACCGGCGAGGTCGGCCGCAGTCGCCGCGGCCCGATCCAAACGGACGGCGAGCGTACGGAGGCCGCGGAGAACGAGGAATGTCTCCATGGGGCCGGGGATCGCTCCGTGCAGCTTCCGGTGACCGTCGATGCGATCGATGACTGCCGGTTCACGGGCCACGACGGCGCCCATGACGACGTCTGAGTGTCCGGACATCAGCTTCGTCGCGCTGTGCATCACGATGTCGGCGCCGAGATCCAGGGGGCGCTGCAGCAACGGCGTGGCGAATGTGTTGTCGACGACGACGCGGGCGCCGGCTGCCCGGGCCGCGTCGATGCACGCCGGCAGGTCGGCCACCTCGAGCATCGGATTGGTCGGCGACTCCAGCCACAGCAGGTCTGCGCCGTCGAGGGCTTCCTTGACCGCCGGGGTGTGGTCGACGGGCACCTGGCGTAGGACCAGTCGTCCGGCGGCCTCGCGCTCGCGCAACTGTTCGATCACGCCGAGGTACGCCGCCGTCGGAGCCACCACGATCGCTCCTTCGGGCAGCAGCGACACGATGGCAGACGAAGCGGCCAGCCCGGAGGCGAACACCCGCGCCTCTCCACCCTCGAGGTCAGCGATGACGTCCTCGAGTGCGCTCCAGGTCGGGTTGCCGTACCGGCCGTAACCGATCTCGCCACCGCCGTGGTATGTCGACGTCAAGGTCACCGGCGGGTTGACCGGAACGTCGGGTCCACGGTCGGGGCGACCTCTCGTGACCAGGCGGGTGACGGGGGAGAGCACGGGTGGGTCGGTGGTCATGGCCGCCAGTCTCGCACCCGCCCCGGCACGCCGATCGACCCACCCGTCGTCGACCACGATCCCTTCGATCCCGCCGGAACGAACGGTGGACGGGTCTCCGATCTCGGCCCGCCGCCTCGAACAGCTGATCGAGCGAATTCTAATTTGGATGATACATCCTTTTCAAGATGAATATCCTGTATGCCGCCGCCCCGCAATCGCAGTACCGGTCCTCGGCTGCACCGGTCGAGACCCGCATCTAGCTGCACGAACGTCCAATGGCCGCCCCCGCAGCACAGGTGCATGAGGCGGGGCAGCGGACAACTCACGTGGGGCCGAGTCACCCCGCGCCGCCGCCTCCATGCGTGATCACAAGTTTGCGGCGGAGCCGGCACGGGAAGGTGATTAGCGGTACTCAACCTGAGGATTCGATGTGACCACGGACACTGCTGAAATGACGACATTGCCGAACCACAACGAGCTCGTCGAGAGCCACATCCCGCTGGCCCGGCGAATCGCGAGTCGCTACGCCGGCCGTGGCGAGCCGCTCGAGGACCTGGTTCAGGTCGCCATGCTCGGTTTGGTCAAGGCGGCCCAGCGGTTCGACCCCGAGGTGGGTTCGGACTTCGCCCGGTACGCCGTGCCAACGATCCTCGGCGAGTTGCGCCGACACTTCCGCGACGCATGCTGGGCTGTCCGCGTGCCGCGCGGCCTACAGGAGCTCACCCTGCGCGTGCAGGGTGCTGTCGATCAGCTGTCCCGCGAACTCGGGCGATCGCCGACGGTGGCCGAGATCGCCAAGTTGCTCGAAGTCACTGACGACGAGGTGCTCGAGGCGCTCGACGCAGCCTCCGCATACTCGACCACGTCCCTGGACGCTCCGGCCATGAAGGAAGAGCCCGGCGGTCCGACCATTGGTGAGCGGCTCGGCTTCGACGAGACGGCCCTCGACGACGTCGAAGCCCGCGAGGCACTCCGCAAGGTGCTGGGCAGGCTACCCGAGCGCGAACGCCGCATGTTGACCCTCCGGTTCTTCGGCGAGCGGACCCAACGCGAGATCGCCGAAGAGCTGGACATCTCCCAGATGCACGTGTCTCGGCTGCTTACCAGGACGTTGACCCGGCTTCGCGACTACTTCATAGATGACGTCGACCTGCCCCCGGAGTGGCTGGACGGGGACACTCCGCGCGAGCGCCGGCGCGGCCCGCGTATCGCCGCCTGATCGACCATCGATCTTGCGGTCAGCCGAGATCGACGATGGCGGCTACCGGACCGCCCCCGTCGGGGCCCTGATGAGCAGCGGAAACTGACACGAACACGGCCGGATCGCCGGTCACGGCGGCGGTGACACCACCTACGCAGGCCTTGATCTGGCGGTGCCAGTGCACGTCGGAGTCATCCAGCATGGCGTTGCGCCGGCCACGTACCATTCCGTCCTGGCTCGCCTCACACTTGAGGAACACGTTGACCAGCCGGTCGCCGAGGTCGTCCGGATTCGGGCGGTCCGGCAGCTGCAGGCCCGCGCCCCTGATCGCCGCCCAGATGCCGTCCGCGTCCAGCGCGTCGCGCATCACCGAGTGACCGATCCGATATCGGCCACCGACCCCCCGCGCGTTGCCGACCACCACGATCTGCGCGCGATCCAGCTCGACACCCGACGAACACGACGCCACGGACGAGTAGAGGGCGCGGTTTTTCATCACGTCCTCGTCCGACGGCATCTCGATCTCGCCCAGTGCGACCGCGATTCCGAGCCCGGTGCAGCCGTTGGACAGGTCCATCGACTCCAGCGTGTGCTCGGTCCACACGGACTGGCCGCGGGACTTGGCGTCCCGGATGGTCTCGATCGTCAGCAACGGCGTTTTCGTCTGGACGTAGTGAACGTCCGCGGGGTCGGTGATACCGGCCCGATCCATGGCTATCCGTACGCCGGCCGCCACCTTCTCGATCATGCCGAGGCGGCCGATCTCCTCGGGCAGGATCGGCTCACTCATCGCGATGCCCACGGTCAGCCGCGGCTCGTCGGTCGGTTCGGCGTGCTCGGTCGTGGCGAACACCGTCGCGTGCGGGCTGAGCACCCCGTCCGTGCCGCCGGACCAGACGAACGGCACTTGCCTGACCTCGTCCTCGGAGCGGGTTCCCTTCGCTGTCAGGACCTCGCGGAATGCCCGGTCGGCGATGATCCGGGTGTAGTCGTTCACACCGCCGTTGCCCTCGGTCTTTCCGATCACAGCGATCACCCGGTCGGCCTCCAGCACGCCGTCGTCGATGAGTTCGGCCAGTCCGGACGCGTCGCTGACGTGCTTGAGCGGGATCTTGCGGACCTCGATGGGATCGGGCATGACGTTGACTCCACCTCTCAGTTACCCGGGGATGATCTCGGTTCCGGCCTCACCGTGCACGGCGGCGGCAATGCGCTCGAGTGATGTGATGACGGCGCGCCGGCCGCCCTGCTCGACGAACCGGCACGCGGCTTCGACCTTCGGGCCCATACTGCCGGCGGCGAAGTGGCCCTCGGCGGCGTAGCCACGCATCGTGCGGACGTCCGCCCGCTCGATCGTCTTGGCCTCGTCCGTCCCGAAGCCGAGAATGACGTGGTCGACGTCAGTTGCGATCACCAGGATTTCGGCGCCGATGGTGCGGCCCAGCACGGCTGCCGCGAGATCCTTGTCGATCACTGCTTCGATACCACGGATCGTGCCGTCCGGGTCGCGGACCACCGGCACTCCCCCGCCACCGGCCGCGACGACCACGAAACCCGCGGCGATGAGTGCGGACACTGCGGGCGCGTCGAGGATCTCCAGCGGCTCGGGGCTGGCCACAACGCGCCGCCAGCCGCGCTGGCCCCGATCCTGCCAGTTCTGGCCGTGCTCGATCATGGTCTTCGCTTCGGCCTCGGGCAGGTACCGGCCGATGGGCTTGGTCGGGCGTTGGAACCCCGGATCGTCCTCGTCCACCCTGGTGCGCGTCACCACCGCGGCCACCCCGCGTTCGACGCGCCTGCCGGCCAGCGCGCGCTCGAGCGCGTTGATCAGAATCAAGCCGATGGTGCCCTGGGTCTGCGCGCCGCACCAGTCGAGCGTGACCGGTGGGACGACGGCGGCCGCCAACTCGTTCTTGACCAGCAGATTGCCCACCTGCGGCCCGTTGCCGTGGGTCAGCACTACGTCCTCACCTTCGGCGACCAGGTCGGCAACGGGCTCGACGGCCCTGCCGACGGCTGCAATCTGGTCTTCCTGGCGAGCACGACCGTCCGGGGCCGTCATCGCGTTGCCCCCGAGCGCCACCAATAGCCGCATAGGAGGTGAGCCTAGGGCAGGCACGAGGTCGCGGTCCGCACCGCCGGGCTTCGTGGTCGCAGCACTGCTGTGGAGGTCGATGTGCCGATGTCATGAACCGAGGCCTGGCAATGCCCGTGCTCGTTCGGGGGGGCGTCCCTGTACCCGTTGATTGGAAGGGAGAGCCCAATGCCACGACGACACCTGAGTGTTGCCGCAGTGGCCGTCCTGACTGCCGCCCTGATGATAGGGAGCGCCGCTGCCCAGGAGGGCGCCGACCAAAGCCTGCCTTCGGGCCCGACCGTGGGGGTGGAACTCGTCGCCGAAGGCTTGGTCCAACCGGTCCACCTCAGCGAACCGCCCGACGGATCGGAACGACGCTTCGTGGTCGACCAGAGCGGCGTCGTCCACGTCATCATGCCGGACGGCACACTGCTGGATGAGCCGTTCCTGGACGTGCGAGACCGAATGGTCAATCTCATGCCGGGCTTCGACGAACGCGGCCTGCTCGGCCTTGCATTCCATCCCGGCTTCGCTGCCAACGGCCGCCTGTTCGTCTACTACAGCGCTCCGTTGCGCACCGGCGCGCCTGATGGCTGGAACCACACCAGTCACGTCGCCGAGTTCACCGTGGACGCCACCGACCCGAACCGTGCAGACCCGGCGTCCGAGCGCATCGTGCTTCAGGTCGACCAACCTCAGTTCAACCACAACGCCGGCGACCTGCATTTCGGGCCGGACGGCATGCTGTACATCGCCTTCGGCGACGGCGGCGGCGCGAATGACGTCGGGCTCGGCCACACCCCAGGGCTGGGCAACGGCCAGGATGCCACGAATCTGCGCGGCAGCCTGCTGCGGATCGACGTCGACGGCGCAGATCCGTATGGCATTCCGGCCGACAATCCGTTCGTCGGGACGCCGGCGCGCGATGAGATCTTCGCCTACGGGTTCCGCAACCCCTACCGGTTCACCTTCGATGGTGATGATCTCTACGTCGCCGACGTCGGACAGGCCCTGTTCGAAGAGGTCAACCTGGTCGAACGGGGCGGCAACTACGGCTGGAACATCAAGGAGGCAACCCATTGCTTCAACCCCAGCAGCCCTACTAATCCACTGGAGACCTGCTCCGACACCGGACCGCTGT
>Ga0299914_10003009_pt1 | contig 11804 bp, 12 predicted proteins | sample RVTome_10_FD_201361 | JGI IMG/M metagenome (GOLD analysis project Ga0299914, IMG submission 201361) | Soil microbial communities from uranium-contaminated site in the Upper Colorado River Basin, Wyoming, United States - RVT153D57 (version 2) ... | reverse complement strand
GCGCGCTGCGACCAGGCCACCTCGGCGATCGCCGGCAGCCTCGGCAAGACCATGTACTCGATCTGGCTCATCGTCGCGACGGTCTCTGTCCACAACGCGGCTTCGATACCGAGCACGTCCGGTTCGGCGATCTCGGACGCGATCTCTGCCGGGTCCCAGTCGTAGGCGGCCGGGACATCTACTTCGCCCGCCCAGTCGAGTCCGAGGCCAGTCGCCGCGTCGTACTTCATGTCCAGGTACACCCGGTCGGCGGGTGACATGATCAGCCGTGCGCCTTGACGCACCGCGGCCACCGCCTGATCCGGCCCGCCGCCGGAGTCCCAGTACTGCACGACCGCCCCGGGAAGGAGTCGAGCGGTTGCGACCTCCTGCCAGCCCACCGGCAGCTTGCCCGCGCCTCGAATCACCTGCTGGACGCGCTCGACGAACGGTCCGTACTCATCGGGCGGCGTGCTCATGGCCTCGTCCCCGCCGAGATGCAGGTAGGGCCCGGGGGTCATCGCAGCGAGTTCGCCGAAGATCTCCTCGATGAACCGCTGCGTGATCGGCTTGTCCGGGCACAACGAACTGAATCCCACGTCGAGGCCGGTGGCGACGGGCGGGGCCTGGCCGTTACAGGTGAGTTCCGGGTACGCCACCAGCGCCGCGTTCGTGTGACCTGGGACGTCGATCTCGGGGACGACAGTAATGAACCGGCTGGCCGCGTAGTCGACGATCTCGGCGTAGTCGGCTTCGGTGTAGAAGCCACCACGATCACCGCCGACGGCCGTCCGTCCGCCGATCGCAGCCAGGTCGGGCCACGAGCTGATCGCAACCCTCCAGCCCTGGTCGTCGGTCAAGTGCAAATGCAGGAAATTGAGCTTGTAGAACGCCGCGAGGTCGACGACCCGCTTGACGTCCCGGACGCCGAAGAAATGCCGGGCCACGTCAAGCATCAGGCCACGCCAGGCGAATCTCGGGGCGTCTGTGATCCGCACACCCGGCACTTCGGCGGGCAGCCGACCGCTCGCCGGCAGCAGCTGTCGCAGCGTCTGCACTCCCCGGAACAGCCCGGCGGGGCCGTTGCCCCGGATCAACACCCCGCCGGAGCCGGTCACCAGCTCGTACCCTTCGTCGCCGAGGTCAGGCTCGTCCTCGAGCACGAGCTGAACTACGGCCTCAGGTGCGTTCGAGACCTCCAGCCCCAGCAGTTCGGCAAAGTAGGAGGCCACGGGCTCCGCGTCGGGATGGCGGGCACACACCCGCGCAGACGGAGCGATCAGCGCCGCCGAGGCGTGCGATGTCACCGATGCCGGTTGCGGCACCAGGGAATGCGCGGTCACCTACGACAGCACCGCCCGGAGCCGGGCCTCGTCGACCCGCCAGAAGTCGTGCTGGCGGCCGTCGACGAACGTGACCGGTATCTGCTCGCCGTACTCGCGCTCAAGGCGGTCGTCGCCCACGATGCTGCGCTCCTCCCACGACACCCCCAACTCGCCGCACACCTTCTCGATGACGGCACGGGCGTCGTCGCACAGGTGGCAGCCGGGCCGGCCGAGCAGCAGCACGCGCGGTTTGCTCACGTCCATGACCATATCGGTCGGCCCAACTAGGCTGCAGCCATGCCTTTGCGCCCGTACCGCGCACTCCGCGAACGGTTCGTGCTCGCCGGCGAGGCCGCCGCGGCGGCGGCGAAGCAAGAGGCGGGGGTCGAAGCACCGCCTGACACCAGGGCCGCCGCGTTCTTCGACCTGGACAACACACTGCTACGCGGAGCGTCGATCTTCTATCTGGCCCGCGGCCTGTATGCACGCAAGTTCTTCCAAACCAGAGACGTCGCCCGCTTCGCGTACCAGCAGGTGCGTTTCCTCATCGGCGCGGAGAATGCCGGACACGTCGACCAGGCGCGAGCGACGGCGCTTTCGTTCATCGCCGGGCGCGCTGTCGAGGAGCTCCAGGAAGTCAGTGAGGAAGTCTTCGAGCAGTACATGGCAGGCAAGATTTGGCCCGGCACGCTCGAGCTGGCTCGCCTGCACCTTGATCAGGGGCAGCGGGTATGGCTGGTGACGGCCGCACCGGTCGAGGTAGCAACGATCATCGCCAAACGGATCGGGCTCACCGGAGCGCTCGGAACAGTTGCCGAACACGTGAACGGCCACTACACGGGACGGCTGGTGGGTGATCTACTCCACGGGCCGGCCAAGGCGGAAGCCGTACGCGCGCTGGCGGTTCGTGAGGGTCTGGAACTTGAGCGGTGCGCGGCGTACAGCGACTCGGCCAACGACATCCCGATGCTCTCGCTCGTGGGTAAGCCCTGCGCTGTCAATCCGGACCGCGCGCTACGCGCCCATGCCCGCGAGCACGGCTGGCGGATCCGCGACTACCGCGGCCGGCGGCGCAACACCACCATCGGCATCGCGGCCGGGGCCGGGGCCGCCGCCGGAGCCGCAGTGGGGGTCCTGGCCGCTCGCCGCCACCGCCGGGCTTGAGGCGGGTCAGCGAAACGGGTTGCCGCGTTCGGTGAGCAACGTGTACAGCGTGTGCTGGATCGTCTCGCGGACCCGGTCGGTCAGGTCGAACACCAGCATCGGGTCCTCTGCTGAGCCGGCCCCGAGTTCGTCCGTCGGGATCGGCGAGCCGAATTGGATGATCCACTTGGACGGCAGCGGGATGAGACCCAGCGGGCCCAGCCAGGGGAACGTGGGGGTGACCGGGATGTACGGCAGCCCGAGCAGCCGCGCCAACGGCTCGACGTGTGCGATCAGGGGATAGATCTCCTCGGCGCCGACGATCGAACACGGGACGATCGGCGCACCGGCGCGAATCGCCGCGGAGACGAATCCGCCGCGGCCGAATCGCTGCAGCTTGTACCGCTCGGAGAAGGGTTTACCGACACCCTTGAAGCCTTCTGGCCACACGCCCACCAGCTCGCCAGAGCCGAGGAGCCGCTCAGTGTCCTCGTTGCAGGCCAGCGTCGTGCCGCTCTTGCGGGCTACGTCGGCGACCACCGGGAGGCGGAACACAAGGTCCGCGCCGAGCATGCGCAGGTGCCGGTGGGACGGGTGTTCGTCGTGCACGGCCACCTGGGTCATCAGCGAGTCGACCGGGATGGTGCCTGAATGGTTGGCCACCAGCAGTGCGGCGCCTTCGGCCGGAATGTTCTCGACGCCGCGGACCTCGACCCTGAACCAGTACCGGTACAGCGGCCGCAGCAGCGGCAGTAGCACCGCCTCGGTGAACTCCTTGTCGAAGCCGAACAGGTCGACCTCGTACTCGCCGGTCAGCCGGCGCCGCAGGAAGGCGAGACCTTCGGTGAGGCGTTCTTCGGCCTCCTCACCCAGCAGGGCCTTCGCCGCGTGGCCGAGGAAGGTGAGCATCTCCTCGACCGGATTAGGGCGAACAGGAGTACCCTGCCGGGGTTTGCCGTCGCCGGCAGCGCCCGCGCCGGCCGCTCCATTACCTGCGGGACCGCCCTGGCCGTGGGCCGAATCCGACTCAGGCTTGGTGCGTGGCGGGACCTTCTTGGTGGCCGGACGTTTTCGCGGCCGTTGCGCGTCAGCCATCGACCTGCCCCTGTTTGCCCAATAGTCCGGCGAAGACCCGCTCGACTCGGTGCACCCGCTCGCGATCCAGCACCCCGCCACGGCAGCGAGCCTGGACGAATTCGTCGAACGCCTCGGCCGTCGAGTACTTCGGAGAGAATCCCAGCTCTCTTCGCATGCGGGTCGTGTCGACGCCCCGCCCGTAGGTCAGGAACTGCACCTGCTCCGGCGAGAAGCTCGCCAGATTGGCCCGCCGCACCCAGGCCCCGACGCTCGACGACGCGAGACCGGGTAGCGGGACGGCCGCCCGGCCGGCGCGGCGAAGGGCCTGGCTCAGCATCAGCACACCGTCACCAGCGACGTTGAACGTTCCGGGCCGATGCTCGACGGTAGCAAGGCGCAACGCGGCCAGCCCGTCGTCTTCGTGGATGAACTGCAATCGCGCGTCGTGCCCCAACACCACTGGCACCACAGGCATGGTGAAGTACTCGGTCATCGGAGTGCGGACGGTAGGCCCGATGAAGTTGGCGAAGCGCATAGTGGTCACGTCGACGTCCGGACGGCGCCGCGAGAAGCCGCGGACGTACCCCTCGACCTCGATGGAGTCCTTCGCATATCCGGACCTAGGCTGCACCTTGGGCGCCATCTCCTCGGTGAACATCACCGGATCGCGAGAGCTGGCACCGTAGACCGTCGTCGAGGACTTGACGACGAGGGACCTGACCGACTTGGACTTCTGGCAGGCGGCCAGCAACTGCATGGTCCCGATGACGTTGATCTCTTTCTGCGGCACCCTACCGCCCGCCTCCCGTGGCGTGGCGAGCACGTTCATGTGCACCACGGTGTCGACCCCATGGCCGGCGATCACCTTGCCGAGGACCGGATTACGGATGTCGGCGCGGACGAACTCGCAGCGGCCGATGTCGAATGGCGGCGGGATGACGTCGATGCCGACGACCTTGTCGACCGCCGGGTCGCCGCTGATCAGCTTGGCGAACCGCGCGCCGAGATAGCGCGCTACGCCGGTGACCAAGACCACTCGGGACAATGCTCGCCTCCCATCCCGCCGATCAGCGGCGAGGGGTCGCTACTTGCCGAGGCGACGTCGCTGGACGCGCGTCTTGCGCAGCAGTTTGCGGTGCTTCTTCTTCGCCATCCGCTTCCGGCGCTTCTTGATCACAGAGCCCACAGGGCAACCTCACTCGTGTCGTATGACCGTCCATAGCTCGCTGGGCAGGACGGCCCACGAGCACTAAGAGCGCGGGCGGCTGCCCGCGCGTTCCTTCGAGGCTAGGGTACCCCGTCGACCGGGGTGCTCTGGTCAGCCCGCCTGGTAGCCCTGCACATAGGAGTGCCGGAGGTAGTCCTGGACCGCCCGCTCCGGGATTCGGAATGACCGCCCCACCTGAATCGCCGGCAAGGTACCGGCGTGGACCAGCCGGTAGACGGTCATCTTCGAGACGCGCATGGCTTCGGCCACCTCCGCGACCGTGAGAAAGCGCATCTCGCCCAAAGCTCCCTCGAACTTGGGCCCGTCCATCTGTTCGCTCATCGCCCGACCCTCCGTACCGGTCTGGATGACCGGCTACTTGGCATCGTAGTGGCGGATGTGACTGTAGGGAATAGAGATCACCAACTTGGATCAAGCCCGTGCAGCGGAAAAACGGCCTTTCGAGTTGCAACCACCGCCCTGTCCAGCCAATCTGCCGGGTCGTAACCGTTCGCCCAGTCGTCATACCCGGCGTTCCCGCCGTCGGTCATTCTCAGCGGGGCGGGCCGGCCCAACAAGGTCGCGACGTGGCTGCGCCAGTCGGACGGCGTGTCGGTGATCGGATCGACCGTACTGTCGACCACTTCGGCCAACAAGTGCGTCCACGCCCTGGGCACCACGTCGGCGAGTGCGTATCCCCCGCCCCCGGTCGCGACCCAGCGGCCGTCACAGATCTCGTGCGCCAGCCGGTGCAGCGCCGTGTATGAAGCCCGCTGGCCGTCGATCGTGAGCGCCAGGTGCGCAAGTGGATCTTCAATATGAGTATCGCAACCATGCTGGGTCACGATGATCTGCGGTTCCCACTCCCGAAGCAGCGGTGGCACGATGGCATGGAAGGCGCGCAGCCATCCGGCATCGGTGGTTCCGGGCGGCAGGGCCACGTTGACGGCCGAGCCCTCGGCGCCCTTCCCGCCGGTCTCCTCCGGGTATCCGGTTCCTGGAAACAGGGTGCGTGGGGTCTCATGCAAGCTGATCGTCAGCACCCTGGGGTCCTCGTAGAACGCCGCCTGCACACCATCTCCGTGGTGGACGTCGACGTCGACGTACGCCACCCGCTGGGCTCCGGCCCCCAGGAGGGCCTTGATTCCTATCGCGAGGTCGTTGTAGACGCAGAACCCGGACGCATTGGCGGTCATCGCGTGGTGCAGGCCGCCGGTGATGTTCACCCCGTGCCGGGCCCGGCCTTCCCACACGGCGAGTGCGACGTCGACCGTCCCACCGGCAACCCGGGCGCTCGCATCGTGCATGTCGCGAAAGCACGGATTGTCCTCAGTACCGAGGCCATGTGCGAGGTCGTAACTCTGCGGGTGTTCGGCACACTTGCGAACCGCAGCAACGTAGTCGAGCGTGTGGAACGAAGTGAGCAACTCCTCCGACGCCATGGGCGGCGGGACGATCTGAACGTCCTTGTGGTCCAGGACACCCAAAGAGCTAGCGAGTCGCATCGTCAGGTCGAGCCGTACCGGGTTCAACGGATGTCCGCGACCGAAGTCGTACTGGGTCAGCGCAGCGTCCCATACGACGTGAACTGACTGGCCCATATTGCTCGACCCTAGCTCAACAATGCCGGATGGTAGGGCCTTCGTCGAAGGCGGCCGAGCGGTGACGGCCACTTGTGTCGGTGCCGTGCGATAGGAAATGCGTATGCGGTTCGGCGTGAACATGCCCAACGTGGGAGACCCGGCCGCACTGGTCGAACTTGCCGCGGCGGCCGACCGTGCGGGATGGGACGGATTCTTCGTGTGGGACCACATCCATGCACTTCCGAGCCTGGACCCTTGGGTCGTCCTGGGTGCGATCGCGGTGCGCACGCAAACGGTCCGGCTCGGCACGCTCGTCACTCCGGTAGCCCGCCGACGGCCTTGGAAGCTCGCCAAGGAGATCTGCACCCTGGACCACCTCAGCGGCGGCCGGGTGACTCTCGGCGTGGGGCTCGGGATACCTGCCGAGGCCGAATATGGCGCGTTCGGCGAGCCGACGGCTGCCCGGACTCATGCCGCAATGCTCGACGAGGCGCTGCCGGTGCTGGATTCGTTCCTGCGGGGCGAGCGTGTCGACCACGACGGTGCTCACTATCACGTGCATGCGCAGTTGAACCCCGCCTGCGTTCAGCAACCTCGGCCCCCGATCTGGGTGGCCGCGACATTGCCGAACCGCCGCCCTATCGAGCGAGCCCGGCGATGGGACGGCATCTACCCGCTTCGGGCCGGCGCGGAAGGTTCGCCGAGTCCGGACGAGCTTGCTGACCTGATCGCAGAGATGGACCCGCCGGCGGGATTCGACGTGGTGAGCGTCCTGTCGGTCGGCGTCGCGGCGGCCGAGCTCGCCGAGGCGGGCGTTACGTGGGCCCTCGAGGGTCCGCGCGGCCCAGACGAGTCCTGGCGCGAAGTTCGCCGCCGCATCGATACCGGCCCGCCGCCGTAGACCCGCAGCCTGGCTATTCAGTGCCGGACGCGAGCGCCCTTGACCGGTCCCGGGCCGCCTCGATCGCGGCCAGGAAGTCGGCGCGCACGCGGCCTTCCTCCAGCAGGCGTACCGCTGCTGCCGTCGTGCCGCCCGGCGAAGTGACCCGCTCACGCAGCACCGTGGGATGTTCGCCGGTCTCGCGCAACAGCTTCGCCGAGCCGACGAGCGTCTGCACAACCATCTCCGTCGCCGTAGAACGCGGCAAGCCCAAGTGCACACCCGCCTCGATCATGGCTTCCACGACATAGAAGACGTAGGCCGGACCCGTACCTGAGATGGCCGTCACGGCGTCCATCTGCTTCTCCGGTACGCGGACTACCCGACTGGTGGCCCGCAGCAGGTCCTCGGCCTGGTGCAGGTGACCCTCGTCGCAATGAGCGCCCGGTGAAATCGCCGCCATACCCTCATCCACCAGCGCCGGTGTGTTTGGCATTACCCGGACGACGGCAACTCCGCTCGGTAGCCGGGACTCGATGAACGCGGTGGTAATGCCGGCCGCGAGCGACACGACGAGCTGACCCGGCCGGACCTTGTCGGCGATCTCGTCCAGCAGCCCGGCCATGTCCTGCGGCTTCACGACGATCGCGAGCGTGTCAGCCTGCTCGGCCGCGTCGGCGTTGCTCACAAAAGTGACGCCGTACCGCTCGACGAGCTGCTTGCCACGGTCGGCGCGGCGCTCGGTCACGAGGATGTCCTCGGCACGTCGGCCGGCCCGGATCAGCCCGGACAACAACGCCTCGCCCATCACCCCGGCGCCCAGGATCGCGACGGTCATTTCTTCGTCGCAATCGCGCGCAGGAAGAACTGCAGGTTGGCCGGGCGCTCGGCCATTCGCCGCATCATGTACCCGTACCAATCATCGCCGTAAGGGACGTACACCCGGACCGTCTCGCCGGCCTGGGCGAGGCGAAGCTGCTCGGTGGGGCGGCTGCCGTACAGCATCTGGTATTCGTAGGTGCCCGGTTCGCGGCGGAACCTCGCGGCCAGCGAGCCGGCGATTTCGATGAGCCGCGGGTCGTGGGTGGCCAGCATCGGGTAACCCTCGCCGGCCAGCAGGATCTTCATGCATCGGACAAAGGAACGGTCGACATCGCGGGTGTCCTGGTACGCGACACTCGCCGGTTCGTTGTACGCGCCCTTGCATAGCCGCACCCGCGAACCAGCACTGGCCAGGGCCCGGCAGTCTTCCTCCGTGCGGTACAGGTACGCCTGGAGCACCGCGCCGGTCGACGGGAAGTCCTCACGCAGATCCTGCAGGATGGACAGCGTCGAATCGGTCGTCGTGTGGTCTTCCATGTCGAGTGTGACCGTAGTGCCGGCATCGGCGGCGGCCTGGCAGATCTGCCGCGCGTTCTCGAGCGCGATCTTCTCTCCGTGGCCGGGAAGCGCCTGACCGACGGCGGTCAGCTTCACCGACACCTCGGCTCTGTCGGTCAGTCCGTGGTCTTTCAGTGCGGCGAGGAGCCCCAGGTACTCGGTGGTGACGGCGTCGGCCTGCGCCCGGTCGAGCGTGTCCTCGCCGAGATGGTCGATGGTGACCGTCAGGTTGGCGTTGATGAGTTCGCGGGTGACGCGGACGGCGTCCGCAGTGGTATCGCCCGCGATGAACCGGGCCACGACGCCCCGCGAAACCGGCGCCTTCTCAACGACGCTCCGCAACCGTTGACTGCGGGACGCCCCCAGCAGCACTCTTCCCAGCACGACCTGGCCTCCTCGATGTCTCTGAGCGTCAGGCTACGGCAAAGCTCGCCATGACCATGTGGGTTGTCCCAGTATGCCCGGCCGAACCGACATGATCACGGGGAGTCACCGCGGATGATTTGCTCGGCGGTTCCGTCTACCCCGACCGCGAAGGCGGTCTCGATAGCGGCAGCAAGGTGCAACCGGGTGAAAGCGAGCGCCTCTGCGAGGTCAGATTCTCGTTCCGCCGGCGTCTTCGCCCTGCGGGTGCCGACCTCGAGGACGATCGAACCCGACCAACTCTGGCGCGCCAGCCGATCGAGGAGTTGGGCGCAGGGTTGGGTCCCCCGACCAGGGATGAGGTGCTCGTCACGCGGCGAGGGTGTCCCGTCCGCCATGTGGACGTGTGCGAGCCGATCGCCGACAGCATCGGCCATGGCCAGCGCATCGGACCCGGACACCGCCGTGTGCGAGAGGTCCAGCGTGATGTGGTCGTACGGCTCGTCGGTCGGATCCCAGTCCGGAGCGTAGGCCGCGATCTCCCGACCGGCGGCGCGCCACGGGTACATGTTCTCGACGGCGATCACGATGCCGCTCTCGGCCTCCAGCTCCGCGACGCCCTTCACGAACCGCCGCGCGTACTCCCGTTGCCACCGGAACGGCGGGTGGACGACGACAGTCGGCGCGCCGAGCTGCTTGGCCGCCTCGACCGACCTGGTCAGGCGAATCCAGGGGTCGGGCGACCAGACCCGTTGGGTGATGAGCAGGCACGGCGCATGGACCGAGAGCACCGGCAGGCCATGGCGCTCCGCGAGCTTGGCGACCTCGGCGATGTCCTGGCTGACCGGGTCGGTCCAGACCATCAGCTCGACGCCGTCGTAGCCGAGCGAATTCGCCATCTCGAATGCGGTGGCCGCACCCTGGGGGTATACCGAGGCGGTCGACAACCCGACCGGTGCATCGGGCACGCGGAGCACGGCGGGCGAGTTCGTCACGCGTCCAAGGGTAGGCCGTGACGTTCGTCCCGACGCGCCGGTGTGACGAGCGGATCAGTTGATCGTTGTCGCCGCCTCGGTGCCCGACGGCCCGTCAGACCCGACTCCGAGCCCGGACATCTGGTCCAGCCGTCGCAGGATGACACCCTCACGAAGTGCCCACGGGCATACGTCCAGCTCGTCGATCTCGAACAGGTCCATGGCCGCGTCCGCAACGATGGCGCCGGCGAGCAGTTGTGCGGCGCGGCCCTCCGAGACACCTGGCAGCCGAGCCCGCTCGGCCGTAGCCATGCCCGCCAGCTTGCTGACTTGTTCGGCCATGTCCTGCCGGCGAACCTTGCGCCGAACGTACGGCCCGTCGGCTGACGGTGCCGCGCCGGTGATCCGAGCCAGTGACCTCAACGTCTTGCTGGTCGCGACGGCCTGGTCTGGTGCACCGAATCGGCTCACCTTCCCGATGACGGACGCCACCTGGGCGCGGACGTGTTTGCGGAGTTTGCGGACCTCGTCCTTCGCCGGCGGGTCCCCGGTGAACCAGTCGCGGGTCAGTCGACCCGCACCGAGTGGCAGCGAGATCGCGACGTCCGGGTCCTCGTCGATGCCGGTGGCGATCTCCAGCGAGCCGCCACCGATGTCCAGGCACAGCAGTCGGCCGCTGGACCACCCGTACCAGCGGCGGGCGGCCAGGAACGTGAGCCGCGCCTCGTCGTCGCCGGAGAGCACCTGCAGCGCCAGGCCGGTCCGCTCGCGCACCTTGGCGATGACCTTGTCGCCGTTCTCGGCCTCCCGCAGCGCCGAGGTGGCGAACGCCAGCATCGACTCGGCGCCCTTGTCCTCTGCGATCTGCTGCGCCTCCGCGCAGAACTCGATGAGCCGGTCGGCACCCTTGCTCGTGACCTTGCCGTCCTCGTTCATCAGCTCGGACAGGCGCAGCTCCACCTTGTGGCTGAATGCGGGCAGCGGTCGCGCGCCCGGGTGCGCGTCTACGAGCAGCAGGTGCACCGTGTTCGACCCCACGTCCAGGACAGCCATCCGCATATTCCATGACGGTACAGCGCCCGGCGTCGTGTGCGGGACACCTACCATCGAGCTGTGGAGACCCCGCTGGACGTCACCCGGCATTGGGTGGAGTTCACCGATCCGGCCAATTCCGACCAGATGCTGCGCTGTGACCTGACCTGGCTCACGTCCCGCTGGACATGCATCTTCGGGCGTGGCTGCCCCGGTATCTACGCCGGCCGGCCGGATGACGGGTGCTGCACGCATGGTGCGCACTTCTCCGACACCGACGACGAGGAGCGGGTTCGCCGCTTCGCCGGCCGCCTCGGCCCGGACGACTGGCAGTTGCTCGACGAAGGCCGGCGGGGCGGAATCGTCGAGATCGATGACGACGGCGAGCGCAAGACCCGCGTGGTCGACGGTGCCTGCGTGTTCCTCAACCGTCCCGGCTTCGCCGGAGGCGCGGGGTGCGCGCTGCACCGGATGGCCCTGAGGACTGGACGACACCCGCTGGAGACCAAACCCGACGTGTGCTGGCAGCTGCCGATCCGGCGCGCTTACCGGACCGCCGAACGTCCCGACGGGTCGTCGTACCTGGAGATCACCATCACCGAGTACGACCGCCGGTCCTGGGGTGCGGGCGGGCACGACATGGACTGGTATTGCACCGGCTCCTCCCAGGCTCACGTCGGCGCCGAGCCGGTGTACCTATCCTGCGCGTCCGAGCTGCGCGAATTGATCGGCGAGAAGGCCTACGCGGAGCTCGCCGAGCATTGCGCGGCACACCTGGCGGCTCAACTGCCGTTGCACCCGGCAACCCCACCGCGCTAGCCCCCCGCCGATCTTTCGATCGACCCCGCTGATCACCAATCG